>Ga0070665_100008501_pt1 | contig 10382 bp, 9 predicted proteins | sample KBSS13metaG_FD_65862 | JGI IMG/M metagenome (GOLD analysis project Ga0070665, IMG submission 65862) | Switchgrass rhizosphere microbial communities from Kellogg Biological Station, Michigan, USA - KBS S1-3 metaG | ecosystem: Host-associated > Plants > Roots > Rhizosphere > Soil ...
GAAGACGATCAGCGCCGCGGTCGAGAGCGCCAGCACCCAGAGCAGCTCGTAGCCGTAGCGGGCGCCGAGGATCGAGTAGGTGGCGATCCCGGCCGGGTCGTCGTCGGAGAGGCCGGCGAGGACGCCGGGGCCGACCACCGCCAGCAGCGCCGCGAAGCCGCCGAGCCCCAGCAGCCGGCGGCGGTGGCGGGTGAGGTGCCAGTGCGCGTGGCGGCCCGGCGTGCGGTGCGGCCCGGGCCGGCGGTGGACGTGGGGTGGGGCCACGGTCTCCATACCCTGACGGCGCGGCGGGATAGACTCGCCGCGTACATATCGGTCGGTGGTCAAGGGAAGTCCGGTGCGAATCCGGCGTGGTCCCGCCACTGTGACCGGGTGGAGGAGTTCGCGGGCGCTGCGGCGCCAGCCACTGGGGGCGACACCTCGTCCCCGGGAAGGCGCGTCCTCCCTGATCCCGGAAGCCAGGAGACCTGTCCCCGGCCCAGCCAAATCAACCCTCGAGGAAAGGGTGGCGTAAATGCCAAGAATCACCCCGTTCCGGCTGGCGGCCGTCTGCGCGCTGGCTCTGTCCCTGACGTTTGCCCTCACGGCGGTCGCATCGGCCAAGGGCCTGATGGCGGACCTGCGAGTGGTCGGCTCCGGCGGCAAGCTGCTCGCCGAAAAGACCGTTCCGAGCGTCAACGTCTCCGTCAAGACCAGCCCCAAGGCGACCTGCTTCGGTGCCGGCACCGGCGGCAGCGGCGACAGCGTCGCGCTGAAGGGCAACACGGCGATGGGCCTGCTGGCCAGCGGCGCGAAGACGATCCCGGCGCTGCGGCCGCTCTCGATCAGCGACCACTTCGACTTCGGCCTCGCGCTCTGCGGGATCGGATCGAGCGTCGCCAAGGGGAGCTCGTCCTGGTACCTGAAGATCAACCACAAGTCGCTGACGGTCGGCGGCGAGGTGGCGAAGATCAAGGCCGGTGACGAAGTGCTGTGGGCGCTGGCGAAGACCGAAGCCCCCGACTACAAATACCCGTCGGAGCTGGTGCTGAGCGCGCCGGCGACGACCAAGGCCGGGAGCACGTTCACGGTCCGCGTCTGGGCCTACGACGAAAAAGGCAAACGGACCCCGCAGGCGGGGGCGAAGGTGACCGGAGCGGCCGCGCCGACCGGCGCCGACGGCCGCACCACGGTGACGCTGTCGAAGCCGGCGAAGCTGAGCGCCAAGGCGACGGGGGAGATCCCCTCGGCCAAGGTGGCGGTCTGCATCGGGGGCAAGTGCCCTAAGTGACGGGACGCCGCGGCATGGCGGTCGTGAGCGCGCTGCTTTGCGCGGCGCTCGCGACCGCCGGCTGCGGCCTCGGTCCCGGCGCCGACGTCGGCGACGTGGACCTGAACGTGACGCGGGAATTCGGCGCGGTGCCGCTGCTCGAGACGAGCGTCGGGGCGAGCGAATCCGACACCGTGATGCGGGTGCTGGAAGGCGAGGCCGAGGTCGAGACCCGCTACGGCGGCGGCTTCGTCCATTCGATCGATGGCGTCGCCGAGGGCTCGCGCGAGGGCGATCCCTACGACTGGTTCTTCTACGTCGACGGGGTCGAATCCCCGATCGGCGCGGCCGAGTTCGACGTGCAGGGCGGCGAGCGCGTCTGGTGGGACTACCGCAACTGGGCGACGACCAACCACATCCCGGCCGTGGTCGGTTCCTGGCCGGCGCCGTTCGCCGACGGGATCGGCGGCGAGGGGCACCCCGTGGTCATCGAGTGCGAGGGCGGGGGAGCGGCGTGCGACGAGGCGCGGGCGGCATTGGGGCGCGAAGGCGTGCAGGTCGCCTCCGGCGCGCCCGACGACGCGATCCGGGTTCTCGTCGGCCCGTGGGCGCAGGTGCGCGAGGACCCGGCCGCGGCGCTGATCGAAGCCGGCCCCGGCGAAAGCGGCGTATTTGCGGACTTCCAGGGCGGCGTTCGTCCTTTCCGCGGAATAGCTGCGGAAAGGACGAACGCCGATGGTGCTTACGAGTTGCTGGCGCTCGATGAAGCGGGGAGGGTGGCGCGCGACCTCGGTCCCGACGCCGGACTCGTCGCCGCCACCAGCCGCTACGGCGGCCTGCCGGTCTGGGTCGTGACGGGAGGGACGGATGCGGCGGTGCGCGCCGCCGCCGACGCCCTGGACGCGGAGCACCTGCGCGACCATTACGCGGTGGCTGTCAAAGACGGCAAGACCACGCCATTGCCGCTGGAGGAGCGGTGAAGTCCCCCTTCGCCTACCAGCCACGGCCGCGGCCGCTGCAGCTCGCCTCGCCCGGAGCCGCGGTCGCCTACCTCGGCGCGATCGTCGCCGTCGCCTTCCTCTACTCGAACCCGCTGGTCCTGGTCGCCGCCGGCGTCGCCGCGGTGACGGCCGGGCTGCTGGCCGGTGCCCGCCGCGCGGTCGAGTTCGCGCTGAAGATGGGCCTCTCGCTGGCGCTGCTGATCGTCGTCGTCAACGCCCTCGTCGTCAGCCGCGGCGAGACGGTGCTGGCGCGGCTGGGCGACTGGCCGCTGCTCGGCAGGGTCGACGTCACCCTCGAGGCGATCGTCGCCGGCCTCTCCGGCGGCCTGCGCGCGGCGGTGGCGATGATCGCCGCCGCCGTCTACTCCGCCTGCGTCGACCCGGACCGGGTGCTGCGGGTGCTGCGGCCGCTGGCCGGCCGCTCGGCGCTGACCGCGACCCTCGTCTCCCGCCTCGTCCCGGTCGCCGCCGCCGACGCGGTCCGACTCCGCGACGCGGCCCAGCTCCGCGGTCCCGCCGCCGCGCCGGTCGGCAAGGCGCCGCTCGCCCGCCGCCTCCTCGCCGGCTCCCTCGACCGCGCCGTCGACGTCGCCGCCACCCTCGAGCTGCGCGGCTACAGCCTCGACGCACCGCCCGCCCGCGCTCGGCGGCGTCGCTCTCGTTACGACCGTCGCTTCTACGCAGTTGCCGCGGCGGTTCTCGTCGCCGCGATCGCCGGCAAGGCCCTCGGCGCCGACGACTTCCAGACCTACCCCACGGTCGAGATCGGCCTCGGCCCCGCGACCCTCGCGCTATCGGTTCTCGTCGCCCTCAGCGGCCTGGCGCCACTGAGACGCAGGAGCGTGTCGAGTTTGTTCGGCATGGGTGAACAAAGTCGACACGCGGAGGTGGCGCGTGTCTGAGCTGGCGATCAGGCGCGGGGCGGCCCCGGCGCTGGCGGTGCGCGGGCTCGGCTACGCCTATCCGCACTCGGCGCGGCCGGCGCTCGAGGACGTCTCGTTGGAGGTGGCGCCGGGGGAGTTCGTCCTCCTCGCCGGCCGCTCGGCCTCGGGCAAGTCGACGCTCTTGAAGGCGGCCTGCGGCCTCGTCCCGCACTTCCACGGCGGCGAGATCGAGGGTGAGGTTCGCGTCGCCGACCTCGACGCGATCGTCGCCGGGCCGGGAGAGCTCGCCGCCGCCGTCGGCTACCTCGCGCAGGACCCGGAGACGCAGGTCGTCTCGACCACCGTCGCGGCCGAGATCGAGCTGCCGCTGGAGATGCGCGGCGACGAGCCCGCCGACCGCGCCCGCGCCGTCGAGGAGGTCGCCCTCGCCCTCGCGATCCCCCACTTGCTCGACCGCACCGTCGACACCCTCTCCGGCGGGGAGCTGCAACGGGTCGCCCTCGCCGCCGCGCTCGTCACGCGTCCGCGGTTGATCCTTCTAGACGAGCCCACCTCCCAACTCGACCCTGTCGCCGGCGACGAGTTGATCTGGCTCTTGCGTCGGCTCAACGAGGAGTGGGGGGTGGCGGTCCTCCTCGCCGAACATCGGCTCGAGCGCTGTCTCGCCGCCGCGGACCGCGTCGTCGCCATGGAAGCCGGCGGGATCTCGTTCGACGGTCCTCCGGCCGACTTCCTCGCTTGGGCCAGTGACGCCGACCCTGCCCTGGAGACGCCAGCCGCCCGCCTCTTCTCCCTTGCCGGCATCGACCCGCTCCCTGTGGGCGTTCGGGACGCTCGTCAAACCCTGCGAGGGATGGGGGTCGGGCACCCTCCTCAACCAGCGATTAGGAGGGTGCCCGACCCCCATCCATCAGACCCCGCTCTGGAGGCGAAGAACCTCTGGGTGGAGCTGGATCGGGGAGAAGACCTCCGTGACGTGCTCAAAGGCATCGATTTGACGATCCGCCGCGGCGAACGGGTTGCGCTGATGGGACGGAACGGCGCGGGGAAGAGCACTCTGCTTCGGACGGCAGCGGGTCTTTACGAGCCGGTGGCGGGGAAGATCGCGGTTAACTCGATCGCGCTTCTAACCCAGAACCCAGGTGACTACCTGGTCCGTGAGCGGGTCGGGGACGAGTTGTTGGGGGAGCAAGGCATGGTCGCGCTCCGGGTCTTGGGTCTCGAGGACAAGATCGACGCCGACCCGCGCGACCTCTCCGGTGGTGAGCGGCAGCGGTTGGCGCTGGCGATCGCCCTGGCGGGACGCATGGAGGGCGAGCACCTGCCCGGCGTCGTCGCGCTGGACGAGCCGACCCGTGGCATGGACCACGCGAGGAAGGACGATCTCGTGGGGTTGATCGGTGACCTCGCAGAGCGCGCCGCCGCCGTCGTCGTCGCGACCCACGACGTCGAGTTCGCCTCCGCCTTCGCCGACCGCGTCGTCCTGCTCGGCGACGGCGTAGTCATCGCCGACGGGCCGACCGAGGAGATCCTCTCCGGCGGCTGGTACTTCGCCACCGAGGTCGCGCGGGTGCTCGACCTGCCCGGCGTCGTCACCCCCGAGCAGGGCGCCGCCGCGCTGGCCGAGGAGCGCCGATGACCTGGGAGGTCGCCAGCTTCCTGATCGTCGGCGCGGTGATCCTCGCCGGCTTCGCCTGGTACGAGCGCTCGCGGCCCCCGGCGCAGGTCGTCGCCCTCGTCGCCGCGCTGGCCGCGCTGGCGATCGCCGGCCGCATCGCCTTCGCCGCCTTCCCCAACGTCAAGCCGACGACCGACATCGTCATCTTCGCCGGCTACGCCCTCGGCGGCGCCCCCGGATTCGCCGTCGGCGCCCTCGCCGCGCTGGTCTCCAACTTCTGGTTCGGACAGGGCCCGTGGACGCCGTGGCAGATGGCGGGATGGGGTCTTTGCGGCGTCCTCGGCGCGGTGCTGGCGCTCGGCGTCCGCAACGCCGGCCGCTTCGCGCTGGCGGCAACCTGCGGTTTTGCTGGCATTTTGTACGGGGCTCTGCTGAACTTCTCGCTGATGGCGACTTACGGTGGGGACCTATCGCTGCGCCACTTCCTCGTGCTCGAGGCGCGGGCGATCCCGTTCGAAATCGCCCACGTCGTCGGCAACGTGGTCCTGGCGCTGGTCGCCGGACCGGCAATGGTGCGGATGCTGGTCCGCTTCCGCGAGCGCTTCGAATGGCAGCGCGGCAGCCGCGCGCCGGCGCCCGCCCGGCCCAGTGGGCGGATCGGCGGCGCCCTGCGCGGCGGCGGCATCGCGGTCCTCCTCGCGGCAGCCCTGTTCGCGCTCGCGCCCGCGGCGGCACGCGCCGACGACTCCTCCGTCACCCGCGCCGCCGACTGGCTGGCGGCCCAGCAGCGCCCGAGCGGCGGCTTCCCCGCGACCCCGGGCCAGGAGGCCGGGGCGGAAATGACCTCCTGGGCGATGCTCGGCCTGGCGGCCGCCGGCCGCAACCCGCTCGACGTCACCAGCGGCGGCAAGACGCCGGTCGACTTCCTCCGGTCCCACATCGCCGACGTCGCCGACGCCGGCGACATCGCCCGCACGATCCTCGCCCTCTCCGCCGCGGGGGTCGACTCGCGCAGCTTCGCGGGGCAGGACCTCGTCGACCGCCTGCTGGCGCGACGGGCCGACAACGGCAGCTACCAGGGCTGGCCGGGGAGCAGCGCCTACGCGGTCCTCGCCCTGCGGGCGGCGGGCGCCAACGACGCCGCCGCTCCCACGGTCGAGTGGCTGCGCAAGGTCCAGGGCAAGGACGGCGGCTGGGGGAACGAACCGAAGAGCGACAGCACGGCCGAGATCACCGGCGCCGTGCTCCAGGTCCTGACGCCGGGGTCCGACGCGGCGGACCGCGCCCTCTCCTACCTGCGCAAGGCGAAGCGGCCGAACGGCGGCTTCGCGCCGGGCAACAACCTCGGCGCCAACGCCCAGGCGACCGCCTGGACCTCGGCCGGTCTGCTGGCGGCGGGGAAGGACCCCGCCGGCTTCGGCGAGGGACGAAGCTCCTTCGCCTACATGCGGGACCTGCAGACCGACAGCGGCTACTTCCTCAAGGAACCGAATCTCGAGGCGACGCCGGTCTGGGTCACCGCCGACGTCCTCGTCCCCCTCACCGGCAACCACCTCCCGATCGCCGCGCCCCCCAGAGCGCCGAAGCCGAAGCCGGCCAAGAACAACACGAGCTCCTCCAAAACCGGCGGCGCTTCGCCCTCCCTGAGCGGCTCCTTCCCTTCCTTCCCGCCCGGCACCGTCCCACCCGCCTTGGAAAAGTCGCTGAAAGGCGCGCTCGGCGGCTCGGCGCCGAAGGGCTCCGGCCGGTCCGGCAAAGGCGGCTCCGGGAACCTGCCCACCCTGCCTCCCGCCAGCGGCGCCGTCCCCGAGGAAGACCTCGGCAGCGCCCTGCCGGATTCCACCGGCTACGCGGCGACCGGCGAACCCGCCTCCGAATCGACGGACGACTCGAGCAGCAGCACCGCCGGCGCCGTCATCCTCGGCCTTCTCGCCGGCTGCGTCCTCTTCGGCGCCGGCCTCGCCGGCCGCGCCGGCTGGATGCGCTGGCGCTACGGGCTCTAGCTGACGACCGTCTGGCTATACCCTCGACCGATGGACGTCGAGACCGCGATCCGCACCCGCCGCACGCACAAGGCCTTCGCGCCCGAGCCGCTGCCGCGCGAGCAGATCGACGAGCTGCTCGAGCTCGCCAGCTGGGCGCCGAACCACAATCTCACCGTCCCCTGGCGCTTCCGGGTGATCGGGCCGGAGGCGCTGCGCCGCCTGAAAGAGGTCGCCGGCCCGGAGGGCGCCGTCAAGCTCGATCGCGCCCCGACCCTGGTCGTCGTCTCCTGCGTCCTCAGCGGCGACCCGGTCGAAGAGGAAGAGGACCTGCACGCGACCGCTTCCGCCTCCTACATCGTCCTCCTCGCCGCCCACGCCCGCGGCCTCGCCGGCTACTGGCGCACCCCCGGCATCCTGCGCAGCGACGAGGGCCGCGCCGCCGTCGGCTTGCCGGCGGAGGAGCGCTTCGTCGGCCTCCTGCACCTCGGCCACCCGCGCCAGGAGAAGCCGCCCCCCGAGCGCCCCGGCGCCGATCGCACCACCACCTACCTCGACTGATGCTGACCCGCGCCCGCGCCATCCAGGAGATCGCCGGCCAGCGGTTCGAGGTCGTCGTCGTCGGCGGCGGCATCACCGGCGCCGGGGTCGCCCTCGACGCCGCCTCGCGCGGCTACTCGGTGGCGCTGCTGGAGCGCGGCGACTACGCGCTCGGCACCTCCAGCCGCTCCTCGAAGATGGTCCACGGCGGCCTCCGGTACCTGCAGAACTTCGACCTCGGCCTGGTCCGCGAGGCGCTGCTCGAGCGGCAGCTGATGGTCCGCCTGGCGCCGCACCTCGTCTACCCGACGCCGTTCCTGGTCGCCGCCCTCGGCGAGGAGCGCCGCGACCGCAAACTCGGCCTCGGGCTGAACATGTACGACGTGATGGCGACCACCCGCGCCGGCCGCAGCCGCCGCCAGCGCCACTCTCACGAGGAGGAGGACTACTACTGGTCGCCGGACCGCCACCGGACGATCGACCGCGACGAGGTGCTCGACCTGGTGCCGGCGCTTGGCCCCCGCGACCCCAAGGACGCCTACCTCTTCTACGACTGCCAGACCGACGACGTCCGCCTCGTCCTCACCGTGCTCGGCGAGGCCGAGCGCTTCGGCGCGGTGATGCTGAACGGGGCCGAGGTCACCGAGGTGATCACCACCGACGGGCGGGCGACAGGGGTCGCCTTCGTCGAGAAGTCCTCGGGCGAGCGCTTCGAGGTCGGGGCCGACCACGTCGTTAACGCGACCGGCGTCTTCGCCGACCGGATCCGGCCCGAGGAGCTGCTCGGGGAGGAGGACGTGCCGCGCATCTCGCCCAGCCGCGGCACCCATCTGCTGATCGACCAGGAGCAGCTGCCGATGGGCAAGGCCGCCTGCATCGTCCCGGCCGGGGAAGGGCGGATGATCTTCTCCCTGCCCTGGTACGGCCGCACCCTGGTCGGCACCACCGACAACGACTTCGAGGGCGACATCGTCCACCCCCGTCCCGCCGAGGCAGACGTCGAGTACCTGCTCGACGCGGTAAACGAGTTCTTCGGCACCGCGATCGGCGAGTCGGACCTGGTCGGCGCCTACGCCGGCGTGCGGCCGCTGATCTCCACCGGCGACCCGCGCAAGTCGGTCGACATCTCCCGCAAAGCCGAGCTCTACGAGACCTCCTCGGGGATGCTGACGATCACCGGCGGCAAGCTCACCACCTGGCGGCGGATGGCGAAGCAGACGGTCGACCGCCTGGTCGAGCGCGAGGGCCGCGAGGCGCCCTGCCACACGCACGAGATCCCGCTGGGGATGACGGCGCGGCCGGAGGACCTGGAGGCGCCCGAGGGGGTGGGGGAGGAGGCGCTCGAGCAGCTGGCCTTCCGCTACGGCCACGCCGCCCGCAAAGTCCTCGCCCTCGCCCGCCAGGACTCGAAGCTGGCGCGGCCGATCGTCCCCGGCCGCCCCGACCTGCTGGCCGAGGTCGTCGTCGCCGCCCGCCACGAGCAGGCCCGCAGCGTCGCCGACGTCCTCCTGCGCCGCACCAGGCTGGGGATCCTCGCCGCTCCCGAGCTGCGCACCGCGAAGGCGGTCCGCCCGGTCGCCGACGCGCTCGGGGCGGAGCTCGGGTGGGGGCGCCGCCAGCGCTCGCGCGAGGCGGAGGCCTGGCTCGAGGTCGCCGCCGAGGAGGGGACCGACCCGGCCGCCGCCGCGGCGCCGATCACCCGGGCGGTCGGTTGAAATAGTGTGCCGCCTCGATGAACAAGGCTGAGCTCGAGAAGAAACCCCTGTCCGACCTGCATCTCCTGGCCGCCGAGGCCGGCGTTCCCAAGTACCGGATGCTGAGCAAGAGCGAGCTGGTGGAGAAGCTCGCCGAGGGGAACGGCGGTGGCGCCGCCAAGGAGTCCCCGAAACGGAGCGCGAGCGAGGACCGCCCGGCGCGCTCCGAGCGCCCGCGCCGCCGCCGCGAGCCGCGCGAGCGCAGCGAGCGGCGCGACCGTCCCGAGAAAGCTCCCGAGCGCGAACCGGCGCCCGAGCCGGCCGCCAAGGCCGAGCCCACGCCGGCGCCCGCGGCCGCCCCGACACCCGCCGCCGCCGAGCCGTCGCGCCCGCGCCGCCGCAGGCGCCGCCGCTTCGGCCGCCGCGGCAAGCAGGAGGTCACCCTGCAGGGGCTGCTGCTGCCGCCCGAGGCCGGTCGCCAGGCGCTGCTCTCCGCCGAGACCCGCGAGGGCTGCACGACCCTTCTGCGCGGCGTCGCCGCCGACCTCGCCGCCGACTCCAAGGGCCCCGACCCCGTCGTCCTGCTGATCGACCCCAGCCCCGAGGAGCTGGCCGACTGGAAGCGCGACGCGCCGCAGGCGGAGATCGTCTCCGCCGGCCAGCCACGCCATGCCAGCGACGCCCTCGCCCAGGCCGCCTCGCGCGCCTCCGCGGGCGACGACGTGATCCTCCTGGTCGACTCGCTGACCCGCCTCGGCGAGGCCTACGGCGACGCCGAGGCCGCGAAGGAGTTCTTCGACGCCGGCCGCGCCCAGGCCGGAGCCGGCGGCGGCTCGCTCACCGTGGTTGCAGCTCTAGAGCGCCAGAACTAGCGCCGGTAGGCGATGCGGCGCCAGCTGGGCTCTTTGGAGAGCTCGATCAGCTCGTCGCTGCGGTCCGGCTGGACGTAGCCGAAGGTCTGGGTGCGCTCGTCGAAGACGACGTCGAGCTCGCCCTCCTTGACCCGCTGGTCGAGCCAGGCGCCGCGGAAGACGAGGCGGCGAATCCAGTGGACGAGGCTGCGGTTGGAGGGACCGACGAGGTCCTCCCAGTTCTCGTTGATGTGCTCGCCGAGGCGCGAGCTGGGCTCGGCGATCTCGCCGCTGACCGCGAGGTCGAGGAGGTCGTCGAGCTCGCCGGCGCTGAGTCCCTGGTCGACGAAGCGGAGCTTCACCGCCGCCTGCTCGACGCGCTGGCCGAAGTCCTCCTCGTTGAAGGCGAAGCGGAGCTCGCCGTACTCGAGCACGTAATCGGAGCCAGACTCGTAATTCCCTCTGCGGGTCGTCTTCTTATCCATGAGTTGAAGCCAGTCCACCCGCGCAAGCCCGGCGCGAGCAGGTCCATGATCTTGCCGATCATCGTAGAGACGTGCCTG
>Ga0070665_100008502_pt1 | contig 10381 bp, 9 predicted proteins | sample KBSS13metaG_FD_65862 | JGI IMG/M metagenome (GOLD analysis project Ga0070665, IMG submission 65862) | Switchgrass rhizosphere microbial communities from Kellogg Biological Station, Michigan, USA - KBS S1-3 metaG | ecosystem: Host-associated > Plants > Roots > Rhizosphere > Soil ...
GCGACGAACTACTGGAAGGGCCACTACTACGGCCTCCCGCTCGACACGAACACGCGCATCTGGGTCTACAGCCCCCTCGCGATGCAGGCGGCCGGCGTCTCGGCGCCGCCGAAGACGTTCGCGCAGCTCCAGGCCGACTCCGCCACCGCCAAGGGCAAGGGCGCGTACTTCTACGCCGAGTCCGGCACGAGCTGCTGGAACATCTGCCCGTGGATCTGGTCGAACGGCGGCAACATCACGAACGGCACGTACACGAAGGCGACCGGCTTCCTGAACGGGCCGAAGGCCGTCCAGGCCGTGCAGATGCTGGTGAACCTGTACAAGGCCGGCCAGATGCCGAACATCGTGGTCGACTCGAACGGCGGCCTCGGCACCTATGACGGGCTCGCGCAGAAGAAGTACACGTCGATGCTCGACGGACCGTGGTCGTTCTCGATCTTCGCGTCCGCCTACAAGAACACGCAGCTCGCCGGCACGACGGTTCCCGCCGGGCCGGGCGGCAGCGTGAGCGTCGTCGGCGGCGAGGACATCGTCATGACGAAGTCGTCGAAGAACAAGACGGCGGCCGCGGAGTTCATGCGGTTCATGCTCCATTCGTTCGCCCAGACGCAGATGGCGCGGGCGGGGCAGATGCCGGTTCTCAAGTCGTCGACGGCAAGCCTCGTCAAGATCCACCCGTACTACGCGACCTACCTGAAGCAGATCGCGACCGCGAAGCCGCGGACACCGACGCCGAAGTGGCCGCAGATCGACCAGGTCTTCCAGACCGACGTTGCCAAGGCGTTCACCGGATCAGAGACCGTCCAGCAGGCGCTCACCGACGCAGCGCAGCAGATTGACGGCCTCCTCAAGTAGCACCTCCTCGACCGGCCTTCTGGGGCGGAGCGCTTCGGCGCTCCGCCTCGGCGGCCGCACGGTCCAGGCGAGCAAGCGGAAGGAGACGCTCGCGGCGTACACGTTCCTCGCGCCCGGCTTCGTCCTCTTCTCGCTCGTCGTCCTGTATCCGATCGCGCGTGCGTTCCAGATCAGCCTGTACCACTGGTCGATCGTCCCCGGGACGGCGAGCCAGTACATCGGGCTCGGCAACTACGGCCACGCGCTGCACGACCCGATCTTCTGGCGCGCGCTCGCCAACACCGGCGCGTACATGGCCTTCACTGTGCCCGCGCAGATCGTGCTCGGCATGACGGTCGCCGTGCTGCTCGACGCGCGCATGCCGGCGCGCGGGCTCTTCCGCACGCTCTATTACCTGCCCGTCGTCACGAGCTGGGTCGTCGTGTCGCTGCTCTTCCGCTACATGTTCATCACCGACGGCGGGCTGATCAACTTCGTCGTCCACGACAAGCTGCACCTGGTCGGGCACAACATCGAGTGGCTGTCGCACCGCTGGTCGGCGCTCGCCGTGATCAGCATCCTCGGCATCTGGAAGGGGATCGGCTGGTCGATGGTGATCTTCCTCGCAGCGCTGCAGACCGTTCCGCGCGAGCTGAAGGAAGCCGCCGCCGTCGACGGCGCGAAAGCGTGGGCCCGGTTCCGCGCCGTCTCGCTGCCGGCGATCCTGCCGGTGATCGCGTTCGTGACAGTGATGCTCGTGATCGGCGGCTTCAACGTCTTCATCTCCATCTTCCTGATCACGAACGGCGGCCCGCTCGACGAGACCCAGGTGCTGCTCACCTACGCGTACCGTCAGGCGTTCTCGTTCCTCGACTTCGGCTACGGCTCGTCGCTCTCGTTCATGTTGACGCTGATCGTCTTCACGCTCTCGATCGCGCAGCTCCGCCTGTTTCGCCGGCCGAAGGACGTGACCTGATGGTCACCGGCAGCGCAAGCCGCACGCGCGCCGTCCTGAGCGCACGGATCCTGATCCTCTCGCTCGGTGTCTTCCTGATGATCGTGCCGTTCGCGTACATGTTCGCGACGTCGCTGAAGCCGAACGCGCTCGTCCTCGAGATCCCCCCGAAGCTGCTGCCGCACCCGGCGACGACCGCGAACTACACCGCCGCGTGGACCTCGAACAAGTTCGGGCGCTACTTCCTGAACTCGCTCGGCGTCGCGATCGCCACGACGTTCTTCTCCGTCTGGCTCTCGTCGATGATGGCGTACGCGTTCGCGCGGTTCAGCTTCCCCGGCCGCCGCATCCTGTTCGGCCTGCTGCTGATCGGCCTGATGGTGCCGACGATGATGCTGATCATCCCGCAGTTCATCCTCGCGAAGAACCTCGGGATGCTCGACTCGCTGAGCGGCCTCGTCTTCTTCTACACCGGCGGCACGCTCGCGCTGAACACGTTCCTGTTGCGCAGCTTCTTCCAGGACATCCCGCGCGAGCTCGAGGAGGCGATGGTCGTCGACGGCGCGGGGCCGTGGAAGCGCTACCTGAAGCTCGTCCTGCCGCTGTCTCGGCCCGCGCTTGCGACGGTCGGGATCTTCTCGTTCCTCGCGAGTTGGGACGAGTTCGTCTGGGCGCTCACGGTGATCAACGACCCGAACAAGCGCACGCTCCCGATCGCGATCGCGCTGTTCCAGGGCGAGCACTCGACGAGCTGGGGGCTCGTGTTCGCGGCGTCGTCGATCGCGGTCGTGCCGGTGCTGCTCGCGTTCGTGATCTTCCAGCGGCAGTTCATCAGCGGCCTGACGACGGGAGCGCTGAAGGCCTGATGGCGATCGCGGCCGGCGATCGGATCACCGAGAGAAGCCTGACGGTGCTGCGCGACGGGCAATCGCCGAGCGGCGCCTTCGTCGCGAGCCCGAGCTTCCGCGTGTACCGGTTCGGCTGGCTGCGTGACGGTGCGTTCTGCGCACACGCGCTCGACCGCGTCGGCCACCCGGCGGCGTCGGGCGCATGGCATCGCTGGGTGCAGGAGGCGATCGAGCGTCACCGGCCTCGCGCCGAGGCGGTGCTGTCGCTCCTCGCGAGCGGCGAGTCGCCACCGGGCGACGAGATGCTGCCTGCGCGGTACACGCTCGACGGCGCGATCGAGAACGAGGATCCCGTCGATCCGTGGCCGAACTTCCAGATCGACGGGTACGGGATGTGGTTGTGGTCGCTCGAGCAGCATCTCGCCGGCCGCGCACCCGACGCCACGCAGCTGCGCACGGTCGAGCTGGTCGGGCGTTACCTCGCGGCGTCATGGCGGCTGCCGTGTTGGAGCTGCTGGGAGGAGTTCAACGGCGGCGAGCACGCGTCGACGCTCGCGTCCGCCTGTGCGGGGCTCGACGTGGCCGCGCGGCTCACCGGCGAGCCGAGGTTCGCCGAGGAGGCCGAGCTCGTTCGCGCCGAGCTCCGTACGCGCTACGTCACCGGCGGCTACGTCGGGCTGTCGCCCGGCGACGCGCGCGTCGACTCGAGCATCCTGTGGCTCGGCGTGCCGTTCGGCGTCTTCGCCGTCGACGACCCGCTCGTCGGCGCCACCGTCGACGAGGTGAAGCGGCAGTTGATGGGTGCAAGCGGCGGCGTCTACCGCTACCGCGGCGACACCTACTACGGCGGCGGCGAGTGGCTGCTGCTTACATCGTCGCTCGCGTGGCACGAGAGCGTCGCGGGCAGCGCAGAGTCAGCGCGCGAGCTGCGCCGGTGGGTGCGTGCGCAGGCGCGCGAGAACGGCGACCTGCCCGAGCAGGTGACGGGCGCGTCGCAGTTCGCCGACGAAGTCGAGCCGTGGCTCGAGCGGTGGGGGCCGGTCGCGACGCCGCTCCTCTGGTCGCACGCGATGTTCCTGATCTCCGAGGCGGCGGCGTGATGGAGCTCCTGCCCCTGAAGGCGACGTTCGCGCCCGGTGAGCCGATCGTGGTGGAGGCGCGCGACGTCGCCGGCTCGGTGCGTCTGACCCAGCTCGATCGGGTCGTCGCCGAAGCGGAGATCGAACACGGGCGCGTCTCGTTCCCGGCGCAGCCGGAAGGCGGCTACGGCGTCGACGCCGACGGCGCGTCGACCGCGCTCGACGTTCTCGCAGATCCGCTCCGCCGCCCGCGTTACGGCTTCGTCTCCCATTACGAGTCGGACCGGGCGGTGGACGGTGTCTCCGAGAACGTGCGCCGCTTCCACCTGAACGCGGTGCAGTTCTACGACTGGATGTACCGCCACGCGAAGCTGATGCCGCCGACCGAGGAGTTCGAGGACGCGCTCGGCCAGCGCGTGTCGCTCGGCACGGTGCGGCGGCTCGTGGCTGCGGTGCGCGAGGCGGGCTCGCTGCCGATGGCGTACGCAGCGGTGTACGCCGTGGGTGCCGAGGCGTGGCCGGAGTGGGAGGCGGACGGCCTCTTCCGCCGTGACGGCTCGCCGTGGATGCTCGGCGACTTCCTCTGGAACGTCGACCCGACGAGCGAGCGCTGGCTCGCGCACTTCACGGCCGACCTGCGCTCGACGCTCGAGGTCGGGTTCGCCGGCTTCCATCTCGACCAGTACGGCTCGCCGAAGTGGGCGGAGCGGTCGGACGGGACGCTCGTCGATCTCGTCGAGGCCTTCCCGGCGCTGATCGACCGCGTTGCGTCCGACGTCCCGGAGTCGCAGAACATCTTCAACAACGTCAACGACTTCCCGACATTTGCGACCGTCCGCGCGAACCAGGCGCTCACCTACATCGAGGTCTGGGCGCCGCACACGACGCTCGCGCATCTGGCGGAGCTCGTGACGAAGGCGCGGCTTTTGGGACCCGACCGGCCGGTGATCCTGGCCGCCTATCTCTCGGCCTACCGAGGGGACGAGGCGGCGGCGCTGCAGGCCGAGAAGCTCCAGCTCGCGACCGTGTTCTCGCACGGCGGAACGGTGCTGCTGCACGGCGAGGAAGCCGCCGTGCTGACGGAGGCGTACTACGTCACGCACAAGGAGATCGCCGCGGCGACGCAGGACGCCGCGCGACGTTACTTCGATCTGGCCGTTCGCTACGGCGACCTGCTCTTCGCGTCGGAGGACGTCACGCGCACCCATCTCGGCGGCGAGAACGAGGAGGTGCGGATCGAGGCGCCGGTACCGCACGCGACGGATGCCGACGCCGGAGCGCTTTGGGGGCGCGTCCTGCGCGTGCGGGAGGGCCTGCTTGTCAGCCTGATCGACCTGTCGGCGCAGACGGACGCCACGTGGGACGCGCCCAAGGTCGTCGCGCAGCCGCTCGCCGGCGTTCGGCTCTCGATCCTCCGCCGCGGCGAGGACCCGCCCGGCTTCGCGGTCGCGTCGCCGGACGAGCCGCAGCTCGCGCTGCTCGAGCCGGAGCGGAGCGAGCGCTACGACACCGTCATGCTGCCCGCGTTCGACACGTGGGCGCTCGTCTTGATCCGGGACGGGGCGGCATGAGCCGTTGCCGGCCCGCGGGCCGCGGACATCCGTGTCGCTCACTGGGGGCAGTGACCTGGGCGGATGTCTGCGGCCTTTCACTGGAGGTGACCTGATGGCAGCCGTGTCGTTCGACGAGGTGACCAAGCAGTTCGGATCCTCGACCGTCGCGGTCGACCGCCTCACGCTCGACGTGAACGAGGGCGAGTTCCTGATCCTGGTCGGCCCGTCCGGGTGCGGGAAGACGACGGCGCTGCGCATGGTCGCCGGGCTCGAGCAGGTGACGAGCGGCGAGATCGCAATCGACGGCCGCGTCGTCAACGACGTCGTCCCGACCGAGCGCGACATCGCGATGGTCTTCCAGAACTACGCCCTGTACCCGCACATGAGCGTGTTCGACAACATCGCGTTCCCGCTGCGCCAGCAGAAGGTGAAGAAGGCGGCGGTCCGCGAACGCGTGGCCGAGGCGGCGCGGCTCCTCAACATCGAGGAGCTCCTCGAGCGCAAGCCGCGCGAGCTCTCGGGCGGCCAGCGGCAGCGCGTCGCGATCGGCCGCGCGCTCGTCCGTCGGCCGAAGGCGTTCCTGATGGACGAGCCGCTCTCGAACCTCGACGCAAAGCTGCGCGTGCAGATGCGCGCCGAGCTGCTCGGCCTCCACCAGCGGCTCGGGATCACGACGATCTACGTGACGCACGACCAGACGGAGGCGATGACGCTCGGAGACCGCGTCGTCGTGATGCGGCACGGTGTCGTGCAGCAGGTGGATGCACCGGAGCGGCTGTACCGCAAGCCCGCGAACATGTTCGTGGCCGGCTTCATCGGCAGCCCGGCGATGAACTTCGTGCAGGGGACGCTCACCGACGGAAGCGTCGCCCTCGGGGAGCACCGCGTCGCGCTGCCGTCGGCCGACGGCCGCAGCGGCTCCGTGGTCGTCGGCGTCCGCCCCGAGGATGTCGTGATCGGCGACGCGGAGGCGTTCGATGCGTTGCCCGGGCAGATCGAGATCACGGAGCAGCTCGGGCCGGAGATGCTCGTGCACGTCGACGTTCCCGGACTGACCCTCGCCGCCGCCGACGGCGACGTGACGCACCCGGGCAGGCTCGTCGCGCGCGCACCGGGCACGTTCAAGGGAGCGCGCGGCGACCGCGTCCGCGTCGCGTTCAACACGGAGCACCTGCAGCTGTTCGATCCCGTGGGCGGCGACGCGCTGCTCTGACAGATCTCTATCCGGGAGGGTGGCGCCGCGCGTACATCTTCTTCTCTTCGCGCCCGTCCATGATCGCGCCCCAGACGTGCAGGCCGATCACGATCACCGCGACCACGACCGTGACGGCGACGACTAGGGCGAGAGCGACCATCGACCAGGCTCATTCCCGCGCGCCTCGAGTGCGCAAACAGCAACGATGACCGCGGTCACGAGGGCCGTCAGCGTGACCGTCGAGAGCCTGCCGGCGAGCGCGAACACGGCGAGCATGCCGAGCACGCCGGCGAGTTGCGCGTTCGCGACCGCTCCGACGAGGCGGAGCCGGAACGCGGCGTTGCCCGCGAAGTAGAGCGCGAGCCCGCCGCAGAGCGCGAGCCGTCCCGCGTCCGTGAGATCGACCGCGACATCGTGGATCGCGACCTTCATCCCGACCGCGAACACGATGATCCCCGCCACGATCGCGAGATGGATGTAGCTGTAGCTGTCGGCGGCGGCGAGGACGGTGTCGTCGTGCGTGCGCAGCCGCTCCTCGGCGACGTCCGCGAAACGGTCGAAGTAGATCCACCAGAGGCCGATCGTGGCGGCGAGCCCGAGCGCGGCGGTCGCGACGAGCCGCGCGTCGATCGTGTGCGCGTCGGCGGAGAGCCCGATCGCGACGATCGACTCACCGAGCGAGATGATGACGAACAGGCCGTAGCGCTCGGCGAAGTGTGCGACCGCCACCTGTTGCAGCCCGCGAAGCCGCTCGCGCGTCAGCCAAGCAGGCCCCGCATAGTCGATCAGCACCGCCGCCGTCCACGTCGCGACCTGCCAGCCCCGGCTCAGGAACGAGCCGACGAGGATCAGGGCCATGCCGATCGTCACCGTCGTCGCGAAGCCGCTGATCGCCGACCAGGAGGCGTGGCCGCGCCGGGACGCAAGCGCGTAGAGGCCGAGGTGCAGGAAGCGAACGGCTGCATACGTCACTGCGAACAGCGTCGCTTTGCCCGAGAACGCCGACGGCAGCGCGAGCCCGGCCACGAACACGAGCAGCATCCCGAGGAGCAAGATCGCGCGCAGCGCACGTGACTCTTCGTCCTCGGCGTTCGCCGCCCAGACGAACGCCGACCACGCCCACCAGACGAGCGCGAGCACGATCAGCCCGTGCCCGAAGCCGGCCCAGGTCAGGTCGTTCGCGATCAGCGTGGTCACCTGCGTCACGGCGAAGACGAAGACGAGGTCCCAGAGCAGCTCGACCGGGCCCGTGCGGCGTTCGTGCATCGTTCGATTATCGTCGTCGCATGGTCGAACGGCGTACGATCGTCTTCGGCGATCTGGAACACCCGGCGTACGAGGCGCGCGGCGCCGCCGACGGGCCGCACGTGGCGCTGATCGGCGGCGTACACGGCTGCGAGTACTCGTCGATCGCTGCGGTGACGCGCGTCATGAACGAGCTGGACACGGGAGAGCTCGCCGGCTCGATCACCGCCGTGCCGATCGTGAGCATGGAGTCGTTCCGGCAACGGTCGCCGTTCGTCGTCCCGGAGGACGGAAAGAACCTGAACCGCAGCTTCCCCGGCTCCCACGACGGCACCTACACCGACCGCCTCGCCCGCTCGATCTTCGAGCAGGTGATCGAGCCGGCCGACGTCCTGCTCGACCTGCACGGCGGCGACCTGGTCGAGGCGCTCGAGCCGTTCGCGATCTACGACGCGTCGCCGCACGAGGAGCGCGCGCAGGCGATCGCGCTCGCGTTCGGCCTGCCGTACGTCGTGCGCCAGGAGGTCGACGACCCCAGGCTCGGTGGCATGACCTCGACTGCCGCTGCCCAGGCCGGCATCCCTGCGGTGATCGCGGAGGCCGGCGGGTGCGGGCAGCTCGAGGAAGCAGCGACGTCGCTGCTCGTCGACGGCGTGCGCAACGTGCTGCGCCACCTCGAGATGCTCCCGGGCGAGCCGAGCCCGGCGCGCTCGCGGCTCGTCGGGAAGTTCGTCTGGCTCCGGGCGTCGCAGGACGCGTGGTGGCAGCCGGCCGTCGGGGCCGGCGACGAGATCGGCGAGGGTCAGCTCGTCGGGACGCTGCGCACTCTGTACGGCGACGTGATCGACGAGCTGCACGCGCCCCGGGACGGGGTCGTCCTGTTCCTGACGACGAGCCCGGCGGTGAGCGTCGACGGGCCGCTGCTCGGGCTCGGCGCCGAGCTCTCCGACTGAGCTCTCAGGTCGCGGGCCGAGCGTTGCGCTCGAACTTGTGCCAGCCCTGGTCGCCGCGCAGATAGCGCCACGTTCCCTTGAGCCGCGCCCAGACGATGAACGGCCGGTAGACCAGCAGATCGAGCGGCCCGAGCACGATGAGGCGCACGAGGTCGCCGAGCGGGTACGCGCGCGAGGTCCGGTCCTCGAGCAGGACAGCCGCCGAGGTCATGAGGCCGTTCATCAGCGCGAGCGCCGCGAGTGTGAGCAGGGCCTGCTCGACGGCGAGCGCCTGCACCGCGACGCTCGCCGCGAGAGCGAGCAGCGCGAGCAGCTCGAAGACGGGCGCGATCACCTCCGACAACACGAAGAACGGCACGCCGACGAAGCCGACCGCGCCGTAGCGGCGCCGGAACATCATCCGCCGGTACGCGACGACGGTCTCGAGGATGACGCGCTGCCAGCGCTCGCGCTGCGCGATCAGCTTCTTCAGCGTGTCGGGCCCCTCGGTAACGCCGACCGTGTCGGCGAGCGAGACGATCTCGTACTCGCGGCCCTCGCGGCGGAAGTGCTCGTGCACGCGGAACGTGAGCTCGATGTCCTCGCACGTGAACGTGGTGGAGAAGCCGCCGATCTCCTCGATCACGTCGCTCCGCCAGATCTGGAACGCCCCGACGGCACAGAGCATCGTGTTCAGCCGCGTCCAGCCGAGGCGGTTGTTGAAGAACGAGCGCAGGTAGTCGCTGTGCTGGAACGCCAGGAACGGCCGGCTGTCGAGCTTGGCAGGCTCGCCGTCTGCTGCGAGCGCCTCCTCGGGCCGGCCGCTGATCGCGATGTGGCCCGTCACGCCGACGATCCGCTGCGGGTCGGAGAGCGCCAGCCGCATCCCGTTCAGGAGGCAGGAGCGCGAGAGGATCGTGTCGCCGTCGACGCCGCACACGTAGCGGTAGCGCGCCAGGTTGAGGCCGCAGTTGAGCGAGTCGGCCTTCCCGCCGTTCACCTTGTCGATCACCACCAGCTTCGGGTGCGTACGGCTGCGGTAGAGGCCGCGGATCGGCCCCGATTCGTAGCGGCGGCGGTAGAAATGCTCGATCGGCTCGAGGTCGAACTCACGCTGAAGCACTTCGAGCGTGTCGTCGGTCGAGCCGTCGTTGACGACGATCACCTCGTACTCCGGATAGTCGATCTCCACGAACGAGCGTGTCGACAGCGCGACGATCGGCGACTCGTTGTAGACGGGGGCGATGATGCTGACGGGGATGGTGAGCGACGACGCACGGATCCGGTCGAGGCTCTCGAACACGCGGCGCCGGCGCCGCAGCCGTTCTTCGAGCATCGAGTACGCGATCATCGCTCCGTACGCGCCGTAGACGAGGACCACGTAGGCGAGGCACACGATCACCGTCCACTGCAGGAGGTCGCGGGCGACGGTCATCCGACGAGCTCCAGCGGCCGCGCCTCGCGGCGGAACGCGGACACGACCTCGCGTGCGCCGTCGCGCGCGAATCCGTCGACGTCCTGCAGCATCTCGGTCGCGGCTGCCAGGCCGCTGTCGCCGAGCAGGAACAGGCTCTCCTTCGCCGCCGCGCGCACCCACCAGCTCGTGTCGGCGAGCAGGGCGGCGACCTCGTCGGCGAGGTCTTCGGCACCGATCTCGCCGACCGCACGGACCGCGTGCGAGCGCACGAAGAACACCTCGTCGGTGAGGAGAACGCCGAGGACGTCCTGGATATCAGCGGC
>Ga0070665_100008509_pt1 | contig 10378 bp, 10 predicted proteins | sample KBSS13metaG_FD_65862 | JGI IMG/M metagenome (GOLD analysis project Ga0070665, IMG submission 65862) | Switchgrass rhizosphere microbial communities from Kellogg Biological Station, Michigan, USA - KBS S1-3 metaG | ecosystem: Host-associated > Plants > Roots > Rhizosphere > Soil ...
GGTTCCCAGTCGGGATCCGTCATGTCGGCGACGAGCACGTCACCCGGCTTCACCTTGCCCATGTCCTTCACATCGTGAATGACGCGCGCCGGCCCCGCGCCGATGCGCTGACCAATGCTGCGTCCGGTCGTGAGCACCTTCGAACGATTGCGCAGCTCGTAACGCTGGATCGTGCGACCCGCACGGCTCTGAACCGTCTCCGGTCGCGCCTGCAGGATGAAGATCTCGCCCGTGGAGCCATCCTTGCCCCACTCGATGTCCATCGGTTGCTTGTAGTGTTCCTCGATGATGAGCGCCTGCTTTGCAAGCTCAACGATGTCCGCGTCGCTGATCGAGAACCGCTGACGCTCCGCCGGCGACACATCGACCGTCTTCACTCGCTCGCCGGAGCCCGGCGCGCCATACACCATCTTGATGGCCTTGCCACCCAGATTGCGCCGGACGATGGAGGACTTGCCCGCACGAAGCGAAGGCTTGTAAACGTAGAACTCATCCGGATTCACCGCGCCCTGCACGACGGTCTCACCAAGCCCATACGACGCAGTGATGAACACGACATCTCGGAATCCCGAGTCGGTGTCGAGCGTGAACATCACGCCGCTCGCGCCGAGATCGCTACGAACCATGTGCTGCACGCCGGCGGACAGCGCAACGGCGCTGTGATCGAAGCCGTGGTGCACGCGATACGCAATCGCTCTGTCATTGAACAGCGACGCGAACACTTCGTGCATCGCTGTGAGCACGGCCGCTTCGCCGCGCACGTTGAGGAACGTCTCCTGCTGGCCGGCAAAGGACGCTTCAGGCAGGTCTTCCGCCGTGGCGGAGGAGCGCACTGCAACTGAAATTTCCTTGCCGCCGCTCATGCGCTTGAGCTCGCCGAGCACGGCTTGTTCGAGCGCGGGCGGGAAGGGTGTGGCGAGAACCCACTCGCGGATCTGCTTGCCGGTAGCCGTAAGCTTGTCGACATCCTCGACATCGAGATCGGCGAGCGTCTTGCGAATGCGCTCGTCGAGGCCGTTCTGCTTCAGGAAATCCCTATACGCCTGTGCAGTCGTGGCAAAGCCACCGGGCACGTGGACGCCGGCGCCGGCGAGCGAGCTGATCATTTCGCCGAGCGAGGAGTTCTTGCCGCCGACGATTTCCACATCGCCTTTGCGCAGGCGCTCGAAAGGCAGGACGAGTTCGTTCAATGAAATCCCCAATGCTGTGCTGTAAGCCCCTTGCCGGGGGCGGCGCGCGATGAAACACTCGCGGCAGTTAGAGAGGGTGGCACGTGAGCCGACGCACCGTATTTTTCGTCTCCGACCAGACCGGCGTCACTGCGGAGACGATGGGTCACAGTCTCTTGACGCAGTTTGGAGGGCTTGATTTCAGGCCAATCACTCTGCCATTTGTGTCGACGGTTGACAAGGCAGAGGAGGCCGTCCGGAAGATCAATCGCGCTGCTTCCGAAGAGGGCGTGCGCCCCATCGTGTTCAGCACGCTGGTGGTGGACGAGCTGCGCGACATCGTGATGGCCAGTGACGGATTGTTCCTTGATTTTTTCGCGGCGTTCGTCGGGCCGCTGGAGCGCGAGCTCAACGTGCGGTCCACCCATCTCGCCGGCCGCGCGCACGGTATGTTCGATGTCGCAGGTTACACCGCGCGTATCAATGCCACGAATTTCGCGCTCGCCAACGACGATGGAACCGGTCAGGATTATTCGCATTCGGATGTGATTCTGGTGGGCGTGTCGCGCTCCGGCAAGACACCCACCTGTCTTTACATGGCCCTTCAATACGGCGTTTTCGCCGCGAATTATCCGCTCACCGACGAGGACCTCGAGTCCGGCAAGCTGCCGCAGCGGCTCGAGGCGCATCGACGCAAGCTCTATGCCCTCACCATCAAGCCCGAGCGGCTTCAACAAATACGTAACGAGCGGCGCCCGGAAAGCCGTTATTCTTCGCGCCAGCAGGTATCGTACGAGCTGCGCGCCGCAGATGCGTTGTTTGCGCGCTATGCCATTCCCGTGATCGACACGACGGAATGTTCCATCGAAGAGATCGCGAGCCGCATCCTCAGCAACACCGGCATCGAGCGACGGCTGCGTCCCTAGAAATCGGCGCTCCGAACTTGAAAACGCGACTCCGCGCACGATATTTGCTTCACCAAAATTAGATCAGATCACGGGTTGCGCACGCATGCCCGTGCGATATAGTCGGCCCAGGATGCATAACGACGCAGTCACACTCGTTTCATGGCGCACGCGCCCACGCAGTTTCGTGGCGCTCATGTCGCTGTACGAGAGCAATTTCCTGCGTCTCGGCTGGCTCGCCGGCAGTCACTCGAAATCCGGGCTCACCGAGTTGAACGGCAGCCACCGTTCCGTCGTGCGTGAGGATTGTGATCTTCTTCTCGATGTCACGGAGCGCACTCCGTACACCACCACGCTGAATTTGACCTATCGCTTCGAGGACCAGGAATTCCCGGACATGGGCGTGCGCATCTATCACGATGCGCGGCTGGTCGAGGCGCTCGAATGGGCCGGCGCGCATGCCAATGGCGTGCTGCAGGCCCTGCGTCGAAACGCGGAGCGTGAACTGGATCAGCGCTGGGCCCGCAACGTCATGTTAAATAAGTGGCTGGAGTATTGCCTGGAGCGAGGCCATCGCTTCTCGCCAGCTACGCTAATTCCGGCGTGCTAGCGGGATGTGGCGGGCCACCGCCGCATCGGTCATGAAGTCCCTTACCCAGCTCGGGTTCCTCAAGCTGCCGTTTCGCAAGGATGAGAAAGAAGCCGGGGAAGACACCCGGGTCATGGCGCTTTTCAAGAACCGCGCCGAGCTGAAGAAAGCCTACGGCGCGCTCGAAGACGAGATCTATCGCCTCAAGGACCGCATCAAGCAGCAGGAAGGCGCCACCGCCCGGGTGCAGGAGATGCTCTCGACGCTCGAGCAGCGGCTCGGGACGCAGGAGAGTGGCTATCCGGCGCTGGTGTTCTATCAATTGCGCGCGCTGTGGCAGCTCGGTCGCGAGCTGATCGAACAGTTCGTCATGGATCTCGCCCGCCAGCTCGAAGACCGCGAGCGGCGTGCGCACTTCGCCGAGTTCAATCGCAAGCAGTTCGCGCGCCGTCAGGGCGTCGAAGGCCAGCTTCGCTCGGCGGAGACGCAGGCGGCCGATGCCGGTGCGCGTCTCGCGTCGCTGCAGTCACAACACGATGCGCTGACGCGCTTCTGGCACTATTTCAAGAGGCGTAGCCTGGCGCATCAGATCGACGCGGCGAAGTCGGTGGTCGCTGGCGCCGAGGCCACGCTTGCGGAGGCCCGCGCCGCGTTCGAGGCGATGGAACGAGAGGGCGCGCCGGAATTTCCGGGGCTGTCGCTCGATGCGCGCAAGGCGATCAATATCGCGGCGATTGCCTATGCGGAAGTGCTCTGCCTGCGTCTCGTGAAGACGAAGCTCGTCTCGCTCGCGCGTGAAGCGACCGGGCGGCGCGAGGTGGCGGATGATTACGGTTCGCGCCCCGAGTGCGAGGCGCTGATGGCGGAGATCGCGCGGGCTCGCGCGATGATTCAGGTCCGCACGAATATCGCTCAGGAAGTGAAGACGCGCTCCGAGCGCCTCAAGCAGATTGCCCGCTATCGCGGGGCCAACGATTCCTCTCCCACCCCAGAATCGATTGCGTTTGGCGAAGGCGACGTGCTCGCCGGCCAGACGCTGGGCGAGAGTGCGGCGCGCATGCCGAACGTGCTGGCGGAAGACACCTGGGACCTGTTCCGGATCCTGCTGCGATAGGCGCAGCTACGCGCCGAGGCAGGCGGCGAAAACCACGCTTTTCGCCGCCGGGGACTGTGTAGGGTCTCGAAAAAAGCGCCGCAGGCGACTTTTTTCCAATCAACTCAGTTCGGCTTGGTCGGCTCGGCGGGGCGATCCGCCTTCACCGTCTGCGGCGGATTGCGGTTCGAGGTCATCGGCCGCACGCCACCCACCATGTCACCCATGATCTCGGACGCCTGCGTCAGGACGATGTCGGCTTCGTCCTTCGCTTCCTTGTTGTCTTTGTCCTTATCCTTGTCGCTCGCGTCCTTCTCCAGCTCTTCCACGGTCTTGAAGGCCGGGAGGTTCTTCGCGGCGCGGCGCGCGTTCTCGCGCGCCAGGCGCTGCGCTTCCTGCTGGGTGCGCTCGTCCTTGCGGGCAGTGAGGTTCAGCGAGACGGTCTTCTGCTCGCGCGCCGTGTCGAGCGCGGCGATGCTCTGCACGAGCCAGCGATAGTCCGGATCCTTCTCCGCACGCTGTGACTCTTCCGTCAGCAGCGTCGGGACCATCGCATCCTCGCGACGATCGTAGGTGCGGAAGGGCACGCCGGCGATGCGATCCCAGGGCAGGGCCGCTTCCAGCGCGCTCTCACCGACGGTCTTCATGTCGATGTCCGACGGCAACGTCACATCCGGCTCGACGCCGCGATGCTGCGTGCTCTCGCCAGTGACGCGATAGAACTTGCCGATGGTGACCGTGAGCTGCCCGTTCACCGGGCGCTGCTGCCAGCGATCGAGCGGCACGAGGTTCTGCACCGTGCCCTTGCCGAACGTGCGCTGACCGAGGATCACGCCACGGTGATAGTCCTGAATCGCCGCAGCGAAGATCTCCGACGCCGAGGCGCTCGTGCGATTGACCAGCACGGCGAGCGGGCCGTCGTACTCGATGCCCGGCTCCGGATCGTCCAGCACTTCGAGGCGACCCGTCGTGTCCTTGAGCTGCACGACCGGGCCCTTGTCGATGAAGAGGCCGGTAAGCGCAGTCGCCTCGGGCAGGTATCCGCCACCGTCGTCACGCAGATCCATGACGAGGCCGTCGATCTTCTCTTCCTTCAGCTCGCGGATCAGCTTGCGCACGTCACGCGTGGTGCTGCGCGCATTCTCGTCACCCGCGGTCTGCGCAGCGATGTCCTGGTAGAAGCCGGGGACGGTGATGATGCCGACCTTCAGCGCCTTGCCGTTGCGCGTGATGTTGCGGACTTCCTTGTGCGCGGCCTGGTTCTCCAGGGTCACCTTGTTGCGGACGAACTTGAGCGTCTTGGTCGTCGAGCCGGGCGCGGCGCCGGCCGGGAGGATCTGCAGGCGCACCGTCGTGCCCGCCTTGCCGCGGATCAGCTGCACGACGTCGTCGAGACGCCAGCCGATCACGTCGGTGTCGGGGCCGTCGTCACCCTGGCCGACGGCGATGATGCGGTCGTTCTGCGTCAGGGTGCCCGCGGCGGCGGCCGGGCCACCTTCGATGATGTTGAGGATGGTGACGTACTCATCCACGCTCTGCAGGGACGCGCCGATGCCCTCGTAGTTGAGGCTCATCTGGATGCGGTATTCCTCGGAGCTGCGCGGTGAGAAGTAGCTCGAGTGCGGATCGAACGTACGCGCGTACGCGTTCATCAGATTCTCGAACACGTCTTCCGGCGTGATCTGGTCGACGCGCTTCAGCACGCGGTCGTAGCGCTTCTGCAGCGTGTCCTGCACTTCCTTCCAGTTCTTGCCGGTGAGCATCAGCGACAGCGCATCGTTCTTCACGCGCTTGCGCCACAGCTCGTTCATGTCGTTCTGGGTGGCGGGCCAGGGCGCCTTCTCGCGATCGAACTGGAACGACTCGTTGAGGGTCCAGTCCGGCTCGGTCTTGAGGAGCTGCAGCGCGTAGTTGATCCGCTCCCGATTGCGTTGCTGGAAGCGCGCGAAGATCAGGTAGCCCGGCTCGAGGTCGCCGGTCAGGATCATGTCGTCGAACTTCAGGCGCGAGCTTGCGAACTCGTTGATGTCGCTCGTCAGGAAGTAGCTGCGCTGGCTGTCGAGCAGGTCGAGGTAGCGGTCGTAGACCTGCGCCGACAGCTTGTCGTCGATCGGGGCGCGGCGGAAGTGCGCCTCCTTGAGGATGGATCCCACGCGGCGGGCAATGGCACGCTGCCGGTCAGTGGGGACGATGGAGCCCGGAGGCAGGGCGGTGGCGGTGTTGGCCGAAAGCGGCGTTGAGCTCACCAGCACCAGCGCCAGTACGGTCAGGACGGAAGCGGCAATCCAACCGGACGGGCGACGCAAGGACTTTGGCATCGTTCAGGCGCTCACAAGTTGCGTAAACTTCGGGCTCTTTCGAGGCATTGTTGCTCAATCTAGAGATCGCGGTGGGCAGCATCAAGTGTTCCCTTCCGCACGACCCTGGGGATTTGACCATGCGGCCGCTCGCCGTTCTGATTGCTATCGTGACAGGTTCCGCAGTTTCCCTTGCAGTCGGCTTGCTGATGACGGGGGCTGTGCTGATGTTCATGACCGCCGAGCAGGAGCGGTTCGTTACGGAGAAAGGGCCGCTTTTAGAGGCCATCCTGCTGTTTACGCTGCTTTCTGCCGTGTCCGGGGCGGCGCTCTACGGGGAGCTCAGGGAGCGCCAGTGGCGCCTGGGGGCCATGGCCGGGATGGTGGCGATGCTCGGGGTCGCGGTCTGGACCTACTGGCCCCGCGGTTAAGTTCTGCCAATGCGACATACCACCGCGACCGGCATGCGGCCGCGGCGGGGTGGTCCGGCAGGGACGGGTGGTCAGTCCCGCTTGCGCTTTCGTTGCCAGATGTTGGCCGGGTGGTGGGCCGCGGCCGAGGCGTTGTAGGGGTCGTAGCCCCTCGCCTTGGCGGCCGAGAACTCCTCCAGCACGGCCAGCGTGATCTGGTTCGACCGGTCGATCGGCGGTTTGGTCTGTGCGTCGAACTCGGTCGCGGTGGGTCGCCGGTTCTGATTGTGCGTCGGTCGGGTGGTGGTCTTCGCCACCGGTGCGGGCCATACAGGCCGCGGCACGGAGCCCTTCATCTGATCCCCAGTTCTTAGTTGTTCTTGCCGTCTAATTGGCGACGCTGCGAAGCTTGTCACAGCGAGCGTCGGCAAAGTGCGACAGCGGTCACACTGGAGCTGGATTAATTCGCAGCGCGGTCCGCCGCCCGGGCGAAGTGCCACAGCCCGCGCAGCACCATGACCATGAGGTAAGGACCGATAGCGACGGCCCAATAGACGAAGGAGCCGGTGCGCAGGCCGTTGAAGAAATCGACGAGCAGCGCGAACGGGCCGCCATCCTCGAACGGGCCGAGCACGCCGCGCCCCACCACCCAGATCAGCAGCGGAACGATGAAGAGCCCGAAGGCCAGCAGCACCACCAGGATCGTGAGCTCACGTCTTCCCCGCGACGACAGGGCGGCGGGCGGAGTGGTGGCGGCAGCGTTCTGCTTCGGACTGGCGTTCATCGGGGCGGCATAATAGCCGGCAAGATGAAAAAAATCAGAGCAGCAGTTGTCGGTGTCGGCTATCTCGGACGGTTTCACGCGCAGAAATATGCCGCGCTGGACGGTTGCGAGCTGGTCGGCGTGGTGGATGCGCGTGTCGAAGCGCGCGAGAAGGTCGCCGCCGAGCTCAATACGAAAGGGTTCGCGGACTATCACGAGCTGATCGGGCGCGTCGACGCCGTCAGCGTCGCGACGACGACGCCCGCGCACTTCGCGATCGCGAAGGACTTCCTCTCGGCCGGCGTGCACGTGCTGGTGGAGAAGCCGATTACGGAAACGCCCGAGCAGGCGCAGGAACTGATCGCGCTCGCCAAGGCGAAACGCTGCATTCTGCAGGTGGGGCACCTCGAGCGCTTCAACCCGGCCATCCTTGCGGCGGAGCCTCATCTGACGAAGCCGAATTTCATCGAGTGCCATCGGCTCGCGCCGTTCAAGGAGCGCGGCACCGATGTGAATGTCGTGCTGGACCTCATGATCCACGACATCGACATCGTGCAGACGATCGTGGGCGCGCCGATCGCGTCCATCGATGCCATCGGCACGAAGGTGTTCTCCGACGAGATCGACATCGCCAATGCGCGCATCCGCTTCGAGAACGGGTGCGTGGCCAACGCCACCGCGAGCCGCGTCAGCTTCAAGACCGAGCGCAAGCTCAGGGTGTTCGTCGACGACGCGTATCTGTCGCTCGACTTGCAGCAGAAGATCCTTACGGTCATCCGCAAGCGGGCGGATGCGCCGCCGGGGCAGCTGCCGGCGTCCATCGAAGAGCAGAGCTTCGAGCAGGGCGACGCCCTGAAGGCGGAAGTGGAGTCGTTTCTCGATTGCATCCGGACCGGCAAGCCCCCGATCGTGGGCGGCGAGGCGGGCATGCGCGCCCTGGAAACCGCCATGCGGATTACCGAACAAGTGCAGCGGGGATCCGCCCCGCGCTGAAGCGCTGCCGCTCCATGGAACTGCCCCGGTGCCGTCCGGTCGGAACGAATAGGCAGGGGCAGGCGTTCTGATATCGAGGTCCGACAAAGTGGTGGAGCTTGAATCCGCCGCTGGGCCCACCAGATAAGCTGCCATGGATACTCAACTGGTTACTCCGGCTCCCAAGCGGCTCCACCTGGAGCTCGATTTGATCGCAGACTTTGCCTGCCCGTGGTCCTACCTCGGCAAGCGCAGTCTCGAGCGCGCGTTGGTGAACCTGCAGGGGTTCCCGACACCGGCACTGCGCTGGCACGGCTTCCGGGCGCAGCCTGACGGCAAGGCAGAGGTGACGAGCTCGTCGCCTCAGACCTGGCGTGCACACATTGCTGCTCGGCTGCCTAACGGCGTCTCGGTGGACTTCGCGCACAAGAGTCTCGCGGAAGCGGGTGAAGGGCTTGGCATTCACTTCGACTTCTCCAAGCTCGATCAGCTCCCGGACACGCGAGAGGCGCATCGTCTCGTGGCGCTGGCGGCGAAGGACGAGAAGCAGAGTGAAGTGGCGGACGGGATCTTCCGCGCCTTCTTCGAGCAGGGGCGTGACATCGGCGACAAGGCGGTGATCGAAGCCGTGGGTCGTGAGAGTCACCTCAGCGAGGAAACGCTCGCCGCATTTGCGAACCCCGACTCGGGGCGCGACGAGATCGAGGCGGAAGAGAAGCGGCTGCGTGGGTTCGGGGTCGTTGCGACGCCAAACCTGCTGATCAACGGGCGAGTGCTCGTGCCGGGGCCGGCGGACGTGTCGACGTACGTGCAGGCGCTCGATCAGGCGCTGTTCCCACAGCTTCCGTCTGACAAGAAACACCTGCATTAAGCGTCCTTCAGCGCTGACGACAATGGGGCGGCCCTCGCGGGCCGCCCTTTTTCATTGGCGCGCGCTAGCCGGCTTGCAGCCGGCGAGGTAACGTCCCCGACCATGGAACCCAAACACTTCAGTCGTGCTGCCCGGCCAGTCACGGTTGCGGCCACGCAGTTTTCCTGTAGCTGGGACGCCGACGCCAATATGGCGAAGGCCGAAGCGGCAGTGCGCGAGGCCGCGCGCAAAGGCGCTCAGATCATCCTGCTGCCGGAGTTGTTCGAGACGCCTTACTTCTGCATCGAGCAGGACGTGCGGCATCTCGCGCTGGCGCAGCCGCTGGAACAGAGCCGTGCGGTTCAGCACTTCGCGAAAGTCGCGCAGGAGCTGGAGGTCGTGCTGCCGGTGAGCTTCTTCGAGCGGGCGGGGCGTGCCTACTACAACTCGATCGCCATCGTGGATGCGGATGGGCGCGTGCTCGGCGTGTATCGCAAGGCGCACATTCCTAATGGGCCCGGCTACCAGGAGAAGAATTACTTCAGCCCGGGCGACACCGGCTTCAAGGTTTGGGATACGCGTTATGCGCGCATCGGTGTCGGCATTTGTTGGGATCAGTGGTTCCCGGAGACGGCGCGCGCCATGGCGCTGATGGGTGCGGAGCTGCTCTTCTTCCCCACTGCGATTGGTTCTGAGCCGCCGCCGGCTCTGCCGCTCAACTCGCGCGAGCATTGGCAGCGCACTCAGCAGGGGCATGCGGCTGCGAATCTCACGCCGCTGATCGCGTCGAATCGGTATGGGCTCGAGCGCTCGCTGCAGGATCCGGATGGGCTCTACATCACGTTCTACGGGTCGTCGTTCATCGCTGATCCCACGGGTGCGAAGGTGGCGGAGGCGGGGGAGCAGGGCGATGCCGTGCTCACTGCGACGTTCGATCTGGATGCGCTCGCCCAGCAGCGGGACAACTGGTTCGTGTTCCGCGATCGTCGGCCGGATCTGTATGGGCCGCTGCTGACGTTGGATGGTCGGCAGCCACAGCGCTGATCGCGACTACTTCCCTTTGCGCGAGAGCCAGGCGGCGGCGCCTTCGAGGTCCTGGACGAACTTCGAGTATTCCGCGCGCTGCTGAGACTGCTCTGGGATGCGCAGCAGGTAGGACGGGTGGATCGTCACCCACACGTGAGCGTCTTCGGTGAATGGGGTGGGCAGCCCTCGCATCGATGACACGGTGACCGGGTGGCCTAGCAGGCTGCGCGCAGCGGTGCCGCCGAGCGCGATGACGAGCCTCGGCTGAACGAACTTCAGCTCTTCCGTCAGCCACCAGCGGCAC
>Ga0070665_100008513_pt1 | contig 10376 bp, 7 predicted proteins | sample KBSS13metaG_FD_65862 | JGI IMG/M metagenome (GOLD analysis project Ga0070665, IMG submission 65862) | Switchgrass rhizosphere microbial communities from Kellogg Biological Station, Michigan, USA - KBS S1-3 metaG | ecosystem: Host-associated > Plants > Roots > Rhizosphere > Soil ...
ACGTACGCGCCATAGCGCCGCGGCAACAGCTTCTGGTTCGGCGACCACGTGTACGTCTTGGCGTCGTACGGCTGGAAGTTGACGATCTCGACGAGCCGCGCGTCCTTGGGCACCGCGTTCTGCACCGCCGCGAGCGTGATCGGCTGGCTCACCGCGCGGTACTGCGAGCTCTTCGCACCGACCGCGATCTCGAGCTTGGCGATCTGATCTTCGAGCGCGGCTACCGCTTTCGCGTAGTCGTCGTCGCCGGTCGCCGACGGCCCCGCGACGGTCAGCTTCGCGAGCTGCGAGCGCGCCGACGCGAGATCGTCGAGCAGCTGCTTGTCCTCGGGCGACAGCTTCGCGCGGATGTTCGCCATGCTCGCCGCGCTCGCGTCGAGCACGCGGCCCTTGCGGCGCAGCAACGTCTCGAGCGCGAGCTTGGCGGCGAGCGGATTCTTCGGCGCGAACGTCGCGTTGAAGTTGACCGCACCGTCGAGCACGTAGCCGTTGCGCGTGAAGTAGACCTCGTGATCGGACTCGGTGCCGATCCTCAGCACGTTCGACAGGTCGCGCTCGGAGATCTCGAGGCTGTCGGCGAGCGCGGTGGCCGCTTTCGGGATGTCGCCGCGCAGCATGTAGATGTTGGCGAGCTGCTGCTCGGCGATGCCGTAGTTCGGATGGTTCTTGCCGAACTGCTTCGCCATGCTGTCGCGATACGAGAGGATCATCTGCGTCGCGCGGCCGAGCTGCCCCATCTGGCGCAGCACGTTCGCGATCGACATGTCGTAGATGTGCGCGAACCGCGCGCCGCGCTTGGCAGAGCTCTGCGCCTCGCGCTCGAGCAGCGCGAGCGCATCGGCCTGCTTGCCTTCGGCGCTGTCGAGATCGGCGAGCGTTCCGGTCCAGGCGCCGGTGCGATAGGCCGCTTTCTCGTCGAGCTCGTAGGCCTTGCGCAGGTACTTCTCGGCGTTCGGGAGATCGTCGAGCGCGCGGTAGTTCATGCCGAGCTCGCCGTACAGCGCGCCCAGCGTCGGATCGTCCGGCTTGTCGCGCTCGAGTCGGGCCGCTTCCTTCGTGAAGATGTCGATCGCCTGCGCGAACATCGGCTTGGCGAGATCGTCGCGGTTGCCGGAGTGATAGATGAGCGCGACGGACCAGATCGTGCCGGCCTTGTTCATCGGCCCCGCGTTCGGCATGTTGCCGGAGATGTCGATCGTGCGGTTGTAGAGCTCGACCGCCTTCGCGGTCTGGCCGCTCTGCCAGTACTGGTACGCGAGCGCTTCGACCACGCCGAGCAGCGAGATGTCGTTCTTCGACTTCGCGTTGGCCTCTTCGATCGCGAGCACCTGCTCGTAGAGCCGCATCGCCGACGCGTACTCGCCGCGCATGCCGAGCAGCCCCGCGTACTGCATCATGTAGCCCGCGTAGACGTTGCTGTGGTCGCCGTCGAGCTTCTTCGAGATCGCGAGCTCGCGCTGCACGTACGGCTCGACCTCCTCGTAGTGGCCCTCGATGTAGAAGTGCGTGAGCACCGGCGCGATCGCGAACAGCACCTCGCGCGACTCGGGGCCGTGCTCGCGCTCGGTCGCCGCCAGAATATCGAGGTAGATCTTGTGCGCGCCGACGTCGTCGCCGCTCGCGCCGAGCATCGTGGCGAGCGTGGTCTCGTAGAACCGCGTCATCTGCGCCGAATCGCCGGCGATCTTGCGCTCGAGCTCGTAGATCTTGCGCGCGAGCTTGGCCGCAGGCACGTACGCCTGCTTCATCTGGAGGTCGCGGAGCTGCGCCTCGAGCTTCTTGAGCTCGATCTGATCCGGCGACTCAGCCGGCTTCGGCGGCGGCGGCGGCTTGGCGACCGCGACGGAAGCCGACAGCGCGACGGCGATGATCGCGACGAGCGAAGCGGAGCGCATGCCCCAAGGCTACACGACGCCGTGGAACAACAAGACGCCGACCACGCCGATCACGCCGATGAGCATCCCCATCACGTAGCCGAAGTGGCGGTCGCGCACGATCGGGTCCGCGCGATCGAGCTTGATCGAGCGCGCGAGGTTGATCGCGTCGTACACGAACCACGCGGCGCCCAGGCCGCCGACGGCGATCGTGATGAACCACGAGAACGTGGTGGCGGACATCGGCTCGGTCATGGGATCGGGTCCACTAACATTCGTTTCGCGTCGTAGCTGAGGATCGCGAGCATCACGAACGGGAACACCCAGTAGTAGTAGGTGACCTCGAAGCCGCTGGTCGCGAAGCCGATGAGGTAGCCGGTATAGGCGACCAGACGCTCCATCGCGTACGACTTGTAGTTGGTCGGCCGCCCTGCCCTGCGCACGTACACGACGCGCATTGCGATGTTCGCGACGCCGAGCGCGATCACGAGCACCACCGGCACCGCCGGCGCCCAGCCGTACGCGGCGACGATGACGAGGCCGAACCCGTAGCACAGCGCATCGGTGATCGCGTCGAACAGCTCGCCGAACGCGCTCCGGCAGTCGAACACGCGCGCGACCAAGCCGTCGGCCTTGTCGAGCAGGCCGCACACGAGCATGAACAGCGTCGCCCACTGGTGATAGCCGTGCACGACGGCCCACATGAACGGCGGCAGCGTCAAAAACCGCGAGGCGGTGACCGCGTTCGCCGGGTTCCACGCCGACACCTGGCGTTGCGCGACTGCGACGGCCATCTCAACCTGCTTTGGCTTGATCGTCCTCGACGACCACGAGGCCTGGATCGACGAACCGATAGCGCTTCCACGCGAACCGCACGCGCTGCAGCAGCGAGACGTGGCTCATGATCGCGACGGCCCAGCAGCCGGCGAGGAGCGGCCGCGGGTCGTGCAACAGCGCCGTGAACAGCACGCCCAGCCCGTAATAGATGAGGAACTCCGCCGAGCCGAACAGCCCGACGACGTCGACCGGGTGGCCGATCTTGCCCTTCTCGCGCCAGATGTCCTGCTGGCTCTCGGCGTAGATCGACAGCTTGATGATGACGTTGGTGAGCGCGCCGGTGATGCCGAAGCCGAGCACGATCAGCACGTGCGGATAGTCGTACGACAGGTTGAGGCAGCCGCCCGCGTACATGATGCCGAGCACCCAGCGGTCGCAGACGTCGTCCATCACCGCGCCGAACGTGGAGCGCTGGTTGAAGTTGCGGGCTTTATATCCGTCGATGTGATCGACGAGGCCGCGCGCGACGAGCACCGCGAAGCCCGGCCACCACATCGCGCGGAAGAACATCCACCCGCCGACGAGGCCCATCACCGCGCCGAGCGCCGTCCACATGTTCGCGTGGATCGGCAGCCGCGCAGCCGCGGAGACGATCGGATGTGTCAACCGATCGACGTATTTGCGGAGGGCGAAGAGGTTCATGAGATCCGGGTACGGACTATAGGCCCTTCCGGACCGCGTCGAGCGTCTTGCCGAGCGCCGTGACGAACGTGTCGATCTGACCCGCGCTGACCGACAGCGGCGGTTGCAACCGCAGCACGTTTCCGTGCAGGCCCGAGACCGTGATCAGCATGCCGCGCGCGTGGAGCTCGTCCTTGACCTTGGCCATCTCGGCCTTGCCGAGGACCTCTCTGCTGTCGCGGTTGCGCACCAGCTCGATGCCGCCGAGGAGACCGGTGAAGCGCACGTCGCCGATCCACGGATCGCGCAGCGCCCACGCGCGTTCGGTGAAGTGCTTGCCCATCGCGGCCGCGTTCTCGACCAGCTTCTCGGCTACGATCGTCTCGATCATTGCCAAGCCGGCCGCGGCCGACACCGCGTTGCCGCCCGACGTCGGCGTCGTGCCGCCGAAGAAGCTCTTGCAGATCTTGTCGCCGGCGATCGCGCACGCGAGCGAACCGACGCCGCCCGACAGGCCCTTGCCGCCGGTCATGATCTCGGGCTCGAGCCCGTAGTGATCGATCGCGAACATCTTGCCAGTGCGGCCGAGGCCGGTCTGGACCTCGTCGGCGATCAGCAGGATCCCGCGCGCCTTGCGGACCTTGTCGACGCGGTCCCACCACTTCTGCGGCGGCGCGAGCCCGCCGACCGCCTGGACCACCTCGGCGATGATCGCAGCCGTCTTCGGCCGGGCCGCGAGCTGCGCGTCGAGCCCGTCGAGGCACTCGGTCTTGCACGTCGTCGCCGGGCCGTACTTGCAGCGATAGCAGTACGCGCACGGGATGGCGTAGTTGTCGGAGCCCATCGGCTTGCCGGCGCTCTCGCGATATTTCTCGCTCGCGGTGACCTCGAGCGAGCCGATCGTCAGGCCGTGGTAGCCGTTCTCGAGATACGCGACGTCCGATTTCTTTTCGTACTGACGCGCGAGCTTGAGCGCGAACTCGTTCGCCTCCGAGCCGCCGGTCGCGAAGAACACTTTGTCGAGCGTCTTCGGCGTCATCTCGACGAGCTTCTTGGCGAGCTTCACCATCGGCACCGAGCCGTGCTTGCCGGAGACCTGCAAGACGTCGTGCATCTGCTTGGTCGCGGCTTCGATGATCCGCGGGTGACAGTGCCCCGCGTTGTTCACGAAGTAGCCCGCTGTGAGATCGAGGAACTCCTTGCCGTGAACATCTGTGATCGTGCAGCCGCGAGCTTTCGCGACAATCACGGGCTCGCCCGCGGGATGAGCCCATGGGCGCATGACGTACTTGAGGTCGGCCGCCTCCAAAGAAGCCGCGTCGGAAAGCTCGTCGGTCATCGCAGTGACCGGAGGTATCTCACGCCTGAAACGAGTGTCAAGTCGAAGGGTTCGGCTCGAAACAGCTGCGGTCGCGTTGCCAGATCCGCACGTGATCTCCCGAGATCTTGCCGGCGTCGATCTCGTAGATCCGGTAACGGGCCGTACGATGGGGTTTGTTGAAGTGGTAAGTCCCCGAGGGGATTCCCCGAACCGGGACGTCTCCGTGGGGTCCTGCGAGGACTTCGGCCATGTCCCGGTGCTCGTGGCCGTGGACCACCAGGTCGGCGCCGTGCTGCCGGATCACCTCGGCAAAGGCGGCGTGGTCGCGGAGCCCGCGGATGATGCTTCGGGATGCCCGACCCGCCGGCGGGTGGTGGATCGCGACGACCCGGGCTTTGCCGGCAAGCCGGGGATCGCCGAGCACCTGGCCCAGCCGGGCAAGCTGCGGCTCGCCGACCCGGCCGTAGGCGGTGAACCACGGCGTCGCGCGCGACGTCGACACGCCGATCAGCGCGAGCGGGCCGCGGACGCGGACGATCGGCCAGCGACTGCCGTCGTCCTCTGGCCATTCCCAGCCCGGATCTGGACGATGATACTCGTCGAAGAATCGGCCGAACAGCTCGATGCCCTCGGCGACGTAGGCGTCGTGGTTGCCCGGGATCACCGTCACGCCGTCGGGCCCGCCGGCGAGCCTGTCGAAGCGATGGCGGGCGAACGCGAACTCCTGCTCGAGCGCGAGGTTCGTGACGTCGCCGGTGCACAGCACGTGGTCGACGCCCTGCGCGTTGAGGTCGTCGATCATCTGGTCGAACGCGGCGACGTGATAGTGCCGCGATCGGTTCGACAGCAGATTCGCCGCGCCGATCCAACGCTTGTTCGCGAGCTTCATGAGGCCCGCGCCGTCGTGGGACAGCAGGTGGAGATCGGAGCAGTGCGCGAGTCGCACCCGTACCGCTTACGCTAGGCGGTCGGGATCGTCAACGATCGGAGATCCTCGGCCGACGTGGCCTTGATGAGCTCGATCGTCTTGCTGCGCAGCCGCTGCTTGGACTCGCGATACGCGTACTTCGACAGCTTGCCGAGGCGCGCGGCCTCCTCGGTTGCCCGGGCGAGCACCTGATCCGGCGCGACGACCTCGTCGAGCCAGCCGGCCGCGACGCCCTGCTCCGGCGTGTAGATCGTCGCCATCATCGTCGCGCGGCCGAGCTCGCGCGGGCTCAGCCGGTCGCGCGCGAGCTCCATCGCGAGCACGGGCACCGGCAGGCCGATCGCGACCTCGTTGAGGCCGATCTTGAACATCCCGGCCGCACCGACGCGATGATCGCCGGTCAGCACGACGAGCGAGCCACCGGCCAGCGCGTGACCGGTGCACGCGATCACGAGCGGGATCGGCGACGCGTACAACGACAGCAGCATGTGGCCGCCGCGCGTCAGCATCGCGACCGCGTTCTCCATGCCGCTCATCATCACGCGCAGATCGAAGCCGGCGCAGAACCGCTCCGGCCGGCCCGCGAGCACCATCGCCGACGCCTCGCTCTCCGCGCGGTGAAGCGCGTCGATCACCGCGTCGATCATCTCGTACGTCAGCGCGTTGGCCTTGCCGTCGTCCATGCGAACGACCGCGACGTTGTCCTTCTCGAGGCTGTATTCGATCATGGGGTTGCCAGCACCAGGTTGTGGACCGGCGTGTCGGCCGGGTCGAGCGAATCCCACGCGAGCACGGGCGAGCCGTGGCCGGTGGTCACCGCGATGAAGAAGCCGTCGAGCAGCGGGCCGCTCGCGAGGTCGTTCATGTTCCACGCGCCGGGCGCCATGCGCGTCGCGACGTCGACGTCGCTCGCGAGGCCGTCCTGATACGCGACGACCGGCGCGTCGTTGACGAGCCACAGCGCCGCCGCCGCGCCGACCGGGTGCGGGCGATCGCCGGTGCGAACGCCGGTGTCGACGACCTCGGGCGTGCCCGGCGTGCCGTTCGACCACGTCGTGTACATGACCTGGTCGCCGAGCGCGTCCTGATAGACGACGTGCACGGTGCCGTCGCTGGCGACCGCGGCCGTGCTCCACATGCCGCGATCCTCGCTGGCCGAGTTGCCGTCGAGCACCGTCGGCGTGAACTGCGACGTGCCCGCCGAGCTCTCGACGCCGATCACCAGCGCCCGCGCATTGCCGTCGTAGTAAGTCACCGCGAGCCGGCCATCGCCGAGCAGCACGAGGCTGTCGAACATGCCCGTGCCCGACGGCACGTCGTAGGTCGTCGGCGCGGCGAGCGCGGTCACGCACGCGCCGTTCTCGCAGACGTCGCCGCTCGCGCACGCCGCCGAGCAATCGGTCGTCGGCGTGATGCAGGTCTCGCCATCGGAGCCGGACACGCACGAGTCACCGGCGCTGCACAGCCCGGCGCAGCTGCCGACGCCGCTGACGATCGTCGAGATCGTCCAGTCGCCCGCCCCCTGCGGATCCGTGCCGCTCGCGCGCGCGAGCCGCAGCTCGGTCGTGCGATGGCCCATGCCGTCGTCGACGCCGATCGCGAGATACGCGATCGCGGGATGCTGGCTGCCGTCGACGATCATCCGCGTGAACTGGCCGATGTCCTCGCCGGTGCCCTGACCGGGATCGACGACGTAGTTGGTCCAGTTGCCGCCGGATTCGTAGGCGTACTTGAGGACGTGGTCGTCGCGGTCCTGATACGCGACGCGCGCCGTGTGGTTCGCGAGCGCGATCGACGTCCACGCGCCGACGTCGGGGCCCGGATCGGTCACGCCGCCGCGCCACGAGCTCGGATCGTAGGTCGGCGTCGAATCGGGCACGCCGTCGATCGACGTGTACTTGACGTTCATCGCGTCGGTCGCATCGCCGACCACGAGGTCGCCGAACTTCTGATCGTAGGTCGCGACCATCACGCGCTGGTCATCGCCGGCGATGCTGGTCCACCGGCCGATCGATCCGGTCTGCGTGCCGTCCATGCAGGCGCTGCCGCCGCACGGCTTCGAGTTGCAGCTGCAGCCCGGCAGGCATGCGAGCGCGGTCAGCCACACGATCGCGCCGAGCCGCTTGAGTCCACGACGCATGCGGCGCAGCGGCAGCACGAGCAGCGCGAAGATCAGCGCGAACGGCGCCGCGGCGCCGAAGTTATTGCCGCCGGCGTTGCACTGGCAGCCCTGCGCACCCTCGGTGCCGTGGAACGGATCGGCGAGCTTGGTCGAGCCCGCGAGGCCGCGCTGCGGCAGGAGGCCGATGCCGATCGGCACCGAGATCCGCGCGCCCGTGAGATCGACCGTGTCCGGCTGACCCGCGAGCCGCGAGCGCACCTCGATGTCGTGAATGCCGGGCAGCCAGAACGTGCGCGGCGACAGCGCCGGGTTCGGGTTCTTGCTCCACGGCGTCCACACGCCGCGGTCGATGCGCAGCGAGAACTCGAGCCTGGACGGATCTTGCCCTGCTGGATCGTAGCCAAGCGCGCCGAGCGACAGCACGATGCGCGGCGGCGCAGAGCTCGCCCACTTCGTGGCGTCGCGCGCGATCGCCGTGTCGGGCTCGTCGACGCTGGTCACGTCGATCGTGGTGTGCGGCCGTACGACGTTCATCGCCGGCGCGGCGATGTCCGCGAAGATCGCGAGGAAGTCACCGGTGCCGTCGTTGTCGAGATCGTCGACCGCGGTGACCGCGTCGACCGTCAAGTTGATGCCGGCGAGCGACGGGATCGCGATGCTCGGCAGCGCCGACGACAGCTGCGGCAGCACGAGGCCGAGCAGCGTCGGGAACAGCGACGCGAGCGTATCCGGCGACTCGGTGACTGCCTCGGAGTTCTTGACCGAGACATTGCTGAACGCGTTGGTCGTGTCGCCGAGCACCGGCGTGAGCTTCGCGCCCCCCATGCCGGTGTCGATGCCGACGGGCAGATCGACGTCGGCGACGACGGTGAAGACGCGGATCCACTGGTAGTCGACCTCGGCGAAGAAATCGAGCTCGAGCGCGCTGAACTTCACGTCGAGCAGCGGGTCCTGCAGCACGCGGTCGCCGGAGCCGTTCGTGGTGAACGTGTTCTTGCCGAGCGTGATCGTCGGCGGCGATTGCGGCCGCAGGCCGATCGCCATCGGCGAGTCGTTCTCGACGAGCTTGGTCAGCGACCGCGACAGGAGGCCGATCGTGTCGGTGTCGAGCTGGCTGATCTTGTCGTGCGTGAGCGTCAGGCAGAACACGCCGCCCTCGTAGCCGGCGTACGCGAGCTGCGCGAGCTGCGACTTGTGGATGCCGATGCCGAAGTCGAACGCCGAGCCCTGGTACGTGTTGCCCTCGAACGTCGGCGAGCGCGGGATCGAGATCATCGCGGGCTCGGTCGCGGGCGGGCCGCACATGTCGCGCGCCGAGCCGGCCGGCTCCATGCCGCCGAGCAGACCGAGCGAGATGCCGTTCGCGTCCGCGCCCGAGGTCGTGCTGTAGCCGCCGGCGACCTCATAAAGGTCGAGCCCGCCGCTGGTGCCGGGCGAGAAGCTCGCGAACAAGCTCGACGCCGCGAGCTGGCCGTCGATGCCGACCTCCTGGTAGCAGGCGCTGCCTTCCATGCACGTGCCCTGGCTGCACGTGACCGTGTTGCCGAACCCGCAGTCGGCGTTCGTCACGCACTTCTTGCAGGTCGCAGCGAGCGCGCCGCTGATCGCGTCCGTGATCGGGCCGGTGAAGAAGCCCTCGAGCGTCGAGATCGGCACGAAGCTGCCGATGCTCTGGCACAGCGAGTTCGGACCGAACACGAGGTCACCCGAGCCGATGCCCGAGATGCTCGCCGAGCCGACGGCGATCTTGGTGGTGCCGGTCGGCCCGTCCTGATCGAGCGTGATCGGCGCGGAGAGCGTGAGGTCCGGGTTGCCGTCGGTGCCGGCCGTCGTGTCGAGTGCGACCGTGCAGGTCGCGAAGCCGAGGACCGTCACCGTCAGCGGATTGGCCGACTTGACGCGCGCGTTCACGGTGACCTGAACCGCGCCGTTCGGCGCCGCCACCGTCTGCGGCGTGATCTGCAGCGTGTCGATCGCGATGTTGACCGGACCGCAGTTGGGCAGCATGTTGCCGTTCGAGTCGCAGCACACCGACAAGCTCGAGCTGCAGCTCTCGACGGGAAAGCTGATGGTGCCCGAGCCGGCCGCCGAGCCGAGCACGGTGCCGAGCAACGCGCCCGGATCCGCCGTGAGCTTCGCGAGCGCAGTCGACGTCACGCGCGCCTGCCCCGCGTTCGCGACGCGCTTTGCCGCCGGGAACCCGCCCGGAATCGGCGTGATGCCGCAGCCGCTGCAGCCGCCGCCTCCGCTACACGAAAACGCAAAGACGATGGCGATGACGACGACGAGCCCGCGCGTGGCAGACCGACGACGTAGACGACGATTGAGCGGCGACATGTTCCCTCGGGGTCGAACCTCACCCGCGGCGACATCCGCGGTCAAGCACGTCTTTTGAGGGGCAACCTCGGAAGGCGGCAATGGCGAAAGTCACATGGTGTAGGGTCCCGTCGTGGCGGCGCTGACCGATCGCGTCCGCGCGGCCGTGCGCAAGGGTGCCGCCGCGCGCGCCCTCGAGCTGTTGCTGGAGGGCTGGGCCATCGCTCCGTCCGAGCCCGTCGCCGACGCGATCGACGTGATCGACGCTCGGCTCGCAATCTCGCCGTTCACCGGCCATGCCCGAGCCTGGCTCGCCGCGGCAAAACACGTCACTCCGGTCACGCGCGGCGCGCTGAT
>Ga0070665_100008515_pt1 | contig 10375 bp, 7 predicted proteins | sample KBSS13metaG_FD_65862 | JGI IMG/M metagenome (GOLD analysis project Ga0070665, IMG submission 65862) | Switchgrass rhizosphere microbial communities from Kellogg Biological Station, Michigan, USA - KBS S1-3 metaG | ecosystem: Host-associated > Plants > Roots > Rhizosphere > Soil ...
TCCGAAGGCGCTCCCGACATCCGCGGACACTCCCTACATCCTTGTGGGTCGAATTGCAGGAGCAAATTCCGGGGTAGTGATCGTCCGTGGCCGCCACCGCACGATTGCGCTGGTTCATGTGACCGAGCCCATGCTTGCGACGGTGCCTGGGGCGCCATCGCGCCATCGCCGGTTCGATATGCAGTGGCGGTCATGGAACCGCGTGCCCGGTTCTGCTAAAAAGGCGCCTGCTGGTGCAGGAATCCTCGCAGTTCCTCCTTTTCCAACAAGGATTTGAGCCATGTTTGTGAAGTTCGTTCTCGCTACGGCAGCCGGCCTCACGGCCGCCACCTTGCTCGCCCCCGCGGCGCAAGCGGATACGCTCGACACGACCGCGGTGAAGAAAACGCATCACCGCCGTCATCATGCCGAGGCGGGCGAAGGCAGCAACCTTCCGGTTCGCGGCATGAGCATGGCCCAGGTCGAAAAGCGCTTTGGCGCGCCGGCCGAGAAGCTGACGCCTGCCGGCGGCGACGCGCCGCGCCACCCGACCATCAATCGCTGGCGCTACAACGGCTATACCGTCTACTTCGAACGCAGCCGCGTGATCCACAGCGTGGTCGATGAGGCCGAACCGGCCGCCCCGAAGTCCTGAGCCCGATGTCGCCATCCATGCGCCTGCCTGCCGAGTGGGAACCGCAGGCCGGCGTGATCATCGCGTGGCCGCACGCGGATACTGACTGGGGTCCGCGACTGGCGCGCATCGAGCGCGCGTATCTTGGCCTCGCTGCTGCGATCGCTCGCTTCGAGCCGCTGCTCGTCTGTACCGCCGATGCGGACGTGCAGGCGCACGCGCGTGCGCTGCTGACTGCTTCGGGGATCGATCCGGCGCGCCTGCATTTCGTCGAAGTCCCGTACGACGACACCTGGCTGCGCGATTCCGGACCGCTCAGCCTGGTCGGTGCACACGGCTTCCGCTTGCTCGATTTCCGCTTCACCGGATGGGGCGGCAAGTTCGAGGGCGGTCGTGACGACCGCCTGGTCGAAACCCTGCTCGAGCGCGGCGTGTTCTGCGCCGCCGAACGACGCCGGATCGACTGGGCACTCGAGGGAGGCGCGATCGAAGTCGATGGCAAGGGCAGCCTGCTGACCACCTGGCGCTGCCTGCACCAGCGCCACCCGCAGATGAGCCGCGAGCAGATGACCGCGATACTCGTCGACGCGTTCGCGGTCGAGCGCGTACTGTGGCTCGAATGCGGTTACCTCGAGGGCGACGACACCGACGCGCACATCGATACGCTCGCGCGCTACGCGCCGGACGGCGCGATCGTGTTCCAGACCTGCGACGACCGCGCGGATCCGCACCATTCCGAGCTCGCGCGCATGCGCGATGAGATCGCCGGCCTGCGCGATGCCGCGGGCGAACCGTATCGCCTGTTCCCGCTGCCATGGCCGCGCCCGATCGTCGACGAGGGGCGCCGACTCGCCTCGTCGTATGCGAACTACCTGGTCGTCAACGGTGGCGTCGTGATGCCGTCCTACGGCGATCCGGCCGATGCGGAAGCGGCGCGCGTGATCGCGGCAGCGCATCCGGGGCGCGAGGTCGCGATGGTCGATGCGCGCGAGTTGATCTGGCAGAACGGCAGCGTGCACTGCCTGACGATGCAACTGCCGGCGGGCCTGCTCGCCGGCTGACCGGACTCAGGCTTGCGCGTGTCCCTGCGCAGCGGCGTCGAGGAATTCGAGGCGATAGGTCCCGCGCCCCGCCTGCTTGGCTTCGTACAGCATCGCATCGGCGCGGGCGACCAGTCGCGGCGCCGGAAGACTGCAGGCGTGGCACGCGGCGACGCCGAGGCTTGCACCCATCGTCAGCGTCAGCTTCTCGCTGCGCAATTCGAACGGCCGCGACATCGCGGCCACCAGCTTGGTGGCGATGGTGTGCACGCGCTTCACGTCGGGGATGCCTTCCATCACGACGATGAACTCGTCGCCGCCGAGACGGGCGACGGCGTCGGACGCGCGCACGTTTTCACCGAGCCGCGTCGCGAATGCGCGGATCAGCGCGTCGCCCACCGCGTGCCCGTAGGTGTCGTTGACCTGCTTGAAGCGGTCGATATCGACGTAGAACACCGACAGCAACCACTCCTTCTCGCGCGAGCGCGCGATCGCCGATTCGAGCCGCTCGTAGAATGCCGCGCGGTTGATCAGGCCGGTCAGCGGGTCGATGCGCGCGAGGTTGATCAGGCGCTTCTCCTCGCGCTTCTTTGAAGTGATGTCCTGCACCATCGCGTGCACTCCGATCACGCTGCCGTCCTTCCCCGCGGTCTCCGGGATGAACGTGATCTCGACGCACTGGTACTCGTCGCCATCGCCCTCCTCGTCCTCGAACACCACCCGCTCGCCGGCGAGCGCCCGCACCAGCCAGGGTTCGCGGCGCGCGTAGGTCTCCTCGCCGATCACGTCGCGTACATTCGCGCCGACGATCCCTTCGTCGCCGGTTGGGTAGGCGCGACGGAACGTCTCGTTCGCGAACACGAAGCGCAGTTGTGCATCGACGTACGCGATCTTCACCGGCAGCGTGTCGGCGACCGTGCGCAGGCGCTGTTCGCTCAACTGCAACGCCTGCTCGACCGCGCGCATCGCGGTGATGTCCTGCGCGTACCCCATCACGTAGGCCGAGCCGTCCGTGTCGGTGTAGAGGCGATTGCGGTATTGCCAGACCAGCTCGGCACCATCGCGGTGCTGCACGCGCACCTGGCCGGCGTCTTCGCCGCCGCGCGCGATCCGCTGCAGGTACTGGTCGATCAGGAATCGCAGGTGCGGCGCGGCGAGATCGCGCAATGGCGTTCCGAGCAGTTCGGCAACGCTGCGTCCCAGCGAGGCGGCTGCAGCCGGATTCACCGACAACAACGTGCCGTCCAGCTCGTGCATGAAGATGAAGCCGGTGCTGTGCTCGAAGAAATCGCGAAAGCGCCGTTCACTCGCCTCGAGCGCGCGCATCGCGCGACGTTCCGCGGTCACGTCGCGCGCGCGCAGCAGCACGACCGCGCGCCCGCCCAGTTCGGTGCGCTGGGCGAACGATTCGATCTCGATCTCGCGCCCATCCTTGGTGCGATGGCGCCCGACCACGCTGCGGCCGGGTGGCGGCAGTTCGGTTGCCGACCGTTCGCCGCGCGGAAGCAGGTCGGCGAGTTCCATCGCGCCGAATTCCTGCTCGGAATAGCCGTAGGTTTCCACGGCCGCATGGTTCGCACTGAGGAACCGCAGCGTCTGCGGATCGCACACCCATACCGGATGGGCGTCGAGGTCGAACACGGTGCGCAGACTCTCGCTCTGGCTGCGCCGCTCATGCTCGCGTCGTGCGCGCTCGATCACCAGGCGCAAGGCATAGCCGAGCACGTCGCCGCGCAATCCCGGAAGTCCGACGGCTTCCTGCGCTCCACGGGCAAGCGCAAGGTCGCACAGGGTGCGGTCCTGGCGCCCGCACAAGGCGAGGATCGGGATATCGCCCGCGCGCACGCGCAATTTCGCCAGGCCGTCGAGCTGGCGGGCGCTGGCGACGACCGCGACGATTGCATCGAAGTGCTTGTGGGCGAGTCGTGCGACCGCCTCGTGGGTTCCCGGACACGCGGTGATGCGTGCGCCCGTTTCCGCCAGCAACGGCCGGATCACGGCCTCCTCGTCGCCGCCGGCGACGAGGAGAACCTCCGACAATTCGTTCCGGCGATCACGGTCCGCGGTCATCCAGCCTTCCTACACTGCTGCGCGCGCATCCACAACTGGCATTGCAGCGAAACGCCGCGACCACCCGGCCGCGGTCCCGGCCGGCATGCTTCCCGTCGGCGATCCGCGCTACCATGGCCGACTCGTATTTCACCCTGATCCCATGCCTTCGAAGATCCTCAAAGTCGCCCTGCTGCAGGAGGCCGACCGCGGCAGCCGCGACGCGAACCTCGATGCGATCGAAGCCGGCCTGCGCGAGGCGGCCGCCGCCGGCGCCGGCCTGGTCCTGCTGCAGGAATTGCACAACGGCCCCTACTTCTGCCAGCACGAGCATGTCGACGAGTTCGATCGTGCGGAAACCATCCCCGGCCCAAGCACCGAGCGCCTCGGTCGCCTCGCCGAAGAGCTCGAGCTCGTCGTCGTCGCTTCCCTGTTCGAACGCCGCGCGGCCGGCCTGTACCACAATACCGCGGTGGTGTTCGACCGTGCGCGTGCGATCGCCGGAAAATATCGAAAGATGCACATTCCGGATGACCCCGCATTCTACGAGAAGTTCTACTTCACGCCGGGTGACCTCGGCTTCGAGCCGGTGCAGACCTCGGTCGGCAAGCTCGGCGTGCTGGTCTGCTGGGACCAGTGGTACCCGGAAGGCGCGCGCCTGATGGCGCTCGCCGGCGCCGATCTGCTGCTCTATCCGACCGCGATCGGCTGGGACCCGGGCGACCACCAGGACGAGAAGGAGCGCCAGCGCGAAGCCTGGATCACCGTGCAGCGCGGGCATGCGGTCGCCAACGGTTTGCCCCTGCTCGCCTGCAACCGTATCGGTTTCGAGCCCGCTCCCGATGGCGCGCGCGGGATCGAGTTCTGGGGGTCCAGCTTCGTCGCGGGGCCGCAAGGCGAGTTCCTCGCGCGCGCTGCGACCGACCGGCGTGAACTGCTGCTCGTCGACGTCGATCTCGGGCGCAGCGAGGACGTGCGCAGGATCTGGCCATTCCTGCGCGACCGGCGCATCGACGCCTATGCCGACCTGACGCGACGGTTCCGCGATTGAACGCGCCTACCGCAGGACACGCCGGTGCGCCCACCGGCGCAAGCGACGACGTGCTGGCCGGGCAGCCGGTCGCGCGCGTGCAGCGCGGCGCGGTCGAGTACGTGCTGCTCGGTACGGCGCACGTGTCACGCGTCAGCGCCGACGCGGTGCGGGCGATGCTCGCGCGCGAATCCTTCGACGCGGTCGCCGTGGAATTGTGCGAACCGCGCTACCAGTCGATCCGTGATCCGGAGGCGTTCCGGCGCCTCGACCTGTTCCAGGTGATCCGCCAGGGCAAGGTCGGCCTGATCGCCGCGAATCTCGCGCTGTCCGCGTTCCAGCGCCGCCTCGCCGAACAGTTCGGCATCGAGCCGGGTGCCGAAATGAAAGCGGCGATCGACGGCGCCGATGCACGCAACCTGCCGGTATGGCTGATCGACCGCGAGATCGGGGTCACCCTCAAGCGCGCCTATCACAGCGTCGGTTTCCTCGACCGCATGTCGATCGTCGGCGGCCTCGGCGCGAGCGTGCTCACGCGCGAGGACGTCAGCGAGGACGAGATCGAGAAGCTCAAGCAGGGCGACCTGCTCGGCAGCATGTTCAACGAGTTCGCGCGGGAGTCGCCGCAACTGTACGACGCCCTGATCGGCGAGCGCGATCGCTACATGGTGGCGCGCCTGCGCGAACAGGCATCCGCCAGCCCCGCACGCCGCGTGCTCGTCGTGATCGGCGCCGGCCATCTCGCCGGGATGGAACGCGAGCTCGCGAGCCAGAACGAGATGCCACGTCCGCTGGTGGAGAAGCTCGCGCGGGTTCCGCCGCCTTCGCGCTGGCCGAAGTGGCTCGCGATCGGCGTGTTTGTGGTGATCGCCGGCGCGATCGGCTTCGCGTTCACGCGCGGGACGCGCGCAGGTACGGACGCCCTGCTCGCCTGGACCCTGTTCACCGGAGGATTCGCTGCGCTCGGCGCGATCGCGGCGGCGGCGCATCCGCTCAGCGTGATCGCGGCCTTCATCGCCGCGCCGCTCAAGCCGTTCCGTCCGGGCGTGCCGGCCTCGGCGATCAGCGCCGGCGTCGAGGCCTGGCTGCGCAAGCCGCGCGTGGCCGACTTCGACAGTCTGCGTGACGACGTCGCGCACTGGACAGGCTGGTGGAAGAACCGCATCGCCCGCACCCTGTTGAACTTCATGTTCGTCACGCTCGGCACCATCGTCGGCGAGTATGTCGCCGGCTTCCACATCATCAAGAACCTGCTGTGAACAACGCACGATGAAATTGCCTGCCTTCCTCAGCAAACCCCGTTGGCAGTCCAAGGACCCGGCCAAGCGGCGCAGCGCCGTCGCCCACGACACGGACCGCGAACTGGTCGGAAACCTCGGGCGCCTCGCACGCGAGGACGCCGACCCCGGCGTGCGCATCGCCGCTGCGAAGCGCCTCGCGGATCCTGGAATCGTGCAGGGCCTCGCGCACGACGACGCCGATGCGGGCGTCCGCGCGCAGGCACGCGCGCTGTGGCTGGACCTGCTGACCGGCACGCATCCGGCGGCCCCTTCCGCGTCCGAACGACTGCGCCTGCTCAAGGCGCAGGAAGACGCCGAGCTTGCCGAGCGCATCGCCTGCCATGCTGGCGAATCCGAACTGCGGCGTGCGGCACTTGCGCAGATCAGCCGGCCGACGCTGCTGCTGGAACGCGCGCTGGCTGATCGCGATGCATCGATCCGCCTCGCCCTGGTCGAACGTTTCAACGACGAGGCGACCCTCGAGCGGCTCGCCGAGCGCGCGCGCAAGTCCGACAAGCAGGTTGCACGCCGCGCGCGCGAACGCATCGGCGAATTGCGCATCGCGCGCGGCGACGCTGCCACGTTCGAGCAACACGCGCGCCAGCTGTGCGAACGGATGGAGCAGTTGCTGCGCGTTCCGGACCATGCCCAAGCGGAACGCGAGATCGCCGCGCAATGGGCCGCGATCGCCGCATCCGCCAGCGAGCCGCTGCGCGTCCGCTTCAAGGCCGCCGTCGACTTGCTCGCGAGCAGTCGCGAGCCGGTCGTGCGGGTTGCAGCTTCCACCATCGGACCGACGGCGACCACGCCGGAAAACGACGGGGTCGAAGCGCCGACCGAGGCCGATCCGGCGCCCGTGCCCGATTCGGTTTCAGCCGTTGTGGCACCGCTGATCGCGCAGGCACGTTTCGCGGTGTCGCTCGACGAGGCCCAGGCAGCGCGACGGCAACAGCAGGAACAGCAACGCGCAATGCTCGGCGAACTCGGCGAACACCTGCATGCTTGCGCGGCAGCGCTGGAATCGGGCGCTTCCGCGCAGGCGCACGCGGCCAAGGCGCGCATCGACGATCTGCGGCGGCGCATCGACGCGCCGCTGCCGAAGGCGCTCGCCCAGCCGCTTGCCGATGTCGATGCACGCTACGCCGAACTCAGCCGTTGGCAGCTGTGGGCCGACCGCCAGCGTCGCCAGCAGCTGTGCGAGGAAATCGAGGCGCTTGCGGAATTGCGACTGCATCCGGATGCGGTCGCGACGAAGGTGCGTGAAGCGCAGGCGGAGTGGTCGCGGATCGACGCGATCGAAGCGGGCTCCGCGCGCGCGGGCGACCTGAATCGACGCTTTCATGCGGCATGTCGCGCCGCGATCGCTCCGACGCAAGGTTACTTCCGCAAGCGGCAGGAACTTCGCCAGTCGCAATCGGCCGGTATCGGCGCGCTGCTGGAACGCGCGGCCGCGCTCGCGGACGACAGCAGCGACTGGAGCACGATCGCGTGCCTGCGCCGCGATACCGTCGAGGCGCTGCGCGGCCTCGACCGGATCGAACCGCGCGAGCGCAAGGCGCTGGCGCAGGCGCTGAAGAACCAGCTCGGCGCACTCGATGCGCGCATCGAGCGTCGCGATGCCGATATCGAGCGCGCAAAAGCGACCCTGATCGCCGAGGCGGAGGCGCTGGCGGACGGCATGCCGCGCGGCGCCGTCGCGTCCGCGCGCGAGCTGCAGAAGCGCTGGCAGGCCTCCGGTGCCGGGCGACGCTCGCGCGATCAGGCGCAGTGGCACCTGTTCCGCGCGGCAGTCGATCGCGTGTTCGGCAAGCTCGATGCGGAACGTGCGGAGCGTAGTGCGCGCGATGCGGAAGTGCGCACGCAGGCCGAAACGATCTGCACGGAACTCGAAAACCTGGCCGCTGCATCGGCACCGCCGGAGCGCGGCACGATCGGTCGCCTGCAGGCGGCATGGGACGCGCTGCGCCCGCGCGACGAGGACCTGCTGCGCCGCTTCGGCGAGGCGCAGTCGCGGTTGCGCGACTCCGCCCAGCGCCAGGAACGCGAGCGCCGGCACGCCCGTTTCCATCGCTGGCTCGAACAGTATCGGGTATGCCGCGCAATGGAACTCGCAGGTGATTCACCGGAGCAATTGCAGCACAGATGGTCCGAACTGACTGCGGACGGTCCCGCCGAAGCGCCGCTCGCGGAGCGCTTTGCACGCGCCACGCGCGAAGCCGCGGGCGCGTTCTCCGCCGAATCAGCGGAGGACGCGCGCGAAACCCTCGTCGAACTGGAAGTGCTCGCCGGCCTCGAATCGCCGGTCGAAGACGCTGAACTGCGCCGCAACCTGCAGGTCGAACGCTTGTCGTCCCGCATGCGCGGCACGCAATCGCTCGGTGCCGCCGAGCAACTGGACGCATTGCTCGGACGCTGGAGCGCACTCGGCGCGACGGCGACGGCGAACGAGCCACGTTTCGAGCGCGCCCTGCTCGCCGCGATCGAATCCCTTCCGTGACCGACGAAACCGCGCACGCGATGTTCGAGCGCATGCGCGCAGCGCAGGCGCGCGAGCCGATGCCGACGCGGGCCGAACGCGCACGTCGACTGGGTGCACTCGAAGCGCTCATCGCCGACAACCGCGCGGTGATCGCGGAGGCAATCGCTGCGGACTTCGGTCGCCGTCCGGCCGAGGAAACGGACCTGCTCGAAGTCTTCCCCAGCCTGTCGGGGATTCGCCACGCACGCGCCAACCTGCGCCGCTGGATGCGTCCGCGCCGCCGCTGGGCGGGCTTGTGGTTCCTGCCTGCGCGCACCGAAGTGCTGCCACAGCCACGCGGCGTGGTCGGCATCATCGTCCCGTGGAACTATCCGCTCTACCTCGCAGCCGGCCCGTTGACCGACGCGCTGGCCGCAGGCAATCGCGTGCTGCTCAAGATGAGCGAGCTGACACCGGCGTTCTCGACGCTGTTCGCGGAGCTGGTCGAAAAGTATCTCGCTGCGGATGTCGTCGATGTCGTCAACGGCGACGCCGATGTCGCACGCGCATTCTCCGCCCTGCCCTTCGATCACCTGCTGTTCACCGGCTCGACCGCGGTCGGCCGCGAGGTGATGCGCGCGGCGGCGGCCAGCCTGACGCCGGTCACGCTCGAGCTCGGCGGCAAGTCGCCGGCGATCGTCGGACCGGACGCGCGTTTCGAACATGCGGTCGAACGCATCGTGCTCGGCAAGCTGCTGAACGCCGGGCAGACCTGCATCGCGCCGGACTACGTGCTGGTGCCGCGTGCGCGCGAAAAGGAGTTCATCGATGTAGCGCGCGCGACGGTCGCGCGGCTGTACCCGGACATCGGTTCGAATGCGCAGTTCACCGGGATCGCGAGCGAACGCCATCATGCGCGGCTGTGCGCGTTGCGCGACGAGGCGATCGCCGATGGCGCGATCGCGCACGTGCTTGGCGAGGCAGCAACCGATGCACGCGTGCTGGCGCCGACCCTGCTGACCGGCGTCGACGATCGGATGACGGTCATGCAGCAGGAAATCTTCGGCCCGTTGCTGCCGCTGCTGCCGTACGACGCGCTCGACCAGGCGCTCGACTACGTCAATGCGCATCCGCAACCGCTCGCGTTGTACGTGTTCGACGAGCGCAGCGATACGGTCGATCACGTCCTCGAACGCACCCGCGCAGGCGGGGTCAGCGTGAACGACACGATCCTGCACATCGCCCAGCACGACCTGCCGTTCGGCGGCGTCGGCCCGTCCGGCATGGGCGCATACCACGGCGAAGACGGTTTCCGCACGTTCTCGCGCATGAAGCCGGTTTTCCGCCAGGCGCGATTCAACCTCGTCGGCCTTCTCGATCCGCCCTACGGCGGCACCTTCAGGTGGATGTTGCGGCTCCTGCTCGGACGTCGCGGCGGTCGCCCGCCGTTCACGCGCTGAACGGCGGACACGCTCCGGAAGCCGACTGTTACGGCAAGGCCTCTTCGCGCCTGCGTACGACGATGCCGTTGCGTGCATCCGCGATCACGTGGCGCAGCCACAGGCTCGCATCGTCGAGCAGGGAGTAGATGCACGGCAGCGCGAGCAGCGTCACGATCGTCGAGAACGTGAGGCCGCCGGCGATCGCGCGTGCCATCGGGAAGTACGGCGGACCATCGCTCCAGGCCTCCGCGCCGCCGAGCGCGAGCGGCAGCATGCCGCCGATCGCGGTCGCCATCGTCATCAGTACCGGACGCAATCGCTCCATCGCGCCGAGCACGAGCGCTTCGGTACGCAGGTGGCCGTGATGGCGCAACTGGTTGATGTGCACGATCATCACGATGCCGTTGTTCACGACCACGCCCATCAGGATCAGGATGCCGATCGCGGCCATGATCGAGAACGT
>Ga0070665_100008518_pt1 | contig 10373 bp, 6 predicted proteins | sample KBSS13metaG_FD_65862 | JGI IMG/M metagenome (GOLD analysis project Ga0070665, IMG submission 65862) | Switchgrass rhizosphere microbial communities from Kellogg Biological Station, Michigan, USA - KBS S1-3 metaG | ecosystem: Host-associated > Plants > Roots > Rhizosphere > Soil ...
TCCTACCTGCATGAGGAAATCACCGACCTGCAGGATTACATACCGGTCGGCGGCGGGCTGGATGCGCCGGGCAATATTTCCAGCGCCAGCAGCGACAAGATCGCGATCTCCGGACTGGTGCCGCTGGATTTTCTGGGGCTGGAAAAGGCGCAATTCAAGCCGAACCTCTACTGGCTCACCAGCGACCTGATCGATCCGGTGACGGGCGAGCACCGGCGGATGTCCAACCAGCGCAACATCAATTCCTATTACGAGATCAGCCAGGACATCGATTCGCTGAAATCCACCTGGAGTGTGAACTGGGGCACGGGCTGGTCACGCTCCACCTGGCGCATCGCCCAGATCAGCCGCATCGGCGTCCACAACAACCCGTTCATAAACGCGTCCTGGTCCTACAAGCCGACGGCGGACTGGAAGATCACGTTGAGTGCCGAGAATTTCATCCCCTATCGCTTCGAGATCGAACAGCGCAATTTTGCCGGTCCGCGCACCTTGGGCGCCCAGCCCGTCATCCAGGACCGGTTCGCGCGCACCCAGCCGCGCTTCTATCTGCTGGCGCGCAAGACGTTCTGAAGACGGTTGTCGTCCGCCGAAAGATGCCGCACACTGGTACCGTTCACAATAATACGGACCGGGGAAGACAAATGCGGATTTGGGCGGCGAGCTGCTTGGCGTTGGCACTGTTGACGGGAACGGCCGTGGCGGCCGAGCCGCGCAAGCCGGGGGAATATCCACCCACCGCGGATTCGCTGCCCCAGCCCGGCGTGGCCAAGGGCAAGCTGATCGGGCCGCTGGAATTTCATTCCAAGATCATCGAAGGCACGGTGCGGCGCTACTGGATTTATGTGCCGGCCAAGTATGATCCCAAGACGCCGCCCAATCTGCTGGTGTTCCAGGACGGCCAGCGCGCCATCAATCCGCAGGGGCCGCTGAATATCCCGGTGGTGCTGGACAATCTGATCGCCAAGGGCGAGATCCCCCAGACCCTGGGCATCTTCATCACGCCGGGCAATACCGGCACCGAACATTATCCCGACGGTCTGGGACCTGCGGGCTGCACCGGCTTTGCCTGTACCGGCAATCCCAATCACCGTGCCCAGGAGTATGACGCGGTCAACGACACCTATGCGCGCTTCCTCACCGAGGAGATGCTGCCCGAGGTCGCCAAGACCTACAAATTCACAGACGATCCCACCAAGCGCGCCATCGGCGGCACATCCAGCGGCGCGATCTGTGCCTGGACGGTGGCCTGGAACAAGCCGGATGCGTTCCGCAATGTGATCAGCTTTATCGGCAGCTATACGTCGATCGGCTATCGCCCGGCGACGACGAGTACGCCCATCATTGTGGGCGGCGACACCTATCCCGGCTTGATCCGTAAAAGCCCGATCCGTCCCATCCGCATCTTCCTGCAGGACGGCGCCAACGATTTGAACAATGAGCATGGCAGCTGGTTCCTGGCCAACCAGCAGATGCTGTCGGCGCTGGACTGGGCCAATGCCAATGCCGACGCCAAGAACGTTCCCGGCGCGCGCTATGACGTGCGTCACGAATGGGGCGACGGCGCCCATGCCGACACCCATGGCGGCTGGCTGCTGCCCGGCATCCTGCGCTGGATGTTCGCCAAGTAGTTAGGCGGGCAACGCCAGCAGCCGGTGGGCGTTGGTCCAGGCGATCTTGCGGAAGACCGCCGGGCTGGTCGAAGCCGTCAGCACCTTGAGCGTTTCCTGGGCGACGCATTTGCCGCGCATGCGCGGGGCGACGCGGTCGGAATTCTGCGCCGCGCCGCCGCCCTTGCCGTCGTCGCAATTGCAGTCGCTGCCGAAATGCAGCTTGTCCTGATGGCGCTTGAGGAAAGCGGCGGTGAATTCCGGATCGCGTGACAGGGCGTTGTTCGCCGAATTGGCGGAGGTATCGGCGAACAGGTTGGGATAGTCCGACAGAAGCTTGTCGCTCACCCCGCCCGGAACGATCGGCCCGGTGGGATAGGCTTCCTGCTCATGATAGTCGGCGCTGATATTGGCCCAGAAGGCATCGGCATGGGCGATGAACTTGGTCCTGGGATAGGCCTTCAGCATCGCGGCAAAGCGCTTGATGCCGGTATTGTAGCCGCCCGGCGCCGCCGGCTGGCCGATCTCCTGGAAATGAAGCAGAACCGGCACATTCAATTCCGCCGCCAGGTCGTAGACGCGGCGCATTTCCGCACCGTCGGCCGCGACCGGATATTTAAGTTCGCCAAAGCCTTTGGTGCCGTCCTTCACGGCCTGGGTGAGAAGCTCGCCCGCCTCGGGCTTGGTGATGTCGGTGGCGCCGAACCAGCTGGGAAACAGAGTGGGATTTTGGGTTTGCAGGGCGGTGGCGGCAGGGCCGGCGCCCACAGGCGTCAGCAGGTTGGCCGCCGCAATTCCCGCGCCTTGCTGATGGGCGATGTTGAGCTCCGCAGACCGGCGGATGTGGAAGTGCATGTCGATGACCGGGGCGCTCCAGCGGGGTGATTCCTGCGCCCCCAGCGGCGAGGTCAGAGAAGATGTCGCAGCCACCAGGCCCAAGCCCGCCAGTACCGTCCGCCGATCCATTTTGGAACTCCCCTGATCAATTCCTGGCCAATTCACGCTAACTCATTGTTTCCGGCTGCGGGCGCTTTTTCCGCCCGGTTTTGCTGCACTGCGAAACTGTCGCAAGATTTCGCAACGGCAGCAAAACCATATTCAAAAGCTCCAGTTCACTTTAATCTGTTGATCGGAGATAAAGAATGCCAGTTTAGACTCGTTTGAACCTCGGGGGTTCGCGGGTCGTCAGGGAGACGCGTTTTGATGTCACGGATTACCGGGCAAGCCGGATTTGCCATGGGCGTTTTCGCCATGGCCGGCCTTGCCAGTTTCGTTGTGTTTGGCAGCGCTGCCGCTCAGCAGCCCTCGACGCAAGTCGCGGTGAATGCGCCTGTCGAAGCCGCGCCGGCTTCGACGCTGACGCCGGCCGATCACAAGAAGATGCTGATGCAGTATTGCACCGGCTGCCACAATGACCGGCTCAAGACCGCCGGCATGTCGGTGGTGCCGCTGGATGCCGACAATCTGCAGGCCAACCAGGCGACGTGGGAAAAGATCCTGCGCCGCGTGAGCCTGGGCGAGATGCCGCTGCGCGGCGCGCCGCGGCCGCCCAAGGAGCGGCTTGACCAATTCACCCACTGGCTGTCCGCCACGCTCGACACCCAGGCCGCGGCAAATCCCAATCCGGGCCGCGCCACCATCCGCCGCATGAACCGCACCGAATATGCCAATGCGGTGCGCGACCTGCTGGCGCTGGATGTGGATTTCACCAAGGACATGCCGGCGGACGATACCGGCTATGGCTTCGACAATATCGCCGACGTGCTGACCGTTTCGCCGACCTTGATGGATCGCTACATCACGGTGGCGGGCAAGGTCAGCCGCATGGCGACCGGCCTGGCATCGCGCCGGGTCATCACGACCGATTACAAGGTGCCCAAGGATCTGTTCGTGAACGGATTCGGTGTCGCCTCGTATAACGAGCGCGCCAGCGACGACCTTCCCTTGGATTCGCGCGGCGGCGGCGCCTTCAAATTCTATGTGCCCTACGACGCGACCTATACGGTCCAGGTCTTCCTCAATGCCAACACCTCGGAAGAGGGCGAAATCAATGCTCTCAACCGCTTTGAAGTGAAGGTGCCGCTCAAGGCGGGGCTGCGCACCATCGGCGCATCCTTCCCCAAGCGGTTGGCGCTGGACGAGCATGTGGTCCCCAAAACGGTCCTGGGCGCCCGCGAACCGGCGGCAGCGCCGGTTCCGATCCCGCTGGACGTCTCGGTGGACGGCGCGCGGGTGAAGCAGATCACGGTGCCGTCGGTGGCGACCGGGCCCAATGTTTCGCAATCCTTCTACCTGCGCGACGTGATGCAGATTTCCGTGGTCGGTCCCTATGACATCAAGGGCCCCGGCGACACCGCCAGCCGCCGCAAGATCTTCATCTGCCGCCCCTCGGCGGAGCTGGCGGAAGAGGCTTGCGCCAACAAGATCCTGGCCAACCTGACCCGGCATGCCTATCGCCGCCCGGTAACCGGGGCGGACATCGCGCCGTTGATGAAGATCTATGCCGAAGGCCGCAAGGGCACCGATTTCGAGCACGGCATCGAGGCGTCTCTGGAAGCCGTTCTGGTCTCGCCCAGCTTCCTGTTCATGCGCGAAACCGATCCGGCCAAGTCCGCGCCCGGCGCCGTTCACCGCATCAGCGACACCGAGCTGGCGACACGCCTGTCCTTCTTCCTGTGGAGCAGCATCCCCGACGACCAGCTCCTGGCGGTGGCGGAGAAGAACCAGCTGCACAAGCCGGACGTCCTCAAGCGCCAGGTTGCCCGCATGCTGGCCGATCCGCGCGCCAAGGCCCTGACGCAGAATTTCGCGGGCCAGTGGCTGTATCTGCGCCGGCTGGAATATCAAAAGCCCGACCGCCGGGCCTATCCGGATTTCGATCTGCGCCTGCGCAACGCGATGCAGACCGAAACCGAAATGTTCTTCGACGGCGTGGTGCGCGACAACCGTCCCGCTCTGGACTTCCTGAGTTCGGACTACACCTACGTCAACCAGCGGCTGGCGGAGCATTACGGCATCTCCGGCGTCTATGGCACGACCTTCCGCAAGGTGAAGCTTGATCCGGCGCTGCATCGCGGCGGCTTGCTGGGGCAGGGCTCGGTGCTGACCGTGACCTCCTACAACAACCGCACCTCGGTGGTGCTGCGCGGCAAGTGGATCCTGGACAATATCCTGGCCGCGCCGCCGCCGCCGCCGCCGCCCAATGTGCCCACTCTCAACGAAGCCAAGAACGGCAAGACGCTTACGGTTCGCCAGCAGATGGAAATGCACCGGGCCAATCCGGTCTGCGCCTCCTGCCATACCAAGATGGATCCGCTGGGCTTCAGCCTGGAGAATTACGACGCGGTGGGCAAATGGCGCGCCGGTTATGCCGGTCAGACGCTCGACGTTTCGGCCGTGATGCCGGACGGCACCAAGTTTGAGGGCCCCAAAGGTCTTCAGGATGTTCTGCTCAGCCGCAAGGACCAGTTCGTCGAGGCGATGACCGAGCGGCTGATGACCTACGCCCTGGGACGGGGCGTTGAATCCTACGACATGCCGGCGGTGCGCGCGGTACGCGACCAGGCGGCCAAAGACGATTACCGCATGCAGACCCTTATCCTTGGCATCGTTCAAAGTGTGCCATTTTCCATGAGAAGGACTCCGGAAACATGATGATCACCCGCAAACCGATTGGCCGCCGCGCGATGCTGCGGGGCATGGGTACCGTGATGGCGCTGCCGCTGCTGGACGCGATGGTGCCCAGCGCCATGGCGCTGGAACAGGGCGCCGCCGCGCGCAAGCGCCTGCAGGTCATCTACACGCCCAACGGCATGATGATGCAGAACTGGACACCGGCCACGGCCGGCGACGGCTATGCCATCACGCCGATCCTCAAGCCGCTGGAGCCCTATAAGGACAAGTTCGCGGTCTTCTCCAACCTGTCGCATGTGCAGGCCGAAGCCCTGGGCGACGGCGCCGGCGACCATGGCCGCTGCTGCGGCGGTTACCTGACTGCGACCCATGTCAAGAAGACCGAAGGCGCCGACATCACCGCCGGCGTCTCGATGGACCAGGTTGTCGCCAAGCAGTTCGGCGAACAGACGCAGATTCCGTCGCTGGAAATCGGCCTGGAGCCTCCCAGCCTGGTCGGCAGTTGCGATTCCGGTTACAGCTGCGCCTATACCAACACGCTGTCCTGGAGCAATGCCTCCACGCCGCTGCCGGTCACCATCAATCCACGCGAAGTGTTCGAACGTCTGTTCGGCGATGGCGACAGCCTGGATGCGAAAAGCCGGCTGGCGCAGCTCAAGCGCCAGGCCTCCATCCTGGATTTTGTGGCCCAGGACGCCAAGCGCCTTTCCCACAAGATCGGCGCCAGCGACAAGCACAAGCTGGACGAATATCTGACCTCGGTGCGCGACATCGAGAAGCGCATCCAGAAAGCGGAAAAAGGCGGCGCCGAAGCCACTGCGCTGCCGGCCTATGCCCGTCCCTCCGGCGTGCCCGACGCCTTCGAGGACTATTCGCACATGATGATCGACCTGCAGGTCCTGGCCATGCAGGCCGACTTGACCCGCGTGTCGAGCTTCATGATCGGCCGCGAAGTGTCGGGGCGTTCCTATCCCGAAATCGGGGTGCCGGACGCGCATCATCCGCTCAGCCATCACGGCAAGGATCCGGAAAAGATCGCCAAGCTGACCAAGATCAACACCCTGCACATGGCGCAGGTGGCCTATTACCTGAAGCGCATGACCGAGACCAAGGAAGGCGAGGGCAATCTGCTGGACCACACCCTGGTCCTGGCGGGCGCCAGCCTGGCCGATTCCAACAATCACGACCATCGCGGCTTGCCGGTGATCGTGGCCGGCGGCCTGATCAAGGGCAACCGCCATGTGGAAGTGGCCAAGGACACGCCGATGTCCAACCTGATGCTCTCGATGATGGATACGCTGGGCGTTCAAGTCCAAAGCCTGGGCGACAGCACCGGCCGGTTGTCCAGCTTTACCGCCTAACCGGATAGAAGTACGCGTATGAAAAAACTATTTGGGCTCGGTTTTATCCTGCTGAGCACGCTGCCGGCTTCGGCGGGTGTGCTGGAGAACCGTCTGGCGGAGGCGGTGCGCAACAACGACAATGCGTCCATCAAGGCGTTGCTGGCCAAGCATGCCGCCGTGAATGCGCCTCTGCCGGACAAATCCACCGTGTTGTCCTGGGCGGTGGACCGCCAGAATGGGCAGTCGGTGGACATGCTGCTGGCGGCGGGCGCCAAGCCCAATGTCGTCGATGTCGACGGGGCCTCGCCTTTGACCTTGGCCTGTGAGCGGGGCGATCCTCAGATCGTCGCCAGCCTGCTCAAGGCCGGCGCCAATGCGAGTTCCGCGCGGCTGGATGGGATCGGAGCCCTGGCGCTGTGCGCCGGCAGTTCGACGCCGGAGGCGTTGGGGCTGCTGCTCGAAAAAGGCGCCAAGGTGGATGCCGCCAATCCCGAAGGCCAGACCGCGCTGATGTGGGCCGCGGCCCGCGGGCGCACGGAGAACATCGCCTTCCTGGTCGCGCATGGCGCGAATGTGAATGCGGTTTCGCAAGCCGGTTTCACGCCGATCTTCTTCGCCCTGCGCAGCAAAGTCCCGTCCGCCTCCTTGGCGCTTCTGGATGCGGGCGCAAACTCCAAGAGTGTGCTGAAGGACGGAACCTCGGTTGTCGCGGCGGCGGTCGCCAACGACAATGTGCCTTTCGCCATGACCGTGGTTTCGCGCGGCACCGATCTGACGCAGCGCGACAGCCAGGGACGCCAGCTGATCCATGTCGCGGCGCAGAGCGGCAGCGGGGAACTGGTGAAGGTGGTTCTGTCCAAGGGCGTGGACGCCAACGCCATGGCTGTGCCGCCGCCCGAAGCGCCGCCGGCTCCGGCGCCTGTCCAGGTTGCGGGCGGTGGCGGCGCCAAGATTGCCCGCGCCGACGGCACCAGGCCGCCGCCGCCGCCGCCTATCTCCAAGCCGCCGCTGGTGTTCGCTGCCGAGGCCGGTTCAGCCGACGCCATGAAGGCATTGGTTGAAGGCGGCGCCAAGGCGAGCATCAAGGCCGCAGACGGCACCACCGTGGCGCTGGCCGCGGCCGGAAGCGGAAATCTGGATGCGGTGAAATATGCGCTGCAGCTGGATCCGGACCTGACCTATATCGGTCCCAATCACCGCAGCATCATGCATTACGCCATCGCCAACAAGAATCCCGACCTGGCGATCCCGGTGTTGCAGTATCTCGCGGACAAGGGCGCCAAGCTGGACGAGAAGAACGACAAGGGCGACACGCCGGGCGATTTCATCAATCGTGGCGGTCAGCAGGATATCCGCATCTTCTATATCCAGTTGCTGAAGGATCACGGCATCGTGAGCAATCACGACCACTGATACGGCCTGCGCTTACGGACTCACGCTGGGGGACTCGCCATGAAACGGCTTGCGGCCTTGTTCGCGGTGATGGCGCTCTGCGCGCCTGCTGCCGCCCAGCCTGCGCCCCCTTCTGGCCTGCCGCCCGCCCCCAAGGCCGGCGATGTGCGGCTGTATGTGCTGGATTGCGGCACCATCATTTCGCACCAGCCGGAACGGTTCGGCCTCAATCGCGAGGATGTGCCCGATCCCGATTTTGCCGATCCCTGTTTCCTGGTGGTGCATCCCAAGGGGATATTGCTGTTCGATACCGGGCTGACCGACGCCCAGGTAGGCCGACCGATCTATGAAAACAAAATGGGCTATGAGGGCCAGCTCAAGACCGTCAGCCTGAAGGGCGAGCTGGCCAATATCGGCGTCACCGCGCCGATGATCACCTATCTGGCGATTTCCCATTCCCATTGGGACCATGTCGGCAATGCCAATGACTATGCCGGCTCGACCTGGCTGGCGCGCCGAAGCGAATATGACGTGATGTTCGGGCCCAATGCCAATGCCGTGGCCAAGACGTGGTACGACAAGCTGGCGCGGTCCAAGACACAATATATCGACGGCGATTATGACGTGTTCGGCGACGGCAAGGTGGTGCTGTTGTCCACGCCCGGCCACACGCCGGGCCATCAGTCGCTCTATGTGAAGCTGGCGCACACCGGCGGGGTGGTGGTGTCCGGCGATCTCTACCACTACACCGCCGAACGCACTTTGGGAAAAATGCCGCCCCGCGAACAGGCGCTGGAAACGCCGGCCTCGCGCAAGAAGGTGGAAGACTTCCTGACCCGGACCCACTCCCAACTTTTCATGGGACATGCGATCGACTGGTATCAGAACGCGATCAAAGCGCCTGGCTGGTACGACTAGGTCCGGAAGACTTGCCTGTCAGGCGATGCGCGATGTGATCGCCTTGGCCTCCAGATAGTTCGACAGCACCGCCTGGCCCATTTCCCGGCCCCAGCCCGATTGCTTGTAGCCGCCAAAGGGCAAGGCGGCGTCGAACACATGGTAGCAATTGATCCACACCGAACCGGCCCGTATGGCATTGGCCAGCTGATTGGCCTTGGCGATGTCGCGGCTCCATACGCCCGCGGCCAAGCCGTAGATCGTGTCATTGGCGGCGGCGATCAGCCGGTCATCGACCTCCTTGAACGGTGTCGCGACCAGCACGGGTCCGAAGATTTCCTCCTTGACCACTTTCATGTCGGGCTTGGTGTCCACCAGTACGGTGGGGTTGACGAAATAGCCCCGCCCGTCGGGCGCCGAGCCGCCGGTCAAGGCGCGCGCGCCTTCCTCCAGCCCGCATTTGAGATAATTCTTCACCCGGCCATGCTGGACATCCGACACCATCGGGCCCATTTCGGTTGCCGGGTCCAGGCCGACGCCCAGCTTGATCTTGGCGGCATTGGCGGCAATGCCCGACACCACCTTGTCGAAGACCTTTTCCTGCACGAACAGGCGCGAGCCGGCATTGCAGCATTGGCCATGATTGAAAAAGATTCCAGCGGTGGAGCCGGCGATGGCCGCATCGATATCGGCGTCGTCCAGGATGATGTTGGGGGACTTGCCGCCCAGTTCCAGGCTGACCTTGCGCAGGTCGCGCGACGCGGCCTGGACGATCAGCCGTCCCACATCGGTCGAACCGGTAAAGGCAACCTTTGCAACGCCGGGATGGGAGGCCAGCGCGGCGCCGGCGGTTTCGCCGAAGCCGGGAACGATATTGACCACGCCGTCCGGCACGCCCGCTTCCTGAAGCAATTCTCCCAACCGAAGTCCCGACAGCGGGGTTTCTTCCGCCACCTTGAGCACCACGGCGCAGCCGGTGGCCAAAGCCGGGGCCAGTTTCCAGGCCGCCATCAGCAGGGGGAAATTCCACGGAATGATCTGGCCGACCACGCCGATGGGCTCCAGCCTGGTGAAGGATAGGTACTGTCCCGGCGAGACCAGGTTGGAGATCGGGATGTGCTTGCCTTCCAGCTTGGTCGACCAGCCCGACATGTAATGGAAGATGTCGGCGGCCAGCGGCACATCGGCCACACGCGCGACGCTGAAGGGCTTGCCGTTGTCCAGGCTTTCCAGCTGCGCCAGTTCGTCGAGATGTTCCAGGATCAAATCGCCGATCTTGTGCACGATGCGGCCGCGCGCCGAAGGCGACATGCGGCCCCAGGGACCGTTGTCCAGCGCATTGCGGGCGGCGCGTACCGCCTCGTCGATATCGGCGGCGTCGCCTTCGGCGACGGTGGCCAGATGCATTTCGGTGGCGGGATCGGTAACGTCGAACACCTTGCCGGATTTCGCCTGCACCCATTTGCCGTTGATCAGCATGGGGCGCGGCACCGAAAGC
>Ga0070665_100008520_pt1 | contig 10372 bp, 8 predicted proteins | sample KBSS13metaG_FD_65862 | JGI IMG/M metagenome (GOLD analysis project Ga0070665, IMG submission 65862) | Switchgrass rhizosphere microbial communities from Kellogg Biological Station, Michigan, USA - KBS S1-3 metaG | ecosystem: Host-associated > Plants > Roots > Rhizosphere > Soil ...
CTGATCCGCGATGTGCGTCTCGCGAGCGAAGCCCGCAAGCTGCTGATGCCCGGAGAGATGGGCGAAGCCTTCAAGGCGCTGGCGCTCACGCGCGCCGTAGGCGCGCCGCTGTCAGGCTTCAGCGTTCAGGATCTGCGCCACTCGCTCTGAGATCGCCTTAGGCGTGGATGAGCCCCGCTCCCCACAACGCGAGCACGATGCCGCCGAGCACGATGCGATACCACGCGAACGACACGAACGAATGCTGGCTCACGAAGCGCAGCAGGAAGCGAATGCTGAGCAACGCCGCGATGAACGAGATCACGCAGCTCAGTGCGAGCGGCCCGCTATGCGTCATTGTGAGCTCGTGCCGAGCCTTCCAGAGCGAATAGACCGTCGCCGCGAGGATCGCCGGGATCGCGATGAAGAACGAGAACTCCGTGGCCGCGCGCCGGCTCATCCCGATGAGCAGCCCGCCGATGATCGTCGCCGCCGAGCGGCTGGTGCCGGGAAACAGCGCCAGACACTGAAACAGACCGACTTTGAGTGCGTCGGTGGGCCGGATCTCATCGACACTCACGATGGCTTCCGAATGCTTGCGCTTCTCCGCCCACAGGATGATGACGCCACCCACGACCAGCGCGATGGCCACCGGCAGCGCGGAGAACAGCACTTCCTCGATCCGCTCGCCGAAGAGCTTCGCCGGAATCGCGAACACCACGAACGCGATGAGCACGTTGATCGCAAATCGCTGTGCACCAGCCTGCGTGAACAGCGACGTGAGCGTCTGCCACAGCTTCACGCGATATTCCCAGCACACCGCCAGGATCGCGGCACCCTGAATGATGATCAGCGCGCTCGTGATTTCGGAACCATGGAGACCGAGCAGCGACTGCGTCAGGATCAGATGGCCGGTACTGGAGATGGGAAGAAACTCCGTGATGCCCTCGACCAGGCCGAGGATGATCGCGTCCAGCCAACTCATGCGTGATGATCTTTCTTAAGCGTTCTGTAAGGGTTAGACGCGCCGCGCCGGGCAAATCCGTCGCGCGTTATACGCCAGCAATGGCATCAAGTCTCTTACGCCGAAGTTTCTCGCCGATGGCAGTGCCTGAGAGGCCCTGACGATCCGCCTCCGTGAGCGTAACGGCTGCGGCAGCGCTTCTTGCCTTACGCAGGACTTCCGGCTGTGGGTAGTCGCGGTCTTCAAGGCCAAGCCGCCCGCGCGCGTCGCACTCGCAGGCGAGCAGGAATTCGTTGAAACGCTCCGGGCGGCGGAAGGCATCCGTCTTCTCGAACAGCTCGAGGATCGTCGACGGTTTCAGCTCGTTCGCGCGATGCACGTGCGTGTGATAGTCCGAGACCATCACGGCGAGATCGCGAAAATCCTTCGGCACTCGCAGCCGCTCCGACAGGGCTTCGATCACCGGCACGCCGAGCTGCTCGTGACCGTGATGACTCGGCCACTTCGCCTGCGGCGTGCGCGCCTTGCCGAGATCGTGCGTGAGCACGGCGAAACGAGTGGCCGCACTCGCGCGCTTGTCAGCGGCGATTCGCAGGGCCATCAGCACATGCACACCGGTGTCGATTTCCGGGTGCCACTTCTCGGGCTGCGGGACGCCGAAGAGCGCATCCACTTCGGGGAAAATCACTTTCAGCGCGCCGCAGTCGCGCAGCGTCTGGAAATAAACGTCCGGCCGCGCTTCATCGAGCGCGCGCTGGGTTTCTTTCCACACGCGTTCGGGCACGAGCGCATCCATCTCGCCGGCAGCGACGATCTGCTTCATCAGGTCGCGCGTTTCAGCCGCGATGGTGAACCCGAGGTTCGCAAAGCGCGCCGCGAACCGCGCGAGCCGCAGCACACGAACCGGATCTTCGACGAACGCCTCGGACACATGGCGCAGCACGCGCGCCTCGAGGTCGCGTTGCCCGCCGAAGGGATCGACTAGCGCGCCGTCCTGGTCTTCGGCGATGGCATTGATGGTGAGGTCGCGCCGGCGCAGGTCGTCTTCCAGCGTCACATTTGGAGAAAACTCGGTCGTGAAGCCGGTATAGCCGGGGCCGACCTTGCGCTCCGTGCGCGCGAGCGCGTACTCCTCGCGCGAGTCCGGGTGCAGGAATACGGGGAATTCCTTGCCCACGCGCATATAACCCTGTCGTTCCAGCTCTTCCGGGCGCGCGCCGACGACTACCCAATCCCGCTCGCCTACTGGCAAGCCGAGCAGCCGATCCCGAACCGCGCCACCGACCAAGTACACTTGCATGCACGCATGTTAACCGAGACCTGCCGTCCCCTTCGTGTGGCCTGCGCACGAATCGTGCTTATTTGTCTCACGGCAGTGTCGTTGCCGGGATGCGGCGCGCTCTACGTAGCGCAGGCTGCGCGCGGGCAATGGCAGGTGGTTCACGCCCGGCAACCCATCGACAAGGTGATTGCCAGCGACAAGACTGCACCGGTGCTGCGCGATCGCCTCACCGAAGTGCGCGCGGCGCGCGATTTCGCGTCCCGCGAGCTCGGGCTGCCGGACAACGGCAGCTATCGTTCCTATGCGGATCTCAAGCGGCCCTACGTGGTATGGAACGTCGTGGCAGCGCCGGAGTTTTCGGTCGCCCCGCAACGCTGGTGCTTCCCGATCGCCGGCTGCGTGGCGTATCGCGGCTACTTCAAGGAGGACAGCGCGAAGAAATTCGCAGGCTCGCTGGAAAAGGCGGGCTTCGATACGTACGTCGGCGGCGTGGCCGCCTACTCGACGCTCGGCAAGTTCAAGGATCCCGTGCTGAACACGATGCTTGGCTACGGCGACGACGAGCTCGCCGCGATCATCTTTCACGAGCTCTCGCATCAGCTCATCTACGTGCCCAACGATTCGGAGTTCAACGAGGCATTCGCGACCGCCGTGGAGCAGGCCGGCCTCGAAAGATGGCTGAAGCTGCGCGGCCGCGAATCCGATCTCGGGCGCCTGAAGGCGCGACGCGAGCGACAGGCGCAGGTCATCGCGCTCTTCATCGGCGCACGCACCAGGCTCGCGGCGCTCTACAAAACGAAGCTCGCGCCCGACGCGATGCGCGACCGGAAGCGCGAAATCTTTGTGTCACTCGACGAGCAGATCGCCGATCTGGAGAAGCGGCTGGGCGTTCGATCGAGCTATCGGAACACCGGGAAGAGCCTCAACAACGCCTATCTCGCATCGATTGCGACGTACTATGACTGCGTTCCGGGCTTCCAGCGCTTGCTCGCGCGAGAGAAGGGCGACCTGCCGAAGTTCTACGATTCGGTGCGCGAGCTGACGAAGAAACCACGCGAGGAGCGGCACAAGCTGTTGTGCCTGACGCCGCCGTCCGTTACCGAGACGCCGAACGACGATAGCGATCGAGCTGGTTCTGCAGGGAGTGGTGACTGAGATAGCCGGGCACCACGGCTTCCATGCGGGAGAGCGTGAGGCCGAGCGTTTCGCATCCATTCTGCTTGCAGACGCTGTCGATAGTGAGGGAGCGGTAGTTGTCGGTGGAAAAGGGTTGGCCCGGCAGCATCCCCATCACCATGCCCTGAAGGGCCGCGATGAAATCCGGCAGCGGCAGGATGTGGCAGGGCAGGTGCGCCGCCCGTGCGGTGAGTCGCACCAGCTGCTCGAGCGTCATCACGTCCGGGCCGCACAGATCCAGGCTCTTGCCGATGGTGGATCGATCGGCGAGTGCGCGCATGAACGCTTCGACGACGTCGCCGACGTAAATCGGTGCGAAGCGCGCACCGGGCCGCGCGAGCGGCAGGAACCCATGCGACATTCGCAGCAATCCGGCGAACCGATGGGTGAGCGAGTCACGCTCGCCAAAGATCACGGAGGGCCGGAAGATCGTCGCGTCGATGGTCGCGGCAGCCACTCGCACCTGCGCTTCGGCCTCTGCCTTGGTGCGCAGGTATTGGCTCGGCGCCTGCGCGCCGGCCGCGAGCGAGCTCATCTGCAACAGCCGCCGCACGCGCTGCGCGCGCATCTCCTCGATCACCTTGGTGGCGAGGTCCTTGTGAACGGCCCGAAACGTCGCGCGCCCGCGCTCGTTCAGAATGCCGACGAGATTGATGACGACATCGACCCCGGCGAACAGCTGCCCCAGCACCCGCGAGTTATGAATGTTCGCGGTGACGAGCTGAACGGTGGGCAGCACCTTGAGATGGGCGCCGTTGATGAGGCGGCGCGTCGGGACACGCACCTCGTGCCCGTCGCGCACGAGCCGGGTCACCAGTTCCGTTCCCACGAAACCGGTGCCACCGAGCACGCAGACAGTCAGCGATCGTCCTGACACGCGCGCCTTTCAGCTGCGACTACTGGGAGCGCAGCGGCACGAGCAATACGGTATTTCCCCGGCGAACTTCGAGCACGAGCGCCGCGGCGCCCTTTGCCTTGTCCCGCAGCTGCGGCAGCGCGATGACCTTGGTGCGATTCGCGCCGACGATGATGTCACCGCTGCGCAGGCCGTTCTGGGCCGCCGCGCTACCCGCTTCCACGCTCTTCACGATAACGCCGCCGCCATCCGGCGCGTCCGCGAGGCTCGCGCCTTCGAAGCCGGAGTTGATGTCGTTCGACTCCTTCGGCGACGTTTCCTTTTGCGGCGTGACGTTCGAGCTGCTCTCCATGATGGTCGCCGTGACCTTGCGCGGCTTGCCGTCGCGGATCAGCCCGACCTCGACCTGCTGGCCGGCGCGCAGCTGGGCGATGATGACGCGCAGCTCCGCGTTGGTCTTCAGTGTCTGGCCGTTGATGGACGCAATGACGTCGCCCGTGTGGATGCCGGCCTTCTCGGCGGCCGAGCCTTCCACCACCTGCGACACGAGCGCGCCCTGCGGATCCGTGAGGCCGTAGATCTGCGCGATTTCCGGCGTCACGTTGTGCGTGGTCACGCCGAGCAGGCCGCGCTTCACGGCGCCGAAGCTCACGAGCTGATCCATCACGTTGCGCGCCATGTTCACCGGGATCGCGAAGCCGATGCCGATGTTGCCGCCGCTGCGCGACAGGATCGCGGTGTTGATGCCGATCAGCTCGCCCTTGAGATTCACGAGCGCGCCGCCGGAATTACCGGGGTTGATCGACGCGTCGGTCTGGATGAAGTCTTCGTAGTTGTCGGCGGTGACGCCCGAGCGGGACAGGCCGCTGACGATGCCGGACGTCACGGTGTGCGCAAGTCCGAACGGGTTGCCGATGGCGACGACGAAATCGCCGACTTCCACCTTCGTGGAGTCGCCCAGCGCCATCTGCGACAGCTTGTCGGATTTCACTTTCAGCACGGCGACGTCGGACGCCGTGTCGGTGCCGACGATGTCGGCTTTGAGATCGTGGCCGTCCTGCAGCGTGACGGTGATTTCGCTCGCGTTCTCGATGACGTGCGCATTCGTGACGATGTAGCCGTTCTTCGCGTCGAAGATCACACCGGAGCCGGCGCTCTGGAATTTACGCGGCCCGAGCTCGGGCTGGTCGAAGAAGCGGCGGAAGAAGGGGTCGTCCAGCAGCGGATTGGCGCTGCGCTGGCTCTGTTTGATGGTGCCCTGCGTGGAGATGTTCACCACCGCAGGCGACACGCGCTTGATCATCGGTGACAGCGACGGGACAGGGGTCTCGCCCACCGCGGACGGCACCGAGGCCGGCAGTGCGGCCTGAGCGGGAAGCGAGGGGCTCGTCAGGAACGCGACAGCAGCGAGGGGAGCGATCGCGAACCGCAAGCGGCGGAAAAGGGGAGCGCGTGACATGGTCGATTCCAGTCGATCGGTGAGTCCGACGCTCACATTCTAATGGGCAACGGCCTCTCGGATAGGAAAGGCCGGCCTTTCTTCACGATAACGTCTGAAGCTGCCGCGCAGTGGGCCGTGCCGCGTGGCACGGCCCCTTGCGAGAGGCCTTTGACGTGGCGCAAGGCCGACTTTGTTAAGCCGCCTGCACCTCGATGCGCTTCGGCTGCACCTGCGCCTGCTTCGGGATGCTCACTTCGAGCACGCCGTTCGCCTGCTTCGCGGTGATCGCGTCGCTCTGCGCGGTCTCCGGCAGCGTGAAGCGACGCAGGAACGAGCCCGCGACGCGCTCTACGCGCTCATAACCGGCTTCAGTCTTCTTCGATTCGGACTTGCGCTCGCCCTTGATGGTGAGCACGCCCTTCTCGGCGGTGATCTCGATGTCCTTGCTGTCGACACCCGGCAGATCCACCTGCACGACGAAGCGATTCTCTTCCTCACGCACATCGACTGACGGCAGCCAGGCGACATTGGTGTTCACGGGATTGGAAGCCTCGCGATAAAAGCGATTCAGGAAGCTCCAGGGCTCATAGCGGACGATGGTCATGTTTCTCTCTCCTCGAGTGGTTCGCGCCACGTGCGCGGCTGATCGCGATTTGCGGACGCCGCGAAACGTTTCAAGTGGCTGTCAAGGGGGAGTTGGGCCCGGGATTGGAGTCGAGCGGAGGCTTCGCCTGTGGATATACCTGTGCACAACCTGTGTATCGGCTGGGCACAATATCTTGGGGTTGGGCGGTGAGGAATTTTTTCGCGGCCAAAGCGGCGCCGAGGCTATGCCGCGACTGCGGAAAGCAGCATAACCCAATGATATAGAATGGGTTATCCGGGTTTATTTTACGGGCATAACGATCTTGACGCTTCCATGACACGTCATTAGGCTCTGTTCCCCGACACAACATCTTGTATCACTCCCGCCCTCGGTAACCTGGGCCGCAGCGATCAAAAGATGGGTCTCGGGGAGTTTCCGCTGGGGATTTTGGGGCGCCGTCTGACAGCGGCGTCCGGGGATGATTTCTTCGCTTTCCCCTGTGGATTTGAACAAATGGCCGCATAAAAACCGGAGCGCCGCGGGCCAATGAACACCGTCGTGAAAATCGAGCCGAAAGACGTCGATGCGATTCCCTTTCAGGAAGCATCGCTCGACATCTGGGATAAAAAATATCGTCTGACCGCCAAGGATGGATCGCCCGTCGACAAGACGATGGACGACACCTACAAGCGCGTCGCCCGCGCCCTCGCGGATACCGAGCGCGAGGAAGCTCGCGAGCAGTGGTATGAGCGCTTTCTGTGGGCGCTTCGCCGGGGCGCAATCCCTGCCGGCCGTGTCACGTCCAACGCGGGTGCGCTCGAACACAAGCCTGCGACGTCCACGATCAATTGCACGGTGTCGGGCACCATCCGCGACTCGATGGACGACATCCTGAAGAAGGTGCACGAAGCCGGGCTCACGCTGAAGGCGGGCTGCGGCATCGGCTACGAACATTCCACGCTCCGTCCCCGCGGCGCGTATGTCTCCGGCGCCGGCGCGTACACCTCGGGCCCGCTCTCGTTCATGGATATCTTCGACAAGATGTGTTTCACCGTGTCGTCGGCCGGCGGCCGCCGCGGCGCGCAGATGGGCACGTTCGACGTCGGCCATCCCGATGTCATGGAGTTCATCCGCGCGAAGCGCGAGAACGGGCGCCTGCGCCAGTTCAACCTCTCGCTGCTCATCACCGACGAGTTCATGCAGGCGGTGCGTGAGAACAAGGAATGGAAGCTCGCCTTCCCGCTATCGCAGAAAGAATACGACGCGGAGCAGCCGGATCTCGGCGACAGCACCAAGTTCATCTGGCGCGAGTGGCCGCTGCACGAAGGCTACGTCGTGAAAGACGACGGTCTCGTCGCCTGCAAGATCTACAAGACGCTGCCGGCGCGCCGCATGTGGGACGCCATCATGTCGTCCACGTACGATTTCGCGGAGCCGGGCTTCATCCTCATCGACCGCGTCAATGAGATGAACAACAACTGGTGGTGCGAGAACATCCGCGCCACCAATCCCTGCGGCGAGCAGCCGCTGCCGCCGTACGGCTCGTGCCTCCTCGGCTCGGTGAACCTGACGCGCTTCGTGCGTCATCCGTTCACGGAGTTCGCCGAGTTCGACTGGAACGAGTATCGCGAAGTGGTGCGCGTGTTCACGCGCATGCTCGACAACGTGGTGGAGATCAATGGCCTGCCGCTCGAGCAGCAGCGTGGGGAGATCCTGCGCAAGCGCCGTCACGGCATGGGGTTCCTCGGCCTCGGCAGCACCATCACCTGCCTCGGCATGAAGTACGGCTCGCCCGAGTCCGTGGAGTTCACAGAGAGCGTGTCGCGTGAAATGGCCGTCGCCGGCTGGGAAGCGGCGCTCGAGCTGTCGCGTGAGAAGGGCCCGGCGCCGATCATGAACGAAGAGTTCACGGTGACGAAGGAGATGCTTCGCAAGCGTCCCGAGATGGTGAAGGACGGCTGGCGCGCGGGCGCGAAGATCCCGGGCCGCCTCCTGCATGCCAAGTACAGCCGCTATATGCAGCGCGTGGCCGAAGTCGCCCCGAACCTCGTGCACGAGCTGGCCGAGGTCGGCGCCCGCTTCACGCATCACAGCTCGATCGCGCCCACCGGCACGATCTCGCTGTCGCTCGCGAACAATGCGTCGAACGGCATCGAGCCGTCCTTCGCGCATCACTACTTCCGCAACGTGATCCGCCCGGGCAAGAAGTCGAAAGAGAAGATCGATGTCTTCTCGTTCGAGCTGCTCGCCTACCGCGAGATCATCAACTCGCGCGCGATGCCGGGCTCCAACAATCCGGCCGAGAAGCTGCCGGACTACTTCACCGCCGCGGACGAAGTCACGCCGAAGCAGCACGTCGACATTCAGGCGGCCTCGCAAAAGTGGGTGGACAGCTCCATCTCCAAGACCGCGAACGTGCCGACCGACTACAAGTACGAGGACTTCAAGGACATCTACCTGTACGCGCACGAGTCCGGCCTCAAGGGCTGCACCACGTTCCGCTTCAACCCGGAAGCGTTCCAGGGCGTGCTCGTGAAGGAAGAAGACCTCAAGAACACCAAGTACGTGTTCACGCTGGACGATGGCAGCGAGGTCGAAGTGCGCGGCGACGAAGAGATCGAGTACGACGGCGAGAAGCACACCGCGGCCAATCTGTTCGATGCCTTGAAAGAAGGCTATTACGGCAAGTTTTAGGTTTGTCTCGAGAGGGGACTCAGCATGAGTGCCATGAAGATCGACAAGAAAATCGTGAAGTACCGCGTCCGAAAGCCGGAAGAGAAGCCGGCGGAGGCGGTTGCCGCGGATGCGAAAAAGCCTGCGTCGGCAAAAGTGATCCGCATGACGGAGGAGATCCAGCGCCCCGAGGTGCTGATCGGCTCCACCTACAAGATCAAGACGCCCGTCTCCGATCACGCGATGTACGTGACCATCAACGACATCGTGCTGAACGAAGGCACGGAGTCCGAGCAGCGCCGGCCGTTCGAGGTGTTCATCAACTCGAAGAACCTCGACCACTATCAGTGGATCGTGGCCCTGACGCGCGTCATCTCGGCGGTGTTCCGCAAGGGTGGCGACGTCACGTTCCTGGTGGATGAGCTGAAGGCGGTGTTCGACCCGCGCGGCGGCTACTGGCAGCCCGGCGGCAAGTTCATGCCCTCGATCATCGCGGAGCTCGGGCACGTCATCGAGAAGCACCTGCAGACCATCGGCCTGCTGCGCAAGCCGCAGCTCGATGAGCATCAGCAGAAGCTGGTGGATGAGAAGCGTGCCGAGTTCGAAGCCCGCAGCAAGCAGACCGACGCTTTCTCAAAGAGTCACTTCCCGGAAGGCGCGCAGCTCTGCTCGAAGTGCAGCACAGCGGCCGTGGTCATGATGGATGGCTGCATGACCTGCCTGAACTGCGGCGACTCGAAGTGCGGGTGATCTAAGAAGCCCTCAATCGCCGGGCGGCTGAGAGGGCACCCCACAAAAAAAACCCCGTGTTGTGGGACACGGGGTTGGTCGCTTGCTTGATTTGTGGAGGAGTGTCGTCGTTCGTTGTTGTTATCTTCAGTTGCTCGAACCTGAACCGGTGGAGTAAGGCCGTTTCAAGTTGTCGGCAATCTTCTTGGTGTATCCGCTAGCTTCTTTTCCTTCCCGGGTCGGCGCTGTGCCGCCCTGCTGATGTGGAGAAGTGCAACGCGCATGCCAGCCCCCCGAAAGCCCCTTTCTATGTGACATCTTGCATCTGCGACGTAGTTCAACTGTGACGTACTGCGCGCTATGCGAGCCTTCGAGCCCTGTTCCGCCGTCTTATGTCGGTGGGGCGGCGGGGGTCGGAAAAGGCGGGTTGTCAAAGACATCGACGCTCCTCCCGATGGAAAGTGTGCGGTGCGTTGTGGGCCCCACATCAACTCGTTGATGACTCAATCGAATTCGCTTCCGGCTGGGGTGTAAATGAACTCGACATCGGTTTCTGGGGCCGCCTGGGCGCGCAGGAGCCCGCACACGAGCGTGTTCTGCTGGCTTGCCGGCTGGCTGCTCATGCTCGCTGCGGCGCCCTTGCTGGCCGCGGAGTCGCCGGTGCCGCGTCCCGCTGGCCTCGAGCG
>Ga0070665_100008525_pt1 | contig 10370 bp, 10 predicted proteins | sample KBSS13metaG_FD_65862 | JGI IMG/M metagenome (GOLD analysis project Ga0070665, IMG submission 65862) | Switchgrass rhizosphere microbial communities from Kellogg Biological Station, Michigan, USA - KBS S1-3 metaG | ecosystem: Host-associated > Plants > Roots > Rhizosphere > Soil ...
TAGGTCAGTATCCGGGCCGTTAGCTCAGTTGGTAGAGCAGGAGACTCTTAATCTCTTGGTCGTAGGTTCGACTCCTACACGGCCCACCATTTACCCGTTTGCAGACTTCCGTCGACATCCCTCGAGGTCTGCTTTCCCTGAAAATACCGCTACTTACGGCCCAAAGGCGTTTGGTGCTGTCCGTGGACAGCGTAGCATGGGGTGGGGTATATCGCCGGGGTATCGCCATTTTTCCCAACTTGGTACCCCCTATCTATGCCGATACTCACTGAAACGCGCATTCGCGCGGCCAAACCGGCCGAGAAGCCCTACAAGCTGTTCGATGAGCGCGGGCTCTTTATGTTGGTCACTCGCGCTGGCGCACGGCTGTGGCGCTTCCGGTACTTCCTCGGTGGGGTAGAGAAGCTGCTCACCCTCGGCGAATACCCCGATGTTTCATTGAAGAGGGCGCGCGAGAAGCGTGACGATGCTCGGCGTGCGGTCGCGGACGGTATCGACCCTGGTGCCAAGCGCCGCGCGTAGCGCGATGCTGTAGCAAATACGTTTGAAGCCGTAGCCGATGAGTGGCTGCTCACGAAGAAGGCGTCGCTCACGGAATCGACCTGGGAGCGCGATCGGCAGCAGATTCACAAGTGGGTGGTTCCCTACCTGGGTAGCAAACCGATTGGATCGATTGAGGCACCGGATCTGCTCGAGGTGCTGAAGCGCATTGAAGCCAGAGGCGTCATCGACACCGCGCACCGTACCAGGGAGGTCTGCGGACGTATATTCCGCTGCGCGATCGCGACGGGTCGCGCCAAGCACGATATCGCCGCGGACCTTGTTGGAGCGCTTGCGCCACGGACGACGACGCATCACGCCGCCATCACGGACCCGGTGAAGGTAGGCGCCCTGCTGCGAGCTATCGATGCCTACGACGGCCAGGCGACCACAGCCGCCGCCTTAAAGCTCGCGCCGTACTTGTTTGTACGACCGGGCGAGCTGCGCGCGGCGGAGTGGTCGGAGATGATGTTGGACGGCGATGAACCTCTGTGGAGGATTCCGGCTGAGCGGATGAAGATGCGCGAGGCGCATATCGTCCCACTCGCACAACAGTCGGTTGACATACTCAAAGCGCTGGTGCCTATTACTGGAAGTCAACAGTATGTGTTTCCCGCGATTGGCGGCGCTGGCCGGCCGCTGAGCGAAAACACGTTAAACGGTGCGATCCGTCGCCTTGGTTACTCCGGTGAGGAAATGACGTCCCACGGCTTCCGGACCATGGCGAGCACGTTGTTGAACGAGCAGGGCGTCCATCCGGATCTTATTGAGTTGCAACTTGCGCATGCTGAGAGGAATACGGTTCGGGCTGCTTACAACAGAGCGCAACGACTAGCCGAGAGGCGAGTGATGATGCAGAACTGGGCGGACTACTTGGACAGTTTGAGGACGGCGTCGGATGCACCTGCGAATCCAAGGATTGTTAGGTAGGTTGACTCACGCCGTCGCAATGGCACCGTTCGGTTCACTATCATTTTATCGCCCGCATCGAACGTCATTCACTTCTCCCCCCAGTGCAATCTGATGAAAACTCCCAGAATTGGTCCATTCACCGAGGTAGCGGAGTTCGACGGCAAAATCACCAGTGCTGTTGACGGTGGCAACACACACATCTTCCTGGAGCAGACAGAGGGCGGCACTATTCGCGCTGAATGCTCAGCGGAGTTGATCGCGCGTCTGGCGGGACAGATTTGTGCAAGTTCGATTCGCATGGTGGGGCACGCAACATGGGAACGCAGTGAGGCAGGACATTGGAAGCTCATTCGCTTTCAGGCGACTGACTTCCGCCTTTTGCGGACTGAGGATCTGGTTGAGTCGATCGCGCGCCTTCAAAACATATGGAACTCGAGCGCGGCGGCCCTCGTTGACCTAAGCTCCAATAGTTGACAATTCAATCTTCGGAAACTGTCGATGAAACGCATTGCTTCCAGATAATCTCGTCAACTTGTCTTCCTTGTCTAATGCCGGAATTTGCCGCCCAAACCCCGAAGTAATACCATATGAAGACGAGGTATCGCTTATGTCTTCGACCGTGACCAGCAAGTGGCAAGTAACGCTTCCCAAGACAATTCGGGATTGTTTGGGACTGAAGACGGGAAGTGCGGTGACATTCGAGCGACTGGCCAGCGGCGAGATCGTGATGCGGCCGATCAAGTCAAAGCCGAGATTGCCAAATGGCTCGTTGGCGAAACTTCGCGGCCGGGCGACCGTAAAGATGACAACCGAAGAAATCATGGCATTGACCCGCGGCCCCCCAACCCGAAATAGCCGTGCTTGATGTATCGAGCGTACAGGAGTAGCCACGCTGCGGCGAATGCATGTTATGGAGTTCAAAGAGAAGATCGTCGCCTTTGTCGATATTCTTGGTTGGAAGGATCTGGTCCGCCAAGCCGAGTCAGGGACAGGCCGGTCGCTGCCGGAACTGGTTGGACTGCTCGATTGCTTCGGGCCCGTAGACCAGCGTGCGCGTTTTGAAGACGCAGGCCCCAAATGCTGTCCCGCCGCCACGTTCCATGAGCGCAACCTGGATTTTCGGGTAACGCAAGTTTCCGACTGCGCCATCATTTCCGCTGAAATCTCTCCAGCGGGCGTTATCAATTTAATAAACTACTGTTGGACCGCGGTATTCCACTTTCTGGAGCACGGCATTATGTGTCGCGGGTACATCAAGTTGGGTTCGGTATACCACGAGGACCAGCACATCATTGGGAGTGCATATCAGGATGCATACACCGCGGAAAGGAATGTCACAGCGTTCAAGCGGGAGGCGGATGAGCGCGGAACACCGTTCGTGGAGGTCGATCCGACTGTCATGACCTACGCAGAGGATTGTAACGATGCATGTGTCAAAACGATGTACTCGCGGATGACACGGAGCGACGGAGTCGTGACCGCGTTGTTTCCCATCCAAAGGATCAAGCACCACGTCGTGCCCGAACGAACCGACGGGGTGGGCTCGTATTTACGGCAACTCGAATCTAACAATAACGTGCGGAAGCGCATTCTTCGGTACAAGGCGAGCATTGAAGTCTTGGTTAACCCGGACAATCCGGATGCCATTCGCAAGGCACGGCACTACTTGGATGCCCTCGATAGCCAACTGAATTTATGTGATGAAACGGATGTTGCGATCAATGCTTTCGTGCGACAGGGCTAAGGCCCCTCACCGGATGCGTAGGCTGGCACGGTCGCCGGTCTGGTCGGCAAGAGAAGGCGCCCACGAAGCAGTGAGTTCCAGCGGCTTTCCTGGCAACGTGGTGGGACAATGTTCAACGTCTTGATTTCCTCAAAGCCCAAAGCCTGGGAGTCGGAGCAGCGACTGGAGATGGACGCGGATCGATTCCTCGAACACAGCGACAGAGCGGCCAAAGATATCTCCGCCAAAGATCCAAAGTCCCTGAAGCGTCTTGAGCGTATCCCGACCTTCCTCGTTTATGAGAACGTTGTAAGAGCGAGAGCCCGATCGATTGTACGGCTGGGTCAGATTCATGACATTCAAGAAGAGCGCTCTTTGATGACATTCAAATTCGCCGAGACCGGTCGTATCCAGAGACGGAAATTCGAATCCATTCGACATCGACTGGACGTCAGTGACTGGCAAATGAACCGAACTCACTGGGCCGTCAAAGAGGGTGACGTGCCCCAGGACATCCTGGCGATGATCACGCCAACACCGCGGAAATATGACGTGGTCCTTTCTTTTGCAGGGGAAGATCGCAAGTACGTCGAGAAGGTCGCCTCATCGCTGGAGGAACAGGGTATCGTGGTTTTCTATGACGAGTATGAAGAGGCTACCCTGTGGGGCAAGGATCTCGCTGAATACTTCGATAGCATTTACCGAAAGCAGGGCCGCTTCTGCGTGATGTTTGCCTCTCGGCATTACGCAACAAGGCTGTGGACACGCCATGAACGACGATCGGCTTTGGCGAGGGCGCTGGAGGCGCATGGCGAATTTGTTTTGCCAGCTCGATTTGATGATACGGAGATTCCGGGCCTGCGTCCGACGATTGCGTACCAAGACCTCCGTAAGATGGGCCCAGGCAAACTTGCAGAATTGATCAGGCAAAAATTGGGAAGGGCGTAGTAAACGCGAAACTTGGTCGCGACCGAGATGTTAATGGTGTCACCGTCCGTCGTACTGATAGCGTGCTGATCCGGGGAGACGACGCATGGAGAGGTCGTTGCCGGTGACACCCGCCCGATCGAAGATTTCGCCCTCCTGCAGCGGGAAGCAGCGCCGAAAGCCCGACGATGAAGAGACCCGTCCGAAAATTCAAGAGCCTTGAGATCGCGCTCAAAGAACTCGCGCCGTATTTTCAGAGCCAGGCTCAGCTCCTCACGGGAAGGGGCTTTGAGAACTTCGACGGTGGGCGCCCGCGCGAGCTTGCGGGAAATTGGCTGTTGACCGTGGTATTGAACCATCTCGCTGGAACCGAAGCGTTTACGTTTACCAGCGATAATGAGCGCGATGGGATTATCTATCACGCCCCGAGCCGGGTAGCCGTGCCGACCGAACATATCGTCGTGCCGCCTGCGCGACCTGGAGACGGAGTCAGCTCCGAGCAATGGATCGCCAATCAGGTCGCAAAGAAGCAGCGGAAGGGGGCGCCTTACGCGCGGGGCATGATGCTCGTGATATGGAACCTGCGCAGCGACAATTTGGCATGGCACCCAAACAATGCAGCTCGGAAACTTCCCCTCAATGACTTCCGAAAGATTTGGGTTGTGGGGCTGAATAGTGTTCGAGACAATTGTTGGTCGTTCTCGGTGGCCTTGCTGGGGCCTGCAATGGATAGACCTGGACTCAGCAACGTTCCGATTTGGATTGTCGATATAGACTTCCACCAAGCGCGATGGTCTGTTCAGCAGATACAGTTCGCTATCAATGCACGCGCAACCTTCGATGTGGATCCGCCGCATCCACCTCTGACTCTGGAGTTCTTGATGTGAGGAGCGGCATAGTTTCAGTCCGCTGGCCCTCTTGGAATCCGACTTCCACCCGACGGTCTCTATTCGCCAAGGATGTGTTTCTCGCTACATTTCCGCGGTACTTCGCTCTCCTATCGTTGCACGTACTGAACAACTAGATCTTCCTGGTGGTGCACCAAACACGCTGGCAACGGACGGCGCTACACAGGGCACGACAGGGGCGTCGCGAATTCGCTCAAGTGTTGAGAACCGGACGAGCACATCAGATTGGGATAGCGATCCCGACTCTTTGCGCTACTGGGGTCCAGATGTCGACATCGACTGCCGACGTCTCTATGGATACGATGAGCGCGTAATGAACTCCTGCCTCGCTGCGATCATGCGATTGCTGATCCTTCCACCAACCACTGACTGGGTAGACGGCAATCACCTCTCGCTCAGCGAGATCTGCTGCCGCTCCGCTCCAAATATCACAATGCAGTGAGCCGCGATTGCGCGTGATGGGGCCTAGGAACCAACCGGTGTCTGCTGGCGCATTAGGTTTCGCCTCGTCTTCGGCTAATGCATCTTCGTTCAGGCGCTTGTGGAAGTCGTCATCCTTTTCGGCCGCGCCTTTGATGGCGAACCTCAAGCCGTGCGACTGGTATCGGTATTTGTTTCGCCATCCCCTGCGAGAGGGGTTGGGCTCTATGAAATAGGAGAGGGTGACTCTCATTGTCACAGTCTGTTCAGCTAATGCGGCCAACGCTTCCTTCGGCCAGGGCAACGTATAGATCTGTATTTCCCGCATTGAGCCTTTTGTAAATGGATGGATGGTTCCTTGAATTAGCAAAGTTAACGCATCGCTGGCGCTGCGCAACGCCCTATCTATCCGAGGTACCCCAAAGCCGTATCGTCGGACTATAGCCGACCGGCCGGTTTTTCCTGGGTTCGCCTGGAGATGCTTTCGCATTGCGTCTGTCCATTCGGCTGAGTGGACGATTAGGCCGCGGACGGTTTGCGGCCAAAGTTCAGGGTATTCGGCGCTGATTTCCCCTGCAATTCGAGCGACTTGGGCGCATGCGGCACTGGTCGCCCACGAGATAGTGAACGGACTTTGCAAATGATTTCTGTCCGTCGTCAGAAGGCAGAGGTCAGGGATTTGGTAGTTGTAATCATCAGTCCCGTCGAATAAGACGTTGCCTCCTTCGCAAACGACGTCTGGCTTATTCGGCCAGTGAGTATCAAATCCAACCGATGTTCTACTCCACGGGGATAGTCCACCTGCTGTTGCCAATGCTGTCCATCCTGCGTAAGCAGCGTCGTCGAAGGCAGTCAAGTTCGTATACGCACCGACCGCGACGGCGTTCCAAGCCTGTGCAGGATCCTCAACGTGGGCAAGATCGCTCTGAGTTAAATAGTCGGTTGAAAACGTGCTTGGATCGACATTTCCTGCGCTGATTATAAACAGGCGGTCATTCCCAACGTCCAAGTAGTCAAGTCCTTGATCCTGCGGATCGAAAGACCGGCCGGCAGCGAGCGCATCGACCGCTGCTGACCACGAGGTAGGTTGGCCGCGCTCCCCGTTAGGATCCGCCCCGACACTCATCGAGAAGCAACGCTTTCGGGCAGGCGCGCTGATTTCAACTAGGCTGGTGGCCATAGCGGTCACGGCGCCGTAAAGCTCAGGCGGTGTGGCCGGAAAAGCGTTTGGCGGAAGGATCTTCACGGACTCCAACCGGTGTCTGAGGGGGACTGGATCGTTACCAGCACATAGTGGAGCTAAGTTCCCATACAAACCTAGTCCCGCCATTTCGGTTCCGTGGCCGTTATGATCCGCCACATTCCAGTTTGGATTGCATGTGTGCAGGTCATCAACTGCCAAATTCAATTCCAGCAGCGGATGTCCCCGATTAACTCCGGTATCGAGGATGCATACCGCAGGCGCGCCGTCCGGCGCCGTAGTTGTCCGTGCGAGAAGCTCATCGACCCATTCCGTTTGTCCGGAGGCAGGTAAATCGAGGAAGAATCCCGCTGGTTGATGCACGGATCGCAACTCAGCGAGGTCGTTCAATACATCGAGGGATAGCGCAAGTTGTTCAGCACTGGCCTTTGCCAGTACCACCGTCCTGTCGCTAAATTGAAGCCTTCGTTCGGACACCGGAATATCAGCCAGAGCGCAGAACTCCGAAAACCGAGTTATTTCATTGCCATCGTCGTGAACCAGCCAAATCTCCCACCATCGACTTTCTTGCATCGGCGGGAAATCAGAACCTGTGTCAGTCCAAAGTGCATTGAGTGTTGCAAGGCGCACCTGAGAAATCCTATCCAACATGTTCTTATAGCGTGGGGCGCCTGACTTCGTTGTTTCGCCTTCCGCATAAGCCTCGAAGCGCTTTAAGAAGTGTGTGAGCTTCCTGTCTGGAACTATTACAGTTGCTCTTTCTTGAGTTGTTAGAGTCCCATCGTTCTTTAGGACCGTTTCATGCCGAACTGATACCAATTCTATTCCGGACCTCTGAGCCTCCAGAGTTGACAGCTCTAGGCGGACGTCCTCGACGCTGTTGAACTCGACATAGACGGATGGCGTGCTGCCTGCAATCCCAATTCCAGCCGCCTGTCGCCGTTCCGCCGCTGCGGCTTGCGCCTCTCGTAGAGCGGCGCTGAGAGCGGCGCCATGGGCAGCCCTGTCCGCGACTGCCGGCAGCGGCGGTGGGGTAATTTTCTTGCCGTGAGGTCTGTATTTTTCAGTCTTGGGACCGCCAGGCACTAGAATGTGCTTCCGGTCGCGTGGTGCGGCCATCCTTAACCCCCAAAGTTGCCGATCTTAGTCGTTATGATGCTGTCGGCGCTCTTTCAAGGCGCTTTCGATCATCTCATGATCAACGCTGTCGGTATTGCTGAGAATAGCTTGCTTGGCAGCTTGCTCCGCCGCTCGTACTAAGTCACCGTGACTCAGCCCCTCGCCTTGCACCGCGATTTGATCCCAATCAACGTTCGGGATATCAAACGTCGCGAGCCGGTCTTGAAGCACTTGAGTGACCAGCGCCTTCTCCGGTAGCTCATAAGTAATCGCGATGTCGAAGCGGCGGAACAGTGCGGTATCTAGCAAAGAACGATGGTTCGTCGCCGCGACAACTAAGCTGTCAGACGGGTCTTGTTCTAGAAATTGAAGGAAAGAATTTAGAACGCGGCGAATTTCTCCAACATCGTTTGCAGCGGTCCGCTGGCCGCCCAAGGCATCGAATTCATCGAACAGATACACACCTCGCGTTTCCTGAATGGCATCAAAGACGAGCCGCAATTTAGCTGCTGTCTCTCCCATAAATTTGGTGATTAGCGCGTGGAGCTGAATTGTAAAAAGTGGCAGTCCGAGTTCGCCGGCCAAGGCACCCGCCGTCATGGTCTTGCCAGTTCCCGGGGGGCCGGTAAGGAGCAATTTCCGTATTGGGAATAGGCCGTGCTCATGAATGCGGTGCCGCTGGCGTTGTTCAGTCAGCACCCGCCCGAGCATGTCCTTCACCGTCGGATCCAACGCCATCATCGACAGTCGAGTGGTGGGGTAACTGACGGACAATATCCCCGCGAGGTCCCCTCGCGGTTGAGCCAACGGCGTTGGCCGCACCTTCACGGACCGCGTCGTGGGTTCCACGCTGGAAGCTCTCGCGGCGTCCACGAGCTGCTTCAGCTCCTGTGCTAGCTTCGGTTTCCCAGAACGAGCCGCACTCGCTGCAAGCTGCAATGCGATAGCGTAGAAGCGGGTTTCATCGCCATCCGCGTGGCTAGTTATTAATGCTTTTATTTGATCGGCCGTAGCCATTTTCGATTCCCGGGCCGGTCCATGGGCTCGATGAGTCCTCTGCCCTCTCAAGGACAAAGGTCGCATACGCAGACCACACACACAAGCTTTTGTTCCGATTGGAGAACCAATGTGAGGTACTTGTTCCGATTGCATCGTGCGCCAGGTCGCACGACGGTCACACCAGCGGCGCTCAGACCACTTCGCGAGCGTTTCCAGGGCCGCCGCGAGATCGACCAAGCATAAACGAGTCCCCTACCGCAGTCTCGAAGCCGACAACATCATCAAAGGGCTGGAAGTCCGCCATCGCTCAAAGTCTGGGGTATGAGCGCATGTTTGCTCGTCGGTTGCTCGCTGGATTGAGTCCCGGTCACGGTCGTGGGACTCCAGTAGAAGTTATATTGCAACCGATGACAATTGCAGGATAGCCAACTGGCGTCTATTGTATGACACTAACACCATGGTCGCCAGCTCTCTCGTATCGGCTCGGGTGACCGCCGCAAGGAAAGCGCAGTTCGCGGCGCTCGCTCACCAACAGGGACTCACCGAGTCAGCTCTGTTGAAGAGGCTGGTTAACTCCGCATTGTTAGCGTCCGAGGTCGTCCGCTCGGATGTGATCGAGCCTGTTGAGCAGGTAGCGGCGACCGGAAAGATTTCCGTTCGGCTGAATCCTGAAGACTTGCTGCTGTTGCGGGAGAGGGCGCAGGCGCGGTCGGTGCCGACTGCTACCTATGTGTCCTTTCTCGTCCGCTCGCATCTTCGGTCGCTTGCGCCGTTGTTGCCGGAGGAGCTGAAAGCGTTGAAGGCGAGCATTGCCGAGGTGGGAGCCATTGGGCGGAACATCAATCAGATCGCTCACGCATGGAATCGCGGCGATCGTCCTGGCGAGCCGACTATCGACGATCTGAAAGCAGTCCTGCGAGCCCTGGCGGGTCTGCGCGATCATTTCAAGGCAGTCATTGCCGCCAATCTCAAAACTTGGAACCTTGGCCATGAGAAAGCGGATCGTTGATTTAAGTTTTGGGGAGGAACCGCTGCTCGACATCGGGGCGTATGGCAGAGGTACGCGAGTCGTCACGCGGGCTAGGCGCTTGCAGGTCGCGTTGACCGTTCATCGTGCGCCCGAAGTGATAGTCAAGGTTTCTGGAGGCGCGAGGACGGTGGCCGGTGTCGGAACCCATATTGCGTACGTCGGGCGTGAGGGTGAATTGGGCATGGAGATGGACAACGGAGCCCGCGTCGACGGTCAAGGGTTCGAGCAGCGGGTCATCAGCGATTGGGATCTGGATATTGAGGAGTTGGATTGGCGATCCGCAGCGCCTGATCGGAGACGCAAGCCGGTGAAGCTCGTTCACAACCTCATTTTCTCTATGCCACCGGGAACATCGCCGAACGCCGTATTGAAGGCGGTCAAGAAGCTGGCGGTGAATGAGTGGGCGCTGAGGCATCGCTATGCGCTGGCATTGCATACGGACGAGAAGCATCCCCACGTGCATGTGGTGCTGAAGGCGATGAGCGAGCAAGGGGAGAGGTTGAACATCCGCAAGGCGACTCTTCGCGCGTGGCGCGCGCAGTTTGCGGAAAATCTCAGGGAGCTCGGCGTCACTGCGAATGCGACCGAGCG
>Ga0070665_100008527_pt1 | contig 10369 bp, 6 predicted proteins | sample KBSS13metaG_FD_65862 | JGI IMG/M metagenome (GOLD analysis project Ga0070665, IMG submission 65862) | Switchgrass rhizosphere microbial communities from Kellogg Biological Station, Michigan, USA - KBS S1-3 metaG | ecosystem: Host-associated > Plants > Roots > Rhizosphere > Soil ...
CGATGCCGGCGGCCAGCAGCTCCTGCACGTCGAGATAGCGTTTGGGGTGCCGGCTGCCCTCGGCATTGGTGTGGGCCAGCTCGTCGACCAGCACCAGCTCGGGCCGGCGCTTCAGGATGGCGTCGAGGTCCATCTCCTCGACCTCGCGGTCCTTATAGGACAGCTTGCGGCGGGGCACGGTCTCGAAGGCGCCGACCATTGCCGCGGTCTCGGCCCGCCCATGGGTCTCGACCACCCCGATGACGGCGTCGGTCCCCTCGGCCAGCTTGGCCTTGCCGACGCGCAGCATTTCATAGGTCTTGCCCACGCCGGGGGCGGCGCCGATGAACAGCTTGAAGCGGCCACGCGCCTCGCGGGCCGCCTCGGCCAGGAAGGCCTCGGGCGACGGACGCCCATCGCGCGGTTCAGCGTCAGGATTGGGCATAACGGTCCCGACAGTACGCGGGTTTTGGGGCGAACTCTATGATTCGTCGCCTTCCCCGATCTTTGACATTCTTTGCGGACATCGGTCGTAAGAATTTATCCGCAGATTTCACAGATTACGCAGATTTATTTGAATGCTGCCGCCCGCGACCGGAGGTCGCTCATTGCGCCTCGCAGTAAGCCGCCTTTGGTGGCGGACGGCCGAAAGCCGCGCAGTGGTAGATTCATAATCTGCGTTAATCTGCGTAATCTGCGGATAAAATATCTTCCTTACTTCGTTGCCGCCGCGTCGAGCGCGAGGTTGAGCTTCAGCACGTTGACATGCGCCTCGCCCAGGACGCCGAAGGTGCGGCCCTCGGTAGCCTGCGTCACCAGCCCGCGCACCGTTTCGGCCGACAGGCCGCGAGCCTTGGCGACGCGGTCTATCTGGAATTCGGCGCCCGCCGGGGTGATGTCAGGGTCGAGGCCGCTGGCCGAGGTTGTGACCAGGTCGACCGGGATCGGCTTGTCACTTTCCTTCTTCAGCGTGTCGACGTCACCCTTCACCCGGTCGATCAGCGCCTTTGAGGTCGGGGCCAGGTTCGAGCCGCTGGAATTGTCGGCGTTGTAGGGCGAGCTGATCGTCTTGGTCGAATCATTGGGGTCGGTGTCGGTAGTCGCCGACGGGCGGCCGTGGAAGTACTTGTCGCCGGCGAAGTTCTGGCCGATCAGCGACGAGCCGATCACCTTGCCGTCCTTTTCGATCAGGCTGCCATTGGCCTGGGTCGGGAAGATGGCCTGGCCGATACCGGTCATGGCGAGCGGGTAGAGGATGCCGGTGATGAGCGTGAGCAACACGATCATCACGATGGCGGGGCGGATTTGACTGAGCATTTGAGTATCTTTCCTTCGATGCGCGCTCAGGCCAGGCCGAGCGCGGTCACGACGACGTCGATGATCTTGATGCCGACGAACGGGACGATGATGCCGCCGACGCCATAGATCAGCAGGTTGCGGGCGAGCAGCCGGGCCGCGGACTGCGGGTGATAGCGCACGCCCTTCAGCGCCAGCGGGATCAACGCGATGATGACCAGCGCGTTGAAGATGATCGCCGACAGGATGGCGCTCTGCGGCGTCTTGAGGTGCATGATGTTGAGCGCCTGCAGCTGGGGATAGATCACCAGGAACATCGCCGGGATGATCGCGAAATATTTCGCGACGTCGTTAGCGATGGAGAAGGTGGTCAAGGCGCCGCGCGTCATCAGCAGCTGCTTGCCGATGCCGACGATCTCGATCAGCTTGGTCGGGTCGCTGTCGAGGTCGACCATGTTGCCGGCCTCGCGCGCCGCCACGGTGCCGGTCTGCATCGCCACGCCGACATCGGCCTGGGCCAGCGCCGGCGCGTCGTTGGTGCCGTCGCCGCACATGGCGACCAGCTTGCCTTTGGCCTGCTCGTCGCGGATCAGCTTCAGCTTGGCCTCCGGCGTCGCCTGGGCGAGGAAGTCATCGACGCCGCTCTCCGCCGCGATCGCCGCGGCGGTCAGGGGATTGTCACCGGTGATCATCACCGTGCGGATGCCCATCTTGCGAAGTTCGCCGAAGCGCTCCTTGATGCCGCCCTTGACGATATCCTTCAGGTGGATGACGCCCAGCATCTTGCCGTCCTTGGCGACCGCGAGCGGCGTGCCGCCGGACTTGGCGATGCGTTCGACCGTCTGGTCCAACTCGCGCGGGAAGGCGAGATTGGGGTTGCCGTTGACTTCACGGACATAGGCCATCACCGCGTCGGTCGCACCCTTGCGGATCGCGCTGCCGCCGACATCGATGCCGCTCATCCGCGTCTGCGCGGTGAAGGGGATGAATTTGGCGTTCAGCGGCGCCATCTCGCGCGCCCTGATGCCGTATTTCTCCTTCGCCAGCACGACCACCGAACGGCCTTCCGGCGTCTCGTCCGACAGCGACGACAGCTGCGCGGCGTCGGCCAGGTCCTCCGGCTTCACGCCCGGCAGGGGCACGAACTCGGTCGCCACGCGGTTGCCCAAGGTGATCGTGCCGGTCTTGTCGAGCAGCAGTGTGTCGACGTCACCCGCCGCCTCGACCGAACGGCCGGACATGGCGAGCACGTTGAACTTCACCAGCCGATCCATGCCGGCGATGCCGATGGCTGACAGCAAGGCGCCGATGGTGGTCGGGATCAGGCAGACGAACAGGGCCACCAGCACGACGATGGAGATCGAGCCGCCGGCATAGTTGGCAAAGCTGGGGATCGTCACCGTCGCCAGCACGAAGATCAGCGTCATGCCGATGAGCAGGATGTTGAGCGCGATCTCGTTCGGCGTCTTCTGCCGGCTGGCGCCCTCGACCAGCGCGATCATGCGGTCGAGGAAGGTGGAGCCCTGGGATGCGGTGATGCGCACCTTGACCCAGTCGCTGAGCAGCTTGGTGCCGCCGGTCACCGCCGAACGGTCGCCGCCGCTCTCACGGATCACCGGCGCGCTTTCGCCGGTGATGGCGGACTCGTCGACCGAAGCCACGCCCTCGACGATCTCGCCGTCGGACGGGATGATATCCCCCGCCTCGACCAGGACGAAGTCGCCGGCCTTGAGCGTCAGGCCCGCCACCGGTGTGTAGTTCGTGGCCTGGGCGTCGGCCAGCTTCTTGGCCATGGTCTCGGTCCGGGTCTTGCGCAGCGCGTCGGCCTGCGCCTTGCCGCGCCCCTCGGCCACCGCCTCAGCGAAGTTGGCGAAGATGACGGTGAACCAGAGCCAGAAGACGATCTGGCTTTCGAACAGGATGCCGCCCTTGCCGCCCACGAGGTCGCGGGCCAGCAGGATGGTGGTCAGCGCGGCCACGATCTCGACCACGAACATCACTGGGTTGCGGACCAGGGTGCGCGGGTTGAGCTTGCCGAAGGAATGGCCGATGGCGGGGCCGACGATCGCCCAATCGAAGATCGAGCTGTTGCGCCGGTCATGGCGCACCGCTGCGCCGTGATCGCCACCGGGCCGGTTATCGTTAACCGTGAAGTCAGTCATTTGGAATTACTCCGGATCAGAACAGGCTACCCGCGACCATGGCCAGATGATCGACCACGGGGCCGAGGGCCAGGGCGGGAAAGAAGGTGAGACCACCGACGATCAGGATCACGCCCATCAGCAGGGCGACGAACAGACCGTTATCGGTGGGGAATGTGCCGGCCGACATCGGCACGCTTTTCTTGGCCGCGAGCGAGCCGGCGACTGCCAGCATCGGCACGATGAACAGGAAACGGCCCATGAACATGGCGATCGCCATGGTCACCTGCCAGAACATGTTCGCCCCCAGGCCGGCGAAGGCGCTGCCGTTATTGGCCGTCGCCGACGTGAAGGCATAGAGGATCTCGCTGAAGCCGTGCGGACCGCTGTTGGTGAGCGTCGCCGTGCCGGGTGCAACAATCGTAGCAATCGCGCTGAAGCCAAGGATCGACAGCGGCAGGATCAGGATGGCGATGATGCTCATCTTCACCTCGCGAGCCTCCAGCTTCTTGCCGATATATTCGGGCGTGCGCCCGACCATCAGCCCGGCGATGAAGACCGCGACGATGGCGAACAGCAGCATGCCGTAGAGACCTGAGCCGACGCCGCCGAAGATGATCTCGCCCAGCTGCATGTTGACCATCGGGATGAGGCCCGACAGCGGCATCAGGCTGTCATGCATGGCGTTGACCGCGCCGCACGAAGCATCCGTGGTGACGGTGGCGAACAGGGCGGAGTTGGTGATGCCGAACCGCACCTCCTTGCCTTCCATGTTGCCGCCCGCCTGAGCCACGCTGGCCGACTGGTCGACGCCCAGAGCAGCGATGGCGGGATTGCCGCCGGCCTCGAGCGGATAGATGACGAAGGTGCCGATCAGAAACAACAGGCCCATGGCGCCGAACAGCGCCCAGCCCTGGCGTTCCCTGCCGACCATGCGGCCGAACACGTTGGTCAGCGCCGCGCCGATCGAGAAGATCCAGATCATCTGGACCAGGTTGGTCAGCGCGTTCGGGTTCTCGAACGGATGGGCGGAGTTGCCGTTGAAGAAGCCGCCACCGTTGGTGCCGAGCATCTTGATCACTTCCTGGGAGGCGACCGGGCCGATCGCGATGGTCTGCTTGGCACCCTCAACCGTTGTGGCGTCGACATAAGCGCCCAAGGTCTGCGGCACGCCCTGCCAGATCAGGAACAAAGCGCCAATAACCGAAATGGGCAGCAGCACGTAGAGGGTGCAGCGGACGAGGTCGACCCAGAAATTGCCGACCGTCTTCGACGATTTGCGCGAGAAGCCCCGGATGATGGCCAGTGCAAGCGCGATACCGGTGGCTGCCGACACGAAATTGTGCACGGTGAGCCCCGCCATCTGCGAGAAATAGCTCATCGTGGTTTCGCCGGAATAGAACTGCCAGTTGGTGTTGGTGACGAAGCTGATCGACGTGTTGAGCGCGAGTTCAGGCGCCAGCGCCGGCAGCCCCGCCGGGTTCCACGGCAGCACGTCCTGGAAGCGGAAGATGGCATAGAGCGAGAACGCCCCCGCCAAGCTGAACATCAGCATGGCGATGCCATAGGTGAGCCAATTCTGCTCGATTTCCGGATTGACGCCGGAGGCTGCATAGAGCCCCCGCTCGACCGGGCGGAAGAGCGGCGAGAACAAGGTCCGCTCGCCGTTGAAGACACGGGTCATATAGCCGCCGAGCGGCCTCGTGAGCGCGATGATCACGATACAGAAGATCGCGATCTGGAGGATACCGTTGAAGGTCATGGGAATTTCCTAAAAGGCGCGAAGCGGCTAGAACCGCTCGGGGCGGATCAGGGCGTAGACGAGGTAAATGGTCAGGCCGGCGGAAACCGCGGCGCCGAGTATGTAATCGAGCAGCATTGGATCACCCCTCAGATGCGTTCGCAGGCATTGAGATAGGCGAAGCCAACGCCGAACATCCCCGTAATGAGGACCAGCCAAAGAACATCGAACATTGTGTAGATCCCGCGTAAGGACGGCCTTAATGGCCTACACTGCCTTAGATAGGTCAGAGCGGGATAAAAATTCGAGAACAGGATATGAATTAATTAATAAAGAAAAAATAAATACACAGGATTATTCTATAAAAGAATTTTTATACAACGCTTTTTGGCTATCGTTTCCGTGAAGGCTGGAACGACAAGATGTAGGATGGGTAGAGAGGAGCGAAACCCCATCGACGGGAGTTGGAGTACCAAAGCATCAAGTCAACTGTCATTGCGAGGAGCGAAGCGACGCGGCAATCCAGGAATGTTCGTGCATGTGACTCTGGATTGCTTCCCGCCCCGAAGGGGGCGTTTGCGCCTCGCAGACACCGCGCTTCGCGCGGGGTTCGCAATGACGGGTACCGAACCCTTGGCGCCTTTGTGTCTTGGCGGTTCAAACTCCGATGGGTTCTGCTGACGCTCTACGCATCCTACGAAGACAATCAGCGCGCGAACTGCGGCAGCGGCGCGCCGGCCATCTTATCGAACTGGCGCCAATCGAGACCCAGGGCCGTCAGGGCGCTGGCCGCGATGCCGCTTTGCAGAAGGCACTGTCCGCCCACCACTGTGGGCGAAACGACACCAGGGCCGATAGCCGCAAACCAGATCTCGCCCGAGCCCTCGATCCCTGTCTTCGTGTAGTTGCTCAGATAGTCGGGATACATCTGGAGATAGGTTTGGCTGGAATGCTCCCGCCAGGTCTCGTCGGACCGGTTGCCGCGCCCGTGGTCGGTGGTCACGATCAGGGTGGTGCGGCCGCGATAGTCCGGATCGGACTGGATCAGTTCCCAGACCTGGCGGATGAAATCGTCGGCACGGTTGGCGGCGGCGAGATACTGGTCGTACTCGCCGGCATGGGCCAGCTCGTCGGTATCGCCGAAGCCGATGAACAGGGCGCGCGGCTTGTCCTGGCGCAGCGCGGCCAGGCCGAGGCGGGCGGTCAGAGTATCGGTCGGGTAGCGGCCCTGGAAACCGGTATTGACCGGCACGCCGCTGCGCTTGTCGTTGAAGATATAGGGGAAGACATCCCACGTGCCGACAACCTCGACCTTGCCGGCGAAGTCGGGGCGGCGCTGAAGCCATTCGAAGAAGGTGACGTTCTTATTGTAGTTCTTGTCGTTGCTGGTGATCGAATTGTCCGGCCTGCCGGTCAGGATCTCGTTATAGCCGGGATAGGAAAACCACATGTCGTTGGCGACCCGCATGCACTTGCCGTGGTCGAGGTCGCCCCACAGCACGCCCTGCTTGCCCATCACCTCGTGCAGGAACGGCATCAGCGCGCTCCCACGATCGGGCACGTCGAACCAGGCCGCCTTCACATCCTCCTTCAAGTCCTCGGGCGTGTAATGGCTGTTTTCGAGCAGGATCGGATCTGGCCCCCTGAAAACGTCCTGCCAGCGCATCCCGTCGAGCGTGATCAGGACGAGCCTTGGCGCGGTGTCGGGCGCGGCACGTACCGGTGCGGCGACCATGAAAACCGCCGAGAGAACGGCGAACAATCCGGCGATTGGCCGATGCATGATGTCTTCCTTCAAAAGTGCCAGCCCACGCGCAGCGAAATCAGCCGCGGCAGGATCGGATAGATTAGGATCGAGGATTTTCCGCAGAGCTCGATATTGCAGCTGGAGGTCTTCAGCTGCTGGCCCCGCGTGTCTGAGACGTTCTGCGCCGACAGCTCAGCGGACCAGCCGCCGCGCGTGACGCCGACCGCCAGATCGGCCGAGGCATATCCCGGCTGGTATCCGAGATCCTGCACCTCTATGGCCGTGAGTGAGGGCGCGACCGCGCTTTGATAAAAGACCGACGCCTGGATATGGGCGTCGTAGTCTCCCAGCGGGAACTCATAGCGCGCGGTTCCGGTCAGCTTGATGCGCGGGGCGTTGGGGAAGCGGCTTCCGGCCGGCGCGGTGACGGAGTTGGCGTTTCCAGCAGGGCTCGGAAGAGCGCAGTCGTTGCTGGGGTTGGTATATTGGCAAAGGTCGGTCGAGGTCGTCGCATCGACATAGGTGCCGGACAACTGGAGCGACAGGCTAGGCATCGGAAAGAAGGTCACATCCGACTCAATGCCCTTGGATTCCGCCTTGCCGGCATTGACGATATCGGCGATGCCGTTCTGGTCGCTGGTCACCGCGAACTGCGCGTCATTGAGCTTTTCGAGGAATAGCGCGCCGTTGAAGCGTAGCCGCCCCTGGTCCCAGCTGGTCTTCCAGCCGACCTCGTAATTGTCCAGATCCTCGGCGCGATAGGGCGGGGCCACCGGCCGGCGATTGATCCCGCCAGGTCGGAAGCCCGTGGACCAGGTGGCGTAGAGCATCTTCGCCTCGACCGGCTTCCAGGTCAGGGTAAGTTTGTGGCTGACGCCCGATCCGGTCGCGGCGGCATCGATATTGTCGCACGGGCGCTGGGTGCCATAGATGCCGACGGTGCCCGGAAGGCACCCCGCCTCGCCAACCGGCGAACGCTTGGCGTTGTAGCCGAAGAAGCCGATCACCGTATTGTCGTAATAATAGCCGCGCAGGCCCGCGGTCAGCGTCAGTTGCGGCATGATATCGTAGGAAGCCTGGGCGAAGGCGGCATAGTCGCGGTCGACGCGATATTGGATATTCACGTAATTGACGCCCGGCAGGCCGGTAACCGACTGGCTGGTAGCGAGGCCGGGCACAATATAGAGGTTGGTCCAGTCGTTCGTCTGCCGCTGATAGAACAGCCCGGCGACGCCGCGCAGCCGGTCCGATTCCGGCGACGCGATCCTGAGCTCATGGCTGTCCTTGGTGAAGTCCTCGTTCTGGGTGGTGACCTGGCTGGGGTTGATCAAGTGCCCCATATTATTAACGAATTGGGCGCCGAAATATTCCGGCGCTGAGGCATAATAACGGTCGTAGAAGAAGGCATAGTCCGAGTAGTCGGCGGTATAGCGCGCCGTCCGCTCGAAATGGGCCGCGGCATAGGTGATGTCGAACTTGCCGATCTTGCCCTGAACGACGAGCGCGGCCTGATACCAGTAGTCCAGATTGCTGTCCGGCTCGTAGCGCGCGTTGTTCAGGTCGCCCAGCGACGGGCGATAGGCGAAGGTGCCGTGGGACGCTTCGTGCTGGGCGATGACCGACGGCGTCACCGTCCAATCGTCGTCGAGATCGATGCCGAGCGCGGCACGCCCGCCATAGCGGTCGATGCTGTTCTGGTCGTCGCCGCGCAGCTTGCTGTTGTCACGCACGACGCCCGAGGTCGGGAAGACCAGCGTCTTCGGATCCTTGATATTGTCGATATAGCCGCCGTCGCGCTCGTAGAACCCGACGAGACGCACCGCGATGGAATCGGTGATCGGAACGTTCAGGAAGCCTTCCTCGGTGTGGCCGAAATCGCCGTGGGCGACCCCGTCCAAGGTCAGGTCGACGCCGCCTTCGTAGACGCCCTGTTTCGGCGGGTTGGTGATGATGCGCAGCGTCCCGGCCTCGGAGCTGGCGCCGAACAGCGTGCCCTGCGGCCCCGCCAGTGCCTCGACCCGGGCGATGTCATAGACATGGACGTCCAGCGCCGAGCCGATCGTGGTGACCGGCGCTTCGTCCAGATAGACGCCGACCGTCGGCAGGGAGCCGGTGGAGAGGCGGTTGCCGTTCGAGATGCCACGGAAGAAGATCTCCGCCTGGCCCGGCCCGAGGCTGTCATAGGACACGCTGGGCAGGAATTTGACGTAGTCATTGAAGCTGGCGATGCCGCGCTGCTCCAGGGCTTTCGTGTCCAGCGCCTGGATACTGAGCGGGACGTTCTGCAGGTTCTCCTTACGCTTCTGCGCCGTTACGACGATCTCTTCCGGCGCATCGGCCGGCGCCGCCGGGTTGTCCTGTGCGAGCACCGGCAAGGCATAGATCAACAGCCCTATGCTCGCCGTGCATGTGGCGAATCTGAACCGCATCATCGTGTGGAACCCTCAAGGAAGTCGGCGCTGTCCTTAAGGGAAATTTTGTTACTATTTCGGGACGTAAGTAGATGTAATTGCTAACAAATTTTCTTCCAAATGTAATAGCGTACGCAATGTGATTTTGCCGCCACTGCCGGATTATTTTACAGTTTCTCGCCATGAGGTTGATTCCGGCATTCTATGGCCTTGAATTCGTTGCCATTCCGGGGGCGGCATATTTCTTGCTTAAGGTAGGGCGCGGCCACTCCGGCCGTCCGATGGAGCCGCGGATGCGTCGTGTTGTCCTGATCCTTTTCCTCGCCCTGATGGCCGCATGGCGCCCCGCGGGCGCGGTCGTCATCAGCAGCAGCATGAATCTCGGCGCCGTACCGGGCACGGCGGGAACCGGCCTCACGGCCAAATACTATGCGTTCAGCAACGAGCCGCAGAGCCTGTCCGACGCCGCCAACATGATCGCGGCGTCCAGCGGCCCGACCGCGACATTCATCACCACCTCGGTCTGTTATCCCAACTGCGCCGACGGCCAGGTTGCGGATTCCTCGACGACGATGGCCTCGTTCGTCGGGTCGAATGCGACCAACTTCACCTATACCGTCCCCAACTCCCAGGTACCGAGCACCATTACCGCGACGGCGATGACAATCACTGGCTATATCGCCATCACCAAGGTCGGCAACTACACGTTCACCCTGGGCTCTGACGACGGCACATCGCTGGTCATCGGCGGCCAGACCGTCATCAACAATGACGGCCGCCACGGCTACCAGACGGCTAATGGCACGGCCAGCTTCACCCAGACCGGCCTTTACGCGATCACGCTCAATTATTTCGAAGGTAGCGGCAATGCCGGCTTCGAATTCTACGGCAGCGACCCGACCGGCAGCTGCGTCATCGGCCGCGCCTCGAACTGCGCCGCCGGCAGCGCCTCTACCGGCCTGTTCTATTCCAGCCTTCCCACCGGCGCGGTCCCGGAGCCGGCATCGCTGTTCGTCATGGGCAGCGGCCTGGCCGGGCTGATCGCCGCGCGGCG
>Ga0070665_100008532_pt1 | contig 10367 bp, 10 predicted proteins | sample KBSS13metaG_FD_65862 | JGI IMG/M metagenome (GOLD analysis project Ga0070665, IMG submission 65862) | Switchgrass rhizosphere microbial communities from Kellogg Biological Station, Michigan, USA - KBS S1-3 metaG | ecosystem: Host-associated > Plants > Roots > Rhizosphere > Soil ...
GCACCGTAGCGCTGCCCGCGCCGCCCAGGTTGAAGTAGGAATGATTCGTCAGATTTAGAACGGTGTCTTTGTCGGTCTTGGCGTAATAGTCGATATGCAGGCCATTCTTCGCATCGAGCAAGTAGCGGACGGTAACATCCAGCTTGCCGGGAAATCCCATCTCGCCATCCGGACTTGTATAGTGCAGTTCTAGCGCGGGACCTTCGCTCGACGAAACGTCCTTCCCTTCCCAGACTCGTCTGTTGAAGCCGATCGTGCCGCCATGCAAACTGTTCGGGCCGTCATTCTTGGGAATCTGGTACTTGTGCTTATCTAACGTAAACGTGCCGCCCGCTATACGGTTTCCATAACGTCCGATGAGCGCGCCAAAATAGGCGTCGTTTGTCTTAGCCTCGTATTCGGCAGGAGTGTTGAAGCCGAGCACCACATCGGCGAATTTGCCGGCACGGTCCTTCACGCGAATCGATTGGATGACCCCGCCGTAATTCGTGATCCTCGTTTCCATACCGGCCGCATTCTTAAGCGTGTAGAGATACACAGTGCTCCCGTCAGACGTTTTGCCGAAAACCTTCTTGGGCAAGGGGCTTTGTGCCTGGCTCAAGCCGGCAAAAACGAGCAAGGCGAGTGGAAGATTCGACATGGAACGCAGCATAAGCGTACTCATCTTACATGTATTCTCCGCGCGGCCCGGAGTTTCGCGCTGACCATGGACCTACTGGCCCTTGGAGTCTTGCTCAATAGCTGATAAGTTAACGGATGATGCTGCTCAAGCTCGCTTGCATGGCGGCCGCGCTTTCTTCTGCGTTCCTATGGGCACAGGACACAGCTCATCTGACGTCTCACTTCGTGCGTGCATCCGCTGATGCGGTAGTTACAGCAAAGCCGGATCGCGCCGAAATCAATATAGGCGTTTCCACGCGCGCGCCTACCGCGCAAGCTGCTTCCGCGCAGAACGCTGCCGCCACCACCCAGACCCTGAGCGCCATCAAACAAACACTCGGCAACGGCGGGCAGGTAAAGACATCCGGCTATTCGCTGGCACCCCAATACGAATACGCCAATGGACATCCGCCCAAATTGAGCGGCTATGAAGCGGCAAACACCGTGATGGTGACGGTGGATGATCTCTCGTTGCTCGGCAAGATCATCGATTCGGCGACCGCGAACGGCGCAAATAACATCAACGGAATTTCCTTTACTCTCAAAGATAGTGCTGCTGTTCGTCTACGGGCTTTGACGGAAGCAGCCAAACAAGCACGTGAAAATGCCGAGGCGCTGGCGCGCGCTCTCGGCGTCCAAACCCTGAGCTTACTGTCGGCTGAGCCGAACGAATCACCAGTCGTTCATCCCCGGCCGATGGCATTTGCGCGCGAAGCCATGCTTCAAAAAAGCGTTGCTACGCCGGTCGAAGCCGGCGATCTCGATATTCGCGCGTCCGTAACCGTTACTCTCGAGGTGCGGTGAAACTTGCGACAGCCACACGCAACAGCCGGAGTTAATGCCGATACAATGAGGGTCGAATCATCCGCCGTAAAGATGGAAGAAGTAAGCGCAAAAGTCGCCGGAACTCCAGAAATACCCGACAAGCTGTATTTCCGCATCGGCGAAGTAGCACGCTTAGCTGGGATCAAACCCTACGTCCTGCGCTTTTGGGAATCTGAGTTTTCCGGATTGGGCCCGAAGAAATCGGGCACCGGACATCGTCTCTACCGCCGCAAAGACGTTGAATTGGTGCTCGAGATCAAGCGGCTTCTGTACGATCGCCGCTACACCATCGAGGGAGCCCGCAAGGTTCTGGAATCCAAGCCCAAACGCGAAGCGGCGCGCGCGGCGATGCCGCAGAAACAAGTCGAAATGTTCTCTAGTGCCGGCTTCTCTTTCCACAAAGAGCTTCGTAGAGAATTGACCGAGATCTTGGCCATGATGGAAGCGGAGAAGAAGGCTCTCTAATCTCGTTCGGTCTTGGCGCCGTTCGCCATCCGCAAATTTTCCACTTCCTGGAAAAGCCGTTCCGCCGCCCGCTGGCTCGCTACTTTCTTCGACGAAGCCGTAGCCCGCGTTAGCAGATCCTCGCCGATCTTTACTTCCACCGTGAAGGACTTCGCGTGTTCCGGTCCGCTCGTTCCCACGGTAGAGTACCTCGGGAACGGGAGCCCCATGGCCTGCGCCCGCTCCTGCAACAGATTCTTGTAATTCAGCAGGCCCACATCACCGAGTTCCGCCAATTGATCGAGCGAGCCCAACACGTTCGTTTCGATGAAACTGCGCGCCACCGGCAAGCTGCCGTCCAGGTAAACCGCCGCGATCAGGGCTTCGAAGGCATTGGCGAGCAAGGTCCGCCGTTCCCGGCCACCATTGCGCTCTTCCCCTTTGCCTAGCTGTAAGTAGTCGCCTAGGCGTATGGCAAGGGCGCACGTGTGCAGGTGGGTTGCGCTGACCAGATGGGCTTTGAGCTGCGAAAGCCGCCCCTCATTGGCACCCGGAATTCGTAGCACCAGGGCTTCGCTGACCACGAACCCCAAAATCGCGTCGCCCAGGAACTCCAGTTGCTCGTTGTCACCGGTTTCCGGCATGGGAGAGCCTTGCTCCGCTAACCACGAGCGATGTGTCAGGGCTCTCTGCAGCAGATGCCGGTCGGCAAAATGATAACCGAGGCTATCTTCCAAAGTCTCGACCGGCAAGCGCATACAACAACCGGTTCTTACTTGGGAGCAGTGGCCGGAGCGGGAGCAGCTTTGAGTTTGGTAGCGATCTCTTTCTGCTGCTGAGCGAACTGCTTTACAGCCGGTGGAGCATCGGCGATGGCCAGTGCCTTGTCAGCGGTCGCGATCGCGTCATCGTATTGCTTGTTCTCGTTGTACGCTTTGGCCAGACGCACCATCGCCACCGAGTTTGTGGGCTGGGTCTCGAGTGAGGTCTTGTATTGTGTCACCGCATCGGGATACTTCTTGTCGATTTCGGCTGCCTGCCCCAGGGCGTCATACGCCTGCGACGTCAGTTGCTTCTTGAACTCGGGCCATTTGTCCGGCGTCACCCCGGCCGGCGGCGTGTCCGTCGCTTTCAGCAGCTCCAGTGCTTTGTTGGCGTACTCCTGGATCTGTTTCACGCTCTTGTCTTTATCCAGATCCGTATCCTTCGTGTGCTGAGCGATTGTTTCAGCCAGCGTCACGCGCGCCGTGACGTCGTTCGGGTTTCCTTGGATCACCTGCTGGCCAAATGCGACGGTCTGTCCGTAGTCGCCTTTGCGCTGAGAAGCTTCCATCGCCATATTCAGCAGCATGTCCTTGTACTCGGTATCGGCGAAGTTTTCGAGCACGGCATTGATGTCCGCAATTTCCTGGTCGAGATTTCCTGCTTGCGCGTCTGCTTGGACCTTTTTCAGCGCATCGACTTCTTTTTGCGATTTGGGCTTGGGGGCCTGCTGAGCCAGTAGGGGAAGAATGGCCGCACCCAGCATTGCTGCTAGACGAAAAGTCGGTTTCATTACTGTTTCTCTCCTGATGAAATATTTTGTAGCGCCTTTTCGGCCGCCTCGCGGGCCTTTGCCGAAACACCTTGTGTTTGCAGCGCCATCTGAAATTGCGAGGCTGCCTTCCCGGCGTCGCCTGCCTTTAATTGCAACTGGCCCAGATAGTAATGTGACCACCCGGCGGCCGCTGATGTCGGACTGGCTTCGACCGTACGTTCAAAGAGATTGAGCGCCTCGTCCCAACGTTTCTCCTGAAGAGACAAGCGTCCCAGTCCGTAGTACGCCCGGCCTTGCAGCGCCTTGTCTGTCGTCTGCCCGAGCGCTTTCTTGAACATCCGCTCGGCGTTTGTCGCATCGTGTTGTTCCAGTAGCCCTTCTGCGGTGTCCAGAGACTCTTCCGCCGGCTCGATCTGCATTCGGGCGGGCGCAGCGACCACCCGCGGCGCAGCTACTTTGACGAATTCTACCGTCTTCAAGCGCTTTTCTTCCTTGTGAACATCGATCGCCGAAAGAAGGTCCGGGTAGTAAATGCGGAAGGCGTCTGGCTGCTTCTCGTAAGCCGGCAGCAGATCGGCAAAAGCCGCCGTCAGCACGAACCCTTCCCGCATCGCCTGGTTCACGACCGACGCCCGCTTTTCCGGTCCGCCGTGCGTCAGACGGCTGCCTACAGCCTTGATGAGGCATTTGGTCACCAGCAACGAAAAGTCGTCCTTGTACGCCACGTCCAGTGCCGGAGCCTCTTGCGCGTATTTTGCCAGCGGCTTCTTGTCTTTGATAATCGAGCTGTATTTGAAACTCAGGGGGTCCAGGATGTACGCCAGGTATGCATCGCGGATCTCGTCGACTACTGGCGCGCTTGTAGGCGTAATCACGATGAAGTAGTCGTCTTTGTAACTGCGTACCTGCACCTGATCGGGTGCGGCCAACAAATCCAGGTAGATCTGAAAACGCCGCCCCAGGGATCCCGACGGATTTCGCAAATAGCCATTTGCTTCAAACAGCGTTCCGATGACAGCGTCCTGGTATTGACTGATCGCGCTGGCGTAGGCCGGTTGTGCGCGGTTCCACAACCCCTCCAGATCCGCTTCGCGGTAGAAACGCTCGAGCAGGGGAGCGAAGGCGCGCAGCGATTCCACATCGGGCGGTACTTCACCTTTCAACTCGAAGTGTGGTGCGTCGCCGGCAACTAGTGCAAACGAAAGGTACTGGCTCAGATTTGCCGTGTCGCTCGCCCTCCGGTGCTGCCGGTAAAAATCCTTAAGCTCGGGGAGGCAGGCGATATTACGCTTGGCCAGGATCTCCCGCACCTGGGTGCGAACTTTGAATCGCTCATTGAGCGGGGAGTCGAGCCCCGTGTCGTAACCCGCCGCGTTGATGGCTGCCAGGGTCGAGAACATCGTCAAACTGACAGTAAATTCGTTTTCCTGAGAATGTGCAGCGCGTGGAACGGCACTCGGAGGCTGCTGCACCTGCTGGGCTGGCGAGCCCTGTGGAATCGCTGCCTGCTGTGAGGGAAAGGCGCTTAACACCGCTACCCGGGCGGCTGGGGCAAACAACAAAATGGCGGAGATAAGGCGAAGCAAGAAGGCTCTAATAAAACAGAAGTGATATTCCACTCAGTTTAGCCTAGGAAGGCGCCTGGAACGAGCGGCACCGCGCTAGGCCCCAGGGTTCCGGATGAATCAAAAGCCGATGTTAGATCATCAACAGATAGGAGATTGACCATGGCAGGTAGCAACACGATAACCTTCACCGACGACAGTTTTGACAAAGATGTCCTGAATGCTGATGTCCCCGTGCTGGTGGACTTTTGGGCCGAGTGGTGTGGACCCTGCCGCATGATGGGCCCCACAGTCGATCAGGTCGCGGCGGATTACGCCGGTAAAGTCAAAGTGGGAAAGCTTGACGTCGACGCAAACCAGCAGACGGCTTACCGCTATGGGATTCGTGGAATTCCTACCTTGTTGCTTTTCAAGGGTGGCCAGATTGTAGACCAGAAAGTGGGCGCAATCGGCAAACCAGAGTTCCAGAAGATGCTCGACAAGCATGTACCGGCTGAGTCGAAAGTAGAATAAGATCCTCGTTTTCAGGGATGAGCGTCCGCTCATCCCTGTCGTTTTAAATCCCCACACAATTGATACCCTGAGGGCATGTCCCGGTCGCACCTGATCGTGGAGCTAGCCTTCCTGGCCGTGCTGTGTGCATCCTCCGCTCATGCCGCAGTGATGAGCCCAGACGCTTCTCTGACAGGTGCTGTGCGCGTTGGCAGTTTGATCGAGGCGCAACGCCTGCTTCGGGCGGGTGCCGATCCAAACGAACGGGACGGAACCGGCAGCACGCCTCTGATGGCCGCGGTCCTCAAAGGTGACGCCGCCCTGGTATCGCTTCTCTTGGCCAATGGCAGCGATCCTAATCTGCGGCAGTTGGAGAGCCAGTCAACGGCCTTACGGTACGCCGTTCTCCTGAAGCGCATCGACTTGGCGCGTTTGTTGATCACTTCCGGCGCAAACCTGAACCTTCAGTACGGCAACAATGAGACGCTTCTTCACCTGGCCGCCGCGGAAAGTGACGCAGCCATGCTGGAGCTGCTGATCGCGTACCATGCCGATACCAAGGCAATCGACACGGATGCTAATACCGCCCTGGATGAGGCCGTTTGGAAAAATCAATCACAGGCTGTTTCTGTCCTGCTGCGCCACGGCGCCGACCCGCGGCGTGTTCACGCTGGCTCCGGCCGCGGACCGCTCCACATGGCTTGTATCAAGGGCGAGGCTCAGACAGCGGAGCTGTTAATCCGCGCCGGAGCCGATCCTGTCTTGCCCGATGCCTCCGACCAGTCACCTCTCGACCTCGCGCTCGCTTATAAGAACGGGACTGCCGTTCGCACGCTGTTTCGCCTCTCTCGCGAGTATCAGCAACTGAATGCATCCTTTGGACAAGCCATGGAACGAGCTATCCGGCGCAATCGAACCGAAACCGCGCGCCTGATTCTCGACAGCGGTTGGAGCGTCCATCACAAAACACAACTTGGTTCGACGTATCTGAATGATGCCGCTCTACGCGGGCAGTACGGCATGGCTCGTTTCCTGCTCGATCACGGTGCGCAGCTCGATGCGGAGAATCAGACAGGCGGCACGCCTCTGCATGACGCCGCGATCTCCGGCAACACAGACCTGATCTCTCTTCTTCTCGATCGAGGAGCCGTGATCGATGCGCGGGAGCGGGAATCCGGCGCCACTCCGCTGATGCTCGCCGCCTCGCTGGGGCGCACATCCGCTGTCGCCTTGCTGTTGCGGCGCGGCGCTAACGCCGCTATCGCCGATCGCTCCGGCAGGACCGCCTTGAGCCGGGCGCGTGAGGGGCAGGATACGGATCTGGTCAGGCTGCTCGAGGGTGCGCAGAAGACATCAGCCAATTCTCGAAGGGGCTAGCCATCTGTTCGTCGCAGGCCGCCGGGCCCGCCACATCGGCTGAAACTCGAAATGCTGCTACGCTGCAAGTGGAGCAGGCGACATGTGGAAGTTTCTTTTAGGCGTACTGATCGGCATTATCGTCACCGTTTTGGGCGTCTTCATCGTCTTCTTGGCGATCGGGCGGATCTTTGCTAGTAAGCCCCCGTCTATAGCGGGGAACTCCGCTCTGATCCTTGGCTTGCGCGGCGATATTCCGGAAGCTGCGCCTGTCGATGTCGCTGTACCGTTCTTCCAACAGCAAAGTGCACCAACGGTCCGCGATCTTTGGACTTCGCTGCACCATGCGGCAAACGATAACCGCATTAAAGCGCTGATCCTGGAACCCCGCGGTGTTGTGGCAGGCTGGGCGCGTTTGGCCGAGATCCGCCAGGAGATCGTGGCATTTCGAAAATCCGGCAAGCCCGTCTACGCCTTCCTACAATCGCCCGGTTCGCGCGAGTACTATCTCGCTACCGCTGCCGACAAGATTTTCCTCTCCGCCGGCGACATGCTGGATGTGAAAGGCTTCCTGCTCGAAGCCATGTATGTGAAGGACGGCCTCGACAAGCTGGGCGTGCAATTCCAGGTAGATCACATCGGCCGCTACAAGGACGCGGGTGACATTCTGACTCGCAACAACATGTCACCCGAGACCCGCGAAGTCCTCGGCCAGATCCTCGATCAGCTTTATGGCGATTTCTGCACGACCGTCGGACAAGGCCGCCACAAATCCGCCGACGAAATCAAATCGTTGATAGACCAGGGGCCGTTCACCGCGGATCAGGCGAAAGCCAATGGCCTCATCGATCAGATTGCGTACAACGACGACGTGTATTCCGAACTCAAGCAGAAAACGGATTTGAAGACTCTGAACAAGGTAGATATCCGCACCTACTTCCGTTCCGCGCCTGGGCAGGGTGACCGCATCGCGCTGCTGGTCGGCGAGGGCGAAATTGTACAGGGCGACCCGGCCAATACCTTCGGCGGGCAGAGTGAAATTGCTGACCGGCCGTTCATCCGGCTGATTCGTCAGGTCAGGAACGATTCAGGCATTAAGGGCGTGATCCTGCGTGTCAATTCACCGGGCGGCGACTCACTGGCCTCCGATGTCGTGCTGCATGAGTTGAAACTCCTCAGCGCCGCCAAGCCTACTGTGATCTCCATGTCGGATGTGGCCGCCTCGGGTGGCTACTATATCGCTATGACGGGCGACCCGGTCGTTGCCTATCCCAACACCATCACGGGATCGATTGGCGTGCTCTATGCACGGCCCGTTCTGCACGGCCTTTTCGACAAACTGGGCATCCAGACCGAGTTGCTGTCACGCGGAAAGCTGGCGGAAATGGATTCCGTCACCATGCCCCTTTCCGACGCGGCCCGCGAGAAGCTCCACCAGTCCATTCAATCGACGTACCGGCTCTTCGTCTCTAAAGTGGCGGGGGCGCGCCATAAGGCCTATGATCAGATCGACCCGTTGGCACAGGGCAGAGTATGGATGGGTACACAAGCCCACCTGAACGGCCTGGTCGATCAGCTTGGCGGATTCGATCAGGCTGTTTCGGTGATTCGCCAGAAGGCGCATCTACCGCCTACGGGTGAAACCAATCTCGTGCTCTTTCCGCCGCGCCGCGGTTTGCTTGAAATGCTTGCGAATACCTCGCCCGAAGCGTTACAGGATGCTGCCGCAGAAAGCAAGATTCGTCAGCTGGCGCCGTTCCTGCCCGGACGGGCTCTGCTCAAAGGTGGGATGCTGCGCATTCTCCCTTATCAGCTCAACATTCATTAACAGCGCGTTCGTCTTACCCTTGGAAGACGGCCGTGGAACGGATACCCACGCCGCCGAGGGCCGCCTGCATCTTCTCGAGTGCGCTCTTGTGAATTTGCGACACGCGGCTCTCATTTACTCCAAGTTCCGCGCCGATTTCCTTCATCGTCATGTCCTGCTCGTAGTACATGCGGACCACCTGCTGATACTTCTCAGGCAGCATGCTCATGGCTCCGCTGAGTTTCTCGCGCATCTGGGCCTGGGCAAACTGGCGTTCCGGCGAGGAGGTGGGAGCTGCTGCGATCTCGGGCTCGTTCTTTTCTTCTCCCTCGCGCGGTTGGTTCCGGCACGCAGCCGCATTCAGGCTTCGAAAGTCCACGAGCAGTGCCTGCCATCTCTTCACGTCTACGCCCATGCCATCCGCCATTTCCTTCTCTGTCGGAGTGCGGCCCAATTTCGCCGTCAGCTCATTTGTGACCGCTTCCATCTGCTTGTAGCGCTTCCGGAGGTCGCGTGACGCCCAATCCTGCTGCCGCAGGCTGTCGATGATCGCGCCACGGATCCGGTGCTTCGCATAAGTCGGGAACGCCACATCTTTGTCTTCCCGATACTTCGTTGCTGCGTCGAAGAGGCCCATCGTGCCGGCATGCACCAGATCATCCAGCTCGATGTGCACCCGGATCGAGCGGCGCATGTGCACGGCGATGGCCGTCACCAGGTGCAGATGCTCGGTGATGAGTTCGTCGCGGCGGCTGCGCTGGTCGATCGTTGATTCCGTCGAAGCAAGCTGAATGGTGGCGGTCACTTTGGGTCTCCTGCGCCGTTGCTTTTCGCTGTCGGCGTCGCCGTCAGTAAAGGCAAGGCACAAACCAGCGCTTTTTTGGCGCGCCTAGAGAGACCACAAGTCATTGAGCTAGAAAGGTTTACTTGAATGGCACGGGCGCGGCAAGTACCCGCGCAGGAGCCCGGAAAGGGCTTCGGTGATGCGAGATGAAACGTGGTCCGGCCCTAGGGCGTTTCAGCCTGAAACGCGTGCCCCGCTTTGAAACACCGCCCTGCGCCTCAGAGCTCCAAGGCCGCCGTCAGCAGTAGGTCAGATTGTTCCTAACTCGCTTCCCACTCGGAACGGTCAGTCCGGGATATGGAACGGGGGCGCTTTTTGAGCAGATGCAGTCGCAGGCTCTCGCTTGTTGACACCCGGCTACACTCCTGGACCAGAAGAAAGTCGGCTGGCGAGAGCAAATCCAAAATCGATAATCGGAATTTGGCTAACAGAGCGTCCGCCAGCGGCGTATGCAGGTTCCGCTCGCCTTTCAGCACATTGTGCAATTGCGGTTGAGAGACCCCTACCAGCGACGCCAGTGCCCGCTCAGAGAACTCCCCATTTTGAATACGCGCATTGACGTAGGCAATCAATCGCGCCTGCAAAGTCGTGAAAAACACGGCTTCACTCGACGAATGTAATTCCACGGTGAAATAGGCCCAAGAATGTTTAGGCTAACTTAGCGAATTTTACAGAGCTTTCCCACACCATATTCTCAACTGGCAAGTCTTTAATTCAAAAAGATTTGTAGGAAAAGTCTGGACGCCCCCCACGCACGGGCTAAGAAAAGTATTGCATTTTTTTAGTGACAAATTAAAAAGTACTGTAAGTTCTATTCATTAATGTACGCAGGCAACA
>Ga0070665_100008534_pt1 | contig 10365 bp, 8 predicted proteins | sample KBSS13metaG_FD_65862 | JGI IMG/M metagenome (GOLD analysis project Ga0070665, IMG submission 65862) | Switchgrass rhizosphere microbial communities from Kellogg Biological Station, Michigan, USA - KBS S1-3 metaG | ecosystem: Host-associated > Plants > Roots > Rhizosphere > Soil ...
ACGGCCTTGTCGATGCCGCGCTTCAGGTCCATCGGGTTCATGCCCGCGGCCACGTACTTCATGCCTTCGCGAACGATGGCTTGGGCCAGGACAGTGGCGGTCGTCGTGCCGTCGCCAGCGATGTCGCTGGTCTTGGAAGCGACTTCCTTGACCATCTGCGCGCCCATGTTCTGGAGCTTGTCCTTGAGTTCGATTTCCTTGGCGACCGAGACACCGTCCTTGGTGACAGTCGGGCCGCCGAACGAACGCTCGAGCACCACGTTGCGGCCCTTCGGACCGAGCGTGACCTTGACCGCGTTGGCCAGGATGTTCACGCCTTCAACCATGCGTGCGCGGGCTTCACCGCCGAAAATTACGTCTTTTGCTGCCATTTGTGTTCTCCGAATTCGTCAGGTGGTTACTTCTTCTCGACCACGGCGAAGAGGTCGTCCTCTTTCATCACCAGCAGTTCTTCGCCATCGACCTTGACGGTCTGGCCGCTGTACTTGCCGAACAGGACGCGGTCGCCGACCTTGATGTTCAGCGTCACGAAGTCGCCCTTGTCGTTGCGCTTGCCCGGGCCGACGGCCAAGACTTCACCCTGATCGGGCTTCTCGGCGGCGTTGTCGGGGATCACGATGCCCGAAGCGGTCTTGGTTTCTTGTTCCAGGCGCTTGACGATCACGCGATCGTGCAACGGACGAAGTTTCATAGCATCTCCTAAGAATTGACGTAAAAACGATATGGCTGGTGTGATAGAGACGAAGTGATCGCCCATTCACGCTGGGGCAGCCGCGGCGCGGAACGCCACCGACCGTACCCGTTAGCACTCAGCGTCGGCGAGTGCTAGCAGAACGATTATAGGGTTGCAGCTCGATCTTTCAACCCCACTACTTACTTCACGCCTGCGCGGGTAGCATCGAAAGAGCGTGACACCTCTCCCTCCTTCGCTCATCGGCAGCTGGCATGCCCACGTGTATTTCGAGGCCTCCAGCCGGGAGGAAGCGTGGGTGCTGCGCGAAACCATCAACGTCGAACTCGCCGGTCGAATGGAAATGGGTCGTTTCCACGAGAAGACGGTGGGCCCGCATCCGATGTGGAGCTACCAACTGGCGTTTCCCGTGGCGAGCTTTGCCCATGTCGTGAGCTGGCTTGCCCTGAACCGCGGGACGCTGGACGTGTTCGTCCATCCGAATACCGACGACGAATTGCGCGATCATCGAGACTCGGCGGTTTGGCTGGGCAAGTCGTACGCGCTGAATCTGGCCGCATTGAGCGGCTGACCGACTTGCTTCCCAGTCAAATGAACTCGCGTATCAGCGAGTTGACCCGATCAGGGTACTCGTGCGCGATCCAGTGCGTCCCTTCGGGAAGGCGGCGGATGTCGACACCGGGCACCAGCTCGTCCAACCCGTCGAGCAGGCCAGGCAGCAACGCGGCATCGCGTTCGCCCCAGATCACGCGCGTGGGTATATCGACACGCCATCGGCTCGGCGGCAGCGTCATCGCTTCGACGCCCGGCTCCCCAGGCCCCGGTGGGTGGAGTTGCGTGCCGCGGTAGTAGTTCAACATCGCCGACAGCGCGCCGGGCTGCGACCACGCACGCTTGTACTCCGCGACGAAGGCTGGATCGAGCGGCACGCCGCCGATCTCCCAGGTCTCGAACAGCAGCGAGAGTCGCCGGTAGTTGTCTTCGCTGAGCGCCGCCTCGGCGCGCGGGCTGCGGAAGAACAGCATGTAGCGCATCGCCTCGCGCTGCGCCGGATTGCTCAGCAGTTCGCGGTGCAACGCCGCCGGATGCGGGGAGTTCAGGATCACGAGCTTGCCGACCCGCTCCGGGTGCTCGCCCGCGAGGTGCCACGCGCACACGCCGCCCCAATCGTGCGCGACGACGATCGCACGCCCGCCCGCGACGCGTTCGATGAACTCGCGCAGGTCCTGCACCAGCAAGCTGCGTTCGTAGTGCTCCGGGCCGGGCGGCTTGTCCGACAGGTTGAAGCCGCGAAGGTCGATGGCCAGCACGCGGTGGTCGCGCGCGAACTCGCGCAACTGCGGTGCCCATGCGCCGCTGAACTCGGGAAAGCCGTGCACGAACACGATCGGCGTGCCGCTGCCGGCTTCCAGATAGTGCAGCCGCACCTGGCTGAGTTGAACATAGCGGCTTTCGATCGCTTCAGTGGCGCTCATCGGCTCGTGACCTCCTGATCCAGCGCCCCATGCAGCGCGTGCCTGCATTGCATCAAGAAACTGCATCCTCGCCTGTCGCATGGTCGACAGCCCGGCCGGCTTGCCCGGCGTATCTTCAAAGAACACACCCACGAGCACCCACCGACATGCATTTCGACTTCAGCCCCAAGGTCATCGCGCTGCGCGAACAACTGCTGCGCTTCATGGACGAGCACGTCTATCCGAACGAGCAGCGCCGCGAGGAGGAACTCGCGGCGAATGCGAAAGCCGGCCGCCCCTATGCCGAGCTGCCGATGATGGCAGGGCTGAAAGCGAAGGCGCGCGAGCAGGGTCTGTGGAATCTGTTCCTGCCGGAGAAGGGGCATGGGCCCGGCCTTTCGAACGTGGAGTACGCGCCGCTGGCCGAGATCATGGGCAGGCGCTATTGGTGCTCGGAGATCTTCAACTGCTCGGCACCCGACACCGGCAACATGGAAGTGCTGGCGCGCTACGGCACACCGGCACAGCAGGAGCGCTGGCTCACGCCGCTGCTGAACGGCGAGATCCGCTCGTCGTTCGCGATGACCGAGCCTGCGGTCGCGTCGAGCGACGCGACCAACATCGAATGCAGCATCCGTCGGGACGGCGACGACTACGTCATCAACGGTCGCAAGTGGTACATCACCGGCGCGATGCACGAGCGCTGCGAAGTCTTCATCCTGATGGGCAAGACCGACCCGGACAACGCCGATCGGCACAAGCAGCAGTCGATGATCCTCGTGCCGCGCAACACACCGGGCATCACGATCGTGCGCGACATGGCACTGCTCGGCGTGATGGACCCGCCCTTCGGTCACCCGGAGATCGCGTTCGACAACGTGCGCGTGCCGGCCTCGAACATCCTGCTCGGCGAGGGCCGCGGCTTCGAGATCGCGCAAGGGCGCCTCGGCCCGGGGCGCATCCACCATTGCATGCGCGCGATCGGCATGGCCGAGGCGGCACTGGAGATGATGTGCAAGCGGCTCGCGTCGCGCACCGCGTTCCACAAGCTGCTCGCAGAGCAAGGCGTGTGGCGCGAGCGGATCGCGGAGTCGCGCATGCTCATCGATCAGTCGCGCTGGATGGTGCTGAACGCGGCCTACCGCATGGACACCGTGGGCAACAAGGTCGCGGCCAAGGAGATCGCGATGATCAAGGTGCTGACGCCGAACAACTGCATCAAGGTCGTCGACTGGGCGATGCAGGCCTTCGGTGCGATGGGCCTCAGTCAAGACACGCTGCTGACCTGGTTCTACGCCTACGAACGCCATCTGCGCATCGCCGACGGCCCCGACGAAGTCCATCGCAACGCGATCGCGAAGCAGGAACTCGCGGCTTACCTGTAGTCGGTCGGCAGGTAGCGCGGCGGACGACGTGCCTTTGTCGCTTGCTCGAACGCATAGGCGAGCGAGAGCAGCCGCGCCTCGCTGCGGGCCTCCGCGAAGAAGCTCAGGCCCAGCGGCAGGCCGTGCAGCGCACCGGCCGGCACGGTGATGCTCGGCGTGCCCGCCACGGCCGCCGGCAAGGTGCTGCCGCCGACGACATGATCGCCGAGCATGAGGTCCGTGAGCCAGGCTGGCCCGCCGGTCGGCGCGACCAGGGCGTCCAGTCGATGCGTCGACACCTGCGCCGCGATGCCATCGGTCGCCGCGACGCGCAGGCACAGCGCACGCGCGTCCTTGTATTCGGTGTCGGTCAGTGCCCCCTTGGCCTGCGCCTTGATGAACAACTCCTGGCCGAACCACGGCATCTCGCGCGCGGCGTTGAGCTCGTTGAACGCGATCACGTCGGCGAGTGCCTTGACGGGCGCGTCGGGGCCGAGCCACGCGAGGTACGCGTTCAAATCGGCCTTCAGCTCGTAAAGCAGCACCGTGAGTTCGGCGTCGCCGATGGTGTCGATCCCGGGCAGCGTGACCGGATCGACCAGCGTGGCGCCGGCTGCTTCGATGGCCTTGAGTGCGCTGTCGAAGACCCGATCGCTGGGTGCGTGGAAGCCGAAGAACTGGCGTGCGACGCCGATGCGCGCGCCCTGCAGCGCCTTGATGTTCAAGCCGCCGGCGTAGTCAAACGGCTGCTCGGTCATCGCGCCCAGCAGCAACGCGCAATCGCGCACGCTGCGCGCCATCGGCCCCGCCGTGTCCTGGCTGTGCGCGATGGGGACGATGCCGGTGCCATTGATCAGGCCCACCGTGGGCTTGAGGCCGACCAGTCCGCACACCGATGCCGGGCTGAGGATCGAGCCGTCGGTTTCAGTACCGACCGCGGCCGCACACAGGCTCGCCGCCGCAGCCGCAGCCGAGCCCGAACTCGATCCGGATGCGTTGCGATCCAGCGCATAAGGGTTGCGCGTGAGCCCGCCGCGCGCGCTCCAGCCGCTGCTGCTCGTGGTGCTGCGGATGTTGGCCCATTCGCTCAGATTCGTCTTGCCGAGGATCACCGCGCCGGCGTTGCGCAGACGCTGTACCACGTCGGCGTCCGCAGGAGGGCGGCTGCCCACGAGGGCGAGCGAGCCGGCGGTGGTCTGCATCCGGTCGCGCGTCGCGATGTTGTCCTTGATCAGGATCGGCATGCCGTGCAGCGGGCCACGGGGGCCTTTGGCTTGAAGCTCGTCGTCGAGCGCGCGAGCGATCGAGAGCGCGTCCGGATTCAGCTCGATCACGCTCGCGAGCTTCGGGCCTTTGCGATCGATCCGCTCGATGCGCGCGATGTACGCCGCGACGAGTTGCTGCGACGTGGTGCGCCGGGCGGCGATATCGGCGGCCAGATCGGCGAGGGAGCGCTCTTCGATCCGGGCCTGGCCCTTCGCGCGCTGCGCGACGGCCGCGCCAGACAGGAGCATCGAGGCTGCACCGGCTGTCAGCAGGTTGCGTCGGGCGCGCATCATGGGACCTCCTTGTCGTCGTCTTCATCGTGGTCGATCAACCCTGCGCGGATCTGCTCGCGCAGCCAGCGGTTGCCGGGTTCGGCGTCCGCGTTCGCATGCCAATAGAGATACAGGTCGTTCGCGGCGGCATCGACCGGAAAGGGCAGCAGGCGATTGCCGAGCGCCGCATTGGCCGCGCCGGCGTAGCGCTCGGGCAGGGTCAGCAGCAGATCGGATGTCGCGACGAGCTGGCACGCCGTCCAGTGATGCTGGCAGCGCACGACGACGCGGCGCTCGTGGCCGAGGCGCTGCAGCGCCACGTCCTCCAGCCCGGGTCCGCTGCGGCGCGAGCTCGTCATGACGTGGTCGAGCTCGAGATAGGTCGCGAGATCGAGCGTCGCGCCGACGCGCGGATGGCCGGCACGCACCGCGACGACCATCTTGTCACCGGCCAGGCGCTCGTACGAGACCTGCGACACGCGCGGCAGCAGCACGTCGATCACAGCGTCGATCTCTCCGGTGGCCAGCGCGCCATGCAACGCGTCGCGATCGTGGTGGACCGCGGCGAGGTGCACGCCCGGCGCCTGAGTGCGCACACGCCGTGCGAGATCGGGCAGCGTCGCGGACTCGACGACATGGCGCATGCCGATGCGAAACGACCGCGTCGACGTCGCCGGGTCGAAGCGGCGCAACTGGTTCAGCGAACCTTCGATCTCCTTGAGCGCACGTCGTGCCGGGCCGATCAGCGCGCGCGCCGCCGCGGTCGGCACCATCGCGTGGCCTTCGCGCACGAAGAGCGGATCACCGACGAGCTCGCGCAGGCGCGCCAACGCGTGGCTGATCGCCGGCTGCGTCAGGTTCAGCCGCTCGCTGGCGCGGGTGATGCCGCCTTCGGTGTAGATCGCGTCGAGCACGACGAAGAGGTTCAGGTCGACCCGGCTGACGTTGACCACGGTATGAGACCCTTGCCCGACGAATGAGAGCGGTGCATGACGATAGCGCGCATTCTTCATAGTCCACGTCGCCGTGGCAGCATACGCTCGCCGACCGCCGTTCGAAGGCGGTCGATCCCGGAGACAAGCATGACCGGCCAGTTCACTGGAACGACAGCGGTGCAGGAGCGCCACCGTTTCGACATTGCCGCGCTCGACGCGTGGATGCACGGCGCGGTCGCCGGTTACGACGGGCCGCTCACGGTCGAGCAGTTCAAGGGCGGGCAGTCGAACCCGACCTTCCTGCTGACCACGCCCGCGCAGCGCTACGTGCTGCGGCGCAAGCCGCCGGGCAAGCTGCTGCCTTCGGCGCACGCGGTCGATCGTGAATACCGCGTGATGGCGGCGCTGGCCGCGACCGACGTCCCGGTGCCGAAGACCTACGCGCTGTGCAACGACGATGCGGTGATCGGCACGGCGTTCTACGTGATGCAGCACATGGAGGGCCGCATCCTGTGGGATCCGGCGCTGCCCGGCATGACGCCGGCCGAGCGCGGCGCGGTCTTCGACAGCATGAACGCGGCCATCGCGGCGCTGCACCGCGTCGACGTCCAGCGCGTCGGCCTGGCCGACTATGGCAGGCCCGGCAACTACTTCGCGCGCCAGATCGGCCGATGGACGAGCCAGTACCGCGCCTCCGAGACCGAACGCATCGAGGCGATGGATCGCCTGATCGAATGGCTGCCGCAGAACATTCCGGCCGACGACACGGCCGCGCTGGTGCACGGCGACTATCGCCTCGACAACCTCGTGTTCCACGCCACCGAGCCGCGCGTGATCGCCGTGCTCGATTGGGAGCTGTCGACACTCGGCCACCCGATGGCCGACTTCGCCTATCACGCGATGGCCTGGGACATGCCGACCGGCGAGTGGCGCGGACTGGCCGGGTTGGACCTGGCGGCGCTGGGCATCCCGAGCGCGCAGGCTTACGTCGCGCGCTACTGCGAGCGCGTCGGTGTCGACGTGCCGACGCGCGCGACGTGGGATTTCTATGTCGCCTACAACCTGTTTCGCGGCGCGGCGATCTCGCAGGGCATCATGCGGCGCGCCCTCGACGGCTCGGCCAGCAGCACTCGCGCCTTCGAGGCGGGGCGCCGCGCGCGATCGGTCGCAGAAGCAGGCTGGGCACGCGCCGAGGGACGCGGGCAAACCCCCAACTGAGGCCGCGCCGAACCGCCCGATAGTCACAAGAACATCACTGGAGACATTCCTTGGCCGATCACCCCTGGATCAAGTCCTACCCGAAAGGCGTCCGCTGGGACGCGGAGTTGCCGCTGATGCCGGTACAGCAGTTGCTCGACGATGCCGTCAAGCGCTGGCCCGACAAACCGGCGATCGAATTCATGGGCCGCACGCTGACGTACCGCGAATTCGGTGCGCTCGCGGACAAGGCGGCCAAAGGCTTCCAGCAGCTGGGGGTCGGCCCGGGCGTGCACGTGGGCCTGTACCTGCCGAACACGCCGCACTATCCGATCGCGTTCTTCGGCGTGCTGAAGGCCGGCGGCACGGTCGTCAACTACTCGCCGCTCGACGCCGAACGCGTGCTCGCGCACAAGGTCGAAGACAGCGAGACCGACTTCCTCGTGACGCTCGACATGACCGTGCTGTATCCGCAGATGGCGCGGCTGCTCGGCGCGTCGCGGCTGAAGAAGCTGATCGTCGGCAACCTGTCGGATTACGCAGCGCATCCGGCGGCGGTGCGTGCGCACCTTCAAGGCGCGGGGCAACTGGCGTCGGTGCCGATCGACGATCGCCATCTGTCCTTCGAGCAGCTGGTCGCGAACGATGGCCGCTACGAGCCGCATGCGCTCGGTGACCTGAAGCAGGCGATCGCCGCGCTGCAGTACACCGGTGGCACGACCGGACTGCCGAAGGGCGCGATGTTGACGCACGCGAACCTGAGCGCGGCCTGCGCGCAGTACATGGAGATTTCGCAAGGCGATCCGCGCGTGCTGACCGAAGGCGTCGAGCGCGCGCTGGTCGTGCTGCCGCTGTTCCACATCTATGCGCTGACCGTCAACCTGTTGTTCGGCGTGCGCCTCGGTGCGCTGCTGGTGCTGCATGCGCGCTTCGACCTAGACGCGGCGATCAACGACCTCGTCGACAAGAAGATCACGATTTTCGCCGGCGTGCCGACGATGTACATGGCGATGGCCGCGCATCCGAAGGTCCAGGCCGGCGGACTGCGCTCGCTGCAGTTTTGCGGCTCAGGCGGTGCGCCGCTGCCGGTCGAGGTCGCACAGCGCTTCTACGACTTAACCGGCGCACAACTCTGCGAAGGCTGGGGCATGACCGAGACCTCGCCGACCGGCACGTTCACGCCGGCGTATGGCATGCGCAAGGCTGGTTCGTGCGGCATGCCGATCCCGAACATCGAGCTGAAGTTCGAAAGCCTCACCGAGCCGGGCAAGGACGCGCCGCCTGGAGAGCCGGGCGAACTCTGCATCCGCGGCCCGAATGTGATGAAGGGCTATTGGAAGAACCCGGACGCGACCGCCAAGTCGATGACGCCGGACGGCTACTTCCGCAGCGGCGACGTCGCGCGCATGGACGAGGACGGCTTCGTCTTCATCGTCGATCGCACCAAGGACATGCTGCTGTGCGGCGGCTACAACGTCTATCCGCGCGTGATCGAGGAAGCGATCTATGAGCATCCGTCGGTCGAGGAGGTCTGCGTGATCGGCATTCCGGACGAGTACCGCGGTCAGTCGCCGAAGGCGTTCCTGAAGCTGAAGAAGAACGCCGCGCCGGTGACGCTCGACGAGTTGAAGGCGTTTCTGAAAAGCCGCATCGGCAAGCACGAGATGATCGCCGAGATGGAAGTGCGCGCCGAGCTGCCGAAGTCGCCGGTCGGCAAGTTGCTCAAGAAGGATCTCGTCGACGAAGAGGCCCGCAAGCGCATGAAGGAGAGCACATGAACCACCTCAGCGGCATGGACGCGTCGTTCCTGCATCTCGAGACGCCCGAGATGCCGATGCACGTCGGCAGCCTGCAGATCGCCGATCTGCCCGAGGGTTATTCGGGCGACTACTACGAGGACGTGAAGCGCTGGATGGCCTCGCGCATGCACCTCGCGCCGGTGTTCCAGCGCAAGCTCGCGCTGATGCCGTTCGATCTGGCCAATCCGGTCTGGGTCGACGACGAGGACGTCGACCTCGACTACCACGTGCGCCACGTGATCCTGCCGAGGCCGGGGACCATGGAGCAGCTCGAGAAGTACATCGCGCGGCTGCATTCGAGCCTGCTCGACCGCAGTCGCCCGCTGTGGGAGATCTACGTGATCGAGGGCCTGAACACCGGCCAGGTCGCGGTCTACAACAAGATGCACCACGCGGCGATCGACGGGCAGGCCGGCGTGGCGATCGCCAAGGCGCTGCTGAGCCCTTCGGCAGTGCCGGCGCCGATCAAGCCGCCGCGGCCGCGGCCACGCACGAACCAATACCAGCTCGGCGTCGCCGAGCTGGCCGGCGCGGCGCTGAGCAACGCGGTGACGCAGGCCATCAAGCTGATCCAGTCGCTGCCCGCCGTGGGGCGCGCACTGCGCAGCGTCGTGTATCCGGTGTCGGAAGCCGACGGCAAGCGCCACCTCGCGCTGCCGAGCAACCTGCAGCTCGCACCGCGCACGCCGCTGAACGTGGCGATCACGAACCAGCGCTCGTACGCGGCGCGCTCGCTGTCGCTGGCCGAAGTCAAGGCGATGGCGAAGAAGACCGGCACGAGCCTGAACGACGTGGTGATGGCGATCTTCGCCGGCGCGCTGAAGCGCTACCTCGCCGACTACGACTGCAGGCCCGACAAGCCGCTGATCGCCGGCGTGCCCGTCTCGTTGCGCGAGGCCGGCAACACCGACGCGAACAACCAGGTCTCGATGATGATCGTGAACCTCGCGACGACGATCGCCGACCCGATCGAGCGGCTGCGGGCGATCAACACGTCGGCCAATGCCGGCAAGAAGTTCCAGGGCAGCGTCAAGGAGGCGATGCCGACGGACTTTCCATCGCTGGGCGTGCCGTGGATCATGTCGGGGCTGGTCTCGCTGTATGGCCGCTCGCGGCTGGCGAACCGGATGCCGCCGATCGTCAACGTGGCGATCTCCAATGTGCCGGGGCCGCAGTTCCCCCTCTACTTCGCGGGGGCCAAGCTCGCGGGCTTCTTTCCGGTCTCGATCCCCGGTCACGGCATTGCGCTGAACATGACGGTGCAGAGCTACAACGGCCTGCTCGAAGTAGGCCTGACGGCATGTCGGCGCGCCATGCCCGATGTGGCCGATCTCGGCAACTACGGGCATGGCGCGCCGACATGCCGTCAGGCCTACTTCGAGCAGGC
>Ga0070665_100008535_pt1 | contig 10365 bp, 10 predicted proteins | sample KBSS13metaG_FD_65862 | JGI IMG/M metagenome (GOLD analysis project Ga0070665, IMG submission 65862) | Switchgrass rhizosphere microbial communities from Kellogg Biological Station, Michigan, USA - KBS S1-3 metaG | ecosystem: Host-associated > Plants > Roots > Rhizosphere > Soil ...
GCCGTCGCGAACACGAACGACTTTATCTACCGCTTCTAACCGTCAAACTGAATCGAACGAGGCAATATCATGTGGAATCTCTCACGTAGGGCGTGGCTTTCGAAGGCGGGTTACGGCATGGGCGGTCTCGCCCTGACCCAGGTGCTTCCCGGCGGCGGCATCTTCTCGGTTCCCGCCGAGGCGGCCGAGGCGCCGACATTCGCGGCGGACGACCCGCTGGCGCCGAAGGCACCCCATTTCCCACCCAAGGTGAAGTCGGTCATCTGGCTGCATATCGATGGCGCGCCGAGCTCGCTCGACCTCTACGACTACAAGCCTGAGCTGGTGAAGCTGAAGGGACAGGAGATTCCCGCCTCCTTCCTCAAGGGGCTGAAGACCAGCACCCAGGGCGGCGTCGGCAAGCTGTTCGAGGCGAACCGGCAGTGGAAGCAGTACGGCCAGAGCGGCGCCTGGTTCTCCGAGCTGCTGCCGAACCTGGCGGAGCACGCTGACAAAATGACGTTCATCAAGTCGTCGGTGACGATCGGCGCGACGCACGACATCTCGATCATGAAAATGAACACCAGCGACATCAATCCCGGTCGGCCGTCCCTCGGCTCGTGGATCACCTATGCGCTGGGCACCGCCAATCCCGACCTCCCGCCCTATGTCGTGCTCTATGCCGGCAAGAAGGAGCCGACCGGTGGCGCGGTCAATTGGAGCTCGGGCTTCCTGCCGGCGGTCTATGCCGGAACGGCCTTCCGGCCCGGCCCGCAGCCGATCCTCAACCTCCAGGCGCCGGATTCGATTTCGCCGCAGCAGCAGCGCGACAATCTCGACCTGATCAAGGCGCTCAACGAGCATGAGGCGCTGTCCCGGCCGCAGGACAGCGAACTGCAGGCGCGCATCCGCTCCTATGAGCTGGCCTATCGCATGGAAAGCTCGGCGCCCGAGGCGGTCGATCTTGCCAAGGAGACCGAGGCCACCAAGGAGCTCTACGGCCTCAACGATGACGTCACCCGGGAATACGGCACCAACCTGCTGCGTGCCCGTCGACTGGTGGAGCGTGGCGTGCGCTTCGTCCACGTCATCACCGGCCCACAGGAAGTCTCGGGCGACGAGCTCAACTGGGACGCGCATTCCAACCTGGTGAAGAACCATGCGATCCATTCCCGGGTCGTCGACAAGCCGATCGCCGGCCTGCTGGCCGACCTCAAGTCGCGCGGCCTTCTCGACGAGACGCTGGTGGTCTGGGTCCAGGAGTTCGGCCGCACGCCCTATGGCGAGAGCGGCGACGGGCGCGATCACAACGCCTGGGGCTACACGCAGTGGATGGCCGGCGGCGGTATCAAGCCGGGCATCACCTATGGCCGGACCGACGAGCTGGGCCTGCGCGCGGTCGAGAACCCGGTGGATACCTACGACCTCCAGGCGACCGTTCTGCGCCTGGTCGGGCTCGACTTCCGGAAGGTCACCTACGCCCGCAACGGCCGATCGGAACGGCCGACGCAGGTCTACGGGCAGGTTATCGACGGTATCCTCGCTTAAGTCCCGGGGAGGGGAGAGGCCGGGTTCGCCCGGCCTCTATTTCTCGGCCGCTGGCTGCCGGCGGCCGCACGGTTTTCAGGAATTTATTGATGAAGCGTAAATTGGTGCTCGCCCTGGTGGCGGTTGCGGCCATGGCGACCGGCGTCTCTCGCGCTGAGCGGATCGACCTCGACCTGCACGACTATGACGACGACCTGATGCGGACGCTGGAGCAGACGCTGAAATATTTCGAACCGGATCTCATCGACGGAAACCTTAAGACCTATGACGACGATACGCAGCTGATTAATTACACGTTCGGCTGGGTGAAGGACTATTTCGCCAAGAAAGGCCCTGACGGCGCCAAGGGTGTGGCCATCGCCCAGCAGGGCTTGGACCTGGCCGCCGCCATCGACAAAGACGTCAAGGCGAAGAACTTCCAAGCGGCCGGCGACAAGGCGCACCAATTCTCCCAGATCTGCCGCAGCTGCCACGATATCTACAAGCCTAACCTGTCGCGGTGAGCCGCAGGCTCGCCGCCACGATCATCAAGAAGGATCAATCCATGTCGCTCGCCCCGAAACTGTTTGCTGTCGCCGGCGCTTTCGCGGCGGTCACGCCGGCCTCCGCGCAAGTCCTCACCGAGAAGGCATTGTCGGCTACGGCCGCGCTCACGATCGCCCAGACGGCCTACGAAACATGCAAGGCCCAGGGCTATAAGGTGTCGGTGCATGTGCTCGGCCGCGAAGGCCAGGTGCTGATCGGGCTGCGCGGCGACGGCACCTCGCCGCACACTTTCGAGAACAGCCAGCGCAAGGCATATACCGCGCGCACTTTCCGCCAGCCCTCCGGCGAGTTTGCCCAGCGGCTGAAGGATAATCCGGCTTTCGGCGCGCAGTTCCTGACCGGTGTGATCGCCATCCAGGGCGGCCTGCCGATCAAGATCGGCGACGACGTGATCGGCGCGGTCGGCGTCTCCGGCGCCCCGGGTGGTGAGAAGGATGAGGCCTGCTCCAAGGCCGGCATCGACAAGATCGCCGATCAGCTGAAGTAAGCCAACACATTGGCGTGGGTGTCCAGGCAGGCTTGTGCTAGCCGGGGTTCTGGTCGCGATGCTGGATCCGCCCGAGCAGCTGCTCCAGCATCGGAACCATGCCGCGAAGCTCGCCCAGGTGGGTCGCGGCAAGCTGGCTGAGCAGCTGCTCGGCCTTGCCCGTCACGGTCAGCACCGTCCGTCTTCGATCGCCCGGATCGCTGGACCTGGCCACCAGCGCGCCGGCCTCCAGCCGGTCGACCAGCTCGACGGCGGTATGCGGCCGGATCAGGAGCTCGCGGGCCAGATCTCCCATACTGAAGCTTCCATCCTGCGTGCGCGCCTTGATCGCCAGAATCGCCTGGTATTGCTGCGGACTGAGACCGCCGCTTTCCGCTACTTTTTCGCTGAAGGCGAGAAATTCGCGCAACGACCTGCGCCAATCCGCAAGCGCGCGATAATCGGCGTCGCTGAGATCTGTCATTCTTTTGACCCTTGCCGAATTGCCCTGATGAAAGCGTGCCGCAGGTTCGCGGCCGGAGAAAGGGGCATTGCCGCCGCACAATGCGAAAAGGCGCGGCCGTTACGGCCGCGCCTTGAGGGTGGGAGGCGAAGACCTCGCTTTCGTGGGCGTTACGAGACCGCCCCGCCGCCATAGACGATGGTGACGCGCCGGTTCTGCGGTTCGCGCACGCCGTCGGCGGTCGGCACCAGCAGGTCGCGTTTACCCTTGGCGACGATGGCGATCTCGCTCGCAGGAATGCCGTCCTTCTCGAGCCGGGCCGCGACCGATTCCGCCCGGCGCCGCGACAGGCGCAGATTGTATGCGTCGGAGCCGACCGTGTCGGTATGGCCGGTGACAGTGATCTCCGTCGCCTTGGCTGGAGCGGCATTGGCGGCAGCCTGGTCGACGATCTTCAGCGCATCCGCCGTCAGGTCGGATTTGTCGAAGTCGAAGAACACCAGATAGCTTCGCGCCGGCGGGGCGGGGACCTGAACCGGCGGCGGGGTGTAGGTCGAGGTCGCTTCGGAGGTCGAACCGGATGCGGCGCGGAAATGATAGGCCAGCGTGCCGCCGATATAGCGTGGATCGCCCAGTGTCGCGGTGTTCGAGCCGGTCGGTGCGGCGACGCCCGTGATCGACACCGCATATCGAAGGTCGAGCGCATTCTTGACAAAGAACTCGGCGCTGTAGCTCCCGTCGGCGGCCTTCACGCCCAGGCCGAAATCTGTCAGCCCGTAATCGTTCTGATAGTTCGCCGGGAGATAGGACGAGGTGAAGTAGACTTTGCTGCGATAGCTTTGATTGACCCAGATATAGCCGATCAGGTCCTCGGTCAGCGGATGCTGATAGTTGATCGTGATATTTCCCGACAGCCTTGGGGCGTTCGGAATCTGCTGGCCGGTCAGGCTGGCGAACGGATTGGCGGACGTGGGGTTGCCGGCGACGCCGAAATACGGGTTCGGCGCGTCGTCGAAGGACACGTAGCGCGCGTCGTTCAAGGCAGCGTTGAACGTAATGCTCAGATCTTCGGTCGGTACCACCTTGCCTTCCAATTCCACACCTCGCAGCCGGACTTGGCCGGCCGTGGACAGGTAGGATGCGAATTGCTGGAGGCCGCCCACGATGCCGAGACTTTGGGTGATGGCGGTTTGATAGTTGTAGATGTGATTGTCATAGAAGTTGATGTCGGCCTCGAGCCGCTTGTCGAACCAGTCCGTCTTCAGGCCGAACTCGATATCGACCGAGGTCTCGGGCTTGGTGAAGAGCGGCACGACCGCGCCGGTCCCGTTGGTGAACGCGATCGCATTGGTGACCGCAGCGCCGGATTTCTCGCCGGTGGAAAAGGCGGCGTAGGCCAGAACGTTGGGCGCGATCTTGTACGACGGGTTCACTAGGAACGACGCCGAGTTGTGGGTTTCCGTCGCCGACAGCGAGCCATTCAATTTGTAGGGAACGAAGCTGTAGGTGCCGTCGGCGTTCTTGACCGCGCGTCGGCCGCTCGACGTGTCGGCGACGCCGTTGAGGCCGCCGAAGTTCTGCAGCAGGTAGACTGTCTGCGCCAGGTCCGGCGAGTGCTCGGCGCCGGTGTAGGCCGACGGATCGGCGGCATATTTCCATTCCAAGGTGTCGCGGGCGCCGATGGTCAGGTCGAGCTGATCGGTGATGTGCCAGGTTCCGTGCAGATAGGCGGCGATGCTCGTCGTATCGGCCTTGCCGAATTTGTCTTCCTCGACACCGTTCAGCAATGCCGGGTCGACGATCGGGTTGGGATTGGACAGCCCTCCCAGATAGTAGGCCGCCGCATCGTGGTAATAGATGGTACGGTCGATGGTGCCGATGAATTCGCGCAGGCCGTAGAGACCGCCCTGCCAGTCGAAGTCGCCGCCGGCGGCCGAGGCGACGCGGAACTCCTGCGAGAACTGGTTGTCATCGACGTCGTAACCCGACCGGGAGACCGGGAACGGAATGTTGCCGGCGCCATTCAGAGGGCGGAACTGAAAGAATTCATAGGCGGACACCGAGGTCAGCGTCACGTCTTCGAGATGGTAGTTGAACTCGTTGGATACGCCCGAGATATGGGTCGGCAGCCGGTCCTGCGTCGCCTCGTTGAAGTTGGTGGCATCCGCGATCGGCGTATAGCCGGAGCCATGCGGCACCTTGGCCGCGAGGTTGGCGAAATATAGCGGGCCTACGCCCAAGGTCGAAACGTAATTCGAATACTCGTACGATTGGTAGTGGCCGAAGATCAGGCGGTCGTCGATATTGTCGTTGGGCGTATATAAAAACTGGCCGCGAATGCCGTAACGATTGTGATCTCCATAGAGATTGTCGTTGTAGTGATTCAGGATGAAGCCGTCGGATTTGTCGGCATAGACCGTAAGGCGCGCAGCCAGAACATCCGGCACGAGCGCTCCCGTGGCGTCGCCCCTGAAGAAATATCCGTTGTGATTGGTAAATGACATCTCGGCATCGGCTGCGAGGTCGAAGCTCGGCTTGTTGGTCGAAACGACCAGCGCGCCAACGGTCGTGTTCTTGCCCAGCAGAGTGCCCTGCGGGCCGCGCAACAGCTCGATATGATCGAGATCGGTCAGGTTGAGCCAGGCGAAACCGACATGGGTATAGAAAACATTGTCTATGATGAGCCCGACACCGGATTCCGACCCGTCGTTGCTGGCATTGCCGCCGACACCGCGCAGGACCACTGCCGACACGCGCGGATTGGAGTTGATCAGGTTGAAGCCGGGGACGACCTTCTTGAAGTCGACCAATTGGTCGACATGCTGCTCGGCCAGCGTCTTGCCGCTGATCGCGGCGATGGGGATCGGGACGTCCTGCTTGTTCTCGGCGCGGTGCCGGCCGACGACGGTGATCTCTTCCAGCCCGCCCCCGGGTTCGGTCTCCTGCGCGACGGCGGGGGATGCGTCGGCGACTTGAATGGGACTATCCTGGGGCGGGGGAGCCGAGGTTTGCGCGGCGGCGAATGGGCCGCCCGTCGCGGTCAGCAGGCTTGTCGCCAATAGAAACGAGACGGTCGGTCGGTCGGTGAAGCGGAAAGCTTTCTTTCCCGCGCCATCTCTCGTGTCCCGGGTAAAATGGTCAGCTGGCATAATAATAATCCCTCTGCTGCGCCGTTATCGGCCAATCAGTCATGATTCCGATCGGGCACTACTCGGGCGTAAGCCGGAACATTGGTTCCAGCTGTCGATTGGAAGCGGGTTAATCTTGGAAGCGCCCCGTATATCTACAGGCTGCGGGTGAGACTGCTCGGGCGCGTACGTGGTCTTATTTGCTGTCGGTCGTACAGATCATGCGGCAGGCCTCGCTCTTATCGTCCTGCCCACCGACGGGTCGGATCCGATGAAGACCGGGCCACCATGCTGAGTGTCGGCGCGCATGTCAATATATTAGACGAATAGATACTATAGAAGATATATCGTTATACGACATAATGCTTTGGCGAATATTGCGCTGAATATGTCGTACTCCGACATATTTGCGGGCTGATTACTGCGCGGGTCTGTCGGAATCCTCCGCAGAAGCATCCGATCTGTCGCTTTCCCTATGCCCCGGCGCGGTTCCTGCCAGCAGGGTCAGGTCGGGAAACAGAATGTTTCATCTTTCCTAACGTCGGATCGTCTGTTTTAATGGATATAACGCAACCGTGCCCGCCACAGCCAGAAGGTTCGAGAATGTCAGCAAATCGGCGTGTTGAGTTCTGTCGCCAAGACAACGTCATCTATCCCGCGGTCTTTTCGCGGAGCGGTACCGACCGCTCCGGAACCGCGGAGGAGAACGCCTGCGATCGGTATCCCGATCCGCGCGCACCGCTTTCCGCTCCCTATTGGGACAACATGCTCATGGTCGGTGGCTGATGGCAAAATCTACGCTGGTCCAATTCTCGCCGAGTGCGGTGCCCGAGGAGATGGTGTCCCCCGCGGATGTTCCGAACGGAAATGTGGGGGCGGTCGTCGGGGCCAACCTGCGGCGCCTGCGGGCACGGCGGGGGCTTACGCTCGACAATTTCGCCAAGATCTCCGGCGTGAGCCGCGCGATGCTGAGCCAGATCGAGATCGGGCGGAGCGTCCCCTCGATCAATGTCGTCTTCAAGATTGCGCGGGCATTCGGGCTGCCTTTCTCGGCATTGCTGGCCAGCAGCTCTGGCCGGCGGGCCCATGTGATGCCGGCCCACACGGCCAAGACGCTGCGTTCGGCGTCAGGGGAATTCAGCACGCGCGCGCTCTTTCCGTTCGGCGCCGAACGGAAAGCCGAATTCTATGAGCTGCGGCTCCAGGCCGGCGGCGTCGAGCAGGCGGATGCGCATGCATTAGGGACAATGGAAAACCTGATCGTCGTGCGCGGCGAGCTCGAGATCACGACCTCTACCGGTCAATACCGCCTTCTGGCCGGCGACGCCTTCCTGTTCCAGGCCGATGAACCGCACAAATACCGGAACATCGCGAACGAGGAAGCCCTGATCTATCTTGTGATGACCTATCAGGAAAGCGCCTAGAATCGCCTGCCTTCAACCTTCGGCATGGAACTGAGGTTGCCCTCACCACGTGATGGGCCTAAGTGCATCGATGCGACGAACCGACACCCTCACGGCTCGAAGGAGTCGGCGCAAACCGGTGTAATACGCTCGATGAACATCAATCCTCTCCGCCTCGGAAAGAAGGCTGGGTCGTAATGGCGCGGACCGCCCAAAAGAAACCCGTTGAGGGCACGGCGGAAGCTCCGGCTTCGCCTAACGACAGGGATGACGGCGACAAGCTTACGCTTATCGTAGGTCACAACGTGAAGCGGCTGCGGCTGCGCCGTAATCTGTCGCTTGAGGGCTTGTCGAGATTGTGCGGCGTCAGCCGCGCCATGCTGGGGCAGATCGAGCTCGGGCGAAGCGTGCCGACGATCAACATCGTCTGGAAGATCGCCAATGCGTTCGACGTCCCATTCTCGACATTGGTGACGTCGCACGAGACCGAGCCCTACCGGCTGCTGCCGGCGGATCAGACGAAGATACTGTCCTCCGCGTCGGGCGAATTCAGCTCGCGCGCGCTCTTTCCGTTCGATGGCGAGCGGCAGACCGAGTTCTACGAGATTCGGCTGAAGCCCGGCGGCGTCGAACAGGCGGACGCGCATGCAGTGGGTACGATGGAAAATCTGGTGCTGGTGAAGGGCGCCCTGGAGATTAGGTTCGGTGACGAGACGCTGCGCCTGTCGCCCGGCGACGCGATTATCTTCCAGGCGGACACCCCGCATTCCTACCGCAATACGTCGAAGACCGAATTGCTTGCCTATCTGGTGATGACCTATGTCGAGCCGGAGCACTGACGGGGCACGACGGGAGAATCGATTCCCTCGAGCTTGTGAAAAGCAACTCCGCTATCCAGTGCAATCATGATGACGAGTGCCGAATGGCGGCCATAACCGCGGCCCTCTCGCATGGACTGGCGGTTTTCGATTGCCGCAAACCTGTCTTGTCTCCTACAGCTTCGGTGCAATTGAGGATCGGAACAGGGAAGGGCGGGATATGGCTTTGTTGGATGCGTTTCGGTTGGATGGGAAGGTAGCGATCGTAACCGGGGCAAGCCGCGGGATCGGCGCCGGGATTGCTGCGGCGCTCGCGGAGTGCGGTGCCGATGTCGTGATCGGGGCTCGCAGCGAGGCGGCTCTGGCTGAGGTCGCGACGCAAATCCGCGGCTTCGGGCGGCGCGCGGTCGCGGTGCCGTGCGACCTGACGGATGTCCGCCCGATGCAGGACTTGGTCGACGCAGCGATGGATACCTTCGGCCGCATCGACATCGTGGTGAACAATGCCGGCGGAACCGGGCCGGCACCGTTCCTCTCCGAAACCTCCGAGAGCTTCGAGGCGGCATTCCGCTTCAACGTCACCACGGCGTTCGAGCTGACGCGGCTCGCCGCACCCCGCATGTTGGAGCGGGATGGGGGCGCGGTGGTCAATATCGTCTCGGTCATGGGGCAACTGGCGGATCGCGGCTATTCCGTCTATGGCACCGCGAAGGCCGCCATGATCCAGCTGACACGGCTGAATGCGGCGGACCTGGCGCCACGCATCCGCGTCAACGCGATCGCGCCGGGCGCCATCGCCACCGACTCGCTGGCAGGCGTGCTGAAGAACGAGGAGCTTGAGCGCCTGATGATCCAGGGGACGCCGATGCGCCGCCTGGGGCGGGTCGAGGACATCGCGTTGGGCGCGGTCTATCTGGCTTCGCCGGCCTCGGGCTTTGTCACCGGCAAGGTGCTGGCGATCGACGGCGGGATCACGTTCCCGAATCTGTCCCTGAACCTGCCGGATTTGTGATGGGTCAACGAGGTATCAACAAGAATAACGTAATCGGGAGTGGGATATGGGACGCCTGGACGGGAAGATAGCGATCGTGACCGGTGGGGCTCGCGGTATGGGAGCGGCGACCGGGCGTCTATTCGCACGTGAAGGCGCGAAGGTCCTACTAACCGATCTACTGGACGCCGAAGGCGGAGCGGTTGCCGCCGATATCGGGGCGTCCGCCTTATTCCTGCATCACGATGTTCGCATCGAGTCCGACTGGGCGGCGGTTATCGAGACGGCCGTCCAGCGGCATGGCCAAATTGATGTGCTGGTGAACAACGCAGGCATCGTCCATTTCAGCGCCCTCGACGAGATGGTGAAAGAGGACATCGAGCGTGTTCTGGCGACCAACGTCACAGGCGTATTGCTCGGTCTCAAGCACGTGGCACCGGTGATGAAGCGTCAGCGAAAAGGCTCGATCATCAACATCTCTTCGGTCGATGGTTTCCGAGGCGCTAACGGACTAACCGCTTACACTGCCAGCAAATGGGCGGTTCGCGGCCTTACCAAATCGGCTGCCTATGAACTCGGACCTCATGGAGTTCGCGTCAACTCGGTGCATCCGGGCGCCATAAACACAATCATGGGCAATCCCAACAGGCTTTCGTTGGAAGAGCTCAACAAAGGAATGGGATCCTGCCCACTCCACCGGGCCGGTGCGCCTGAGGAAGTCGCCTATGTCACCCTCTTCCTTGCCACCGACGAAGCCTCCTACGTCACCGCCAGCGAATATGGAGCTGAGGCCGGCTGGAGTCAGGGCTACTTCCAGCCGGCCTTGCCTGGCTATGTGGCGCTAGAGACTGACGCCAGACAAAGAAACTAGCGCGCGAGTACCGCGGAGCTGGTCGTCTGCCATGGTTCTCGCGAACACTATAACCCGCATCGTCTGGCTCCTTGTTTGAGCTGGCTCTTTGGCGTCTCATCGGGACGACGAACGCGGTTTTTGGAAACCGACACCCTCCGGCAAATTCTTCT
>Ga0070665_100008536_pt1 | contig 10365 bp, 9 predicted proteins | sample KBSS13metaG_FD_65862 | JGI IMG/M metagenome (GOLD analysis project Ga0070665, IMG submission 65862) | Switchgrass rhizosphere microbial communities from Kellogg Biological Station, Michigan, USA - KBS S1-3 metaG | ecosystem: Host-associated > Plants > Roots > Rhizosphere > Soil ...
CGGGCCGTCTACGGTATTGTGCATGTGTTCCGTCGAACGGAACAGGAAAGGCAGGCCGAGAACGGTGGTTTCCTTGACGAGATTGTTGAAAGGCGCAGCGTTGACGCGGTTCATGTCGATGACGCCGAAGCGGGTCTGCTCGATGGTATCCTTCTCACCGCCGAGAACCGAATTGTTCATGACCTGCACCTTGATGCGGCCATTGGAGCGTTCCGACAGAAGTTCGCCCATATATTTCACGGCTTCAACCGTCGGATAACCGTCGGGATGAATATCGGCCGAACGCAGGGTGATTTCCTGCGCCTTGGCGGAAACGCCTGACAGCGCGATCCCCATCGCGATGCACATCATGCTTGCAATCTTTTTCATTTCTTCCTCCTCCGTTGTAACAACGGCCCCACCCCTCCAAGGCTAACGGACCGAATTTTTCACGCCCATCCGGGCCGGCATGCAAAGACCTTTCATCTGCAAAGGATGATGGGGACCTCCCTTTCCCCAACTATCCCGAATTGAAACTACACCGCCTTGAGTGGCGGCAGCTTGAACAGGGCTTCTGGATTTTCCACCAGCGCTCGGTGACGGGCCGCATCGTCCGGCAGCCAGCCGAGTGTGAGCTCCGCAAGGCGGGCATCATCCGGATAGGCAGCCGTCTCACGGACCGAATTGTGCGGCCAGTTCGTCCCCCAGACGATCCGCTCCGGCGCATGGGCAGCGATACGGCGCGAAAAGGCTGCAACATCTTCATAGGGCCAGGCGTCGCGCGAACTTTCATAAACACCGGCAAACTTGAACCAGAGATTGCCGCGATCGATGAGCTTCAAAAGTGCCGCCATCTCCGGGCCATCCGTGTCGATACCCCTGAAGAATTTTCCATGGTGGTCGAACACCCAGCGCGAACGGATTTTTTCAAGGCGCGGCAAATGATCGAGAAGCCCATTGCCGTCGAACTGAACCGCCACCATCCAGTCGGCCGCATGGGCACGCTGATCCACCGCTTCCAGTTCCGATAGGTTCACCGCGCCGCCAGGCAAATCCATGATACGGGCGCCCACGGCACCGGCAGCGGCAAGTCGTTCCATGTCCTTTTCAGTCGTCTTATCATCGATAATCACCACCGCGCGGGCTGCCTCGCCCATTTCTGCCACGCAGGCCAGCGTGTTGCCGTTATCTCGCTGTTGGGCGTTGCCCTGGGTGATGATGACGCGGTCGATGCCGAGCCATTGCATGAGCTGGCGATAATCCTCAGGCCCCGGCAGCGCACCCGGCGGCAGGCCCGGCCCACCCGGCAAGGCTGGATATCCGGGCAGATACATATGCATCTGAGTATCGACCGCACCTTTCGGAAACGCTGGCTGCGGCGGTGTCCCGCTTAGTTTTCTGACAAGTTCGCTCATGGCTGTGGCATCCTGAATTCAACGAGTGCGTCGCGGTTGATCTCGATGCCGAGACCGGGACCATCGGGAATGGCGACGACACCGTTCACCGCCTCTACCGGCTGTTGCAGCACGGCCTGACGGAACGGATTATGCGTCCGATCGAATTCCATGATCGGCTCGACGGGGTTTACCCGCACCGGATCGGGCACCATCGCGGCCATGAACTGCAGGGCAGCGGCGATCTGCACGCCCGTGCCCCACACATGCGGCACAATGCGCACGCCGTGCAGCGTGGCAAGCGTGGCAATCTTCTGCGTTTCGGAAAAGCCGCCGCAACCGCAGAGGTCTGGTTGGAGAATATCCACGGCACCGGCGGAAAGCGCCTGCCACATGCCGTAACGCCCGTGCCAGGTCTCGCCTCCCGCAACCGGGATTGGTTGGCCTGCCCGCACGCGCGCATAGGCATCGAGCTGCTCGGGAACCACCGGCTCCTCGAACCAGTCGATGCCGTATTCAGCCGCACGATTGCCGAGCGCGATGGCTTCGGTAACGGTATAGCCGTGATTGGCGTCGATCATCAGCCGCATATCCGGCCCGATCGCTTCGCGCACGGCGGCAATGACCGCAAGATCCTCCTCGATGCCGAAACCGATCTTGATCTTGCAGGCGTGAAAACCCTCTGCACGGCGCTCAGCCATCTCATTGGCATTGTCGGAGATGCGGTCGACCCCATCACGCTTGAAGCTGCCGGTGGCGTAGGCGCGCACGCTTTCGCGCCAGCGCCCGCCGAGCAGCATGGAGATGGAGGTGCCGTAATGCTTTCCCTTGATATCCCACAGCGCGATATCGATGCCGGACAGGGCTGTAATGCTGAGGCCGCGCTGGCCCTGGTCGCGCAGGGCATTGTAAAGCACAGCCCAGATCTTTTCGGTCTGGCGGGGATCCTGGCCAATAAGCCAACCGGAATAGGCCTGAACCACGGCGGCGTTCGGTCGCGCCGGACCGAGGCATTCGCCCCAGCCGACGGTCCCGTCATCGCATTCGATTTCGACCAGAACGTGGGCACGCCGGTCAAAGCGCATGGATGCGCTTTCAAACGGCGTGGCCAGCCGATGTTCGAGCAGATGCGTGCGCACCGCTGTGATCTTCATCGTTCCCCTCCCGTTATACCTTGATCACACCTTGCGCTTGTGCGTGCCGATCAGGGCATCGAGCATGCCGATTTCCTCATTCGTCAGATCCTTCAGCGGCGCGCGCACCGGACCCGCATCAAAGCCCTGCAGGCGAACGCCAGCCTTGATGGCGGAGACAGCGTAACCCTTGGCGCGATTGCGGATCGCCATGAACGGATAGAAGAATTCCGTCAGGATGCGTTCGCAGGTGGCGCGCTCGCCGGCCCGCAGCGCCGCATAGAACTCGTTGGCAAGGCCCGGCACGAAGTTGAAGACGGCCGAGGAATAGGTGGTGAAACCGGCGCCGAGATAGGCTTCGGCAAACAGTTCCGCCGTCGGCATGCCGCCGAGATACATCAGGCGGTCACCCATCTTGGCGGTGATCTGGCGAACGAGACCGATATCACCGGTGCCGTCCTTGAAGCCGACGAGGTTCGGGCACTCATCGCAGAGACGCGCCAGCGTATCCGCCTGAAGCACCGAATTGTCGCGGTTATAAACCATGACGCCGATGCCGACCGACTGGCATATTTTCTTGATGTGCGCGTAAAGGCCTTCCTGCGGCGCATCAATGAGGTAATGCGGCAGAAGCAGGATGCCATCAGCGCCGACTTTTTCCACCGAGCGTGCGATATCAACCGCAACTTCGGTGCCGTAGCCGCAGCCGGAAACGATTGCCGTTTCACCGGCCACTTCCTTGGCAGCCGAAACGATAGCAGGGATTTCATCCGGCTTCAGCGAGAAGAACTCGCCCGTACCGCCGGCGGCAAACAGCACCGGCGCCTTGTAACCGGCAAGCCATTCGACATGCGCCCTGTAGCTATCGGCCGCAAAACGACCCTCGGAATCAAAATGCGTTACCGGGAAGGAGAGCAGGCCGGAGCCAAGCGCCGCCTTGATTTGTTCAGGGTTCATAATCCGTATTCCTCTGCAAGTTCACTGACTGGAAGCCACCTAAACCGCTTGCCGCATATTTGTCAACAAGTCATCATACAAGTTATATGATGAATTTTGAAAATCGGCGCGCACTAGCGCGCCAGCCAGCCACCATCGACATTGAGGATGGCGCCATGCACGTAGTCGGCCGCCGGCGAGGCGAGGAAAACCGCCGCCCCGGCGATGTCTTCAGAATGCCCCCAGCGGCCTGCCGGGATGCGCTCGAGAATGGCCTTGTTGCGGGCAGCATCCGCCCGCAACGCCTCGGTATTGTTGGTTTCGATGTAACCGGGCGCAATGGCATTGACGTTGATGCCCTTCGCGGCCCACTCATTTGCCAGAAGCTTGGTCAGACCCGCAACGCCATGCTTCGCCGCCGTATAGGACGGTACGCGGATGCCGCCCTGAAACGACAGTAGCGAGGCGATATTGACTACCTTGCCCGGACGACCTTTCGCCAGCAATTCCTTGGCGAAGGCCTGCGTGGTGAAAAACAGCGCCTTGAGATTGACGTCCATCACCTCATCCCAGTCGAGCTCTGAAAACTCCACGGAATCGGCGCGGCGAATGATGCCGGCATTGTTGACGAGAATATCGAAACCGGCGTCGGCAAAGCTGTCCTTGGCGGCGAGTGGATCGGCAAAATCAATCGACAATGCGGCGGCCTTGCCGCCGTTCTTAGCGATCATGTCCAGAGTCTCGTCCGGCGCGCGGCGGGCGGCGCAGACAACTTCCGCGCCGGCCGCGGCGAGGCCGACGGCGATTGCTTGACCAAGCCCCGTATTGGCACCCGTCACCAGCGCCTTACGCCCTTGAAGCGAAAAGGGATTTTTCATTTCAGATCCCCCGGCTGGATGAAGTCCATGTCGGTATAATCGACATTGTCTCCAGCCATGGCCCAGATGAACGTGTAAGAGCCGACGCCAGCGCCGGAATGGATCGACCAGGGCGGAGAAATGGCACCCTCTTCGTTGGAAATGAAGAGATGCCGCGTTTCCTGCGGCTCACCCATCAGGTGCAGAACGCGCGACTTTTCATCCATGCCGAAATAGAGATAGGCCTCCATGCGGCGATCATGAATATGCGACGGAATGGTGTTCCAGACGGAGCCGTCCTCGAGCGTCGTATAGCCGAGCACCAGCTGGCAGCTTTCCATGACGAGCGGGTGGATGAACTGGTTGATTGTGCGCTTGTTGGAGGTCTCGGTCGCACCAAGCTTGACCTCCTTGCTGTCGGCAAGGCTGACGAGCTTTGCCGGCAGGCTGCGATGCGCCGGGCATGAAGTGATGTAGAACCGGCCCGCGCCATCGAAGGTCACCGCACCGCTTCCCGCACCGAGATACAGAACGTCGCCACGATTGAGCGTATACGTCTCGCCACCAGCGTTGACCGTGCCGGTGTCGCCGATATTGACGATGCCCATCTCGCGCCTGTCAAGGAACGACGGCGTCTTGGTTTCCTCGACCTTGTCCAGCATCAGCGGGGCACCATCAGGCACCGCGCCGCCCATGACGAAACGGTCGTAATGGGTATAGATCAGCCTGATTTCGCCGGAACGGAACATGTCGTTGGCGAGGAAATGCTTGCGAAGCCCATCGGTATCGAGCGTTTTTGCATATTCCGGGTTGACGGCCTGCCTTGTTTCGACGGTCAGCATCAAACTCATCCTTCATGATTGTTGCGTATAGGACATAATATATGTTATCCGCTTTTTGTACGATCTGTATGACAAGGTCAAGAGGAACCTGGATATCTCGACCACGCCGGAGACGTTGAATGGGGTTTCCCGCAGCCTCGATGATCCGCAGTCCATTCGTTTAGGGAGAATTGCAATGAAACGGCTTCTTGTTACCGGTGCGGCTGGCCAGCTCGGCCGCGTCATGCGCAAGCGCCTCGCACCTATGGCCGAGATATTGCGTCTTGCCGATCTTTCGCCGCTCGATCCTGCCGGACCGAACGAGGAATGCGTGCAATGCGATCTGGCCGACGCCAGCGCCGTTGATACGATGGTCGCCGATTGTGACGGCATCGTCCATCTTGGCGGCATATCGGTGGAGCGGCCTTTCGAGCAGATCCTTCACGGTAATATCATCGGGCTTTATAACCTCTATGAGGCGGCCCGCGCCCATGGGCAGCCGCGAATCGTCTTCGCCAGCTCCAATCACACGATCGGTTATTATTCCCAGACAGAGCGGCTTGGCCCCAACGTTCCCTTCCGGCCGGACGGTCTTTACGGCGTGTCCAAATGTTTCGGCGAAAGCCTCGCCCGCATGTATTTCGAAAAATTTGGCCAGGAAACGGCGCTGGTCCGCATCGGCTCCTGCACGCCGGAACCGCAAAATCACCGCATGTTGTCGACCTGGTTTTCGCAGGATGATTTCGTATCGCTGATCGAGGCGGTTTTCCGCGCGCCGGTGCTCGGCTGCCCGGTCATCTGGGGCGCATCGGCCAATGACGCGGGCTGGTGGGACAATTCCCACCTCGGCTGGCTTGGCTGGAAACCGAAGGACAACGCCGAGACTTTCCGGCAGCACATTGCCGAGACAACACCGCAACCAGACCCTAAAGATGCGGTGGCGCGTTTTCAGGGCGGCGTTTTCATCGACAATCCGATCTTCAAGGCGACGTGAAATGCCATTCGGGACCGACAGGCATGATAACCGGTCTTTCCTGCGCGTGCAGCGGGATTGCAAGCCGGACCGCGAATGACGTATCGAGGAATACCGGACGCTAACCTGCACCCTTTTTTAGAACGGCGATGACAATGACAAAAGCGATAACCTCCGAACCGGCAGCTCCGCAAGCCAAGACGCTTGTGGTGAAGGTTTCCGAGGAGCTCCGCAGCCAGATCGCCAAGGGCCGTTATAAGACAGGCGAGCGCCTGCCTTCCGAAGCGCAGATGACGCAGGAATTCGGCGTAAGCCGCACCGTGGTTCGCGAGGCCATCGCCTCACTGAGGTCCGACGGGCTGGTCGAGCCGCGTCAGGGTGCGGGCGTCTTCGTGCTGGAACCAGCGCCTGTCGAGCGACGGCCGTTCCATAATGTCGATCTTGCCCGCGTCTCGTCCCTGATCGAAATGCTCGAACTGCGCACCGCCGTGGAAGGTGATGCCGCCGGTCTTGCGGCCGTTCGCCGCTCCCCGGCGCAGGAGGAGAAAATCATCGAAGCCTTCGATGCCTTCCGCGCCAGTGCCGCCAAGGGCATTCCAACAGCAGAGGCCGACTTCGCTTTTCACCTGGCTGTTGCCGACGCAACCAACAATCCGCGCTTCAGCGAGTTTCTACAGGTGCTTGGCCCAACGCTCATTCCGCGCCGCGCCGTTGCCGAAAACGGCAAGGAAACCGTGCTTTCGCCCGCTGACCTCAACCGGCTTGTCGGTGAGCACGAAGCGATCCTGATTGCTATACAGGATGGCGACGAAGAGGCGGCAAGAAGCGCCATGCGCCACCACCTGAAAAGCAGTCAGACGCGTTACCGCGCCATGCTGCGCGCGCCGCGCTGAATTTCAAGCTTGAACGACATCGCATGACCGAGGAGAACGACATGCAGCAGCTTCCGACATTCCCCACCGTTTCACCCGACGATGGTGTTGAACGCACCGTGCTTTCCGAAACGCCGGAGCTGATGGTGGTTTCGTTCCGCTTCAAGACCGGCGCCGAAGGCAAGCTGCACAACCATCCGCATGTGCAATCCACCTATGTCGCCAGCGGCAGCTTCCGCTTTTACCGCGATGGCGAAGCCTACGACCTGCAGAAAGGCGACAGCCTCATCATTCCCGGCCATGTCGAGCACGGCTGCCTCTGCCTGGAAGAGGGCGAACTGATCGACTGCTTCACCCCTCGCCGCGACGACTTTCTTTGAATCTGGCCGGCCTCAGGCGCGGGACAAATCCCGCAGGGTGCGTGGCAGGCTGTTCATGCACTCTGCCCCTGCTGTAGTAACGAGAAACTGGTCCTCGATCATCAGCGCGCCCAGACCTTCGCCGTAAAACGGCGCTTCAAGTGCCACGACCATGCCGGGAAGAATGACCTCCTCATTGTCATGGGAAAAGAATGGCCATTCCTCGATGCCCACGCCGCCGCCGACGGAATGGCCGAAGTGACCGCGATAATATTCGCTGAATCCGTCTTTGCGCATCGAAGCCAGCATGGCGGCGTGCACCGCACCGAATGTATTGCCGGGACGAATCGCTTCCAGCCCACTGGCAAAAGCTGCCTCCAGCGCTTTGAAAATATTGGCCGCGAGCGGGGAGACCGGACCCCATGAAAACGTCCGCGCGCCATCCGACGAATAACCATCGACCAGCGTGCCAACATCGGCCTTGATCAGGGCACCGGGCGCGACGACCGCCGTCATATCCGACAGGGCCGGACCGACCGATATATAGTCCCAATGGCCGCTCAGCGAAAAACCCGACTTCAGGGCATGCGACTGAGCGCCGGCTTTCCACGCGTTGGAAAGCTGGCTGAGCGCCACGCCCGGCCGCACGGCCGCCGCCATCTCGACCAGCCCGGCCTCAGCGGCCGCTGCGGCCCGCCTGAGAAGTTCAATCTCGCGCACGGATTTCACCGCACGCAGACGTTTCAGCACTGTCGAGCCATCAACCCAGTTCACAGCGGGCGTCACCTCACGAAGAGCCGAAAAATCGGCGGCGGGCATGAATTCGAGATCGGCACCGATGCGCGCCGCAGACAGCCCGCGTTCCTGCAGAAGGTCGGCCAGCAAAACAAAGCAGGCGGCGCGATCGAATGTCTCCGGCCTCTTTCCGCCGGAATTGTTTCGGCGATAGGCACCGTCTACCTGCGAGACGTTTTCGACACCCGACATATCGACCATATCGATCCAGATGCGATGCCGGCGCAGATCGACATCAGGCGCGGCCTTCTCGACAAGAGGTGCGGCGTGATCGCTGACGACGGCGGCAAGCCGGGACGCAGCATCGGCTGGCACAAGCGCAATCGCCGACCCCGCCCTGCCCCACATCGTCGCAACACCGGCTTGTGCTCCAACCGCATAACGGAAGGCTTCGGGCTGGAAGAGCACCAGCGCATCCATGCCCGCCTCACCCATCAACTGCTGCGCACGGCCTCGATCGATATCGCCCATAAGAACCCCGGTAGATTGTTTCACCTGCCGTGTTTTCAGGCGGGCGCAATTATATCAAGATCCCGATTTATCAGCGGCTGCTGAGAGAAAGAAGCAGGAAAACAAGATAAGGTAGGAGGTTGGGGATAGTCCTCCTATAAAACAGTGCTTTAGCACCACCACAGCATCCGCATTCCGTCACCCTGACGAGATACGGGGTCCAGCACGGTCAATTCCTTGATTGCAAAAGGCTCCTGCCACGGCGCTGACACACCGTGGCCGGATGCCGGGTCAAGCCCGGTATGACGCAGGAGAGGTAGCCAACTTTATCATCCATCCGGAGACCGCGGAAAACCCGCCGCCTCGTGTCGCGTCACGCCTCCAGCCACTTAACCTGCTCAGCCGTCAGCTTGATATCCAGCGAAGAAAGGCTGTCCTCCAGTTCGGCAATGGTGCGCGGCCCGATCAGCGGAATGACCGGGAAAGGCTGGGCGATGACATAAGCGAGCGCGATGTGGATCGGATGGCGGCCGAGTTTCCGGGCAAGCTCGATCGCCCGGTCGCGGCGGTCGAAGTTGCGGTCGGAATACCAGACGCGGACGATTTCCTCGTCATCTCGCTTGTCCCGTCCCGCCCGGTCGGTGAAGAAGCCACGCCCCTGGCTCGACCAGGCGAAATTCGGGATCTGGCGGGATTGGAGCCATGCCTTCCACTCATCATCCGATGCCGCCACACACCCCGCCCAGATAGGATCGAGCATCTCGGCAAGCGAGAAATTGTTGGAAAGTGCGCCCGGCGCCTGTTTGCCGTTCTCTTGCGCATAGGCGGTGGCCTCGTCCATACGCTCGCGCGTCCAGTTCGATCCGCCAAAAATGCCCCGAATGCGACCACGCCGGACTTCGGCATCCATAGCATCGACAAATTCGCCGACCGGCACGTCGGGATTGTCACGATGCATGAAATAGACATCGACATAATCCGTCTTCAGACGCTCCAGCGACTGGTTGAGCTGCTTGGCGATCATGTCCGGATAGCAGAGGGGCGAATGCGCGCCTTTGCCGATCAGCACGATTTCTTCGCGCGGCACGTTGCGGCTGGTGTGCCAGTCACCGAATATGGCTTCCGTCTTGCCGCCGCCATAGACATAAGCCGTATCGAACAGATTGCCGCCCGCCTCATAAAAGGCATCGAGCGTCAGGGACGCGGAGGCGAAATTGGGGAAGAACTCGAAACCGAGCGCAACCACCGAAGCGGGTTTGGTGAGGCCGGGTATCTGCCGCTTCGGAACCGCATTGCCTGCTACAACCTTGCCACCGGCAATATTCGTGATGCGAGAAGTTGCTTTTTCGACGCTGTATTCCAGGCCAACGGCGGCACGCCATTGGTCCATGACACGTAGATTGCCGAGACTGTCGGCCCAGCCCATGCCGGGCGCGCCGAATTCCTGCTTGCCCTGCCTTATCGCCTCACCTGCCGCATCGACTTCGAAGGAATAGAGCCAGCGGTCTTCCGGCAATTCGATGGTTTCGACCTTGTCGCCCCTGAAAATATCGATCCGGCCGATGCCACCCTTGTGGCCGGCGGCGAACCAGAAATCCTTGACTTCGATACGGCCTTCCGAACCGATGATGCGCAGCACATTGTCCTGGCCTGCCATGATCGAGCAGGAGACTTCGGCGACGATACCGTTCGAAAATTTCAGAACGGCCGAAGCCCATTCATCGACGCCCGACTGGCCGAGATGGGCCGCACCTACAATCTTTTCGGGTTCAGCAAAGGGTTTTCCATCGACTGCA
>Ga0070665_100008537_pt1 | contig 10365 bp, 14 predicted proteins | sample KBSS13metaG_FD_65862 | JGI IMG/M metagenome (GOLD analysis project Ga0070665, IMG submission 65862) | Switchgrass rhizosphere microbial communities from Kellogg Biological Station, Michigan, USA - KBS S1-3 metaG | ecosystem: Host-associated > Plants > Roots > Rhizosphere > Soil ...
AACCGCCGAGCGCGGAATTCGTACACCACAACTGCGCAATCCCTGCGGTGCTCGAGGCTACTTGATGATCTGCAGATGCGAGGGACGCGCTTTCGCCTTGCCGCGGCCTTTGGCGGGCTCGGGTTGCCGCACGTCGCGCTCCGGGGTCGCCGCGCCGGTCTCGGTATCAGGCGACGCCGTGGCGGAGGCGATCGAGCTCACGGGATCGCGCGCGATGGTGAACGCGAAACCGTATCCCGTCTCCTTCGCGAACACGCCGGCGACGGCGGACATCGGCACCGAGACTTCCTGCGACGTGCCGGAAAAGCGCGCGGAGAAACGCACGCCATGGTTGTCGATCGTGAGATGGCGTGTAGCCGACGGGCTCACGTTGAGCACGATTTCGCCGTTCTTGACGTACGCCGAGGGCACGCGCGTCTGTGCGTTCACCTTGACGTTGAGATAAGGCGTGAGGCCGTTGTCCGAGCACCACTCGCAGATGGCGCGGACCAGATAGGGCTTGGCAGACTGCTCGGACATTTGATCAGGATATTACGCGCCGCGCGGCGGCGGTCAAGAACCCGCCGCCGGCAACGAAGTTACTTTCTCATTCCGCGCTCGGCGGAGGTCATCGCCTCCGAGAACGCGGGCCGGGCGAAGAGCCTTTCCGCGTACTTGAGGAGGGGCATCGCCTGCTTCGGCATCTGGATGCCGTAGTAGTCGAGCCGCCACAGGAGCGGCGTGATCGCAACGTCGAGCATCGAGTATTCGTCGCCGAGCATGTGCTTGTGCTTCGCGAACACCGGGGCGATCTGCATCAGGCTGTCGCGCACGTGGCCGCGCGCCTTTTCGAGCTGCTTCTGGTTGTTGCCCTCCAGCGCGTCGATATGGCAGAAGAGCTCCTTTTCGAAGCGGTGCAGGAAGAGCCGCGCGCGGGCGCGCATCACCGGATCGGCCGGCATCAGCTGCGGGTGTGGAAAGCGCTCGTCGATATATTCGTTGATGATGTTCGACTCGTGCAGGACGAGATCGCGCTCGACCAGCACGGGAACCTGGTTGTACGGATTCATCACCGCGAGATCCTCGGGCTTGTGGTCGAGGTCGACGTCGATGATCTGGAAATCCATGCCCTTCTCGTGCAGCACGATGCGGCAGCGCTGGCTGAAGGGGTCGGTGGTCCCGGAATAGAGCGTCATCATGGGCAAGTTCTCCTCGCGCGGAGCGATGGGGGCGCGCGGTTTGGGGGCATCGGGTCCGGAAGATAACGGGGACATGCGGAGCAACCCGGATCGAGCGCGGCGAGTGAGGCCGCGCGGACCCAGCTCGTTCAGTGAACGTCTTTCCAGTACTCGCGTTTCATCCAGTACGCAAAAAAGAACAACACGCCGAGGTAGAGGAGCACGACGAGACCGAGTCTCGTTCGCTGGTTCTTCGCGGGCTCGGCCATGTAATCGAGAAAATTGACGAGGTCGGCGACGGTGCGCTGGTACTCTACGGGGTTCAGCGCGCCGGGCGATGCCGTGGCGAGGGTCTCCACGACGTAGGTGTGGTCCTTGCCGGGGCCCAGCACGACGATGCCCCTGGCGGAGAGCGCCGCGGCGCGCGCCTCTTCGTGATTCTTGTATTCGGTGGTAACGAGGCGGTTCGTGCCCGAAAGCTCCGCGAGCACGTGCGGCATCGCGACGTTCGGAAAGAGGAGGTTGTTCCACCCGGACGGAGTGGCGTCATCCTTGTAGAACGCGAGAAAGTAGTTGTACAGCCACTCCGCGCCGCGCACCCGGGCTTCGTCGGTAAGGTCCGGCGGGGTGATCCCGAACCAGGCCTTCGCGTCCGCCGGTCGCATCGCGACGTTCATCGTTTCGCCGATCTTGTCGGTCGCGAACATCAGGTTGTCGCGAATCTGCGCATCGGTCAGCCCGAGGTCCGCCAGCCGGTTGTACCGCATGTACTTCGCCGTGTGGCAGTTGAGGCAGTAATTGACGAAGATCCGCGCGCCGCGCTGTTGTGACGCGAGGTCGAGGCGATTGATCGGCGCGGGCTCCATCCGGATATCGGCGCCGCCCGACGCGAACGCGGCGCCGGACACCGCGACCAGGAACGCAACCACGGGCGCGGCGAGCAGAGTCTTGCATCGACGCATGCCCATCATCCGGTCACCCTGTCCGGCACGGGCTTCGTCTTGTCGCGGGCGGTATACCAGGGCATCAGCACGAAGAACAGGAAATAGGCGATGGTAAGGACGCGGGCGACGACGGTGGCGCGATCGGCGGCGCCCAGGAGCGGCCAGCCTTCGGGGAATTGGCCCCAGATCGTGATCGGGACGACGCCGAGGTAACCCAGGATCAGGAAGCTCACGACGAAAACCGCCAGCCACGCCTTGTAGGTCGCCCCGCGATAGCGTATCGACTTGACCGCACCGCGGTCGAGCCAGGGCAGCGCGAAGAAGATCATGACCGCCGCGCCCATCACGAGGACACCCCAGAACTGGCTGCCCAGGAACGACGGCACCGCCCGCAGCATCGCGTAGTACGGCGTGAAATACCACACGGGCGCGATGTGCTCGGGGGTCTTCAGCGGATCGGCCGGGATGAAGTTGTTGGCCTCCAGAAAATAGCCGCCCATGTCCGGCACGAAGAACATGATCGCGGAGAACACGGCCAGGAAGCCAATGACGCCGACGATGTCCTTGACCGTGTAATAGGGATGCGAATAGATGCCGTCCAGCGGCAGGCCCGTGACGGGATCCTTCGGTTGCTTCTTGATCTCGATCCCGTCCGGGTTGTTGGATCCCGTCTCGTGCAACGCCGTCAAGTGCGCGGCCACGAGACCGATCAGCACCAGCGGCACCGCGACCACATGGAACGCGAAGAACCGGTTGAGCGTGATGTCGGAGATCGTATAATCGCCGCGAATCCAGATGCCGAGGTCCTCACCGATGATCGGCACCGCCGAGAACAGGTTGACGATCACCTGCGCACCCCAGTAGGACATCTGCCCCCACGGCAGCAGGTAGCCGAAAAATGCTTCGGCCATCAGACAGAGATAGATGAGGCAGCCGAATATCCAGGTGAGCTCGCGCGGCTTCCGGTAGCTCCCGTACATCAACCCGCGAAACATGTGCAGGTACACGACGATGAAGAACATCGACGCGCCCGTCGAGTGCATGTAGCGGATGAGCCAGCCCCACGACACATCGCGCATGATGTACTCGACCGACTCGAACGCCTTCGTCGCGTCGGGCTTGTAGCTCATCGTGAGGAAAATGCCGGTGACGATCTGGAGGACCAGCGCAAAGGCCGCGAGCGAGCCGAAGTAGTACCAGAAGTTGAAATTCTTCGGCGCGACGTACTTGCCCCACTGCGACTCCCAGAGCGCGGTCAGCGGAAAGCGGTCGTCGATCCAGGTCAGGAGCTTTTGCATGATCGAGGTTCCCTTACGCCGACTTGGTCGGTTCGCCGATGATGATCCTGCTGTCGGTCACATACCGGTGCGGCGGCACCGGAAGATTGGTAGGCGCCGGCACGCCCGAATAGACGCGGCCCGCGAGGTCGAACTTGCTCTGATGGCAGGGACAGAAGAAGCCGCCGAGCCAGTCGGGCCCAAGATCCGCCGGCGCGATCTCGGGCCGGTACGTGGGGGAGCAGCCGAGGTGCGTGCAGATGCCGATCATCACGAGCACGTTGTCCTTGATCGAGCGATGCTCGTTCTTGCAGTCTCCGGGCTGTATCGACTGGTTGGAGTTCGGGTCGGCGAGCCGCGGATCGAGCTTCGGCAGCGACGCCAGCATGGGATTGGTGCGATTGATGACCCAGACGACCTTGCCGCGCCATTCGATGTCGATCTTCTGTCCCGGCTCGAGCTTGCTGATGTCGACTTCGACGGGCGCGCCGGCCGCCTTCGCGCGCTCGCTTGGAAAGAACGACATCACGAACGGCGTTGCAACCGTCACGGCGCCGATGCCGCCGACCACGCTCGTCGCGCCCACCAGAAAGCGGCGCTTCCCTTCATCTACTGGTACCGTTGCTTCCGCCATGAAAACCCTGTCCCCCGTTGTTGCCTTCCGGCCCCCTGGCCGTTGGCGCGAGGGTCGACCCGCACCGAATGGCAAACCCGTCGATTATAAGGGATTTGTCGGGCCCGCCGGAAGCCCGGCAGCTAGCGGGGGCCTGAATAGCGCTCGAAATCAACAGGTTGAGGTCCCCCACTTCGCTAATGGACGCGGATCGGGAGAGCCTCGGACTCCCCGTCCATCCTGACAGCGGCCAGCGCGTTTGCGCAGCGCAGCATCTGTCTATAATTGGCGCCGGTCCCCGTCCCCGAGGCTCCTTTGCTGCGTCGCGTCTGGCTCTTCTTCGCACAGGCTTGCACGTTGTGTCTTGCCGCGCTCTTCGTCGTCACGACGCTGCGGCCGGATCTCATCTCCCGCGGCAACGACAAATCAGGCCAAGTCGTGCTGCTGCAGGAGACCTCGACGCCGGTCAGCACGCCGGCGATCGCGAGCTTTTCCGATGCCGCCAGGAAGGCGATGCCCTCGGTCGTGGGCATCTACACGAGCAAGGAGATGCGGCAGCGCTCACCGATCGCCGACGATCCGCTGCTGCGCCGGTATTTTCCCGATCTCGCCGAGCGACTGCCGCGGCAGCGTGCCACGAGCTTAGGCTCCGGCGTGATCGTTTCGCCCGAAGGTTACATCCTGACCAACAATCACGTGATCGAAGGCGCGGACGACATCCAGCTCGTGCTCGCCGACGGCCGCCGCGTCGGCGCACGCGTGCGGGGCACGGACCCCGAATCGGACCTCGCTGTGCTCAAGGCCGACGGCGACACCTTTCCCGCCATCACCTTCGGCGCACTCGATCGTGTCCAGGTCGGGGATTTCGTGCTCGCGATCGGGAACCCGTTCGGCTTTGGCAGCACCGTGACGCTCGGCATCGTCAGTGCGCTGGGCCGCAACCATCTCGGCATCAATCGCTTCGAGGATTTCATCCAGACCGACGCGGCGATCAACCCTGGGAGCTCCGGCGGTCCGCTCGTCGACACCGCCGGCAACCTCATCGGGATCAACAGCATCATCTATTCGCAATCGGGCGGCTCGATGGGTATCGGTTTCGCAATCCCGGTTTCGTTGGCGCGCACCGTGCTCGAGCAAATCATCAAGGACGGCGCGGTGACGCGCGGCTGGCTGGGGCTCGAACCGCAGGACCTGACCGCGGAGGTCGCCCGGGCGCTTGCGCTCGACCACGTCTCGGGCGTGCTGATCCGCGGCATCGTGAAGGACGGTCCGGCGGAGCGCGCGGGAATCCTGGTGCGCGACGTCGTGCTGGAAATCGACGGCAAGCCGACGCGCGACAAAGAGGCGCTGCTCGCGCGAATCGCGGAGCTGCCCCCCGGGAGCACGGCCACGGTCAAGGTCTGGCGTGAGCGCAAGCTGACGGGCGTCGACGTCATCGTCGGCCGCCGACCGACAGTCCAGTAGCATCGGGCGGCCGTTCGGCCCGGACCCTTATCTCGAATCGGCGCCGGCCGTTCGGCCCGGACTCTTATTGCGATGCGCCGGATTGCGCCGGGGCGTCGTCGGCCACAGGCGGCACGAAGAAGCGCGCCATCAGCATGCCGAATTCGTACAGCAGCCACAACGGCACTGCGAGCAGGAGCTGCGACACGACGTCCGGCGGAGTGAAAATCGCGCCCACGACGAACGCGCCCACGATCACGTACGGCCGGATCGAACGGAGCTTCTCGAGCGTGACCATCCGCATGCGCACGAGCACGATCACGACCACCGGCACCTCGAAGGTGATGCCGAACGCGAGGAACATCGTCAGCACGAAGGTCAGATACTTGTCGATGTCGGTCATCATCGTCACGCCTTCCGGAGCGTAGGACGAAAAGAAGCCGAATGCGATGGGGAAGACGAGGAAGTACGCAAACGACATTCCAATGAGGAAGAACACGAAGCTCGACACGATCACCGGCAGCGCCAGCCGCTTCTCGTGCTGGTAGAGCCCTGGCGCGACGAAGGCCCATGCCTGCCAGAGGACGTAAGGCAGCGCTAGCAGGAACGCCGCCATCAGCGTGACCTTGAGGGGCACGAAGAACGTGCCGGTGACGTCCGTCGCGATCATGGTAGCGCCTTTGGGCAGCACCTTGAGGAGCGGCGCGGCCAGCGCCGAGTAGATATCCTTGGCCCACGGGAAGAGGCACAGCAGGAAAATCAGGACGGCCACGATCGCGCGCACGAGGCGCGTGCGGAGCTCGATCAGGTGCGAGAGAAATGTTTCCTGCGGGCCGTCGGGCGCGGCATCTGGATCGCTCATCGCGAAGGGTGTTCGTCAGCCACGTTCGAAGCCCGGCAGCGACTTCTGTATGGGCGTGTCCGGGGGTGCGGTTGCGGCGACAGGTGGTTCCGCCAGCGCTGGCGCGGCGTCCGCGACGGCCGCACTTGCGCCTGCGGACGCGTTGCCCTCATTGGCCGCGGCGACGTTGTCTCCGGCTGCTGCCGCATTGAGGCTCGCTTCGACAGCGCGGACATTGGCCTCCACTTCCTGGGCTGAGCTATTGAGCGAGGATTGGAAGTCGGAGGCCGCGGACTTCACCTCCGCCTGCATCTTCTTCAGCTCCTCGAGCTGCAGCTCGCGATTGATGTCCGACTTCACGTCGGCAACGTAGCGTTGCAGCCGGCCGAACAGATGGCCGAGCGTGCGCGCGGTCTTCGGAAGCTTCTCGGGACCGAGCACGACCAGGGCGACGACCGCGATGACCATGATCTCGCTAAAGCCGACGTCGAACATGGGAGTATGGCATCGGGCGTCCGGACGAGGCGCCGGTCAGCGCCCGGCGCCCGGCGTTCAACCCTGCTGCGCCCGCTCCTTCTTGACCTCGCCTTCGATGGTCGTGCCGCCGAGCTTGGCGGCGGGCGCGTCGGCTTCCTTCGCCGTGCTCGCGGCGTCCTCGCCGCTCTTGACGCCCTCCTTGAAGCCCTTCACCGCGCCGCCCAGATCCTGGCCGATATTGCGCAATTTCTTCGTGCCGAAGATCAGCAGGACCACCACCAATACGATCAGCCAGTGCCAGATGCTCATGGATCCCATGCGATTCTCCTAGAGGTCCTCAGTCGGGGTTGCGCGCCAGCATGACACCGAGCGGCTCCGGTCCGCCGATCACATGCACGTGGAGGTGCATCACGTCCTGCCGCCCGATGCGGCCGGTATTCACGATCGTTCTATAACCCTCCGTCGACCCTTGCTCGCGCGCCAGGCGCCCCGTCAACGCCATTATCCGCCCCAGCACGCCGGCGTCATCCGCCGTGGCGTCGGCGAGGGAGGCGATGTGCCGTTTCGGGATCAGCATGAAGTGCACCGCGCGCAGCGGATTGATGTCGTGGAAGGCGAGGATTTCGTCATCCTCGTAGACCTTCCGCGACGGGATCTCGCCGCGCGCGATCTTGCAAAAAATGCAGTCCGGCACCGTTCGTGTCTCCATTTTTTCGTCAGTCGCCGTACGCTCAACCGTCCGCGGCCCGCGCCGTCAGGTCTTGCGCGCGGCCTTTTCGGCGATTCCCGATGTACCCTCGCGCCGCGCGAGCTCCGCGCGCACGTCGTCCGGACCGAGCCCGTGCCGTTCGAGCAGCACGAGGCAGTGAAACCACAGATCCGCGATCTCGGCGGTGATCCGCAGTTTATCACCGTCCTTCGCCGCCATGACCGTCTCGGTGGCCTCCTCGCCAATCTTCTTCAGGACGGCATCCTCGCCCTTCGCCAGCAGCGCCGCCACATACGAGACCGCGGGATCGGCGGTGCGACGCGATGCGATCGAAGCCGCCAGGCGGTCGAGGATGTCCCCCTTTGAGCCGGCGGGCTCAGCCATGGCCGTAGATCTCCCGCGGATCCTTCACCACCGATTCGACCACTACCCAGCGATCGTTTTCCAGGCGCTGGAAAAAGCAGCGCTCGCGACCGGTGTGGCAGGCGATGCCGCCGACCTGCTCGACCAGGAGAAGGATCGCGTCGCTGTCGCAATCGAGCCTTAGCTCCCGTACTTTCTGCACATGGCCCGAGGTTTCACCCTTGTGCCACAGTTGGCGGCGGGAGCGCGACCAGTAATGTGCCTCGCCGGTCGCCACCGTCCGCGCAAGCGCCTCGCGGTTCATCCAGGCGAGCGTCAGCACCTTGCCGGACGCGGCGTCCTGCGCGATCGCCGCGACCAGGCCGTCGTCCGCCCATTTCACCTGTTCTAGCCAATTCATGTGGAGGAATGCGGGTTCCGCGAAGGATATGAGTCGCCGAGTGTTCGGCGGTTCCGCGGGAGTGTCAAGGACGGGCCGCCGGGCCGCCGATCACGACCGATCACAGGTTGAAAATCGGCTTACCGCACCTCGATCCCGGCCGCGGCCAGCGCGCCTTTCGCTTCGCCGATCGTGAATTCGCCGTAATGGAAGATCGACGCGGCGAGCACCGCGTCGGCGCCCCCTTGCACGATGCCGTCGACCAGGTGCTGCAGCGAGCCCACGCCGCCCGAGGCGATCACCGGGACATTGACGGCCTCCACCACGGCACGCGTGAGCGCGAGATCGAATCCGGAGCGCGCGCCGTCGCGATCCATGCTGGTCAGCAGGATTTCGCCGGCGCCGCGGGCGGCAACCTCGCGCGCCCAGGCCACGGCATCCAGCTCGGTCGGCGTGCGGCCACCATGCGTGTAGACGCGCCACGATCCGGGCGCGGATTGCTTCGCGTCGATGGCGGCGACGACGCACTGCGCACCGTAGCGTGCGGCGGCGGCATCGAAGAGGCCCGGATTGGCCACGCCGGCGGTATTGATGCTGACCTTGTCGGCGCCGGCATTGAGGAGCGCCCGGATGTCATCGACCGAATTCACGCCCCCACCCACCGTAAGCGGAATGAACACGACATCGGCGACGGCCTCGATCATGTCGTAGAGGAGACTGCGCGTCTCGACGCTCGCGCGTATGTCGAGAAAGGCGAGCTCGTCCGCCCCCTCGAAGTCGTAGCGACGCGCGACCTCGACCGGATCGCCGGCATCGCGCAGGTTGACGAAATTGACGCCCTTGACCACGCGGCCGGCGGCGATGTCCAGGCACGGGATGATGCGTTTGGCGAGGCCCATGAATGAGTCGAGCGAGCAGAAACCCGACGCGTCGAGTCTGACCCTGCTTTCAGGGGCCCTTGGCCGCCTTCATCGCAGCCTTGAAATCGAGCCTGCCTTCGTACAAGGCACGGCCGGCGATGGCGCCGATGATCCCTTCCTTCTCGAACGGAACGAGGTTGAGAATGTCCTGGATCGAGGCGATCCCGCCCGACGCGATCACGGGAATCTTGATCTCGCGCGCGAGCTTGACGGTGGCGTCGACATTCACGCCTGTCAGCATGCCGTCGCGGCCGATGTCCGTGTAGATGATGCCTTCCACGCCGTAGTCCTCGAATTTCTTCGCGAGGTCCACGACGTCGTGGCCGGTCATTTTCGACCAGCCGTCGGTTGCGACCTTGCCGTCGCGGGCGTCGAGCCCGACGATGATGTGGCCGGGGAACGCGTAGCAGGCGTCGTGCAGGAACCCCGGATTCTTGACGGCGGCCGTGCCGATGATGACGTAGGTAATGCCGTCGTCGAGATAGCGCTCGATGGTGTCGAGGTCGCGGATGCCCCCGCCCAGCTGCACCGGGATCTCCTCGCCGATCACGCTCACGATCTCGCGGATGGCGAGCTCGTTCTTTGGTACTCCGGCGACGGCGCCGTTGAGATCCACGATGTGCAGGCGCTCCGCGCCCAGCTCGAGCCAGTGCTGCGCCATCGCTGCCGGATCCTCCGAGAACACCGTGGCCGAATGCATTTCGCCCTGCTTCAGGCGAACGCAATGACCGTCCTTGACGTCGATCGCGGGAATGATCTGCATGGCGGCGGGAAACGGCGGGGGGAGGGGAAGACCGGCGAAAAAGCCGGCAAACGACGGGTGAGCTAGCTCTGTCCGTCCCAGGCGACGAAATTGGCGAGCAGCTGCAGTCCTGCGCGGTGGCTCTTCTCCGGATGGAATTGCGTCGCGAAGATATTAGCCCGTGCAATCGCGCAAGTAAACGGCGACGGGTACTCGGTCGTGGCCGCCGTCAACGCCGGATCCGCCGGCACCGGATGGAAACTATGCGCGAAATAGAACCGCGAACCGTCGGGGATACCGGCCCAAAGCGGATGGCCGTGGGTCTTCCGGACGGGACTCCAGCCCATGTGGGGCACCTTGAGCTTATCGCCCGTCGCCGACGTCATGCGGTCCGCGCGAAAGCGCACGACTTCGCCCGCCAGGAGCCCCAATCCGGCCGTCGGGCCCTCCTCGCTGCGGTCGAACAGCATCTGCAGGCCGAGGCAGATGCCGAGGAACGG
>Ga0070665_100008539_pt1 | contig 10364 bp, 8 predicted proteins | sample KBSS13metaG_FD_65862 | JGI IMG/M metagenome (GOLD analysis project Ga0070665, IMG submission 65862) | Switchgrass rhizosphere microbial communities from Kellogg Biological Station, Michigan, USA - KBS S1-3 metaG | ecosystem: Host-associated > Plants > Roots > Rhizosphere > Soil ...
GCTTGAAAGAATACGCGATCTGGTCCCTGTTATCCCGGAGACATTTGGATTTATGAGCCTGAAGCACGTGCCGAGTCTGTTCCCAAGCCGAGGGTGTTGCGTCGCGCGTGAGAACGGCCGCGGTCGCAGTTTTTGCAGTAACGGCGGACATGCGGGAGGTATTACTGCAAATCGACATTTTGTCGTTTTCCAGTAGTGATTAGTCCGTGCGAACTGAATGGACGCCCTAAGAGACGCACGAGACCCATAACATTCCCACCTTCCCAATTCCCGCGGGAGGGTCCATCCTCAACCCATGCCGCGGCTGTTACCGCACTTTCGCCGCTTGGAACGCAGCCTTCGTGGTCTGCTGAGGCGGCACGGGCGCAATCCGCAGGACACGGAAGATCTGATACAGGAGGCGTTGCTTCGCCTGCACGAGTATTGCAGGACAGAACCCGTGCAGGATGAGTTCTCATTCCTCCTGCGTACGGTCCGGAATCTCTCGGTCGACCTGCATCGCAAAGACCGGCGCCATGTGTACGAGAGTGAATCCGTCGAGGAGCTGGACCTCGTCACCGGTCTACCGGACGAGCGGCCGCAACCTGATGTGATTCTCGACGCTCAGAGGCGTCTCCGGGAGATAGACGAGGTGCTGCTCGCGATCAGTCAGCGTACCCGCGATATCTATTTCGCACATCGCGCGGGCTTCAGCTACGCGGAGATTGGCGAGCACCTGAACATCTCGAGCAGCACCATCGAGAAGCACATAGCGAAAGCAGTGCTCGCGCTGATGGACCACAAGGACCGCGAATAATGGACGACCTTCAGAATCGTGTGCGTCGCGCGCGCGCGGAAGCGGCCTCCTGGGTCACACGGCTGCACGGGCCGAATCGTTCTCCTGAGCTGGAGGCCGGACTTCGTGCGTGGCTCGCGCTGGATGTCTCCCACCGGGACGCCTTCGAGCTGGCGACGGAGGTCTGGCAGAAGACCGCTGACCTGCCCGGAAAGCTACCCGCGCGCGACTGGGAGTTCCGGTCTTCGCGTCGTCAACGTCGCACCGTCATCCGCAAATGGGCAATCGCCGCCGCCGCCATCGCGGCGATCGCCATCGCAGCCCGATTTTACCTTGACCAAGCTCGCGTGATGAAAACGGGTGTAGGCGAACAACGTGTCATGACTCTACCCGACGGCTCGCGAGTCGAGCTCAACACCGGAAGTCGCATGGTCCTTGCGTACAGCGAAGACGTTCGTAAAGTCTTGCTCGAGTCTGGGGAGGTCTGGTTTGACGTCGCGCGGGACCCGTCACGACCGTTTATCGTTGTGGCGGGGGATCGCTCGATCACTGCACTAGGAACTTCTTTCATCGTTCGACGCGAGGAGAGCGGGCTGACGGTGACGCTCCTCGCTGGAAAGTTGGCTGTCGCTGTAGATTCCACGGCGAAGCCGGCCGCACAAGAGCCCAGGGCGGATACGATTCTGCAGCCGGGCGAACGCCTGACCCTGTCGACCAAAGCGCCTCCGTCCGTCGATTCTCCGGAGCTTGCGCGCGTAACGGCCTGGCAGCGTGGCCAAGTCCTCTTCGAGGACACACCCCTTGCCGACGCGATCGGAGACTTCAACCGCTATAGCACCCGTAAGCTCATCTGCAAGCTGAAGCGGGAAACAGATGCTTGCGCGCGCATCCGCGTCGGTGGGACCTTCCATGTTGGCGACGTAGTGAGCTTCGCGCGCGCCGTTGCCGCTTCGAACGGGCTGGGGGTGGCCGTCTCGCAGGACCACGTCGAGCTCAACGACGGCATGTGAATTCTCCCACGCTCCTGCGTCTCTGCCTTGCATAGGGGAGTCGATCGGAGCGCCTTGTTATGCCCAGAACTTCAATGCGGAGTCTTGCGACGGCCGGCGCATTCATGCTGCTGACCTGCGCATCCCTTTGTGCCCTCGCTGAGGAACGTCATCGTTTCGATGTGGCCTCACAGGCCATGGGCAAGGCTCTCAACGCGTTCGCCGCCCAGGCGGGGATCAACATCTATTTCGACCCGGCGGATGTACAAGGGCTGACGGGACCCGCGCTCCATCTCGATGCTACGACGGATGAGGCACTTGCGAGGCTTTTGCAAGGGACGGCTTTGCGCGCAGTTAAAGTGGACGACAACACGGTGCGGGTGTTTGCCGAGGGCAGGAAGCCGCCGTTGAGCTCGACGGCGGAAACAGGCTCTCCTCGGCTCCCTCAGCGCACGTCGCCGGATATGCAGCCCACCAGCGATGAAACAGCAACATCGCGTGTTGCGCTGGAGGAGGTCGTGGTAACCGCGCAGAAGCGCGAAGAGCGACTGCAAGATGTTCCGGTACCGGTGACCGCTGTCAGCGCTGAGAGTCTGGTGGAAAGCAACCGCCTGAGCCTCGCCGACTATTACACCAGCATCCCCGGGCTGAGCTTGTCGCTGGACAGCCTTCGAGGACAAGTCAACGTGTCAATCCGCGGACTGACGTTTAACGGCGCGAGCCCTTCCGTCGGTATCGTCGTTGACGATGTCCCGTACGGCTCATCCACGAGTCTCGGTGGCGGCAACTGGATGCCGGATCTCGATCCGAGCGATCTGGCTCGAATCGAGGTGCTGCGCGGACCGCAAGGTACACTCTACGGTGCAAGCAGCATCGGTGGGCTCCTGAAGTACGTAACGGTCGATCCGTCGACTGCTGCTCTGAGCGGAGTTGTACAGGCGAGCGGCAGCAGCGTCTTCCATGGAGACCGCGCGGGTTACAGCGCTCGGGGCGCGGTCAACGTGCCGCTGAGTGACACCTTTGCCGTGCGTCTGAGCGGCTTCACGCGCGAGGATCCGGGCTATATCGACGATCCGATCCATCACGAAGACGGCGTGAATGAGGTGAAGGCCTACGGCGGCTTTGTCGCCGCACTTTGGCGCCCGTCCTCCGATCTCTCGCTGAAGGTGAGCGCGCTCTTGCAGCGGACACGGCGATCGGGATCCGCCGACGTGGATGTGGGCGTCGGACTCGGTGATCTGCAGAACAGCTATCTGCCCGGAACCGGCGAATACGATCGCAAGGTGGAGGTTTACGGCGTCAACCTGAAGGCCCAACTCGGACCCGTCGCACTGACCTCGGTGACCGGTTTCGGCCGCAATCGTCTCATGGACTCTTACGATCTTTCGTCTTTCTATTTGTGCTGCACCTTCTCCCAATTCGGTGTCAACGGAACTCCACTTCTCGAGCACAGCAACACGGACAAGTTTACGCAGGAGTTGCGTCTCTCTACTCCCCTCGGACCGCACGTCGAGTGGTTGCTCGGCGCCTTCTACACCCATGAGCACTCGCCGCATGATCAGGCGTTGCTGGCGGCAAACGAGAACACGGGCGCGATCGTCGGCCAATGGCTCTACATCGACACCCCGACGACCTATGAGGAATTCGCAGCCTTTACGGATGTCACGGTGCGCTTCAGTGATCGATTCGATGTCCAGATCGGTGCCCGCGAGAGCCGCGACCGGCAGAAGTGGAATGAAGTCGATTCCGGACCGTACGTCGAGCTGTTTGAGGGGGTCGCTTCGCCGAACATCTATCCGGGTCAAAGCTCGACGGACAATTCATTCACGTACTTGTTCACTCCGCGTTGGAAGTTGTCGGATACTATGATGGCTTACGCGCGCCTCGCGTCTGGATATCAACCGGGTGGTCCGAACGCAGGTGCCCCAGAAGGTGTGCCGCAGACGTTCGGCCCGAGCAAGGCGCGCAGTTATGAGCTCGGATTGAAAGGCGATCTGTTCGAGAGACAGTTTTCGTACGATGCGTCTGTCTATGACATTCAACTCACGGATGTGCAGCTGAGCCTGACCAATCCCAATAACGGTCAGGGCTATCTCGCCAATGGCGGGAGCGCCACGAGCCAGGGTGTCGAGTTGTCCGTCAGCGCGCGACCTTGGACCGGCTTTTCCCTGGAGGGCTGGGTCAGCTGGAATAACGCGAAACTGACGGAGGACTTCCCGCAAACGACCAGCGCCGTGATCGGATTCTCGGGCGATTGCCTCCCCTTCAGCAGCCGCTTTTCGACGAACCTGGCGGCACAGCAGGAAATCTCGCTGCCCCGTGGTCTCACCGGATTCGCAGGCGGATCGGTGAGCTACCAGAGCCATCGTCTCGGAAATTTCGCATCCATCTACGCGGACTCGCCTGCACGCCAGCAATACCCGGGTTACGCGCGGGTTGATATGCGCTTCGGTGTGAAGAATGAACAATGGACTGTGGGCGCGTTCGTGACCAACCTGACCGATCGTCGTGGTCTCATTCTCGGTGGGCTCGATGCCACGCCAAACACCGCGTACGACTACATCACGCCCCGGACGATCGGTCTGACGGCGGCCTGGCGCTTCCGGTGACGTCCGACGCGCAACGGGATGTACAGGAGCACCGGCTCGAATCGAAGTTTGTGGATCAGACGTTCAGAATCAGCGTCTGGCATCCGCCGAAGGCCGCGGAATTCGAGCAGCTGCCCGTTCTGTATGCCACCGACGGCGACTTCTTTTTCGGCGGCTGCACCGATCTCGCCAGGTCTCTCCAGGCGGCGCAAGAATGTGCCTCCTTCATTCTCGTGGCTATCGGATATGGAAGTCCTCGGGCCGCCGCGTTGTTGCGCGCCCGGGACCTCTACACTCACGAAGTGCGTCGATATTTTCACAAGGCGCTCCAGGCCTACGCTGCCTCCCAGAAAAGCTCAGTTGGAGTCGAGCTGGAGACCGTCACGCACACCACCGATTCGAGTGAATTCCTACGCTTCATCCAACGCGAGTTGGTCCCATTTATCAACGAGCGCTATCGCGTCGTGCCGAACGATGCAGCCTACTTTGGTTATTCAGCCGGCGGCGGTTTCGGGTTGCGCACGCTGTGCTCAGAGCCTGCGACGTTCAAGCGCTATCTACTGGGCAGTCCTGCAACGTCATATGGCGCTCACCACTATGCTCTCGAGTGGATAGAAGCGGCGCGCCGCGTCGGGCTTGCGATGGATGCGAAGCTGTTCGCGAGCGTGGGCGATCTCGAGGAAATGGACGACGGCCTCGAGAACTGCAACATGGTCAGTGGCTTTCATCGGCTGGTAGCCGAGCTTGCCTTGCATCCGCTGCCGGGCCTCACCCTTACGTGGCGAGCTTTCCCGGGTGAAACTCACGCCAGCGCATGGTCGCAGGCGTTCAGTCACGGTGTGAGAGCACTCTTTCCTCCTTCCCGCGTGTGAGCATGGATGGCGGGGCATACAAGCGCTACGTACTCTCGGCCCTGACAGTCGTCTACACGCTCAACTATCTCGATAGTAACCTGATGACGCTGTTCCTACAGCCGATCAAGGAAGACCTGCGCTTGAGCGATACGCAGCTCGGCTTCGTCACCGGAATAGCCTTCGGGCTCTTTTACGCGACGATGGGCGTGCCAATTGCGCGTTGGGCCGACCGAGGGAACCGCTCGACCATTACATCGATTGCGATAGGGCTCTGGGGACTCACGGTCATGTCCTGTGTCTTCGTGACGAATTTCGTGCAGCTCGTCTGCGCGCGCATTGCGGCGGGGATTGGCGAGTCCGGATGTCTGCCGCCGACCTACTCACTCGTCGGCGACTACTTCCCGAAGCCCGCGGAGCGAACTCGCGCCATGGCGGTGTACATGCTGGCGAACCCGCTCTCTGCATTGACCAGCTTCGTGCTGGGTGGATGGCTCAATGACGCCTATGGTTGGCGCAAGACATTTTTTCTGATGGGCTTTCCGGCCCTGGCGGTGGCGGTGCTCGTGAGGCTTACCGTACGCGATCCCAGGTTCGGGAAGGACTCGACGCCATTGCGCGCACCCGCCCGTGTGGCCATGGCGGATGTGTTGCGAGCTCTGTGGCGCCGCAGCTCTTCTCGTCACCTCGTCTTCGCGTTGATCCTGGTGCTGACCATCGGGGCGGGGCTTGGGCCGTGGTTCGCCGCCTTCATGATGCGCAGCCACGCCATGCAAACGTCCGAGCTGGGCATCTGGTTCGGGATCATTTTCGGCGGAAGCGGCATTTGCGGAATCCTGTTGGGGAGTCAGCTCCTGACCCGCTGGGTTGGGGACGATGAGTCAGCTCAGCTGCGGTGGACCGCTGCCATTATCGCGGGCATCGTGCCGTGCTTCCTGTTGTTCCTGCTGGTCCCGGGAAAGCATGCGGCGCTGGTCTCGCTGACCGTACTCATGATCGTGTTCAACCTGTTCATCGGCCCGACTTTCGCACTGTTGCAACGATTGTTCGAGGACGGAATGCGCGCAACAGCTCTCGCAGTGGTGATGTTGCTCGTGAACCTCTTCGGGGCGGGTTTGGGACCGCAGCTGGTTGGCGCGCTCAGCGATGAGCTCGAGCCCCTTCTCGGCGGCGAGTCGCTGCGCTATGCCATGCTGTCCATGTCATTCGTGGCGTTTTGGGCCAGTGCGCATTTCTGGCGGGCCGCGCGGACGGTTCGCACCGATCTTGCACAGGTGGAGCACGTAGTTCGAAAATGGAAAACGACGTAAGCCCATCATTGTTGTTCGAGGAAGCCGAGGCCCTGATGCGCGCATTGCGCAAGCCCGGCACGGGCCAGCTCAGCGATGCAATGGAGGTGAGCTTCGCGCCTGACGGCGGCCGCATCGCCTTCTCCGGCACGCTGCTGGAGCGGCTCGAGGGCGGCTTTCCTACGCGTATCTGCACGACAGACGTCGCAAGCGGGGACACGCGTGTCCTGACATTCGGGCCCAATATCGACCGTTTGCCCAAGTTCTCGCCCGATGGCGCGCGCATCGCCTTTCTTTCCGATCGCGCGCAAGCCGGTGACTTTCAGCTTTATCTGCTGGACCCGCACAGCGGCAGCGCCCAGGCGACGCCGCGTATCGAGGGTTGGGTGGAGTATCTGCACTGGTCGCCTGACGGGACGCGGATATGCTTGGCGTCGCCGGGCACGGCGCAGACATATCCGGCGGACAGGGCGCAATCACAAGTAGCCAGACGGCGACCGGTGCGGCGGCGTGGATGCCACGTGTCGAAACGGGTGATGAGAGCTATCGCTGGCGCAGGCTCTGGGTATACGACCTTGCGAGCGAGACAGTGCGCTGCGTGTCATCACGCGAGATCAACGTGTGGGAGGCGTGTTGGTTCGGCCCGGATGCGGTTGCCGCCGTTGTATCACCGGGGCCTGGTGAAGGATTGTGGTACACGGCAACGCTCGAGCGCCTCGAGCTGACGTCCGGAGCGCGCCGGTCGCTGTATGAGCCTGTGGACCAGCTCGGCTGGCCTGCGGCGTCGCCGTCAGGACGATATGTTGCTGTCGTCGATGCCTTCTGTAGCGATCGCTGGGTGGTTGCCGGGGAGTTGCGCATCGTGGATGCGGAGTCGGGTGCGGTCGAGCGGGTCGCGACGAACGGCGTCGACATCAGTTGCGTTGAATGGCGCTCGGATACAGCGCTGCTGCTGGCTGGACATCGAGGCTTCGAGACCGTCGTCGCGACCTATGATCTCGCGTCCGGAAAATTCACCGAGACCTGGACAAGTTGGGAGACGACGACTTCAGGCTTCCATGCAACTGTTTCGGGCGGTGGCGCTTCGAGGGATTGCGCGCTGGTGGGCGAGGGGTTTCGGCGCGCACCGGAGATCGCGGTCATTCGGAACGGGGAGTATCGGGTGGTGCGCTCGCTCGATGCAGAGTATTCGCAGACCGTGCAATGCCTCGGTGGGGTCGAGGAACTCACATGGAATGCGCGGGACGGACTCGAGATTCAGGGCTACCTGCTCAAGCCGAACGATGTGCGCAAATCACATGCGGTCGTGACGATGGTGCATGGCGGCCCGGTTGCGAATCATCGACCGCGCTGGCTCGGGCGCTCGCTACCGATGCTGTTGCTGCTCGCTCGCGGCTACGCTGTGTTTCTGCCGAATCCCCGAGGCAGCTCGGGTCGCGGCCAGGCGTTCGCACGCGGCGTGCTAGGCGATTGCGGCGGTGAAGAGATGCACGATCATCTCACGGGCCTGGATCATCTGGTCGCCAGTGGACGTGCGGATCCAAAGCGTCTCGGTGTAACCGGTGTTAGCCACGGCGGTTACATGAGCTCTTGGATCATCACACAGGACGCGCGTTTCGCCGCAGCTGTGCCCACAGCGCCCGTGACAAACTTCCTGACGGAGCATCTGGTCTCGAATATTCCCGATTTCGTGCGAGTGTTCCTGCAGGACAGCATTACCAACACAAGCGGACGCTACTTCACACGAAGCCCCGTGATGTTCGCGCATCGCGTGAAGACACCGGCGCTCAACGTTTGTGGCCTGCTCGACCGCTGCACACCGCCGGAAGAGGCGGTGCAGTTTCACAACGCGCTGATCGAGAACGGTGTTACGTCTGTCTTGGTTTCATATCCGGAAGAGGGCCATGGCGTGCGCAAGATGCCGGCGATGTTCGACTACGCCGCACGGCTTGTCGCATGGTTCGAGCGTTTCATGCCCGCGTCGGCCTGATGAGACTTGCGACGTGCAGGTCGACATCCTCCGCCACCTGAGGACGGACAGGACCTGCCACACGGTTGACGGGTGAAAATCCCTACAACTCAAATTCTTATAAAATCAATAACGTACGAGAGTCACCGGGCTACCCCTCCGACCGCCTCCGAGGTACGCTCTCACGGTATGTCCCGTGCCCTCGACGCCTGGTTCACGCAGGAGATCCTCCCTCATGAGGAGAGCTTCATGCGCTTCCTCGCGCGAGTATGGCCGCACCGCGATGAGCATAACGACATTCGCCAAGAGGCCTACACACGCGTCTATGAAGCGGCCCAGGTGAGCTTGCCGCAAAACGCGAAGGCTTTCCTCTTCAGCACAGCGCGAAACCTGATGGTGGACCGGATCCGGAAAGAACGCATCGTTTCGATCCGTGCGGCAGGGGACAATGACTTTCTGGAAGTCCTGATCGATGAGCTGACACCCGAGAAGCACGTCAGTGCCGGGCAAGAGCTTGCGCGGCTTGCACGGGCGTATGACCGGCTTCCCGCCAGGTGTCGGGAGGTCTTCTGGATGCGACGGGTCAAGGACATCCCACAGAAGGAAGTCGCGGCTCGCTTAGGCATCACGGAGAAGGCTATTGAGCGGCACCTCGCGATCGGCACTCGGCTCCTGGCGCAGTACATGAGCGTCAATGCGCTCATACCGCGGCAGGAACGCCAACCCCATATCCAACCGCAGCAACAAGATGAGCAAGGAAAGCGCTGAGTCGATCGAGAAGGCGGCGAGCCTCTGGCTGGTGCGCGCCCATTCCAATGAATGGAGCGCCGTGGAGCAGAGCGCCCTCGAGCGGTGGCTCGCGGCGGCCGTCGAGCACCGGGTTGCGTATCTGCGGCTCGAGCGAGCCTGGCAACAGTCGGATCGGCTGCGGGCTCTGGGTGCGGGACATGCGAGTCTGACGCCGCCGCCACCGGGAGCCTGGACCCTGACGCCCTTCTTCGGGGAGTCCGAGCAGACGCAGACCGTTGCTCGTCCGGTGGACACTCGAGTAGCACCTCGAAGAGCCAGGACGGCTCTCGCGCTGGCGGCCTCGCTCCTCGTTTGCGTCGCAACCGCCTGGTATCTCTATCCGGAGATCCTTGCGCAAATGCAGGGGGCGCATGGCACAAGCTACTCAACGCCCATCGGAGGGCTTGCCTATGTGCCAACCTCTGACGGCTCCAGGATCACGTTGAACACCAACAGCGCGATCCACGTCGCGATGACGCAAAGCGGGCGGCAGATCCAGTTGGAACGCGGAGAGGCCTTCTTCGAGGTGGCGAGGGATCCCTCCCGGCCCTTCCGAGTGGGTGCGGGCACCCGGACCATTACGGCGCTCGGAACGGCGTTCAGCGTCAGAAGAGGGGTTGGCAATGACATCCAGGTCATCGTCACCGATGGAACGGTACGGATCGATGGGGCGGAACCTTCGCAGGGCACAGCAGACTCCGCGATCCTCGCCGCAGGAGCAGTGGCTCACAGCACCTCTGCCGGAACGCTGATCGAGGACAAGCCGCTCCCGCAGGCAGAGGAGCAGCTCTCGTGGAGGACCGGCATGCTGATCTTCCGCAACGAATCGCTTCTCCAGGCGATTCAGGAATTCAACCGCTACAACACACGGCAGCTTGTCGTCGATGACGCCCGCATCGGGGCGCTGCGGATCGAAGGTAACTTCCGCGCGACCAACCTGGATGGCTTCGTGCACCTGCTCGAGGCGGGCTTCGGATTGCAGGTCGAGCAGCACGGCAATCGCATCAATCTGTCACAAAAATAAAAACTGTAGGGATCGAAACCGGTCTCTCGTCTATCGGGACTATGAAGGTGAGCGCGGCGCGTCCCGGTTGGCGCCCCGCATGCAGCCTGA
>Ga0070665_100008540_pt1 | contig 10364 bp, 8 predicted proteins | sample KBSS13metaG_FD_65862 | JGI IMG/M metagenome (GOLD analysis project Ga0070665, IMG submission 65862) | Switchgrass rhizosphere microbial communities from Kellogg Biological Station, Michigan, USA - KBS S1-3 metaG | ecosystem: Host-associated > Plants > Roots > Rhizosphere > Soil ...
CGGCGGATGTCCAGTCGTCGGTTCTCAGCGTGTTGGAGTTCAGACGGAATATGGCGCCGCTGGAGGCTTCCCAATGATTGCCGTTGACATTGGCGTTGTAAAGTTCATACAATATATTGTTGTCCTTATCTACCGCGATGACATGTCCGTCGCCCGGCTCGATGGGGGCATTCAATGGTATGGGATAAGGGCCGGGGTCGCTTTCATTGCCGTAATTATCGTCGTAGCTATTGCCCCTGAAGGTGATGGGAATCTTTTGCTGGCTGCCGCATACGACGGTGAAGGGTATGCCGATGATCCTGCCTTCGTACAGGCCGCTGCCGAAGTCGGCTTTTACGCCTGTGTTGGTGTAGACGCTGAGGATCTGGCTGCTATAGGCGTCGACCTGGGCGGTGGATATGTCCTGGCGCCAGGGGTTGTCGGCGGGGAAAATGGGGATGTTCGCCACGTCGGATGGTTGTGTGGTGCAGGTGTTGGCGGAGTTGTCCTGGCCGGGGGAGGTTTTTTTGGCGCAGGAGGGGAATGAAAGGGTTAGTATAATTACGAGGGGAAAAATACTTGTATTGGCTTTCATGTCATCGGATTTAAGAGGAGGGTTCAAATATTGGGCCGGATTGGAGTTATCTTTGTATGCTATGAAGATCTATCAGCGATCGGTGACCTTACGTGCAAGAAGAAGAGGCTTCCATCTCATCACCCGCGAGGTGCTGGCGGCGATGCCGGAGATCGGGCAGGTCCGGACGGGCATGTGCCAGGTGTTCATTCAGCATACTTCGGCGTCATTGACGATCAATGAGAATGCGGATCCGACGGTGCGGCAGGATTTTGAGACCTTTTTCAACAAGGCGGTGCCTGAGAATGATCCGGATTACCGGCATAATGATGAAGGGCCGGATGATATGCCGGCGCATCTGAAGGCGGCGATGCTGGGGTGCTCTGTGCTCATACCTATTACGAATGGGGAGCTGGCGTTGGGGATCTGGCAGGGGGTTTATTTATGTGAGCATAGGGATCGTGGAGGGGAGCGGGATATTGTGATTACATGTTGGGGAGAATGATAAGTATGGATGGAGCAGTTTATCAAAGAATGGCGGCACGGAAGACGGCCAGTTTCGGGCAGGTGTACAACTATATCACAGATGGCGTATCCGTATCAGGAATTCCTGCCGGAGCTGGAAGCGATCAATGTTCAGCTGGAGACCCAGGGTGGAATGTTTTCAAACCAGTTGAGGGAGGACTTGAATATATTGTATAAGTTTAAATCATTTACATTCAACAATTTAAGAGAAAATTATCTATGAATGAATCTCTTGCGCTTATCTCTTATTCATTCCTCTGAACATCTCAATCAGATCATTTGACTCTTCAATGATCCACTCATTATTTCGCGCCAATTGATCAATCTGGTCCAATTCTTCTTTATCAAACAGTTTCCTATAAGTAGCATCTGCTAATCTATGCGCTTCCCATTGGCTGCCATGTTCGGTTTTCACAATACTTTTGGGGCTTCCATTAGGGCGAAGAAGAGTGATTGTGGGAATGATTTGCTTGACAATTGGGTATATGACGAATAGCCCATCATAGTCCCAATCGCAAGAGTAATAAATAGGTAAATCATTGGTTTCAGCGTAGTTAAGTTTGTCTACGTTTTTCCCGCCGGCATACCATAACTGTAGGTGAGCAGCCCTTGGGCGATTAGGACGTCTCAGAAAATCCAAATTCTCACATAAAACAATGGCCTTAGGTTTATGGCATTCTAGCCGATAGATGTATTGCTGATCCTTGTCATTCGCAAATTTTTCAATTATAAGCAAACGTCTGAGGGCGTCTACCAATGCCATCCGTGTATCCAGATATTTCTCATGCCTGAAGAACATTTCCGACACTCCGCGAACGGATTCTTCAGCCGTAACGATTTGATCCCTAACAGGCATAAGTTCGCCGGAGTCCATTCCTTTGTCAATGTCTATCAGGATGTCCAACTCTTTGGAGTCAAATCGGGTCTGGGGTCTTAGCAAGTCATGCTTTTGCAAAAAAGTTAAATACAATTGATATTTTGGGAGATACAAGCGTTCATATACATCCTCAAATCCAGGTTCCCGAAGAATGGCCTTTGTTGAAAAGCGTAATACGCCATAGGATTGTTCCAAATATTTAAATTCGCTACTCTTTGAAAGCGTGCTGTTAATGCGAACTTCACCTTGATGATATAGTTCATTTAGTGCCTTAATTTCCAGCCAATTCATTTTTCAATCTCTTTAGATACACTTCAAGATCTTCGTTATTCTCCCTGGTGTGAAAATAAGAAGCAGATGGATGATAGTTGATCTTATCGTCTACGTTGCCTTTAATCAAATTGTGTGCATACCATTCATTGGTAATCCCGGACATATATGCCCGAGGCGCCATGGTGATAATCTGATAGTCGAACTCCTCCGCAATCGCAGGAAACGTATTGAAGTTCGTATTATCCAAACTACCTAACTCTTCCAGAATGATAAATCTTAACCCTCTTCGCATCTCCGGCTGGGCAATCGAAAGCCGGGCGATACCTAATAAGGCGATGGCAGAATAAGTCTCCCCAGTGCTCCCCGAAATCTCGTTATCCTGTTCATCTGTCAGGCTTACACTCAAGTCAAAATAGGTATTAGGGCTCAATAATTTCTCAATCGTCACATTTTCCGTTAGTCGGGCGGCCTGTTTAAAGAAATCCTGAATAAATTCGTCCACTGGCCTTTCAAATGTAAGCTCCCCTCTACTTGCAGCGTTGCGTATTCTTTCCCCAAGGTCTTCTACAAAGCTTATCTTAAATGTTTTATTTTCCTTAAACTCGATCTTAAAGAAAAATTTGTTGGAGATTTTCTTTCCAACAAAGAATTTATTCATGCTTTGTACCGTGTCTTTAAACTTACGATATCGGTGTACGGTCGTCTGAAAGACTTTAACTATTCTTTGTTTCATTTCATCGGCCATGGTTAGGCGGTCCCGATTGGCCGCCGCCAATGCATCGGCAATATCATCTGTTGTTCTTATCTTCGATCCCAACAAGGCTTCTTCCAAGGGTCTGAACGCATAAGTCCGGTTGGTTAATTCCAGGTTTACGGGAAGGTTGCTTTGTTTCTCCGTCTCCTCAAATAACTCGACCGCTGTAGAATACAATCTAATGTAGTCTTGATTTACTGTCTCTGCTGTCTTCTTTAATCTAATTATGTCGGAATCTTGTATTTCACTATATTCCGAAAAATTCTGATTGTAGGTTTCAAAGTATTCGCGATTAATTGTTTCAAACTCTTGTTTCTTTTTTAGAGCTATTTCAGCAACAGATATCCGATCCCTTTCCAGAGCGACGATCTCCAGACCTATTTGTTTCTGGTCATTGGCTAAATTCTGCTCATACCGAATGTAATCCGCATGTCGTTTGCGAGTTAGATCTCTTAGTCTTTTCATATTTCGCATCAAGACCTCAGGTTCCTCGGCCCAATTATTTCCTGGGATCTGTTGTTTAATCTGGTCGATCTCTTCTATTACGATTTTTAATCCCGAACTCAGCTGATCGACCTTTTCATCCAACCCTATGATACATGCAATGGCTATCTTCAAGAAATCTATGTTTGAAAGCATCATAATGGCCAGGTCAAATTGGCAACCAAGTAATTTTAGGTCATACGCCTTCCCATCCAATGCTTTCCTGACTTCCAATTGCTTTCTCCGGGTCTTTTCCAACTCATCGCGCTTTTTCTCCAGCAAGGCTTCAATAGACCGGCCGATACCGGGAGTATCAACCAGTGAGCCGGCATCTGGATTATTGACAATAAATTTATGAAGGGCTCCCAATTTCAGCCAGAATCCGTCACTGGCAGCATCCGGCACAATTTCCCATTCCTTCATTAGCGTCTCGGGATTCAGATATTGGCTACCATTGCCTGGCCTTTCACTTTTTAGAATCGGGGTATCTGCAAAATAAAGAATAGCATTTAATTTCTCTCTACTGAGTTCCTCAGTCTGCACCAACATCCATTGCAAGATGCCTCCCTGATCTTTCCCTTCAAAAACACTAATCAACTGAAGTAGTTTTGCTTCCCGACCTTTCAACTCCTCGTGTAACGACATTAGCTCATTTTGCTGCGTCTCCCGGGTCTTCATCAGCTGTTCTATTGATTCATATCGATTGAGGTAGTAATCTGCTTCCTGGAATAACCTTTTGAACTCATCAGAGTGCCGGAGGGAGAGATCTACTATCTGAACATTCGTTCTCCAGGCCTCGGGAAGAATTGGTTTTGGTAGAATCTTAAACTGGGTTATCTGATAATCTAACCCTTCCTTCTGTTTAGCCAGTTCGCCATACTGTGTGGCAAGATCGTAGATCCTATCTACTTCTCTACCGGCAAAATCGATCGATTTCTTTATAGAGGATAATTTGTCCGTTTTACGCTTGTTGATGTTCGATTGCTCCTTCTTATGATCCAGTCTTTTCTTATTTTCATTTTCCCGAGCCGAGACCCTCTGTAGATCGTGGTAAGCAAGGCTAAGCTCACCTTCCTTTAACTCGCGCAAGGCTTTTTGCCTACTGTGATCGAACTCTTTTATTTTCTTTAGCTTCGATTGTTTGATCTTCAATTGCTCAATGTCCCTATTTAATCGATCATATTCTTTTAAAAGTGCGTGAAGGCTCTGCCGCTGATCTCCGTATTCCTTGACAATTTCTCTATCGGAGTCTTCAAATAAAAATTCCTTTAGACTTTTAGAAGCATTAGCAGGAGCAAGATTGAGAGTTTTAGCTTTCGAAAAGGACTGTATTACTTTGGCAAAAGCATCCAAGTTGGTATCAATGGATAAGTTGATAGAAAGAACGTACTTGTCAAAGAGGAATTGATAGTAACGCTTTATTTGCTCCTTATCACGGAAATAAGTTAAATATAGCTTTTTGCTATCCAGTAGATGTCTGGCTAAAGGTTCCAGCTCAGGAATAATTCCCCCTTTCAAAAAGCTAGTTGCAATAGGAATATCGGTTGCGGGAATAGTCAGCTCCTCCAGTTTGCCTTCCAGGTTTGATCCGGCAGTGATCACAAATGGCAGAACCTTCCCATTCTTTCTTGCTTCAATGGTCGTCCCCAACACCAGGAATTGGCCCGGTAGCACCTCCACCACGATGAAACAATAAGCAATAGAAGTCTTATAGGGGATTTGTTCAAGATACCGTGGATTAACGCCATCCGTCCCAAATTGAATGCGGGATTTATCAAAGATAAACAAGATCTGTAGCAAGTCCGCAATGATGGACTTCCCCACACCATTGGGGCCGATAAAATCGGTCCGCAAAGGGTGAAAAAGATAATCATGTACATAGTGCTTTAATATTCCAACCGTCGAGAATGAATAAATTCGGGGAAAGCTCATTCAGCAATTCTGTTTTTATGTTTTTCACAAAAGGTTACAAAATCCTGCAATTCTTTGGCGTAGAGGTCGGCGATTCGATGGATACTCGGCTGAAGTTCAAATCTCAGCTGTTCCTGCTGATTGGACAGCCTCCTAACCCATCCCAATTCATCAAAACTTTTAATCGTATTCGTGAATCTTTTTTCAGCCTTGGCCCAGGCATTTTCAGAGTATACAGGACCAACATTCTCAAAGAATATTCGCTGGTATTCCAGTTTATGTTCGCCATCCATGATCTCTTTCTGTATGTCAGGCCAGGAAATAATCTTTGGATGGTCGAAATACCTGGAATAATACATATCCAATAAAGCCAACCCAACAATAGTCTGAAGTTCCGTCAAGGTCTTCGATCGGGACGGGTCACTAAGCTTTCCCTTTCCTTCGTCAAAAAAGTTGAGGTAAAAATAAATGCTTCGGTCACCTATCGCCCGAACCAGGGCGAGTTTATATATGCACGAATAAAAATTTCTCAATGGATTAAAGTAGTCTTCCAGCACGAAGAATACATTAGCATCGTTCTGCTGAATATGCCGGCCAGACAATAATTTTATATTCAAATCGGCAAAGTGTCTCTCTACAGCTTCTTCCAGGAAGAAGCCGTATCCGGTGCTTTCTCGAACTGCATTTTCCATATAGTAAGGTTTAAATCTTGCATTTTGTCAGCTACCTGTTCCATAACTATTTGATAATCGTTATTATCTGATACGAATTGGGTCAACTCGATCATCACCTGATGGGCAATGGCCAGGTCTTCTTCTTTTAACATGATCTCTTCAATCAAAGGTCGGCCCAAAACCAACCGATCCTTTTTGAGTCTATCCTTTCCTCTTGTAACCCATTCGTTTATCAGCTGTTGACGACGGTTATCCCGTTGGATCTCCTTTCTCTGCTTTCTTTCATACGCCTCATCTTTCGGGATCTGTATCACTACATTATATTGGGGTAATGAAAAGTCATAGTTTCCAGGATGAAAGAGTTTTGTTTCTTCGCAAACGATTGCCTTTTGAGGGAATTCATTGATAAATTGGATCTCTTTATCCCTTAACATGGCGTTTTCCAGAGATAGTTGAAGCAACGCCTTTATTTTCATTCGAAAATTAGACCTCGAAGAAAATTGCTCCTGGAGTTCGCTTAGTTTTTCGCTGGCAATAATAATCTGACCTCGTATCCGATCGATTTTTTCATCTACGTCTCGAAAAAAATCCTGCAGATCTTCGTCGATCGCCCTAGCCATTTCCCAGTGCTTCTTTAAAAGGCCCAATCCTTCCTCTTTTCCTTCGTTCTCCAACGGTTTATAGGCGATCATAGCGGCATAGAAGTTGTCGACTGCCGTATGTAAGGAATGGAGAAATTGATCTTTAGTAGCAATGGCATTAATAATATCTTCAGCTTTTTCGCCAAATTGTTTGAAAACATTGACGAACTTTTTCACCAAAACGGTGGCGCTCTCTTCAGGAGAATTCAGAATGGTATTCAGCTCATCCACGGCCCCCCTCAGCATTTCGTCCAAGGACGCCAGGTGGTTATTAATAATTCGTTTATGAGGCTTGACAAATTCCCTTCCAAATCGTTGTTCCAGCACATAGATGTTGCTTGCTTCCAGAGAGTTGATAGAGAAATACTTGGAAAAACTCTCTTTTAAAGGATGGTTCTTATACGGGTTCTCCAGTCTGTTCAGTAGCAGTTCAACCAATTCCTCGGCAAAATCCGTCAAATAATACTTTGACAGATCGTCTGAGACGTTTCTTATATAAAAGTAGCGGAGCTGGTTTATGATCCGTTCGGCCTGAGATTGCGTCTCACCATAGTTATCGGCCAGCTCTGCCAACACGTGTTTTATATCACTGGTGGTAAAATACCGATCAAGCTCTTTTGCCTTAATCTTTTGATATAACGCAATAACAAGATAACCACCGTCGGATTTTCCCGGTAGTAACAGATCAAATTTTTCAAATAGCTCTCCGTTATGCGACATGGCAAATAATCATTTTTTCGCTGGTTAATTCGAAAAAATCTTTTTTAACCCTTCTCAACAATAAACAGGGATATTGGGAACCACAGACTCCTTACTAACCATACCGAATATATTATCTGCCAAGCAATAAACTAGGCATTAATACTGAGCATTAACCAATTCAAGCAATCCTATGAAATTCGAGTTTTTTTTTAAAATAATAAGAAAAATCATCCTATTTGCATGGATTCGAATATTTATGATCGTATATTATTGATATTTAGCATACTATAGCAATTTTCAATACCTATAAAGCGTTTAGCAATTCATTGATTTCCTACCTTCTTCCAATCGAAGCAGTGTCTCTTTTACAATCTTTGGTTTTCCGCTTTTTTTGAATGCTTATGTAAGTACCCCTTTGCTACTTTTTCCAGTTTTCACGGCCGTCGATATTTAGGTATCCACCATTCATCTGTGCCCACTCTCGGGAAGTTGCATTTCCAAGCCCTTCATGTGGGCGGCAGGTGTTGTATTCCTCCATCCATCGATTTGTCAGTTCTCTTACTTCATAGAGTTCAAAGAATACATATGCGTCCAGGATATCCCTTCTGTAGCTGCCATTAAATCGTTCAATAAAGCCATTCTGCATGGGCCTTCCGGCTTGAATATACTGGATAGTGATTCGTTCATCTTTTGCCCATAGCTCGAAATCCTTACTGGTGTACTCCGGGCCATTATCAACCCGGATCACTTGCGGCTTTCCTCTCCTTTGAATAACTCTTTTCAGGACCCGTTTTACCCTCTTGGCTGCCAGGGATGTATCGATCTCTATGGCCAGAACCTCACGACTGCAGTCATCTATCACATTTAGGGTCCGGAATTTTCTGCCGCCTACCAGGCTATCGCTCATGAAATCCATACTCCAGCTCTGATTGATCCGGCTTTGTAGCTGCAACGGTTGCTTTACCCGCTGAGGGAGCCTTCTTTTACCCTTCCGGCGCTTATTCATCTTCAACTGGCGATAGATCCGGTAGACCTTCTTGTGATTCCAGTAATGCCCAGCTCGTCGTAAATATGCAAAGAGCTTTCTGAAGCTATACGTAGGATGGTCTGAAGCCAGCTTTTGAAGGGCTGCTATGACCGTGGAATCATCCTTTACGCTCCGATAATAATACTGGGATCGTGGTAGCTTCGCTAATTTACAGGCACTGCTGATCGGCAACTTATAATCTGTGACAATCTCTTGTGCTGACTCTCTTTGCCGGCAGGGCCCCAGCCTTTTTTTGTGATTACATCCTTTAAAACGTTATGATCCAGGCTAAGCTCGGCATACATGCGTTTTAACCGGGCATTTTCTTCCTCCAGCTCCTTCAGACGTTTAACGTCGGAACTCTCCATGCCGCCATATTACTCTTCCAGTTATACAGTGTAGCCTTTGATATCTCCATCTCTCGGCAGATATCTTCTGCACTCCGGCCGCCTTCATGCTCCTTAAGTGCCTTTACAATCTGTGTCTCGGTAAATCGTGTTTTTTTCATGCTGTTCAGTTTAAAATTAAGATTTTTGTCTCATTTTAAACTGTCTGCGATTTTGGGGTACTTACAGTGAACATGACAGGAATTTACAAGTTTAATTTACAGTCTCTCGAAAAGGCTACCATGCCATATGTGATAAGTGTCATTTGCCGTCTCATATTTGATCCCACCGCTGTAAGAATCTAAATCTATCATCTAGAACTTATGCTTTTATGTAAATAACCTCACAGTTCTTACAACTTCTCTGTTCCTGAAAATATTCTGCCGGGTCAAACCTTCCATCCCTTGGTTCAAAAATATCCAAGCCTCTTCCTAACTGAATGCGCCAGCCATTATTTGCTATGACATTTCTATCATGAAGGTCTTGGTATTCATATGTTAGGTCAATGCCTAATTCTTTAATAGAAGTTTCTAATTCTTGAAATGATAATTCACTTTCTGATATATAATCCTGTGTGTTCCACGTAATCACATGGAGCTTAATTTCATCCTCTGACGCTTTATTTTTAGCCAACATAACACAAAATTCTAATAAATTTTTAAACTGATAAGGCAGTCTGATATAGGGATCAGTAAGCACAATTCTAGTGGCTCCTTTCAAATAATCTGCGAATAATCTTTTGTAAGAAACTCCTGTCTGATTATCTCTAATAACTAGGTGTTTGGGCACAAGTTTGTCTACCGTTTCTTTTGACGTAGGAATATCTCCAATATATTCCTCATTGTCCTTTACTTCTTCGCCAAACAAATTGGTCTTTTCCAATGTTTCTATATCCACCTCAACACCCGTGGAAGTAACTTTAAATTTAAATTCTGCGGGATGTTCCTTGAATGTTTCATCAATAATATATAATTGATCTTTAACCCGCTTACGGCCTTCCATAGCAAATTCAAGTAATTCTTTAGCTTCATCAACCGTTATTTCTTGATGCGGGTATAATAATTTAACCAAGCCAGAGAATGTTTTACGGACGGCCATTTTATCCCTTGCAGTTAGCGTTCCGCTTAGCTCGAATAATTGATCCATCTTGCCGGTATAATCATATTTGCGTAGCAATCTTAGAATTTCGGCTAAATAATCAACTATAAAACCAAAACCTTTACTAAATACGGCCTCCTTTAAAATTTTTACTTCCCATCCCGGTGAATAAAAGTGCATCCGGTCTAAAAAGGCTCCTTTAATATAAGCCTCCGGTATCGACTCAAATAAGTGTGAATGCTTTAGCATGTAGGGAATGGTATGCTTAGTATTGCCTACAAAAGCCAATGATGCAGTAGCTTGATAAGTTTCTTTACCTCTGTTAAAAGAATGATTAGCCTGGAAAAAACGCTCAAACTGACCATGCTGTAGCGTTTGAAATTGACCAGGCGTGGCGCTCCAAATTGACCATAGCGTAGCGCTGCAAATTGACCACCCTGAGTAGACTTGGGAAAGACAG
>Ga0070665_100008541_pt1 | contig 10364 bp, 8 predicted proteins | sample KBSS13metaG_FD_65862 | JGI IMG/M metagenome (GOLD analysis project Ga0070665, IMG submission 65862) | Switchgrass rhizosphere microbial communities from Kellogg Biological Station, Michigan, USA - KBS S1-3 metaG | ecosystem: Host-associated > Plants > Roots > Rhizosphere > Soil ...
CTGAGCTCGGCGCTGTACAGCGAGATCACCTTTGAGAGTGGGCGCGTCCAGCAACGCAACTTCAACAATTTCCGCGCGCTGCGGATGTCCGAGACTCCGAAGGTGGAGACTCACCTGATCGAGAATCACGAACAGCCCGGTGGTGTCGGGGAAACGGCAACCGCAAGCGCCGCCGCCGCGCTCTGCAACGCTATTTATGCCGCGTGCGGCGTTCGTGTTCGGACGTTGCCTGTCGCGCGCGGCCTGCAGAGGGCATAGCGCGATGAGGATAACGCCGGCCACGGTGTTATTTGAGCGGCAGAATGGTTGGTCCACCTTTCGCAACAACGAATGTCATCACGAAACGAAGCGCAAGGGTAGAGCTGCCGTTGCGAGCGATCAGGTGAGGCGTATGTGCCAGATCGTAGATCGCGTCCCCGGCGGTGAAACGCGCCAGCTCCTCGCCTTCATACTGCGACTCGTATATACCCTCGAGCACGTACCCGATGCCGATTCCAGGATGTGTATGCACCGGTGCAGCGGCTCCGGGCGGAAGCGTCATCAGAAACATAACCGCTTCCTGATCGCCCGCTCCCGGTATCGCCCTGCGCATCAATTCAACCCGGGACGCAGTGCCGGCAGTGGATGAGACATCATTCATTGAGCTTGCTCCGCATCGAACGAAGAGACAGCTTACCCGCCCGGACGTTCTCCGGCAGGCCGGCGCGCCGGGTTCTATGGCCGGCGGCATCGCCAAGGCGGGTGTTCGAGCGGTAGACTCGGCTGAGACCGCGCGCGTCATTGTCTCGTGAATCCAAACCTCGAGGGAAGCTCCATGGGTACCCAGCCAAGTCCTGAATCGGATCCGCTGCGCGCGCTGCTGCCTGTTTCCGCACCCCTGAACGGCCTGCCGTGCTGAACGCCACTGGCTCCCTCATCGGTCGGTTCGTTGAAGTCGAGCCGCACGAAGTGCGCGCAGTCACGCTCGCCTTCTCGTGCAATTTCGCGTTGCTGGCGAGCTATTACCTGCTGCGGCCGATACGCGACGCCATGGCCACCGTGTTTGGTGTCGATCAGTTGCAGAATCTGTTTACCGGCACGCTGATTCTCACGCTGGTCTGTTCACCCGTGTTTGCGTGGCTGACCGAGCACTTCAAACTGTCGCTCCTGCTGCCCGGCGTTTTCTGGTTCCTGATTGTCAATCTCATTGGCTTCTACATCTGGTTCTCGCTCTCACCCGAAAGCCGTTCGCTCGCCGCCGCCTTCTACTGGTGGTTCAGTGTAGTCAACCTGTTCATGATCTCGGTATTCTGGAGCCTGATGGTGGATGTGTTCACTCCCACCCAGGCGGCTCGCCTGGTCCCGGCGATCACGGCCGGCGGCAGCCTGGGTGCGATTGCCGGTCCGCTCGTGGCAGCCCTCGCCGTAAAGCAGATACACGTTCAGGGCTTATTGTTGACCGCCGTGGCCGGGTTTGTGCTGGTGATCCTGCTCGTGCACGGGGTCATCCGCGAGAAGCGCAGGCTCCAGGATGCTCACGCCGAGAGTCAGCGCTCGACGTTCGATCAAACACTGCGCGGCGGCATGTGGGATGGCTTTCGGACACTCGTAGGCTCTGCGTTCCAGATCAATCAGGCGCTGTTCATGCTGCTGATGACGTGGATTGCAACAATCGGCTATTTCATTCAAACCGACATGATAGCCAAAGCGTTCGCGGATGTTGCCGCACGCACCCAGGCATTGGCGAACATTGATCTCGCGGTCAATATCGCATCCGCGGGCGTTGCTTTTTTCGGCCTCGGGCGCTTCATCAGGCGCTTCGGAGTGACCGGGAGCCTCGTTCTCAATCCGATCCTCATGGCGGTGTCGTTTATTGTCCTGGCGCTGTCGCCGACACTCCTGATGCTGCAAGCGACACAAGCCCTGCGGCGCGTGACCCAGTACGCGATTGCCCGTCCGAGCCGGGAAATCTGCTTTACTGTGGTTGAGCAGGAGAACCGGTACAAGACCAAGAATGTCATTGACGTAGTCGTCTACCGCCTGGGGGACTCGAGCTCCGCCTGGGTGCAGGCAGGGATGCGGGCCCTGGGGTTGGGTACGACGGCCGCATTGTATTCCGGCGTGTTCGTTTCGGGCATCTGGGGCGTGATTGCCTTGACGCTGGGCCGGCAGTATGAATCCCGGCGTTCGGCACTGAACAGACAGGAAGAGCACACCCTATGACATCCGACAGTCCCACGCCCGCTGTCCGTTCGTCCTGGATCGCAAAGTGCTTTCGATCCATGGCCATAATCGAGCCGCCCGAGTTGCCCATCGTCCTGCTGTGTACGCTGTGCTTCTTCCTGCTCTTCGGCAGCTACTCGATTGTCAAGCCGGTTCGGGACGCCATGGGGACTGTCTACGGCATGTCTCATATTCAAGAGCTGTTCACCGGGACCTTCATAGCCAGCTTTGTGTTTGCCCCGCTGTACTCCGCACTGGCGGCGCGCATCCGCCTGTCGCGCTTCCTGCCGGGCGTCTATGTGTTCATTGCTGCATCGCTGCTCGCGTTCTGCGCTCAGTTCATTGCCGTCGGTGAGCACGAGGATCGCTGGATTGCGGCGGGTTTCTATGTCTGGGTGAGTACATTCAACATCCTGATCATCTCAGTGTTCTGGAGCTTCATGGCGGATCTGTACTCCGGCGCACAGGCCAGGCGGTTGTTCGGCTTCATTGCCGCGGGCGCAACCCTGGGCGGCATCGCAGGTCCTCTGCTCGCCACGGGCCTGGTGCATCGGGTGGGAAACAACGGTCTGATGATCATTGCGGCCGGGGGATTTCTGGCGACCGCCGCGGTCGTTACGCTTCTGACCCGCGTGAAGCCGTTGCTTCAGGGAGATGAGTCCGCAGCTCGCAGCCCGCTCGGCCACCGCTTGCCGGGCAGCCCTTTCGCAGGTTTCACGCTGCTGTTTCAGTCCCGTTATCTGTTGATGATCACTGCCTTCCTGCTGTTGATGACCTGGATCTCCACCATTGTGTACATCCAGCTCGGTGATCTCATTACGCACGCGTTCCCGAGCCGCGAGGCGCGCACGCAGGCTTACGCGGCTATCGACCTGGTCGTGAACAGCCTCGCGGTCTTCGTGCAGCTACTGGGGACGGGCCGGATCATTCAACGCTTCGGTGTGACGTTCGGGCTGTTGGTGAATCCTGTAATCATGGTGGTTGCCTTCATTGCCGTCGCGTTCTCGCCGGTGCTGCTGGTGTTGAGCGCAATTCAGGTCACACGGCGCGTCGCTGAATATGCGGTCGCCAAGCCGACGCGCGAGATGTTGTTTACTGCCGTGGACCAGGATGAGAAATACAAGGCGAAAAATGTGATCGATACGGTCGTGTATCGCTTTGGCGATGTCAGCTCGGCCTGGGTCAGCTCGTGGATTCAGCCGTTCGGTGTGGCGGGGCTCGCGGTATTCGGCATAGTCGTAGCGGTGTTGTGGTTTCCGGTCGCCTGGGCGCTGGGACGCCGCTATGAGCGTGAGCGAGGGGAGGGCCCAGCCGCATCTCATGAACTGAGCGCTTGAGTGAGCGCGTCCTGGGCCGGCCGCGCACTGTTCGTCCGCCAATCGTCTCGGGTAGTCGCAGCGCCCGCTGGGAATCTTTCAGCCGCCGAGCTATCTTTACGGATTGAGCTGAAGCGAACGCTCACCCAGCCTCAACCTTTAATTCATTGGGAGCCCGGTATGACAACCCGTCGCGAAGTCTTCCAGCTTGCTACCGGCGTCGCCGCTACCGCGGCTACCAGCACAGCGCTTCCAACCGTCGCGGCGACCAGATCGAAGCCCGGCACAGTTCTGATGCTCGGCGGTACCGGCTTCATCGGTCCGCACCTCACCCAGGAGGCTTTGCGCCTGGGCTGGCAGGTCACTCACTTCAACCGCGGCAAACGTGTCACCGGCGGCGTGCCGAACGTGGAAACCCTGATCGGCGACCGTAAAGGTGAGCTGGATGCGTTGCGCGGGCGCAAGTGGGATGTCGTCATTGACGACACCGGCTACATTCCGAAGTACGTGAAAATGTCCGCGGAGCTGCTCGCTCCCAATGTGGGCTATTGTCTCTTCATCTCGAGCATCTCTGCCTACGCCAGCTTCGCGAAACCCAACGACGAGCATTCGCCAACGGGCAAACTGAGTGATCCCAACATCGAGGAGATCACCGGTGAAACCTACGGACCCATGAAGGCGCTGTGTGAACAATATTCCGCTGACGCCTTCAAAGGGCGCATTGCCGTGGTACGCCCCGGTTATATCGTCGGGCCATTGGATCCCACCGACCGCTTCACGTACTGGCCGGTACGCGCCTCCAAGGGCGGAGAAATGCTTGCCCCCGGAACGCCACATGACCCGGTGCAGGTGATTGATGTTCGCGATCTCTCTGCCTGGATGATGAAACTGGCGGGGGCTCGCACTACGGGCTATTTCAACGCGGTCTCGCCGCCCGGCGCATTCACCATGGGCGAGCTCGTCGAGCTGAGCCAGCAGGCGAGCCCGAAGGCAGGCACGAAGGTCACCTGGGTACCGGAGGATTTCCTGAAGGCCCACTGGAAAGCGGACGAGTTGGATTTTCCGCCGTGGTCGCCCATGAAAGGCGACTCCGCGGGTGCTTCTCTCACGTCGGTGACGGCCGCGACCAACATGGGACTGCATTCACGCCCATTGCAGCAAACGGTGCGCGATACCCTGGCGTGGTTTCAGACATTGCCTGCGGACCGGCAGGCGCAGTTGAAAGCGGGCCTGGACCCGCAAAAGGAAGCCGACACATTGAAAGCCTGGCATGACGGCGGCGGCAAAGCCTGAGCGGCTGTTTGAATCCGGATGCCGATGAGCAAATGGCCGGCGTGGTCGGCCAGTTCAGAATTCCACCGCTCTGTGTCAATACCGACAAAGTAGCGGTAACCAAAATCGATCGGCCGGTGGCATGACACCGGGAAAGTTGGGGGGGAGATGCGCACGGTGTCACGTCGCGAGTTGCTTATGGCCGGTGGCGCGCTGTCTGCAGTCAGCCTGACAGAGACCGCCACCACACGAGAGGCTGGCGCAAGAGAGCCCGAGGCGGGCGCCCACGCCGGGATTGTCTCCCTGAGTGCCTGGGAGCTGTCAGACCAGATCCGTTCAAAGCGGGTCTCCTGTGCCGACGTGATGGACGCCTACCTGCGGCAGATCGATCGATTCAATCCGCATGTGAATGCCATCGTTTCCCTGCAGGACCGGGACGGGCTCATGCGTCAGGCGAAAGAGCGGGATGAGCAACTTGCGAAAGGCCAGTACCTGGGATGGATGCATGGCTTTCCTCACGCCGTCAAGGATCTGGCCGCGACCAGGGGGATTCGGACCTCCTATGGCTCACCCTTGCTCGATGGGATACCGCAGAAGGACGCCCTCTTTGTGGAACGCCTGCGGCGCAGCGGGGCCATTCTGATCGGCAAAACGAATGCACCCGAGATGGGCTTCGGATCTCAATCCTACAACCCCGTGTTTGGCACGACTCTCAATGCCTACGATCAAAGCAAATGCGCCGGTGGCAGCAGTGGCGGGGCGGCGGTTGCGCTTGCCTTGCGGCTGGTTCCAGTCGCTGACGGCAGCGACTTCATGGGGTCTTTGCGCAATCCGGCTGCCTTCAACAACGTGTTTGGCTTCCGCCCATCGTGGGGCCGTGTGCCCTCGGGAGGCGATGAGCTGTTTCTCAGTACCATCAGCACCGAAGGGCCCATGGGTCGGTGCGCCCGTGACGTAGCGATGTTGCTATCGGTCATGGCCGGCCCTGATGCCCGGGCACCGCTGGCAATTGAGGGGCGGCCGGAGGTGTTTGCGGGAGATCTGCAGCGCGACTTCCACGGTACTCGCATCGGTTGGCTGGGCGATTTCGCCGGCTACCTGCCTTTTGAGCCGGGGATTCTCGACTTGTGCACAAAAGCGCTCACGTCGCTCGAATCGCTGGGCTGCCGGATCGATGCAGCGCGCCCGGATTTCCCTCCGCAGCGGTTGTGGGAGACCTGGCTCACATTGCGCCATGCCAACAGTGCCGGTGGAATGATCAATCTGTATCAGGATCCTGCCAAGCGCGCCAAACTCAAACCGGAGATCCAATGGGAGATTGCCGGCGGTCTCAATATTTCGGCTGTTGACCTGCAACGGGCCTCGCTCGCCCGGTCGGACTGGTACCGCGCGCTGCAACGGATGTTCCAACAATTTGACTATCTCGCCATCCCGTCTGCGCAGGTGTTTCCGTTCGATGCCCAGATTCACTGGCCGCATGAGGTAGCCGGACGCAAGATGGATACGTACCACCGCTGGATGGAAGTCGTCATCGGGCCGAGCCTGGCGGGGCTTCCGGCCATGAACATACCCGTTGGATTCGGACCGCAGGGGCTGCCGATGGGTATGCAAATCATAGGACGGAATCACGCCGACCTGGCGGTGCTGCAGTTAGCCCATGCTTACGAGCAGGTGGCGCGCTGGCGGGATACCCAGCCGCTCCTGCTGCGCGCCTGAGCTGATTGTTCTTTCAGGATGGAAAAACAGTCGGCTCGTAGCATGCTGCGGGCTGGTCGATCTGCGCTGGCCGAGCCCCATGTCAGTCCAATTGGCGTTCAGCGGCTCGATGCGGCCCTGGATACCGTAATTGACGCACACGCGGGGATCGAGCGCGCCGCCAACGGGTTTGGCTTCACCGAAGGCCCCGTGTGGATGCGGGGTGGTTATCTGTTGTTCACGGATGTCCCCGGCAATGTCATCTACAAACTGCACAACGGCAACCTGTCGGTCTTCATGTTGAATGCCGGTTATCGGGGACCGGATATCTGGCGCTACGGGGGCATGAACGACAACGGTTACGCCAAGAACGATCCGCACTATGAAGAGTTTCCGATGGCAGGCGCCGACGGCCTGACACACGATCGGCAGGACAGGTTGATTATCGCAACCTTCGCCGGCCGGTCCCTGGTGCGCATCGAGCCCGACGGCACACGGACCGTTTTAGCTGACCGTGTCAATGGCAAGCGCTTCAGCGGACCCAACGATGTTGTTGTGAAGAGTGACGGCGCTATTTATTTCACCGACACCTTCGGAGGATTGCGGCGGCGAGCCAGGGATCCCAAACTCGAGATTCCCTACAACGGGTTGTATCTGTGGAAGCAGGGGAAGGTGTCGCTGCTGCTGAAAGACACGATGCCTAACCTGAATGGGCTGGCATTCTCGCCCGACGAGCGCTACTTGTATGTCAACGGCGGCTCGGACAACTATGTCAATCGCTATGAAGTCCAGAAGGACGATACGCTCGCAAACGGCAGGCTTCTGTTTGACATGCGCGGCGATCATTCGGCGGGTGTGGCCGACGGAATGCGCGTGGACAGCGCGGGCAACATCTATGAGACGGGGCCCGGTGGCGTGTGGATTGTGACGGCGGAAGGAAAACATCTGGGAACCATTGCGCCACCTGAGCGGCCTATCAACATCGGGTTTGGGGATTCCGATATGAAGACGCTGTATATGGCGTGCCACACGACCATTTACAAAGTTCGGGTGAAGGTAGCCGGACTTTAACCCGCGGCGCAGCCTGGGCCGCGGGGAACGTCTATTCCGGGTTCTGACCCGCCCGCCGCGGAAACAGTCCGGCACGCCACGACATCTAATCCTGCAAAGACTTCTGTTTGCGGGAGAACGCTCATGACCCGTTCGTGGCTTCGTACGTTCCTGTTGGGAACAGTGTTGACCGCTGTTGCGTTTGGGGTCTGTGCCGATGAGGACGCGAACGGCCACGACACTGGGCACGACCATGGGCACGACCATGGGCACGAACGTGACATGCTGGCGCAGGGTCAGCAGATATTTCGCTTCGATACATTCGGCGACGAAGCGTTCTGGGGTGACACGCTGAACCTGCACCGCGCAATTGCGGGGTCCCGCTTCGGCGGAGTCGGGCCGGGTGTCAGTCCCAAAAAGGCTTTGGCAGTGGGCCTGAAAGTCGATGTCGAGGCATTGCCCCACCAATTGCAACACGACCTGCGTGCACGTCGCGTGGATCTGGACGATCCAGCCGTTACGCTCGCGCTGCTCAAACTCAACGCCGTGGTGGGTCTTACGGGGATATTTCAATCGGGCCGGCTGCAGTCGATCGGAATCCAGTGTGCACTGTGCCACTCGTCGGTGGACAACTCCTTCGCACCGGGTATCGGTCATCGGCTGGATGGCTGGGCCAATCGCGACCTCAATGTGGGCGCAATCGTGAGCCTGGCGCCGGATCTGAGCGCGCTCGCCAGCCTGCTCCAGGTTGATCAGGCAACCGTGCGCAAAGTATTGGCATCCTGGGGGCCGGGGAAGTTCGACGCCGAGCTGTTTCTGGATGGCAAAGCCTTCAGCCCCGACGGCGGCAGCGCTGCCACTCTGATTCCGCCTGCCTTCGGGCTCGCGGGAGTCAATCTGCACACCTGGACCGGGTGGGGTTCCATACCCTACTGGAATGCGTTCGTGGCGGTTCTAGAGATGCACGGCCAGGGCAGTTTCTCCGACTCCCGCTTGAGCGATCCGAGCCAATTTCCGGTGGCCGCTCGCGCAGGCTTCGACAATGTACGCAACGAACCTGACCTTGTAAGCCCAAAGCTTCCGGCGCTGCATGCCTATCAACTTGCGCTCGCCGCGCCCGCGGCCCCGCGCGGGAGCTTCAATGAAAGCGCCGCAGAACGCGGCAGCCAGGTTTTCCAGGCGGCACGCTGCAACTCGTGTCACGTGGCTCCGACTTTCAGCGAGCCCGGTTGGAACCTGCACACAGGGCAGGAGCTCGGTATCGACAATTTCCAGGCGAATCGCGCTCCTGCCGGCGGGTACCGCACGGCGCCGCTGCGCGGTCTGTGGACGCACCTGCAGGGAGGTTTTTATCACGACGGCCGCTTCGCAACTTTGTTGGAGGTCGTGAACCACTATGACTCGCACTTCGGCCTGCACTTGAGCGCGCGCGAGAAGAGCGACCTGGTGGAGTACCTGAAGTCGCTCTAGCGGAACTAGGATACAATCGCCGGCAACGGTGGATATACAACCCAATCAGCTCAAGCGGGCACTCGCGCAGGGCCGGCTGCAAGTCGGTCTGTGGAGCACTTTGTGCAGCAACATCGGCACGGAAGTCATCGGGCATTCCGGTTTCGATTGGATTCTGCTCGACACCGAGCATTCACCTAACGAGCTGCCGGGCCTGCTGCAACAGTTGCAGGCCATGGGCCGCGGCACTGCGACCCCGGTCGTTCGCGCCGCGTGGAACGATCGGGTTCTCATTAAACGGATCCTGGACATCGGTGCCCAGTCGGTTCTGTTGCCGTACGTGCAGACAGCACAGGAAGCCGAGCGTGCCGTTCAGTCCGTTCGCTATCCCCCCAAGGGCATCCGGGGTGTCTCGGCCGGTAGCCGCTCTAGCCAGTATGGCCGCATAAAGGATTACTTGCAGCGCGCTGATGCGGAGATCTGTCTGTTGGTGCAAGTCGAGACCCGGGCGGCCCTGGATCAACTCGAGGCCATTGCGGCGGTGGCGGGAGTCGACGGCGTATTCATCGGGCCGGGGGATCTGGCGGCCTCTTTGGGGCATTTGGGCAACCCACAACATCCTGAAGTGCAGGCCGCTTTGCAGGATGCCGCGGCCCGGCTCAAACGAGTCGGCAAGGCCGCTGGAATTCTCACTGTCGTGGAAGCGGACGCCCGACGTTACATTGAGTGGGGCTATTCATTTGTTGCAGTGGGTGTCGATACCGCATTGCTGGCCAGGAGCGCAGACGCGCTCGCGAACGCGTTCAAGAGCTGACGTCTCGTGGTCGACGGCGGGCGCACCGCTGCCTGCGGATAGCTGTTACGCTCGCCGGCATGCAAACGCTCAATCGGCGCACCCTGATGTGCATGGCAGCCGCAACCGCTCTGGCGAGCCGGGCGACTGCGCAATCCGCCACGCCAGAAGCTCCCCTGGGCTTTGTGACCGATCCAAAGTACCTGGCGCGGGCGCGGGCGCTGTTGGCAAAGCATCCCGCCATCGATCTGCACGCCCACCCCGGTGATACGTTTGTCCGCGGAGCCAAGGGTCTGGCCCCTGAGATTCAGGCGATATCCGGTCCCGATCCGACCGAGGCACGGGCCGTGACCGACATGCAGGTTGGAGGCATGGCCGGCGGCAGTTTTGCCGCGGTTGCGGACCTGGAAATCCTGGGTCTTCGCGACGGCAAGTTGGGGTGGTCACGTGAGTTCCGCCCCGGTGAAGCGCGCGCCAGCTACGAAGTCCAGATTGCCAATCTGCGCGAATGGATACCCAAAGCCGGGGGTGTTATCGCACTATCGCCCGCGGATGTAGTCAGGCTGCAGCGTGAAAAGAAGATCGCG
>Ga0070665_100008544_pt1 | contig 10363 bp, 9 predicted proteins | sample KBSS13metaG_FD_65862 | JGI IMG/M metagenome (GOLD analysis project Ga0070665, IMG submission 65862) | Switchgrass rhizosphere microbial communities from Kellogg Biological Station, Michigan, USA - KBS S1-3 metaG | ecosystem: Host-associated > Plants > Roots > Rhizosphere > Soil ...
GTCGGACTCGCGGGACGGGGTGTGGGACTCGCGGGGGGCTGTGGTGGTGGTCGGGCGGGACGCTCGGCACGGGTCCGAGACCTTCGCCGCGGAGGCGGCGGGGGTGTTCGCGGCCGCCGGGTTCACGACCTACGTACTCCCCGAGCCCCTCCCCACACCCCTGCTCGCCTTCGCCGTGCGCAGGCTCGGCGCGGTGGCGGGGGTGCAGATCACCGCCTCGCACAACCCCAAGGCGGACAACGGGTACAAGGTCTACCTCGGGGACGGCGCCCAGCTCGTCCCGCCCGCCGACACGGAGATCGAGGCCGCGATCGCCGCACAGCCCGCGGCCGTCGCGATCCCGGTCGGCGGACCCACCACCGTGTACGACCCCACGGAGGACTACCTGGCGCGCGTCTCCACCCTGCGCACCGGCTCCGCACCCCTGCGGATCGCGCTCACCCCGATGCACGGCGTCGGGGGCGCCACGGCGGTGCACGCCCTGTCGCGCAGCGGGTTCACCGACGTCCACGTCGTCGCCGAACAGGCCGCACCGGACCCGGAGTTCCCCACGGTCGCGTTCCCGAACCCGGAGGAGCCGGGCGCCTCCGACCTGCTCCTCGCGCTCGCCGCGCGCGTCGGGGCGGATCTCGCGATCGCCCTGGATCCGGACGCCGACCGCTGCGCCCTCGCCGTCCCCACTCCGGAGGGCTGGCGGCAGCTGACCGGGGACGAGACCGGCGCGCTGCTGGGCGATCACGTGCTGCGGCGACGGCGGGGCCTCGTCGCGACGACGGTGGTGTCCTCGACCATGCTCGCGAAGATCGCCGCCGCGCACGGCGTCGGGTTCGCGGAGACCCTCACCGGCTTCAAGTGGATCGTCCGCGGCGGCGCGGGCCTCGTGTACGGCTACGAGGAGGCGATCGGGTACTGCGTCGACCCGGATGCGGTGCGGGACAAGGACGGGATCTCCGCGGCGGTCGTCGCCGCCGACCTCGCCGCCGGGCTGCGCACCGAGGGCCGCACGCTCCTCGACCGGCTGGACGTGCTCTCCCGCACCCACGGCGTCCATCGCACGGTCGGGATCTCGCGGCGGATGGAGCCCGCGGCGCGGGACGCCGTCGTCGCCCGGCTGGTCGCGGCGCCGCCGGAGGGCTGGGAGTCCGACCGCCCCGCACCGGACGTCCTGCGGCTGCGCAGGCCGGGCGCCCGGGCCGTCGTACGGCCGTCGGGGACCGAGCCGAAGCTCAAGGCGTACCTGGAGGTCGTCGAGGAACCCACGGACGATCTGGAGGCCGCGCGGGTGCGGGCGGACGCCCGGATCGCCGGGCTCCGGGAGGAGGTCGACTCGTGGCTGTCCTCCTGATCGTCCACCACACGCCGTCGCCCGCCTGTCAGGAACTGCTCGACGAGGTGCGGCGCGGGGCCACCGACCCGGAGATCACCGGGGTGGAGGTGCGGGTGCGGGCGGCGCTGGCGGCCACGGCGTCGGACCTGCTGGCGGCCGACGCGGTCGTGCTCGGCACGCCTGCGAACATCGGGTACATGTCCGGCGCGCTCAAGCATTTCTTCGACCAGGTCTTCTACGTCTGCGGCGAGGACACGCGCGGTCTGCCGTTCGGCCTGTACGTGCACGGCAACCAGGGTCTCGAGGGCGCGGTGCAGGCCGTCGGGACGATCACCGGGGCGATGGGCTGGGCCCAGGCGGCGGAGACGGTCGCGGTCACGGGCGCACCGGACAAGGCGGCCCGCGAGGCCTGCTGGGAGCTCGGCGCCACGGTCGCGGCGGGGATCAGCTCGTAGGCGCGATCGGGGCCGCGCGGCGGGCGGCCAGCCAGCCGGTGATCTCGGTGGTCCACATGGTCGCGATCTTGGAGTAGCCGCTCGCGTTGGCGTGCAGGGCGTCGGTGAAGTCGGTGGCCGAGAGCAGCGTCGAGGTGTCCACGAACTCGATCGACCGGCCCAGCGCGCGGTGCCGCGCGACGACGCCCGGGGTCAGCCTGGCGAGCTCGGCGCGGTCCCCGAGGTGGGTGGGCAGCGCCGCCCAGATCCCGGCGACGATCACGTGGGTGCGCGGCGAACCCGCGTAGACCTCGGAGATCAGCTGGTCGAGCCGGGCGGCGGTGGTGGCGCCGGACGAGCCGGTGTTGACGTCGTTCGTGCCCATGTGGAGCAGCACGACGTCCGGGTCCGCCTCGGCCACCCACGCCCTGGTCTGCGGGATCATCCGTTGCAGGGTCCAGCCGGAGTGGCCCTCGTTGTCCGGGTCCGCCATGCCCGCGGGGCCGGTGCGCTGCGAGCCGACGAAGTCGACCCGGATCCCGTCGCCTGCGAGGTCCGCGTACAGCGGCCCGCGGTATCCCGCGGTCCCCGGACTGCCGACGCCCGCGGTACTCGACGCGCCCAGGGGCATCACCCGCAGGGGCAGGCTCGCGGTGCCGAGCACGCTCTGTCCGGTGGTGCGCACCGTGGCGGGCGACGAGTCGTCCGCGGGGACGGCGACCAGCACGAGACCCGCGAGCAGCAGCCCGGCCAGCGGCGCGCGGACGTGCCGCACCCACCTCGACCCGCGCATCGCGCCTCCCGCCGCCGGAGCCCGTCCCGCCCGAGGAATCTCTCGGCGGGGTCCCGGCGTTACGTCCGACCCGTCACAGATTCGTCACATCGCCGTGTCCTGCGTGTGACACGCGGGCGCCGGTCCGGACGGGCGGGTGTCACCGGATCGGAGGTAATCTCCGCCGCGTGCCACGGCCCAAGGTCCACGACGACGTGTTGCGCGCCAAGCTCCGCGGGCGTGCCGCGGAGCTGTTGAGCGAGAACGGGGTGACCGGGCTGTCGCTCCGGACGCTCGCGGCGGACGTCGGCACCTCGACCACCGCGGTGTACGCGCTCTTCGGCGGCAAGCCGGGGCTGGTGAAGACGTTGGTCGACGACGCCTTCCGCAGGCTGCGCCACACCCTCGCCGACGTGCCGCAGGGGCCGGACCCCGCGGAGCGGCTGGTCGCGATGGCCGAGGCCTACCGCACGGACGCCCTGCACGACCCGCACCTGTACGACGCGATGTTCGACCGCGACCGGCTCGACGACGAGTCGCGGGACCTCCAGGAGGAGGCGTTCGCCCCGTTGGTCTCCGCCGTCGAGGACGCGGTGGCGGCCAAGGTCCTCCGCGACGACGCGGACCCGGCCACGGTCGCCCTGGGGATCTGGTCGGCCCTGCACGGCCTGGTCTCGATCCAGCTCCACGCCCACCGGCCGCCGGAGGTGGAGGATCCCCGCACGGGCTCCGACGCCGTCCTCCGGGCCGTCGTCGACGGCTGGCGCCCCTGACCCTGCCCCGACCGCGCGCGACTCGCGCCACGTGGTGCGCGACTCGCGGCTCGTGGTGTGCGACTCGCGGAGACTGGTGTGCGACTCGCGGCACGTGGTGTGCGACTCGCGGAGACTGGTGTGTGACTCGCGGGGGCCGAGGGAGGGGTCAGACGGCGCCGAACTGGCGGTCGCCCGCGTCGCCCAGGCCCGGGACGATGTAGGCGGAGTCGTTGAGGCGGTCGTCGATCGCGCCCGTGACCAACCGGACCGGGAGTCCGCTGTCCCCCAGGGCCTGCACCCCCTCCGGCGCGGCGAGCACGCAGACCGCGGTCACGTCGTCCGCGCCGCGGGCGGCCAGCAGGCGGACCGTGTGGACCATCGACCCGCCCGTCGCGAGCATGGGGTCCAGCACGAACACCGGCCGCCCGACCAGCGACTCCGGCAGCGACTCCATGTACGGCGTGGGCTGGTGGGTCGCCTCGTCCCGCGCCATCCCGACGAACCCGACCTGCGCCTCCGGGATCAGGCTCTGCGCGGCGTCGACCATGCCCAGCCCCGCGCGCAGCACCGGCACCAGGATCGGCGGCGCGGCCAGCCGGTGCCCGACGGTCCGGGCCACGGGGGTGTGGATCGGGAAGTCCGCGACGGCGAAGCCCCGCGTCGCCTCGACGACCAGCAGCAGGGTCAGGTCCCGCAGCGCCGCGCGGAAGGCGGCGTTGTCCGTTCGGGCGTCCCGCATCGTGGTGAGCCGAGCGAGGGCCAACGGATGATCGACGACACGGACGTCCATGACGCGAAACCGTACCGATCACCATGCCGTGCGATGTGAACGGTCAACCATCGTGGTCGAACGGTCACTCTGCGTCTCCGAACGGTGGTGCCGTACGTCCGACGCGGGTCCCCCGACACCCGGTCGGGCAGGTCGGAGCGAGAACCCCGCGCACACGTGACACCAAGATCATCATCATCGGTCACGCGGAGTACACACGAAGCGACGGTGACACCAGTGATCATCGCCGTTGTGCGCGCAGCGTCCCGGGTCCCGGACCGTCGGTGACCACAGACCGCTTTCACCGCACCCGAACGGGTGGTATGCCACGAAGACTGTCACGCCGGAGCCGTCACCGACGCTGTACTACATGACAAGGAGGTGATCCGGTGCCGGAGAACACGACCTCGGAGGAGCAGACCCTGGTGGCTGCCGCCGAGAAGCTCACCCAGTGCGACGGATACGTGGTGCTCGCCGTCGACCCGCAGACCGGGGAGGTGGACGCGCACGGCCCGTTCGACGGGCTGACCGCGACCGTGAAGGCCGACCAGCTGCGCCGCGACTTCGATCGCGGGGGCCTGGAGGACGTCACGGTCGGCGTCGTCCGTCTGCACAGCTCCACCTGACCCACCCACCGGGAGTCGGTCCCCCGAGTCCGACACCGGTGAACCGGACCCCCGCGCGCTTCCCGATCGCTCCCCCGAGAGACCGACGGGATCACACTTCCCCGCGCACGGTGTCCGCTCGTGCACGCCGGTCCACGTCCCGCGGTGGGGACTTGGACCGGCGAGCGGATGCCGCTCAGGTGCCGCCGCTAGCATCGCGGCCGTGGCAAGCGACATCGTCCCCATCCAGCTCTCCCTCACCGAGGGCGACCTCGTCACCCTCTGGGCGCCCCGGTGGCGCGAGGACGGTGAGGACTGGGAGGCGTTCCTCGGCGACGAGGACGCGCTCTTCGGGTTCCCGGAGGTCGCGCAGCTCGCCGCGTTCGTCCGCACGCGCACCGAGCACGACCTGACCGACCACCCCGCCTGGTCGATCGTGCCCACGCTCACCGTGGCGGAGCTGACCCCCGAGGAGACCCGCCGCTTCGACGTCATCGGCGTGCCCGAGCTCGTCGCGGAGGAGCCGGACACCTGGACGATCGGCGAGCTCGCCGAGATCCTCGCGATCGTCCGGTCGCTGGCGGAGGTGTGCGACCTCGAGACCGTCACCGCGGTGCTGGACTCCCAGCCCGCGTTCGCCCTGCTCGACGAGGGCACCCTGCCCTTCGCCGGACGCGAGGGCGGGAAGCTCTGGACGCAGCTCGGCCAGACCGTCGTCGAGGAGTGGGACACCGTCGTCGACGCGCTCGACGGCGTGGTCGCCACCCCCGAGATCGACGCGCCCGCGCTCGCCCGCGCCCGCACCGAGGCCGCTGAGCTGGCCGCCCGGATCGCCGAGGCCGAGGAGCGCGTCGAGGAGGAGACCGGCGGCGAGGCCACCGACGCGGAGCTGGACGAGGCCGACGAGGAGGCCGTCGTCGACCAGGTCGCCGAGGACGAGTCCGACACCGGCCCCGTCGGCTTCTGGGAGGAGGTCGGCATCGACCCGATCCGGATCACCACGAGCACCGGCTCGATGGTGACCCTGCGCTGCTACCTGGACGACAAGCCGGTCTTCCTGGGCTCCGACGGCCGGATCGACGCCTTCGACTCCGAGCGCGCGGCGGCCCGCTGGCTGGCCGACGGCGGCAAGGACGACAACGACCTCGTCGCCGCCTCCACCTGGCAGGACGTGCTGGACAAGGCGGCGGTCGGCGAGCTGACGGTGACCGTCGACCCGATGAACGACTACGTGCTCGTCGGGCTGGACGAGGACATCGCCGCGGGCACCCTCGAGGTGGACCCGAGCCAGCTGGAGCTCGCCACCGAGCTGCTGCTCGACGTCGGCGAGTGGGCGGGCGACCCCGCCCCGGCCCGCGCGCTGGCCGAGTCCGAGAGCCTCGGGTGGCTGGTCTCGTTCGTCATCCGGCCCAACCCGACCCGGCTGGCCCCGAGCCCGCCCTTCGACCGCGAGGCCGCCGCCTGGCGCGAGCTCGTCCAGGCCGCCGAGGCCCGCTTCACGACGCCCGGGTGAGGGCCGCGTAGCCGGGCTTGATGATCTCGTCGATGATCGACAGCCGGCGGTCGAAGTGGACGAACGCACTCTTCATCGCGTTGATCGTCAGCCAGCGCAGGTCCTCCCAGCCCCAGCCGAAGGTGTCCACCAGCGCGGCCATCTCCGAGCTCATCGAGCAACCGGACATCAGGCGGTTGTCGGTGTTCACGGTGACCCGGAACCGCAGGTCCCGCAGCAGCCCGATCGGGTGCTCGGCGAGGCTCGGCGCGGCTCCGGTGTGGACGTTCGACGTCGGGCACATCTCCAGCGGCACGCGCTGGTCCCGCACCCAGGCGGCCAGCCTGCCCAGCTGCGGCACGCCGTCGGCGAAGGAGATGTCGTCCACGATCCGCACCCCGTGCCCGAGCCGGTCCGCCCCACAGAACTGCAGCGCCTCCCAGATCGACGGCAGCCCGAACGCCTCGCCCGCGTGGATCGTGACGTGCGCGTTCTGCTGGCGGACGTAGTCGAACGCGTCCAGGTGCCGGGTGGGCGGGAAGCCCTTCTCGGCGCCCGCGATGTCGAAGCCGACCACGCCGTCGTCCCGGTAGCGGACCGCGAGCTCGGCGATCTCCTGCGAGCGCGCGGCGTGCCGCATCGCGGTGAGCAGGCACCGCACCGTGATCGACGACGGCCCGCGCCGGAACCCCTCCAGCACCGCCTGCACGACGGTGTCGAGGTCCATCCCCTGCTCGGTGTGCAGCTCGGGGGCGAAGCGGATCTCCGCGTAGACCACGCCGTCGGCCGCGAGGTCCTCCGCCGCCTCCTGCGCGACCCGGACCAGCGCCTCGCGACTCTGCATCACCGCGACGGTGTGCCCGAACGTCTCCAGGTACCGCACGAGCGAGCCGGAGTGGGCGGCGCCGAGGAACCAGCCCGCCAGCTCCTCGGGGTCACGGGTGGGCAGGTCGGGGTAGCCCGCGGCGTCCGCGAGGTCGACGACGGTGCCCGCCCGCAGGCCGCCGTCGAGGTGGTCGTGCAGCAGCACCTTGGGGGCGCGGCGGATGGTCTCCAGCGTCGGTTCGACTGCCATCCACGAACGCTACCGGCCAGGCCGGATCGGGTGAGCGAGCCACCCGGACGGCCTAACGGTGACTCCCTGTCAGCCGTGAAACCGGACTCGCTACCCTCAGTGCAGCGTTCCCCGCTCCCCCATCCGGATCACAGGAAGCCCACAGCACCCTATGAGCGATCAGTCTTCGATGTCGTTCGACCGGATGCGCGGCATGCTCATGCGCGCTGCCGAGATCCGCGACTCCGAGCAGCAGCAGGTCTTCGACTCCCTCGACGAGATCCACGCACGACTGTCCGCGCTCGACGCGCTCGGCACCGTCCGCAAGCGCCTCACCGAGCTCCCCGACCGCACCGAGGTGGGCGTCCTCGCCGAGCGCCTCGACGAGACCGTGCAGAAGGTGGACGCGCAGGACGTCGTCCTCGCCTCCCTGCTGCGCGCCGTCGAGTCGCTGCCGGACAAGCTCGCCAAGCCCTTCGCCCAGCTCGACGGGCGGCTCGACGGCATGGCCGGGCGCCTGGAGGGCGTCTCCGGCCGGATGGACGGGCTGGACGACCGCCTCGGCGGGCTGCACAAGCGGCTCGACGACCTGGACAACCGCCTCGACCGGCACGAGATGCGGCTCGACGCGATGCCGAACTCGGTCGCCACGCCCATCCGCGAGCGGGTGGACGGGGTCGAGAAGATGGTGCGCGAGCAGCTCGACGGCGCCGTCCGCGCGGTCGAGGAGAACAACGAGGGCGTGCGGAACCTGCTGGGCGACACCAGCGTCGGGCTGCACCGGCGGCTGGAGGACCTCGCCGGTCGACCGGCCGTCGACCCGACGGAGGCGCTGGACTCCCTGGCCGAGCGCCTCGAGATCCTCGCCGGTCGCCTGGAGGCCGTCGCGGGCAAGGTCGACGCCATGGAGAACGGGCTGGTCGAGAAGCTCGACGGCAAGCTCGGCGCGGTCGACGGCAAGCTCGGCGACCTGGACTCCGTGCTGCGGGCCCGGCCGGACGAGGGATCGCTCACCGCGCTCGTCGTCAAGGCGAACGAGGAGTCCGAGCGGCGCAACGCGGGCCAGCTGGACGAGGCCATGGCCACCTTCGCCGAGCTCATCCTGGGCCGCGGCAACGGCGGGGGCGCGAGCACCCCGCCGCCTCCGCCGCGTCCGGCGCAGCGCCGCTCCACCCGCAGCCGAGCCGCGGTGAAGAGCACCTCGAACGGCCACTCGACGGTCGACGTGGTGGACGACCCCGACGACTGAGCGCCACTCGTGTGGCACAAGCGTCACTCAGCGACGCTTGTGCCACACGAGCAGCACGGGGGCTAGAAGGGGAGGCGGCGCCAGAGCGGCGCGAGCTCGCGGACCTTCAGCAGCTTCATCACCAGCAGCAGGATCGGCGTCGCCACCACCAGCGCGACGACCAGCACCACCCACGCGGTCCCGCCCGAGGTCGGGGTCCCGCCCTCGATGGCCCGGCCCACCAGCCAGGCCACCCCGCAGGCGACGACCGAGGCGGCGACCGTGCGCCAGAGCGTCGAGAGGACCTCGCGGCTGCGGACGTGCCCCAGCCGCCGCGCGATGACGACCTGCCCCACCACCGCGCCGACCACGAACGACAGGCTGTTGGCCGCCACCAGCCCCAGCACGACGTCCTCGGGCGCGAGCAGCACCGGGCTGAGCAGCAGCAGCGGGATCTTGACCACCACGATCACGAGCATGATCAGCGTGGGGGTGCGGCTGTCCGTCATCGCGTAGAAGACGCGCAGCTGCAGCAGCGTGATCGCGTACGGCAGCAGCCCGAACGCCGACCAGGCCAGCGCGGTGCCCAGCTTGGCCGCGCCGCCGCCTGCGTTGCCCGCGCCGAGCGAGAACAACGCGAGGCCGACCTCGGTGCCGAAGAAGGTCAGCAGTGCCGAGATCGGGACGAGGAAGACCGTGGACAGGCGTGAGCCCAGCGAGAGGTCGGAGACGACGTCGTCGTACCGGTTCTCGGCGGCCGCGCGGCTCATCCGCGGCATCAGCGCGGTGAGCAGCGAGACGCCGAGGACGCCGTACGGGACCTGCAGGAGCAGCCACGCGTTCGAGTAGATCGCGTAGGCGGCGGGGTCCGCGGCCGTGGCCACCCGGGTCGTGACGATCAGCCCCGCCTGCCCGACGAGCACGTACGCCACGACCCACAGCGCCAGCCCGCCCGCCGACGACAGCCGCGGGTCCCAGCCCCACAGCGGCTTGAGGGACACCCCGGCGCGCTTGATCGCGGGCAGCAGCACCAGTGCCTGCACGGCGATGCCGAGCGTGGTCCCGATGCCCAGGACCAGCAGTTTCGCGTCTCCCATCCGGACGGGATCGACGCTGATCTCCCCCGGCACCAGCACGTACACGACCAGCACGCCGATCATCACGACGTTGTTCAGCACCGGCGCCCACGCGAACGCCGCGAACCGGCCCTTGCTGTTGAGGATCGCGCCGAGCAGGGCGCCGATGCCGTAGAAGAAGATCTCCGGGAGGAGCAGCACGGCGAACGCGGTGGCCAGCTCGGGGTTCGCCGTGGCCGTGGTCTGGCTGCCCATGTACAGGCTGACCAGCGGGCCAGCGGCGAGGACCGCGACCAGCGTCGCGACGAGCAGCGCCGCGCCCGCCATCGTGACCAGGCGACGGGTGTAGGCCTCCCCGCCGTCCGCGTCCTCCTTCTGCGCCCGGACCAGCAGCGGGATCATCACGCTGGTCAGCACGCCGCCGATGAGGAACTCGTAGACGATGTTCGGCAGGGTGTTCGCGATCGTGTACGAGCTGTTGACCAGCCCGAACGACAGCACCGCGACCAGCGCGATCTGCCGCAGGAACCCGGTGACCCGGCTCGCCAGGTTCGCGACGGCCATCATCGAGCTCGACCGCAGCAGGGAGGGACCCTTGGGCTGCTAGGGCGCCTTCCCGAGATCGACGGTGACCGGCTCGAGGACCTCGGTCGGCCGGTCGAGCGGGGCCATCAGCTCGGTGGGGTCGTCGAAGTTCCCGCCGGGCACCCGCTGCCACGGGGGCGGGACGGGGCGACGGACGGGCCCGCGGCTGACCGCGTTGGTCCGGGGGCCGGAGGGTGGGCCGGTGTTCGGCCCCGGCCACGGACGGCCGCCTCCCGGCGGGGGGCCGGGGTGCGGGGGGCCCGGGT
>Ga0070665_100008545_pt1 | contig 10361 bp, 10 predicted proteins | sample KBSS13metaG_FD_65862 | JGI IMG/M metagenome (GOLD analysis project Ga0070665, IMG submission 65862) | Switchgrass rhizosphere microbial communities from Kellogg Biological Station, Michigan, USA - KBS S1-3 metaG | ecosystem: Host-associated > Plants > Roots > Rhizosphere > Soil ...
CGGTCAAGCGCACGCGCGTGCGCAGCCTGCTCAAGCCCATGACCGGCGGGCGGCGGCGGACCAGCCGATTCGGCGAGCTCTGATTCGATCCGCGCCTACAGTGCGCGCGTCATCTCGACGTGCGGGATGCCCGCTTCCTCGAACACCGCACCGTGCGAAGCAAATCCTGAGCGGGCATAGAAGGGCACGGCGCTGGTTTGCGCATGCAGCACAACCTCGACATCGCCGCGTGCACGCGCCGCGTCGATCAGCGCGTCGAGCACGCGCCGCCCGACGCCGCTGCTGCGCAGGCTCTGCAGCGAGGCCATGCGACCGACGCGGCCGATGCCCGGCGCCTCTTGCAGCAGGCGTCCCGTGGCCAGCGGCATGCCCAGCCGGTTGAACGCGACGGCGTGCACGCAGCTCCGATCCGCCTCGTCCCACTCCATCTCCTTCGGGATCTTCTGCTCGTCGATGAAGACCTCGGTGCGAATTGCTTCCGCATGGGCACCGAGCGCGGCCCAATCGCCCAGGCGCACGTCGATCATCCCCTCGCCGGCCTCGAACGCGGCGAGCACCTCGCGCAACGCCGCCGGCACCGGCTTGCTGGTTTGCGTGTTCGGGTCGGCGAAGACGTAGACCAGTTCGCCCGACACCAGCAACTGCTCCTGGCGGAACACACCCGCGCTGAACAGGATCGACGAATTGCCGACACGCGCGCAGCGCATGCCGACGTCCAGCACGTCGTCGTAGCGTGCCGAGCCTTCGTACTCGAGCGTGGCCTTGCGCACATAGAGATCGCCGCCGAGGTGCTCCATCGACGCCGCGTAGGGCAGCGCGAGCGCGCGCCAGTAGCCGGCGATCGCGCTGTCGATGTACATCAGGTAGTGGGCGTTGAAGACGATCTTCTGCGCATCGATCTCGGCCCAGCGCACGCGCAGCCGATCGAAGTAGCGGAAGGACAGCCGGTTCATGGAGAGTTCGGTTCCTCGGGGGCAAAGGCGGTGCGCAAAGCCGCGCCGATCGCGTCCAGCGCCTGCCCGGCTTCGGGCAATGCGCGGCCCATCTTGATGAAATCGTGGGTCACGCCGCGGTACAGCTCGAGCTCGACCGCCACGCCCGCGGCCCGCAGTCTATCGGCATAGGCGATCCCTTCATCGACGAGCGGGTCGCAATCGGCGAGCACGATACAGGCGGGCGCCACGCCGTCGAGATCGTCGGCCTCGAGCGGCGCGAAGCGCCAGTCGCGGCGCTGTGCTTGGTCGATGTAGTGGTCGAAGAACCATGCGATGGTCTCCGCATCGAGCAGATAGCCGTGGGCATAGCGGCGGTGCGACGCCGTGTCGGCGTACGCCGTCGTGCCCGGCGTGATCAGCACTTGGGACCGCAGGCGCAGCCCGATGTCACGGGCGTGGATGGCGCAAACGGTGGCCAGTGTTCCGCCGGCGCTGTCGCCGCCGACGGCCAGACGCGTCGCGTCCAGACCCAGCCTGCCGGCGTGCGCGGCGAGCCAGCGCATCGCGTCCCAGGTGTCGTCGACGGCGGTCGGGAAGCGATGCTCGGGCGCGAGGCGATAGTCGAGCGCGATCACCGCGCAGCCGCTTCTCAGCGCGATCTGACGGCACAGGCTGTCGTGCGTCTCCAGCCCGCCGATCGTGAAGCCGCCTCCATGGAGATACAGCAGCGCGGGCAGAACGTCCCTCGATGGCGCATACAGCCGCGCAGCGAGCGGCGTGCCGTCACCCGCCGGGATCGCGATCTCCTCGACCCGCGCCAGCACCGCGCGCGGCGGCTCCAGGATCTCCGCGGCTGCATCGTAGGTCTTGCGCGCTTCTGCCACGCTCATCGCATGAAACGGCGGCCGATTGGCGCGGCGGATGTTGGCGAGCAGCGCGGTCATCTGCCGCGTCAATGAATCTCCCGCCATTGATCAGAAGATCGAATCTCGATCGATGCCTTGCCGCGTCATGCGCCGGCGCAATTTGAGCAGCGCCTCGTTCTGGATCTGGCGGATGCGCTCGCGCGTGAGTCCGAGGCGCTCGGCGAGTACCTCGAGCGTCTCCGGTTCGCGGTCACCGAGGCCGTAGCGGCCGGCGACGACCTCGCGTTCGCGGTCGTTGAGCTCGTCCAGGCCGTGGGTCAGCAGCACATCGATCTCGTTGCCGAGCGTGCGGTTCATCGGATCGGTGGCGCCGTCGTCGGCGACGCCGTCGAGCACGGATTCACCTGCAGCCTCGCCGAGATGACGCTCGATCGGCGCATCGAGCGATGTGGGCTGCTCGGCGAATTTCAGCAGCGCCGTCACTTCGCCCACCGGGCGGCCGACCGCGGCCGCGACATCATCGACGCGCACCGGCTGATCGCTGTGACCGGCGCTCGCAGATGCCGCCTCCAGGGCACGCCGCGCCTTCAGCACCTGGTTCAGTTCGCGCACCACGTGCACCGGCAGCCGCACGAGCCGCGCCTGATGCATGATCGCGCGCTCGATGCTCTGTCGTACCCACCACGATGCGTAGGTCGAGAAGCGGAACCCGCGCTCGGGCTCGAACTTGTCGATCGAGTGCATCAAGCCGAGGTTGCCTTCCTCGATCAAGTCGGTGAGCGGCAGGCCGCGGCCCAGGTAGTTCTTCGCAATGCTGACGACGAGCCGCAGGTTGTGCTCGATCATCGCCTGGCGCGCCGCGAAATCACCGGCGCGGGCGCGTGTCGCGGTCTCGAACTCCTGCTGCGGCGTGAGCAGCGGCGCGCGGCGGATCTCGCGCAGATAGGTCTGCAGCGTGTTGCCGACTTCCGAGTCGCCCGCGGGCAGTTCGATGCGCTCGTTCAGCGCGCCGTCGCCATCGATGGCGACCGGAGCGTCGGCGGCCTCGACATCGACGTGCATCGCCGCCGCGGCGCCGTTGCTCAGCCCGACGGCGTCAAGCGCATGACCATCCGGCGGTGTGCGCTTTCTGGCCATGCTCGATGCCCCATGCTGCCGTCAGCGCGGCGGCAAGAGCTTGGCCGGGTCGATCGGCTTGCCCAGTTTGCGGATTTCGAAATGGAGCTTGACGCTGTCGGCGTCGGTGGAGCCCATCTCGGCGATCTTCTGGCCGCGGCGCACGGATTGATCTTCCTTCACCAGCAATGTCTGGTTGTGCGCATACGCCGTCAGGTAGGTGTTGTTGTGCTTCAGGATGATCAGGTTGCCATACCCGCGCAGCCCCGAGCCGGCGTAGACGACGCGGCCATCGGCCGCCGCGAGCACCGGATCGCCGGCCTTGCCACCGAGCACCAGCCCCTTGACCTTGCCTTCGTCGAACGGCGCGATCACGCCGCCGTTGGCGGGCCAGCCCCATTGCACGTCGTCGTCACCGTCGCGCGACGCGGCGGCGGCGGGTGCGGCGGCCTGCGCCGGCGCCGTCGCGGGCGGTGCCACAGCGGTGGCGGGCGCGGTTCCGGCAGGGGCGCTCGCCGCGCCGGGCTTCGCATCGAGCGGACGCGTTTCGACACGTGCCGTCGTCACGGGCTTGGTCGTGCCCGCGTTCGTCTCCGGCCCCGGCGGCACCACACGCAGCACTTGCCCGACCTCGATGATGTTGGGGTTCTCGAGGTTGTTCCACTTCGCCAGATCCTTCGGGTTCTGGCCGGTCTCCAGACCGATCTTGATGAGCGTGTCGCTCGTCTTGACGGTGTAGTAGCCGGGCTTGCCGGCGTTCTCGGCACCCGGCGGCAGCTTGCCCGCATCGGCAGCAGGTGCGGACGCTGCGCCACTCGCCGCGACCGCGGGCGCAGCCGCAGCCGACTTGACCGCGGGGTTGCGATCCTCGACCGGCGCGCGATTCGGCGTGAGCGCACAGCCGGCCAGCAAGCTCGCAGCCAGCACGCACAACGCGGCCCATTTCGATTCCATCAAGAACATTCGTGTGACTCGTGTGAACTCTTGCTTTGCGACTTCATGCACCCACGCCGGATTTTAGAGGGACGAAGTGGACTGCTTCATGTGGCATGTGGTGGAAGCCGCGCTCGCTGCGATCGACCACCATCAGCACTTGCCGATCGCTGCCGGGCTGGCGCAGCGGCGACACCAGCCGGCCCCCGACGGCCAACTGGTCCAACCATTCCTGTGGCAAGGCATCGCCACCAGCTGCGGCGATGATGCTGTCGTAAGGCGCATTGGGCGGATGCCCGCGCATGCCGTCACCATACACCAGCCGCAGGTTGCCGCTGCGCAGCGGTGCCAGCAACGTGCGAGCCTTGTCGTGCAGCGGGCGCAAGCGCTCGACGCTGAGCACCTGGCGCGCGAGCAGCGACAGCACCGCCGCCTGGTAGCCGCAGCCGGTGCCGATCTCCAGCGTCTGCCCGAGGCCCTGCGCACGTCGCGCGTTCTCGCCGCCCATCAGCAACTCGATCATGCGCGCGACGACCGAGGGCTTGGAGATCGTCTGGCCGTGGCCGATCGGCAGGCTCGTGTCCTCGTACGCCTGCGACACGAGCGCCGCATCGATGAACTGATGTCGCGGCACCGTGGCCATCGCATGCAGCACCGCATCGTGCTGCACGCCGGCCTGGCGCAGGCGCTGCGCCATGCGCCGCCGCATTTCCGCGGAATCGAGACCCATTCCCGTGGGCGCCGGTGCCGGCGCACGCGCAGCCTTCGCGCGCTTGGCATCGAGCTCGTTCAGGCGCAGCGGAAACTTCGGCGCACGCCGCGGCTCGCCGTTGTTGCTGCTCATGACGCGCCCTGCCCGAGCCACGTGCTCCACTCGGGCAGCGCTGCGTGATCCGTCAGATCCACCTGCAGCGGCGTGATCGACACGCAACCGTTTGCCGTCGCGTGAAAGTCGGTGCCGGGGCCTGCCTCGCGCGCATCGCCGGCGGGCCCGATCCAGAACATGGTCTCGCCGCGCGGGTTCGTCTGCCGGATCAAGGGCTCGCTCGCGTGACGCCGGCCCAGGCGCGTCATCACGCGCGGCAAGGTATCGGCATCGGCACGATTGGGGATGTTCACGTTCAGCAGCCAGGGTGCACGCGCCGGTGGCTTGTGCAGCACGCGCTCGATCACGCTGCGCGCGACACGCGCCGCCGCCTCGAGATCGCCCCACCCTTTTTGCACTTGCGAGAACGCGATTGCCGGGATGCCGAACAGATACCCCTCCATCGCCGCGGCGACGGTGCCGGAATACAGCGTGTCGTCGCCCATGTTCGCGCCGTTGTTGATGCCCGAGACGACGAGATCCGGCCGATGCGGGAGCACCCCGGTGAGCGCGAGATGCACGCAGTCCGACGGCGTGCCGCTGATGTAGCGAAAGCCGTTGCTCGCGGTGTGCACCGACAGCGGCCGATTCAGCGTCAACGAGTTGGATGTGCCGCTCGCGTTCTGCTCCGGTGCGACCACGTCGAGTTCACCGAGTCCTTCGCAGGCCCTCACCAGCGCGGCGAGCCCGGGAGCGAGGTAGCCGTCGTCGTTGGCGATCAGGATGCGCATTCGACGATTGTAGGGAGTCGCCCTGCGCATCGGTTCGTCGCGTCACATCCGTGACGCGGCGCACGGGCGCAGCTGCGTATGATTCCATCGATACAACCTGAGGAACATCCGATGCACGCATGGCTTTGCGAGAACCCCGTTGGCGTCGATGCGCTGGTCTGGAAGGAACTGCCCACACCGGAGCCCCAGGCCGACGAGGTGCGCGTGGCGATCCGCGCGGCCAGCCTGAACTTCCCCGACATCCTGATCGTGCAGAACAAGTATCAGATGAAGCCGCCGCTGCCGTTCGTACCGGGCTCGGAATACGCTGGCGTGGTCGAGGCGGTCGGTGCCGACGTGAAGCACGTGAAGGTCGGCGACCCGGTCGCGGCGTTCACCGGCACCGGTGGTTTCGCCACGCACGCCACGCCGAAAGGCGCGCAGGTGATGCCGCTGCCCAAGGGCTTTGCGTTCGACGACGCCGCGGCCTTCGTGCTGACCTATGCGACGACGCACCATGCGCTGATCGACCGCGCCCAGCTCAAGGCCGGCGAAACGGTGCTGGTGCTGGGCGCCGCGGGCGGGGTCGGCACCGCGGCGATCCAGATCGCGAAGGCGGTGGGCGCCCGCGTGATCGCCGCCGCGTCGAGCGACGAAAAGTGCAAGCTCTGCGCCGAGATCGGCGCCGATGCGACGATCAACTACGGCGCGGCGAACCTGTCGAACCTGCGCGAGGACATCAAGCGCCTCACCGACGGCAAGGGGCCGGACGTGGTCTACGACCCGGTCGGCGGCGACCTGGCCGAGCCGGTGTTCCGCTCGATCGCGTGGCGCGGCCGCTACCTCGTGATCGGCTTTGCGCAGGGCGGCATCCCGGCGCTGCCGTGGAACCTCGCGCTGCTGAAGGGCGCATCGATCGTCGGCGTGTTCTGGGGCGACTTCGCGCGGCGCGAGCCGAAGGCGAACGCGGCCGCGCTGGCCGAGCTCGCGAAGTGGTACGCCGAAGGCAAGGTCAAACCGGTGATCGATCACCGCTTGCCGATGGAGCAGTTGCGAGAGGCCTATGCGCGCATGGGCAGCCGCCAGGTTCGCGGCAAGCTGGTGATGACGAACGCGTAACACCGCGACTCGCGCGGGCGGCCCGCGAGGCCGATTGCGCTACCATGCCAGCACCGAAGAAGCAGAGGTGCCTGCAGCATGGCAGTGAAGGTACTCATCGTTGAGGACAATCCGGTTGCACGCAGTTTTCTGACCCGAGTCGTCAAGGAAAGCTTCAGCGATGCGCTAACGATCACCGAAGCCGGGGACCTGGAATCGGCACGCCGCCAGATCGGTCCGCTGGGCAACGCCGCCGCCGTCGCCGATCCTTTCAAGCTCATCCTCGTCGACCTCGAACTGCCCGACGGCAACGGCATGGAATTGCTCGCCGAGCTCGGCCAGTACCCGGCGACGAAGATCGTCACCACGCTCTATTCGGACGACGATCATCTCTTTCCCGCGCTGCAGTGCGGTGCCGACGGGTATCTGCTGAAGGAAGATCGCTTCGAAGTCCTCGTCGAGGAGCTGCAGAAGATCGTGCGCGGGCAGCCGCCGCTCTCGCCGGCGATCGCGCGACGATTGCTCACCCACTTCCGCTCCGGCTCGGGCGGCAGCAGCGGTGTCGTGACCACCGATCCGATCCCGCTGAGCGCCGGCTTCCAGAGCAGCCGACCGGTGCCGATGGGCCGCGGCGCACCGCTGGACCACGAGCGCCTCACGCCGCGCGAGAGCGAAGTGCTGACTTATCTCAGCAAGGGCTTCACGATCAAGGAGATCGCGAGCCTGATGGGCATCAAGTGGTTCACTGTCAACGACCACATCAAGTCCATCTACAAGAAGCTCAACGTCTCGAGCCGCGCTGAAGCCGCCGTGCTCGCGAGCAAGCAGGGGCTCGTCTAGAGCTTCGGACGCAGACCGTGGCCCACGAAGGCGCCGCCGAACCCCTGCGCAGCTCCGGCACGGGCAACACCTGGCCCGGCGGGCGCAGTTCGCCGACGTGGACCGGCCTGCCCACCAACCTGCCCGACAGCGTGCTCGACGCCGGATGGAACGAGCGCAGCGACGACACGCTGCACGACAGGCAATGGAAGGGCCAGCGGCTCGCCTTGCTGATCCTGCTCACGCTGATCGGCGCACTCCTCGTCGCGATGACGATCCGCGCGCTCGCGGACACGCCGCGCATCGCGGCGCAATGGCGCATCGACGCTCTGGGCCGCATCGAGCTCGCCTCCAGCAGCGATCCCGCACTGCGGGCGCACATCGGCCAGGCCCTGACCGGCGTGATCGGCCCAGACGACGCCGTGGCCCTGCCCGACGCCCTCGCCTTGCAGCGCACGCCGCGCTGGGTGGTGCAGGATGCCGATCGCGAGCGCCAGCAGGCGACGCAGCTGCTGCTCGTGAATGCGCTGTCGGCGCAAAGCGTGCGCCTGTTCTTCGCCGACGGTTCGAAGCTGGAGTTGCAGCCTGCGCCGCGTGGCCTTGGCGCGCTGCCGGTCGCGAGCTGGCTGCTGTGCGCGGTCGCGCTGGCGCTCTACATGATGGCCGTGCTGGTGGTGCTGCGCAGCGCCAGCGCACGCAACATCATCTACGCGGCGATGGCGCTGTGCCAGGCCGGCAACCTGCTGCTGATGGCGGCCGAGCTTGCGCTCGAGTTCGGCCTGCCGGCGCCGCTGCTGCGCTGGGGCATGCCGCTGCACATGGCGTTCGATCTGTTCACCGCCGCCGCCATGGTGACCGCGACCTGCCTGCACCCTCGCCGGCTGCCGGGTTCTGGCTGGATCGCCCTGTGCGCCTGGGGCGTGGCATTCGTGCTCGTCGCGATGTTCAGCGCCGGCGCGCTGCCATCGGCCTGGTGGTGGATCCAGATCACGGTCATCCTGGTCGGCGGCGTCGGCGTCGGTCTGCTGAGCTGGTCGTATCAGATCGAGCCGCATCCGTTCGCGATCGTGCTGCGTCAGTTCGGCATCGTCACCACGACCACCTGGGCGCTGCTGACCATCGCGCTGGCCGCCTCCGACGGCCTGCGCAGCGTGCCGCACAACATTGCCGACACCGGCGCGGCGATCTGGTATGTCTACCTCGCCGCGTTGCTGCTGCTCGTGCCGTTCCTGGCGCGATCGCAGAACGTGCTTCGCGAGTTCGCCCTGCTCGCAGCGGTCGGCACGGTCGCGATCTCGCTGTACCTGCTGTTCGTCGCGGTCTTCACGCTCGGCCAGTTGCCGGCGTTGACGCTGTCGCTGTTCGTCTCGCTCGGCGTGTATTCGGCGGTGCGCCAATGGATTTTGAGTCAATTGATCGGCAGCAGCGTGCTGACCACCGAGCGCATGTTCGAGCAGCTCTATCGCATCGCACGCGAGGTCGAGGCGCGGCCCGAGCGGGTGCCGACGCTGCTGTCGCAGTTGCTCAGCGATCTGTTCGAGCCGCTCGAAGTCAACGTCGGCGATCTGCGCACGCGGCGCTCACGCGTCGCCGGCGACGGTTCGAGCATGCTGATCCCGGTGCCCGTGCTCGGCGGCGGGGACATCACACCGACGCAATCGATCCTGATCCGCTTCGCGCAGCGCGGCCGGCGCCTCTTCACTGCCGAAGACGCGCGACTCACCGATCGCGTCGTCGAGCAATTGCGCCGCGCGGTGCATTTCGACAAGGCGGTCGAGCAAGGCCGCCACGAAGAGCGCTTGCGCATCGCGCAAGACCTGCACGACGACATCGGCGCGCGGTTGCTGACGCTGATGTACAAGGCGCAGTCGCCCGAGATGGAAGACTACGTCCGGCACACGCTGCAGGATCTGAAGACCTTGACGCGCGGTCTCGCCGCGTCGAACCACCAGCTCTCGCACGCCGCGGCAGAGTGGAAGTCCGACCTTTCGCACCGGCTGATCGCTGCGCATGTCGAACTCAAGTGGGTGTTCGAGTTCGACGTCGACATCCTGCTCACCGTCGTGCACTGGTCCGCGCTCACCCGCATCATGCGCGAGCTCGTCAGCAATGCGATCGCGCATGCGCAGGCTCAGCAGCTGGAGATCGACTTTCGGCTGTTGAACGACCGCCTCGAGCTGACGATCACCGACGATGGTGTCGGCCACGATCCGCGCGCCTGGTCACACGGCCTGGGCCTGGGGGGCGTGCGCAAGCGCGTGAAGCAGCTCGGTGGGGAAGTGGAATGGCGCGAAGTGCAGCCGCACGGCATCAGCTGCAGGGTCGTGATCCGGGACTTGTCGGCCCGTTGGCAGCTTTGACGACAACTACAAGGAGCCTGGATGAATCGCTCTCGACTCTTCGCCCTGTCAGCCCTGCTCGTCGCGGGCGCGTTGCCCTTCGCGTCCTACGCTCAGCCTGCAACTCCGACGGCTGCGTCCGCCGCATCGGCGCCGGTTGCACCGCCGCCACCCAAAGGGCCGCGGCTGCTGACGCCGAAGGAGAAGCGCGACAACGCCGAAGCCGCCGCCTCGCCTGATCTGCGGCCTGATCGCCCGGTCGTGCCGCAGATACGGATCCCGCTCGGTCGCAAGCCCGCGCCCGCTGCATCGCCGGCTTCCGGGCCGCAGAAACCCGCGCCCTGAGTCGGCAGCGCAATGAAAAAAGGGCCCCGGATCGCGCCGGGGCCTTCGTGTTTGGCGGGGTGGCTGATGGGGAACGTCCCCCTCCAACCCTTGCGAAGGAAAATCAACGACTTGGAGACGGCTGCTACACGGCTCTGTGTAGCAGGTGTAGCAATTCCTGCCCGACGCGCAAGCAGGTTTGAGGCCATTCACTCAGGGCTCGGCGTCCGCCGATCTCTGCCTTCGCAAAGCCGGCCCGATTCGCGATTGTCAGCACGTCCGCCGCAGGGAAGGTCGCGTACGCAACGTGCCGTTGAAAAAGCTGACCAGCAGGCTCGTTGCGGCAGGGGCCTTCC
>Ga0070665_100008546_pt1 | contig 10361 bp, 8 predicted proteins | sample KBSS13metaG_FD_65862 | JGI IMG/M metagenome (GOLD analysis project Ga0070665, IMG submission 65862) | Switchgrass rhizosphere microbial communities from Kellogg Biological Station, Michigan, USA - KBS S1-3 metaG | ecosystem: Host-associated > Plants > Roots > Rhizosphere > Soil ...
CGGCGCGCGGGGCGTTCGCGGCATCCTCCGACCAGTAGAAGCCGGCGGACTTTACATCGTTCCAGTCGGTCACCTGCTCGCCGAGAGGAGCGAGGCGATCCGGCAGCTGGAAAGTGCCGCGCGCGATGCGCCGCTCGAGCGAGGTCACGCGGGTGCCCAGGCGGCGCAGGAGGGAGGACATCGACCGCTCAGCCACCGGGGATCACCTCCAGAGCGCCGACCGGCGTCAGCGACACCTGCACGGTTTCGGAGCCGGGGGTCTCGCGGACGGTGACCTTGTTGAGGCGCTGATCCTGCGAAACCGGCTTGAGGTTGAGGGTGGCGCGCACCGGCATGATGACGCCCGGGATCAGCTGGTTGATCCGCAGGTCATGGGAGAGGCGGAGGCCGCCGCCGTTGGGGACGATGATGTCCGTGGGCACGGGGTTGCGCCCGGCGATCGTACGGCGGGCCTGGGAGTTGAGCTCCATCTGCGAGGGGGTATCGCTACCCTCCTCGCTCGCGAGAGAGGTCAGCCGCGTCCACACCCCGTAGAAGGGGTCGGGACCACCCGCGTTGCCGACGCTGGCGGCGACCGCGCCGCCGTCCGCCTCCTGATCGCGCTGGGCCGAGATATGCCCGACAGAGGCGTGCTCGCCACCCGCGGAGATGACCGCCAGCTCGCCATAGAAGTCAGCGTCGGTGAGCGCGCGGGTACGGCCGATCGACATCGCCGAATCCCAGACGAGGATCCGGCGGCCGACGGCGGTGAAGTCCAGGCCGCCCTCGGCGAGGTTGCGCAGGTGCTCGCCGAGCATCATCTCGAAGGCCACCGTCGACGAGCGCGTGAGGATGCCCTGCGGCCCGGTCGACGCGCGGATATCGAGGTACGGCGCGATATTCGCCGGCGGGTCGAGGTTCTCCCATCGAGGGACGTTCACGACCTCGGCGACGCCGGAGACGGTGACGTTCATGTCGTAGGCCGTAGCCAACTCGTAGGCGAAGATATCGCGCACGCGCTCGGTCATATAGCGCTGGCCGCCGCCGTCCTCATTCGGCCAGTCCTTCGACAGCGGAGTGTGATCGACGTATTCGACGACGTCGTGCGCGACGATCTCGACCTTGCCCGTCAGCCAGCGCACCTCGAGGATGGGGCCTTCCCAGACGCGATCCGCGCCGCGGTAGATCACCATCTCGTGACGACGCGCAGCGATCGACAGCAGGAAATCGGATTGCCCGATGCAGGAGCGGCCCGCGACGACCACCTTCGCGCCGGTGACCTCGTCGCCTTCGCGCGTCCATTCGACCTCGCCGACGTCGACGAGCTGGTCGATCTTGCGCACGCCGCCGCGATCATGGATCATCACGCGGTGCAGGGAGATGCACGCCTCGCCGGAGAAGCCCGCCTCCAGAGCCATCAGAGCATCCTCGTCGTCAGCGCCACGTCGACGGAGAGGTTGCCCTCGGGCGCATCGAGGGGAACGTCGAATGAAATCAGGTAGGCCGTACCGCAGGAGAACACCGGCCAGGAGGCGGGGCCTCCACCGGTACCGTACAGCAGTCGGTCAGCGCCGATCGGCTCGCCGCCGTCGACCTCCGCCCAGACGCGCTGGGAGACGCCGTCCAGGCTCAGCACGGTCAGCGCGGGGATGAACGACACGATCTGCTCAGCGGCCCAGGTATCGGCGGGGAACTCGGACGGGTCCAGCGAGTCCGGGTTCTGGTAGACGCGAATGCGCACCTGGCGCGCGGCATCCGCGCCGGTGGTGAGAGTGATCGACGCGACCAGGTCGAGCCAGTTACTGACCTCGCTCTGGGGGATGATCGCCCAGTATCGCCGCCACGAGCCGACCGCTTCGATGCAGTCGTCGGCGATCGCGGGAGGCTCCGGCGCGACGGGGATCGGCGCGCAGTCGGGATCCGCGAGAGGGTCGACATCATCGGGGTTGAGCGCGGTGGCCATCGACACGGAGGCGTTAGCCACGCCGAGCCACGAGTATTCCCACGAAGCGGTGTCGGGGGTCGCGCCCGAGAACCAGTCGTAGAGCGCGCCGATGGAAACCATCGCGTCATCCATGATCAGGTGCTCGCCACCGAGCCACGGCGACCAGCCGTCGCCGAGCACATCCACCCATCCGACGGCGGCGTGCGCAGCGCCGAGAGGAGCGGTGCCCTGCACAACCAGGCGCGCGGTCGGCTCCTCGAGCGCGGGGACGAGCACGGGATCGCCGATCGACGACGAGCCGATGGGCGCATACGCAGCGTCCAGCCAGATCAGCTCGGCGGCGAGCACCTGGGCGCGCGAGGGGGCGACGTAGATCGAGCCGAAGTAGACACCGCCCTCGGCGACGTCGACGGCACCGATCGCGCTCAGCGACGTACCGGCGCGGAAGCCGGGGGCGAGGGTATCGGAGAGGAACGTCACCTGCGCGCCGAACGATCCCGAGCGCCCGCCGGTCACGCGAGCGACGACGCCTGCGCCGCCCGAGGCGGCAACGCCCTGCGCGAAGGTGCGCCACCCGAGAGGGGCGCGAGCCACCGCGCGCGACACCGAGTTGTTGACCGTCGACGCCCACTGGTAGTCGATATCCGGACGATCCGCCGTCGAGCCGTCGAAGTAGTCGCCAGGGTTGGTATTCGGCTGAGGCTGGGTGCGCGTCAGCCAGGCGCTGTATGGCGAGTTGTAGGTGCGGATTTCCGCGCGCACGCGCCATTCGTAGGTGACGCCCGGGGCGAGGCCAGTCTGGGTGTAGGGGTTCTCCGTGGACGCGTTGACCAGGCGGGAATCAACCGGCGTCGTGGTCCCCGCGACGCGACGCTCGATGCGGTAGTAGCTGACCGCCGTGATGCCCGACGGCGGGAGAGCGCGCACGACGGCGCTCGAGCCGTTGACGCTCGGCGTGACCTGCAGCGACGGCGCGCCGGTACCCAGCGTCGAGCCGACCGCGCCATCGACGGTCACGGCCGACCAGGGACCCCAGCCGACGGCGTTACGTGCGCGCGCGCGGAAGCGGTACATCGTCCCCGGGGTGAGATTCGTGAACGTCACCGTTCCCGAGGAGTTGAGGGTGACCGGGTTGGCGAAGGCGGTATCGCTGAACAGAGTGCCCTGGGCCTGGTACTGCAGGATCGGCGCACCGTTGGCCGCGGCCGCGCCGTGACGGAAGCGCAGCGACGTCGCGGTGGCCTGGTCGACCCCGGCGGCAGCCGGAGCGCCGGGGAGCTTCGCGAGCGCGGGGGCGTCGACGCTACCGACCGCCTGCGCGCTACCGAAGAGGGAGGCGTTGGCGACCGCGCCGACCATCCCGATGTTCTTGGTCCCGTCGGAGTTGTGACCGACCCAGACCTCGCCGTTGGTGATCGCGTGAGCGAGCGCGCCGTCGCGGAAGTCGAAGACACCGTTGGGCGTCCCGCCGTCCGCGACGTAGGCACCGTTGATCTGCACCGAGAACGGGAAGGAGCCACCGGCCCACGTGCTCGTCACGCGGTCGAGGTTCACGACCTGGAGCGACCAGCGCCACCGCGATCGGTTGTTGGCGCTGTCGGTCCCGAGCAGCGTCATATCGACGCGCAGGATGAAGCGAGGGCGACCCGAGAAGGCCCCGTCGGCGTATCCGTAGTCAGCCACGAGAGATCCTTTCTAGGGCACGGTGACGGCAAGCGCGTCGGCGTAGAGGCGGACGACCGTCCCGGCATTCCAGGAGGCCATGCGGGCGGTCGCGCGCACGAGGAGATGAGTCGCGCCCTGGGGCGGCTCCAGCGAGCGCGTGGAGAGCGCGCCGCCGTTGACGGGGACCGTACCGAGCACGTCGGTACGCAGCACGGGGCCGCCGGCGCTCGAGCGCCAGTACGCGGCGATCTCGATATCCGCGCGCACGGGCGCGCCGGCCATGAGCAGCTCCGCCGACCAGAGGTTGACGGACACCCGAGCGTTCTGCGGACGCGCGGAGATATCCACCTCCTGGTTGATCCAGAAGCCACCCGGCGCGGCGCTCGCCCCGGTGGCCGTGAAGACCGCGCGGAACGACGCAGCGCCCACGGCCGTCAACTCACCGGTCACGCGCCCGGAGGTGACCATCCCCGCGGTGATCGCGCCCTCGACACCGGTGGCCCATCCGGTAGCGTTCGTTTCCACCGAGGGGTTGAGCGAGTAGTTGGTCGCCGCGGTGACGTTCTCGCCGGGCAATTCGGCGGAGGGGTACGGCACGAGGTTGTAGGGGGTGTCCTGGATGACGATCGTCGGGGTGACGGGGAGGTCGACCTCGCGCGTCGCCGAGTAGACCCAGGGCCGGCCAGCGGTGTAGGTCCACTCGAAGACCTGCGCCCAGAAGCCGCCCTTCGTCATCAGGTCGCGCTCGAGCGGACCCGAGGTCACGGTCACGCCGTGGAGGAAGCGCCGGTAGCCGTCGACGCGGACGGCGTAGTCCTCGGCGGACTCTTCCAGCTCGCGCTCCGGCGGGCAGTCGGTGAAGAATTCCAGGTCGGTCGAGCCGCACCCGGTACCGTGCTGGCCGCAGGCGTCCGGGTCGAGGACCGCATTCAGCCACGCGACGCCGTAGTCGAGCGCGTCGCGGCCGCGCGCGAGGAGGATGGCGCGCACGCGCACCGAGCGCGTCCCCTTGCGCGTACGGCCGATGACGCCGCCGTCGTCGATACCCTCCACGACGGACGCCGAGCGCGTCGAGTCGTTGAGGCCGGCCGCGCTCAGGGCGAAGACCCCGTAGAAGCGGCCGGAGACGTCCGGCATCGACAGGTCGTACCACGGCGCGTCGGGGAGGTTTTCGGCGAGGTACGGAGCGTCGCCGAGCGCGGCCTGGAGCGAGTCGCATCCGGGACCCTTCAGCCAGAACATCGGGCAGTCGGCGGTGTTGGCGATGCCGCGCGCGCGCTCGTTGTTGACCACCTCGTTGCCGCCGAAACGGAACCAGCCTTCGTAAGCCACTAGAGGCTCACCTCCTCCGCGATTGCGTCGACGATCTCCAGAGCAACCTTACGGTCATCGGAGCCGCGCGCGGAGATCGCGCCTTCGGCGATGGTGACGTTGCGGCTGTTGTTGTTCGACGTGGTGGTGGACGCCGCGCCCGCGCCCGGCGCGAGAGAAGTGCCCGCAGCGGACACCGAACCGCTGATCGTCGGCGGCAAGGTGGCCACCGCGGCGGCCGACATGTCGTCCATCGCCGAGGTCACGAGGCCGAGGCTCGCCCGGATGCCGTTCGCGAGGCCCTGGGAGACGTTCTTGCCGTAGCCCATCATGAGCCGCGACGGCGACTTGATCCCGAAGAAGGACAGGAAGTCGCCGATCGCGTCCTGCGCGATCTGCAGGATCGCCTCGCCGACCGACGCGGCCGCATTCCACAGACCCGACACGAGGCCGCCGATGAGGTCGACGCCCGCGCCGATGAGCGTCGGGATCAGGCTGATCAGCGTATTGAGCATCGTCGGCCCGAGCTGGATCAGGGCGTCGATCAGCTGGGGAATGATGATCGGCAGCGCTTTGACGATGCCGGTAAACAGCTGGACCGCGCCGTTGATCAGGGTCGGGATCATGCCCAGCAGCGTCGAGATGAGCTGGGGGAGCATCTGCAGGAGCGCGACCAGGATCTGCGGGATTGCCGTCAGCAGACCGGTGACCACGCCGAGGAAGAGCTGGAGCGCCGAGTCGATGATCGTCGGCAGCATGCCCATCAGCGATTCGACGAGCTGAGGCAGAAGCTCGAGCACGGCGGCGATGATCAGCGGCACCGCCTGGACGATGCCGTTGACCACGCCCATGAAGAGTTCGAGCGCGGCCTGGATGATCAGCGGGAGCGCGGTGATGAGCGTCGTCGCGAGCTGGGGGATCATCGCCATGAGCGCGGCGACGATCTGCGGGAGGATGATCGGCAGGGCCTGCGCAATCGCCATGAAGAGCTGGAGCGCGCCGGCGAGCAGTTGCGGGATCGCAGTGACCAGCGTGGTCAGCAGCGCCGGGATCAGCGTGGTGAACGCGGTGACGATCTGGGGGATCGCCAGCATCAGCGCCGGGACCGCCTGCAGGAGCGCGTCCATCAGCGCCATGCCGATGAGATGCGCCTGGGTGGCGAGCGAGGTCAGCATCGCGGGGATGACCTCGGAGATCAGCCGCGCGGCCTGGGTGATGACGCCGGGCAGCGCGGTACCGATCGCCGGGATGATCTGCCGGATGATCTGGCCGATGCCGTTGATGAAGATCGGCACGTTTTCGGCGAGGCGGCTCACCATCGCCGGGAGGAGCGTCGTCAGTCCGTCGACGAGGCCGGCCAGCATGCCGGGGAGTGCGCCCTGGATGGACGCAAAGCCGTTGAGGAGCGTCTGGGGGTCGAAGGCCAGCAGCGCCGCGAACGCGCCCGCAGCGAGGCCCACAGGACCGGTGATGCCGGAGAACAGACCGCCGAGCACGGGGATCTGGGAGAGCAGCGGGCCGAGCATGCCCGCGAACGCGCCGAGCACGGGGAGCAGGGGCGCGAGCGCGGGAAGGAACGACGACGCGCCGGACGCCGCGCTCGAGAAGTCGAGCGACGAGAGGAACCCGCCGAGCTTCTCCGCCGCCGGAGCGAGCCGATCACCGATCGCCTGCGCCACCGGCTCGACGACCTTACCGACCTGATCGAACAGGTTGATCAGGCCCGGCATCACCGACTTGAGCGCCTCGAAGATCGGCTTCTGTGCAGTGGCACCGAGGCGGCCCAGCGACGCGCCGACGTTGGACAGCATGCCGGAGAACGACTGGCCCATCGCCGCGGCGGCGGGGCCGAGGCCCGCCTCCATGGCCGACTGGAAGTCCTCGAAAGAGACCTTGCCCTGCGACACCATCTTCGCGGCGTCCTCGGCGGTGACGCCGAGTTGCTTCGAGAGGAGCGAGAGGGCAGGCACGCCGCGCTCGGCGAGCTGCTGGAGCACCTCACCGTTGACCTTGCCGGTCGCGGCCACCTTGCCGAAGATGGTGCCCATCTCGGTCAGGTCGGTGCCGGCCACCGCGGCGGTCGAAGCGAGGATCTTCAGCGACCGCTCCATGCCGTCGATCGGCACGCCGGCGGCGGAGAACGAAGCCGCGGCAGAAGCGGCCTCGCCGAGGCCGAACGCGGTCCCGCGCACGGCGTTGGTCGCCGCGGTCATCGTCGCCTCGAGGTTGGCACCCGTGATGCCGAGGCCCGCGAGCTTCGCCTGCGCGGTATCGATCGCCTCGAGGCGCGTGAAGCCCTTGGTCAGCGCGACGCCGAGCGTACCGGCGACGACCGCGCCGGTCGCCTTCGCGGCGGTCGCCAGCGTGGTCTGCATCGCGCGACCGATGCCGGAGAACGCCGCCGAGGCCCCGCGCGCGATCGCGCCCCACGCGGCGGACGCGCCCGACTTGAGCGCCTCCCACGCGCGACCCGAGGCGGAGACGAGGCCGGAGAGGACCTTCTGCGCGACGGGGGCGAAGGCTGACGCCGCCGAGGAGGCCGCATTCCAGGCGGTGCGCGCGATACCGCCGAAGGTACCCATGCGGCCGCTGAACGACGACATCGCCGCGCCCGCCGAGTTGAAGCCGGACGTGAAATTCTGCACGCCGGTGATCGCCGGCGCGAGCGCTCGAGCAGCCACCCCGCCGAGGGAGCCGAGCCTTCCCGTCGCCGCGCTGGTCGCCGCGGCGGCATCGTTGAAGCCGGAGGTGAAGTTACCCAGCTGGGAGGTGATCGGCGAGAGCGCGGAGCGGCCCACGGAGCCGAGCCGCTGGAGCGCTGACGTCATCCCGGACTGCAGCGCGGACGTTGCCGCCTTCGGGTCGATCGCGGCCGCGAGGGAGGCGCTGAGCGCCTTCCCCATGGAAGCGCCGATCTTCGCCATGGGGCCGGAAGTGGCCTTCTCTACCTGCCGGGGTACGTCGGTAGCATCAGCATCAACCGTGATGCTGACCGATCCGATGGAACCCGCCACGACAGCCGCCCGTTCTCGATCGCGCGAACGCGAGAGGTTAGCGACCCCGGCCCATTTCGCCAGCGAGCCTAGTGCTCATCGAGGCGGGAAACGTCAACGGCCTCTCGCACAGGATAGCGCGAGAGGCCGGGGGACGTGGTATATGCCGGTCAGGCGGGGGTCGGAGGACCACCCAGGCCCAGCGACATCTTGAGGGAGGCGAAGCCTTTCTGCTCGTTCTCCGGTGCCCAGGGGGAGCGCGAGTCGGTCACCACCTCGCCGACGGGAGGCCGCCAGAGCTTCGCGCGGAACTTCTCGATATCCGTCGCCGAGGCGTTGCGCGTGGCCATCCAGTAGACGAAGTTGGCGAACCGATCAAGGGGCAGGGAGCGCAGGTCGGGCATGCCGTGCGCCACGGCGTAACCATCCAAGCTCGGCCACGTATCGAGCGCGAGCTTGGCGAGGCGGATGGTTACGAAGTGGGGTCCCCGGTTGCCGCCTCGGCCAGCTTGGACATGAGCGACATCACGTGCTCGAGGTCGAGGTCGTCGTCGGGGTCGTCGAGGCGGGCCTTCACCTTGGCCGCCTGCTTCTTGCCGAAGGCGATATCGATCCAGTTGTCCAGCTCGGCGCGCAGCGCCTCGGGGTCCTCCCCGGCGGTCTTCGCGCGCGCGGCCAGAGCGATCGCCACCGTCGACTTCGGCTGGGTGACGAGGTACTCGACGTCGACGAGGGAAACGGGGATGGGCTTACGAGGCTCGGCCTCGATGACGATGCGGTTGTTGGTAGCCATGCGCAGAGCGTATCACGCCTAATATGTCACGTGAAGTCGGCGGGCGTCGCGGCGTTCATCGCATTGCGCATGAAGTGGCCGGGCGTCACGCCCCGAACCCACTTCGCGAAGATGACCGGACCCGCGCCCCGGATCTGGAAGACCATGAAGTCGGCGGTCCGAGGGCCGTGCGCGCGCGTACCGTCCTCCTGCCATCCGGTATGCCGAGCCGTCGAGGTCACGGTGTACTGAGGCCAGAGAGAGGCCGCGCCGGTCTTACGCACCTGCAGGCCCCGGATCATCTCGCCGGTGTCGACGCGCCCGAGCGAGCGGATGTTGCTCATGGCGCGGCCGCGCACGCGCTGAGCAGCGCGGTACGCCGCGTCGTCGACGATCTCGCCGATGACGCGCGTCGACGGGCCGAGGTCGTAGGAGACGCGGACGCGGGGCACGGCTACTCGCAGTCGCAGGTGGGGACGCGGACCGTGTAGGTCCACTCGAAGCCGGAGAAGCCGCCCTGCTCCTCGAGCGGCGCACCCTGGACGATCGATCGCGTGTACGGCGAGCAGAGGATCACCTGCTGAAGCACCGCGCCGTCGAGCGAGAAGCCGCGCCCGTCGAAGTCGACCTGCGTCGGGAGGGGCGGCTTGCCGTTGCTGTCGACGACCGCCACGCAGCGGACGATCGCGAGCGCGAGGGTGGCGACCCAGAAGTGCACGTTGCACTTCACGTTGACCGGCGCGCGGCCGCCGTCCTGGCCGGGGACGATCGACACGATGCGGCCGTACAGGTAGCCGTTGCAGTCGCCGTCCCACGCCGGGGTTGTGCCGGGCGCGATCGCCACCACGCGCCCAGGGCGACGATCGACAGCCGCGAGGGCTTCGACCGCGCGCTCGGCGTAGTCGTCCAGGAACGTTGCGACGAGATCGTTCACGAGAAGATCCCCCGACGAGCAGGCCCCGAGTAGTCGGGGGAGCGGACGCCGGCGCGGGGTCGAGCGGTGGGCTTACGCACGGAGGCCGTCCACGAGTCGATGAGCCAGATACCCGTCTTGCCGTCGTTGAGGCCCTGGAACGAATCGACGACGCCGACCGTGATGCCCTGGCGCGTGACCGTCTGCAGACGCTGAGGGAGCTGGCACGAGTTGTCGCCGCACGCGGCCTTCGCCAGCTCGCACGCGAGGATACCCGCCGCGATCTGACCGCCCTGCGGCACAGCCACCCCGCGGGTGTAGACGACCTCGAACGTGCCCTCGGCGGTCGCCGGCGCGAGAAGGTCCTGACAGGCCGGCCACGGCGAGCCGTCGAGGCGCACGAGGAGCCGACCGTACAGCACCTGATACTGGTCGGCGGGGACCTCCACGCCGTCGATGCGGACCGAGGAGACGTCGACGACGGGGCCGGGTAGCCGGAGCGCGTTTGGGCCTTCGGTGGAGCACGAGCACGCGGCCGCGCAGCCGCACCCCATGTTGTACCACTGGCCGCCGATGAGCAGCGGCACCCACGAGCCGGAGGCCATGCCCGCCCAGGGGTACGGGCCGCGACCCCAGAAGGTGCTCATCCAGCGCTCGGCCGATCCGCAGTCGGACCGGCACGGGCGCGCGACGACCTCGCAGACGCCGAAGACGCGATCGGTCCAATTCCAGAGCATCTCGGTGGCCATACGCTCGAACGCGGCCTGCTGATCCTCACTGAGG
>Ga0070665_100008548_pt1 | contig 10360 bp, 10 predicted proteins | sample KBSS13metaG_FD_65862 | JGI IMG/M metagenome (GOLD analysis project Ga0070665, IMG submission 65862) | Switchgrass rhizosphere microbial communities from Kellogg Biological Station, Michigan, USA - KBS S1-3 metaG | ecosystem: Host-associated > Plants > Roots > Rhizosphere > Soil ...
AACCCAAACTGATCACGCTGGCGTCGGGGTTTGAAGCGGTTACTCAGGCGCGGGTCAAGAATCTGCCGCAGATCAGCCCAACGATTCCCGACGATCACATCAGTGGCGAGCCGCTCAAAGTGCCGCACGGAAAGCGGCCGAAGGATTGGAAGCCGAATCACCTTTGAACGGGTCGTGAGGTATAGCGATAGAAACGCTCGAAAGGAGCGATAGCTCCTCGATGCGACAGGCGCCGCGAAGTGATTCGCCCCTTGCGCGGCTGAGGTGTCATACAGACAGGCAATACCTCAATCGGAAATGAACGATGCAAACTATCATGAAAGTGCTGGTTGCAGTGACTCCCTGGCTATTCGAAAAGATATGCGCGGAGCTCGCGCCGGTGCGCGCACTGACAGGTTTTACACTGCTGAGTCTCGTTGTAGCGAGCACTGCTGCACACAGGGTCGCTTCGAGCCTCAGCGCTTACAGCCTCATGCGCGAGATCCGCACGCTATTAACGCTCTGGGCGATGTCGTGCATTTCCATTCTGCTTTGGACGACGTGCCAGATTCTCCTGCATATGTACCAAATTAGTTGATTCGCTCACTCGAAGGCCCCCACATTTTGCGAAGCTCGATACTCACTACCGTGCCCAGCGGAAAGGCATTCTCGGCATCGTAGCCTTGATTCTCCAGGTGGGCTGCGACAAATGGTGGATCCCGATCGAACACGTTGCGCGCGATCACTGCAATCGAGGTCCCTGCGAGCCATCTGTTTGAGGTCGCGGGTGGATGGTAAGTGAGTTGCATATCCAAAGTGGTCGAGGAGGCGATGGGACGTGGTGGGTCGCTCAGGTAGTCGTGGTATTTGTTGGAAAAATTGACGGTCGCGGCAAACCCGAGCGGGCCGCGATCGAATCCTATACGACCATGCATCTGTAAGCGAAGAGGCGAATACACGGTGTTGAGTAAGGAGACCGACTCAGCTTCGCCCGGTGTTGTTTGTCTATATTTCAAAAGATAGGTGCCGTAGAGCTCAGCGCTGAGGGCGCCCCACTCTGGACGAAATGTTGACGCACCGCGAAAGACCAGCCCGCGGGTCAGTAACACGCCATCATTGCGCAATCGGACATCAATAACGGCTGCGAAGCTGTCGGTCAGACAACTCGCTACGTCTCCATAAAACTGGCCGCTGGAGCACAGTCGGCGCTGGAGCGCCTGGTCAGGGTTACGGGAAATGATGCTCTGAAAGCGCTCGTCGTCGAGAGTGACCGCCGACAAGTCGGCGGCATCGATGCGACCCCTGAATGCGAAGTCGAAGTAGTCGAGCACGGCGCTGAATGAGACAGGGCCGGCGGTCAGGTCCTGAAGCCCTGCGCTCACTGATCGAGTCGTGGCGGTCTCCTGGGTGAGAGTGGACCGGTTTCCGGCGATGACCAACACTTCGGAATTGCGCGATGGCGCTTGATTATCACTGACAGACGCCACGACAATGGAGTTTTTCAATTCGTCGAGGTCGGTAAGGCTGGGTGCCTGGAACGATCGGCCCACCGTGGCGCGAAATACGAAGCGTTGTGCCGGCACCCAGGTTAGTGCGAGTTGCGGCGCTGTGTAGTGCCCGAAGTCACTGTAATGTTCATAACGAGCGGCGATGCCAAAATCGAGGCCTCTGGCTCCTGGAGGCCCACCCAGGATCGGAACGGTCAACTGCGCAAACGCAGCCCAGATTTTTCTTGCGTAGTGAAGGCGTATATCCGGGTTATCACTGCCATAGGACGGAGCGAAGACCTGCTGACGGTATTCGCCCCCGATACTCGTCTGCACATCGCGTCCGGGCAGGAGCGCGAGTCGCCCATCCAGTTTGGCGCGGGCCTCGTCAGTTCGGGAGAATGCGTTGAACCAGTTGGAGCCGGTGGGAGGCTCTGCGGCCGCCTGCATGCCCGTAGTGCGCTGCCTCTCAGTTTCGACTGCCCGGTTCACTGACACCGACAGCTTGTCATTAGCGCCGAAATGCGTGCTGAAATCACCAGACAGATGCAGCGTCTGTACTACGACTATTGTGTCGCGTTGAGATAATTGCCTCGCCAAGGGATCGATGTCGGGATCGATATAGTGTTGGCTGGCTGTCCTGTGGCTGAAAAGTACTTCGGTCGCCAGGGCCGTGTCTGGGCCGAGCGATTGTTCCCCATGGATGTAAGCACTGTCAAATTTCTGTCGGGGTAGGAGATCAACTCGAAACGGGTCGGCGATCGCCGCGGGGCCAGAAGTCAGTCGCGACTCGGCATCATGCTGAACCGCAAGCACCGCTCTGCCGGCCTGCGGTTGTTGCGCCAGCCAGCCGGTCCCGATGTTTTGGCTCAGATGACTCTCGTTGTAACCTAGCCCCGGCTCAATTCCAACCTGCCCAAGGGTCTCGGGCGGCTCGCTCCCATCCAACAAAACGAAGTTGAGCACACCGCCAACAGCATCTGCTCCGTAGATTGCCGAGGCACCTTCGGGCAGCAACTCAACGCGCTTAATGTGATGAATCGGGATGTTGGTAACGTCAGAAAACCGCGCTCCATCGCCGCTGGCGGCGACTCTGTGTCCATTGATGAGAATCAACGTCGCATTGGCACCTTGGGCAAAAAGATTGGCGCCTACACCGAATCCTGGGTTACTGAGCGCCTCGTTGCCGAGCCTACGACGATTCGGAGCCGGGCCGCCGCCGAATATCTGTGGCAGCAGCGCAAGCAGCTCCATAGTCGTCGTGACGCCCGACCGCTGGATCTCTTCCCTGGTCAAGGTTCTTGTCTGAATGGCGCCTGGATGATTTCCGAGTACAACGACGGGGCTCGGTTCTTCTGTCCGGTTGCTTTGAACTACGGGACGTGCGTGCTGCGCGGCAGCGGACACTCCGGCGTTGCTCTCTTGCGCGGACATTGGGTGTTTATGGCATGGTTTGACAATCGCGGTCTGCCCGAAGAAGTCGAGATGCTCACACAGGCTGGAACCTGCGAGGAGGTATCGCAGGGCTTGGCGGGGCAGCATGGACCCTTGCAGACCCGGAGTGGAAAGGCCCTCAATATCGTGGGGATCGAATTTCACGTTCAGGTGAGCCTGTGCGTAGAATTGTCCCAGCGCCGATTTCAAATCTCCGGGCGCTATCAAAAAGTACACGGCAGTACCGGAGTTTGCGAGCAACTTCGACGCTACCAGGATGCAGGCGGCAGCAAGAGAGCAGCTACGGCGCTTGTATCGCAACCACTTCGTGCCTGATAAATTCGACCTCCCGCCCGGTTTCACCTCTACGTCTGACAGGTTAGAGTCACCTGATTTGATACAACTCGATTCGTGACCTACCGGGCTCATCAGACAGCAACACGCGGTAGCCGATCCCCTGCTCGCGCAGGGACGCTGCAAAAGCCTCCGGCCGCGACCAATTATAGAATCCCCCCACTTCGAGCTTCTCGATGGCAGGACTCGCAATTGACAGCTTTTTGTCGTTGTACCAATTGAATTTGGTGACCGCTTCTGCAAGGGTTTCATTGATTTCAAGGTTGTCGGTCCATTCGAAAGTGTGAGCCGTGTCTGCGGGACTCTGGTCAAGGTTGCGCATGGCACTTGCGGTGACGGTTGCCGCGTGACCGCCCCGGAGGCGCAGTTGTTTGTGGTCGCAGGAGCATTGCGGCGAGTCGATTTCCACGCTGCCCTGCTTGACCGCCGCTTCAAAAAACCCGCCCGGATGTCGCTTGACACTGAATTCCGTGCCGGTGGCGAGCAAACTGGCTTTGTCGACCCACACTACAAACGATCGAGGTTCGTGTTTCACTTTAAAAAACGACTCGCCAGCGTCGAGGGCAAGCTCACGGCGCGAGCGGGTAAAACGAACCCTTACATGACTGTTGCGATTGAGATAGAGCAGGCTGCCATCCTCCAACATCACGGGAATGGGCCTGTCGGTGCTTTCGTATATCATCCAATGAGTCGACTGCGGAAGCTCCAACCATGTGTGGTTATAAAGCGTCGCAACTATCGCAGCTGCAACCGCAGCGGCGCAGCCTGCAATACGCGTAACCTGTTTCCGCCGCTCGCGAGCTGTTCGCTTGCGTTCAGCGAGGTCATGAAGATCGCGAATTGCAACCTGGACGTCCTGCCACGATCGATATTTCGGCGGTCCGAGCAGTAGCGGGAGACGATCCAGAGTCTGCCAGTTCCGCTGGACACGCGTGTAGGCAACCCGGTGCCGGAAATCGGCTTCCAACCACTTTTGGAATTCGTCTCGGGTAGCGGTAGTGACGTCGTCGGACATCTCCAGCTCTGCAAGCCATTCAGCCGCTTTAATCAAGTTTGGATCTTTTGTCATGGTTTGCGCTCCTTGCCATTCAACAGTTTGCGAATTCGCTGCACAACAGAGCGTCGGTTCGGCGCTACCCCCGACGGGTTGAGGAAAGTGGCCGACCACGCAACTCGACTCCTCACCAATGACTCTGAAATCCCGAGTTCGGCCGCCACTTGTCGTACCGAGTATCCGCGACTCTTGTGTAGGTAGAGTGTTTCTGCGTCTTCCGGAGGCAAAAGGCCTAACAATTCCAAGGCCTGCTCGTCGGTCTGCAACTGCAGCTGCTCAGAACTGAAATCGTGATCGGTCAGGTCGTCCCACTGAACAAACTTCCTATTGTCACGCTTCCAATTAAGAATCCGCTTGCGGATTGCGTCATAAGCCACCGCCTGCGGTTTCCTGAGCTTCGCTAGCGTCGACATAGGCTGGGACGACATGTAGTCCAGCCATTTTTGAACGATGTCATGCGCAGTCTGAGAGTCGCCCACGTCACGCATGGCGAATAAGCGCAGCGCCTCGAAGTCTATATTTGTCTCCAGCCACACACGTTGCTCGGTCCACCATTGGGGGCGATTCGAGGAATCAGGCCCATCATTCGGCATGAGGGGACCGCCTGATCTGTAGCTCACTATTGTTCTGCATCACTACTAACCCCCAAATGGCGTCCGCCCCCAATGACATCTACGGGGGAACTGTGCTCGCGTATATGACACGGCAGGGCGCGCGAAGGGTTGCGCTCAGGAGAGGAAAAGGGGTTGAGACGACTCAGGCAGCGTTCATCACGTTGCTTCCGCACTCCTGCAAACCCCAATTATTTTAGGTTTTGGAATGCATGCGACATTGGGCACAAGGACGTTGGCGCAACGCAGTTGTGCAGACAATGGCTATCCTGGCGCTGCGCAATTGGGGAACACCCGCGGCGGGCGAGTCGCGGATCAAGCGTCAGGGCAAATTGTTCAGAAGGCCCAGCATGCGCTGAATCGCGTCCCCCTGACCCGCTGTCATAGCGAGGATCGCTGCGGATACAGCGAGGAAGACGTAGAGATCGTTGTGGTCGATGATGTCCCAGCCTTGAAGAGGGCGCAGCAGCGGCTTTCGATCCGAGCGAATGCGCCTGATGCGATCGGGCGAGGCTCCGGTGAGTTGCAGCCATCTGCGCCGCGCCTCGGCGTAGGCTGCACGATGTTCTTCACTGGCCTCGAACCATTCATCAAAGGCCGGCCAGATCCGATCCAGATCCCTGCGCGTCTCTATTTTGTAAAGCCATTTTCTGGCCTCGGCCATCGTCTGAGGTGATCTCACGCTACACTCCAAAGTCGCTAGCAAGCGCGCAGCCGGACACGTAGTTTGCTGGGAAAGGGGGCGCCGTACGCCCCCTGCCCTATCAGCAGGTCAGACATCTGCGATTGTAGGGTGTCGGCGCTCCTTCGTACCACGGAAACAACGTCGCGAAGCCGCGGGTATTCCGTGAAGCGGAGCCCAGGTCAATCAACAAGCCGGAGGAGATCCACACTTTCTTCTGTTCCATGTTCGCTGTCCTTACGATTGGAAGTTTGGAGGATTGGCGCAGTCAGTCTACGTCTATCCAACATGAGATTGCCTCTAGCACCGCACCACAGAACGCTATTTCTGCCGTGCATCCGATATGATGCAATGCACCATTTACGGAATCAAGGCAGGCACGGTTTGGGGCGGGGTTCGCTATAGCCAATTTAGCGAATCATCAAACGACCCGTTCGCCTCCAGGCTGCAACGCAGACTCGTAGTGAGTGGTCCTGCTCGCATTAAAAGTCATGCGACATTGAACCGCCCCTTCAACATGTCCTGCTACTTACTATTGTCCGAGTTTTCTGGATTGAACTTGGAGAATCTATGAACCAAGGAGCGGCGCAAATGTGTATCAGTCTGGCCAGCTGACCTGCGCCGGATGCCGAGTTGCTTGAGCGGACCGTCGATCGTGGCATGCCGGTTCGCATTCATCTGCAACTGGCCTCGAGTGTTCATCCGGCACAGAGCTGGAACACGGTAGGCGAGATTCCCGGGACCACGTCACAGCCACTGCATTCATACTGCACAGCGGATCGAGACCTACGGGCCGACTGTGAACGACAATTGGCATCTCTATGCTTGGTTGCGCCAGTAATGTGGATTGGTATCGATTCTGGCTGCTAGGTGGTGATCGGACTGACACATTTCCACCCGGCGAGTGCGCGGCCACGTTGAGACGGCAGTACAAGCGTTGGCGGCAGATCGAGGAGTTGAGGCGACTGGATGTTGCGCAAGCTCATTGTCCCATTCCAGTGGGAACACTGAATGCGATGAGATCTCGCAAGGAAGCGGCCGAAGTGCGCCGTTCGGCTGCTTCACAGGTCCGGGGACGCGGACTGCAAAATGTTCACAAGCGCGCGCAGGTTCCCGAGCGAACAATAGCGCTGTGTGTCGACTGACGTTCCGAACACGCTGCAGGCTCTGCTCAAAGACTGGCCGGAGCCGAGTTCGCGAGGACCCCATCCAAATTGAACCGTAATCGGTTCTCCATGGGTACTGACAACGGCACCTATGCTTGCAAGCCATCATAACTTTCCGGACAATGCGATCATGAAACTACTCTCGAACATCCGGGCCATAACCAATGCGGGCGGCTCGCAGCTCGTAGGAATTTGCCCCGGTTGCAAGCGCGAAGGCAACCTCAAACTCCTTGGTCAAGACTTGGGGCTTCAAATCCCCATTGCATCATCAGGCTCAACCCAGTTTTTTTCCGTTGGGCACCGGCAGTGCCCCAATCAGAACTGTAGCACTCATCTGTTTGTCGTGTACGAGGGATCGAACTTGTTGTGGAGCTTCCCGGCCGGCCGTATCGATTTCGATATCACCGACGTACCGTCAACAGTGGTCAAATCGTTTGACGAAGCACTGACCTGTGCCGCCAACGGATGTCATGTTGCTGCAGCTATGCTGATTAGAAAGACCCTTGAAGAGGTATGCGAGGATCGCGGCGCTGAAGGCGACAACTTGAAAGAACGTATTGGAAGCCTCAGGACCAAGTTAACGTTACCGAACGAGCTGTTCGAAGCAATGGATCATCTTCGGTTGCTTGGCAACGATGCGGCGCACATTGAAGCGAAGACTTATGACGATATCGGCCTTCCCGAGACAACGACAAGCATCGAACTGACCAAAGAGATAATCAAGTCAACATATCAGTACAAGGCACTTCTTGCAAAGCTTCAATTATTGATGAAGAGCAAGTCGACACCATGAGCGCACTCCCCGCGAGTCGCTAGATACTGGCTCCGGTTTTTCGTACTCGTTGAGTCCGGCGGCTCTTCGGTAACCGCTTGGCCTTCATGGTCCTGATCTCCTGTAGTGAGGACTTCGGTCGCAGTCTAGTCCATGTATAGAACCGTCCGGAATTCGGGCACAAGGTCAGTGGGGAACCCGACGACGTGCGTTGATGTCTGGGCCACACTCGATGCTGGAAGGTGTGAAATTCTGCCTCTAACACAGCGAAGCTCTCGACCTCGGGCTGCAATAGCCTCACGAACGGACTGAATGCGCTTCTACCAGAACGCGACAGAATGAGTCTACCATGAGGCGGACGCAGCTTCTGAACGGTCCAGACGCACAATATGAACCCTAATCCCACAAAACAGCGTGAACGAACTTCATGCAGAAAATTGCCGGGGATTGAACCGCCCCGGGATTCCCGGAGAGCTCCGGGTTTAAGTCAGGCCGCAATAGCCTGACCCGAGTGTTGTCGATAGTACGCTTCTTCGAACTCCGCTGGTGGCACATGGCCGATAGGCTCGAGGAGCCGACGATGATTGAACCAGTCGATGCATTCCAAGGTCGCGTATTCCACGGCATCCAGCGAGCGCCACGGACCACGAGCATAGATGACTTCGGCCTTGAACAGGCCTATTACGGACTCGGCCAGTGCGTTGTCGTAGGAGTCTCCGACGCTGCCGACCGAAGCCTCTACACCTGCCTCCGCTAGGCGCTCTGTGTGGCGAATGCTGAGATACTGCGATCCGTGGTCGCTATGGTGGGTAAGGCCCTTTTCCACTTCTCTGGCGTGCAATGCCTGCTCGAGTGCGTCCAACACCAACTCGGTGTGCATCGATCGACTGGCTCGCCAACCTACAATCCGTCGAGCAAACACATCGATGATGAAAGCGACATACACGAAGCCAGACCAGGTGGCGACGAATGTGAAATCGCTGACCCACAACTGGTCCGGCCGAGATGCGACAAAACGTCGCTGGACTCGATCGAGCGGTTTTTGCTGCAGATCGTCGGCAATGGTCGTGCGTGTCTTGCGACCGCGCACAACCCCTCTCAGGCCTTGCTGGCGCATCAATCGCTCAACGGTGCAGCGAGCAACCGGAATCGCTTCGCGATTGAGCTACTTCCACACCTTGCGCGCACCATAGACTCGGAAGTTTTCTTGCCACACACGGTGGATAGAGCCCCGCAGTTCAGCATCACGCTGCAAACGTGCCGGAATGCGCTGCGGATCGCGCTCCCGGGCCTTGTGTTCGTAGTACGTCGATGGGGAGATCGGCAAGAGCTTGCAGATCGACTCGACCCCGTATTCATCCCGGTGAGCGTCGATGAACGCCAACATCACTTCCCGCGGCGGTCGAGTTCCGCCTGGGCGAAATACGCAGAAGCCTTACGCAGAATCTCGTTGGCTTTGCGCAGTTCCGCGTTCTCCTGCTCCAACTGCTTCAGCCGAGCCTGCTCATTGGCTGCAGCCACCTGTCCAGGCCCGTTCTTGATAACCCATGTGCGCAGCGTCTGTGCCGTGCAGCCAATCTTGGAAGCAATCGAACAGATCGCCGCCCACCGCGACCCATACTCCCGTTCGTGCTCCAGGACCATCCGCACCGCACGTTCACGCACTTCCGCTGAATACTGGCTTGCTCTTCCCATTGCTCCATCCTACTGAAGTAATGGAGCCTCCGGAAATCCCGGGGCGGTTCATTATTGCCAAAACTACCCAATTAATCAGAGTTGACTAATCATTCAAGAATCAGACATGTTAGTCACTTAGAGCCGACATAGAGCCAAGGGCGGCCATAGGCCGCTAGGATCAATTCGCGCTCAAGCATGGAGGCTGAACCTTTTTTGGCGAAATACTTCCTGCTTGTGAAAATATTCTCCCCGGGCGAAGGGCAGTCGCATCACCCGCGCGGCTGCCTATCGCGCCGGGGAGCGGATCCGCGATGAACGCACAAGCGAGTCCTACAACTACTTGGATCGGAAGGACATCGTTTATAGCGAAATCATCCTTCCTGATGGTTTGGCTGAGGATCCGAACATGGAATGGGCCCGTGACCGGGCGAAGCTATGGAACGCTGCAGAGAAAGCCGGCGCACGCAGAAACTCGCGCCTGGGTAGGGAGGTCCTGGTCATCCTTCCGCCGGAGATCAATGCGGCGAAGCGCACGGAGCTGGCCAGGAGGTTCGCCGTTGAGCTCGCAGCAAAGTACCGCGGCGCAGTGGACTTCGCGGTGCATGAGCCCCGCGCCGGCAGCGACCAGCGCCATCACCATGCCCACCTGTTGATGACCACACGAGAAGTCAATCCAAAAGGATTGGGCAGCCGAACGATTCTCGATCTATCCGGCACTGAGCGGCGAGCACGGGGTCTCGGCCCATCGAAAACCGACCTGCTCTGGATTCGTGAGCGGTGGGCCGAGCTCACGAACGGAGCCTTGAAAGAGGCGGGCATAGGGGACCGCGTCGACCATCGTAGCTACTGGCTGCAGGGGCTGGACCGCGATCCGGCCGTAGCCTTACCCCAGAAGGTGTTCTATGCGGAACGAGAGCATGGACGCACCAGCGCGGGAGACGCGATCCGCGCAAGGCATCGAGAGCGCGCGGAGGCGCGGGTGAAGGGAGGCAACGCACTCGAGCTAGTTCTGCGAAAGCAACGCCTGTTGAAATCGCAGGCCATGCACGAAATCAACAAACGCCCGAAGACCTTGCGGTACGGGGCGCTGCGTCGCGATGAAATAAATCAACTACGTCGTCAAAGATATCGGGGGAGCAAAGAC
>Ga0070665_100008549_pt1 | contig 10359 bp, 8 predicted proteins | sample KBSS13metaG_FD_65862 | JGI IMG/M metagenome (GOLD analysis project Ga0070665, IMG submission 65862) | Switchgrass rhizosphere microbial communities from Kellogg Biological Station, Michigan, USA - KBS S1-3 metaG | ecosystem: Host-associated > Plants > Roots > Rhizosphere > Soil ...
CCACTGCAGTTCCAGGTGCATGAAGTGCTCGACCCGGTACGGCACCAGCGTGAAGATGGCCGCCGAGACCAGCGCCGCATCGTTGCTCCCGGTCAGGTGCCTGACGAGGACGAACATGCCAAGCCCGGACGATGCGATGCCGGCGAGCAGCAGGATGTTGTAGACCAGTACCGGGTTCGCCTTGGCCAGCAGCCACGGCATCGCAAGAACGCCCTGGAGGAGCGTGGCGTCGGAGTACGCGAGCGTTCGCACGTGCGGATAGAAGATGTTGCCGTCGAAGAGGTGCTCGGCGCCGCCCGAGAGGCCGTGGGCCAGCCACTCGAGCCGCCACATGCTGAGAAACGGGTCGCCGTGCAGCGCGACCTTCGACCCGAGGTACAGCGCCTGCGGCCAGGTCAGGAGCATCGTGAGGGCGCACACGAACAGGGCCGCGCCGAACAGGGGGCTCTTCAACGCCGCAGCGATTCGCGAGCGCAACATCGTCAGAATACGACCTTGCGATCAAGGTTAGCCCAGATGACGGCGGCAATTTCCTGCAATCACCTCGCAATCACTCAACAATACCCTCCGCAGCCTTGCAATCTGTACGTTGGCTCTAGAAGAGCGCCTTGATCGCGAACTGAACCTGCCGTGCGGACCCGGAGTCGCCCGTCGGGAAACGCGTGTTCGTGATCACCCCGAATGCGGTGCTGCCGACCGTGGCGATGCGGCCGGGCAACCCGAGGTTCGCCTGGTTGAACAGGTTGAAGACTTCGATCCGGAACTGCAGCCGGGCCGACCCGGACAGGTCCAGGTTCTTGATCACCGAGAAGTCGGTGTTGCTGAAGCCGGGACCGATCACCCCGTTCCTCGCGAGATTCCCGAAATGGAATGCGCCGCCCGCCGAGACCGGCAACGCGAACACCGAGCTCGACGAGCACGACCCGGCCCCGGTGGCAATCCGCGGATCGCACACGCTGTTGTTGAACCACTGCGTCGGCGACCCGATAATCGCCGCGTCGCCGACCAGATCCGGCCGCAGCGTGTTGTTCACGCCGTTGAACGTGTTGATGCCGGTGACGACGTTCAGCGGGCTCCCCGTCTGGGCCTGAGTCACCACGGAGAGCTGCCAGCCCTCCTTCGCGCGGTTGCCCTTGAACGGCAACTCGTAGATCGCGTTGATGGAGAATCGGTGACGGACGTCGAAGTCGGACAGTCCCTCGCTGTCACCGATGTTGTTGCTGTCCTGCACGACGATGGCCGCGGTGCTGAGCGAGTTGGTGTCCGTGGACTTCGCCAGCGTGTACGACGCGTTGAACTGCAGCCCCTCCCTCACCCGCTGATTGGCCGTCAGCCACAGGCCCTTGTAGTCGGACCAGCCCAGGCTGTCGGTCTCGACGATGTTGCCGAGAGGATTGCCTGGCAGGATCGGGCTCGTGGGCGACAGAGTCGGATACGGGCGGACACCGTTCACGAACTGATTGAGGTTCCGCGTGATGCGCAGCCGATCCCCGTGCGAACCGAAGTAACCGGCCATGACGCCGAGCGATGCGCCGATCTGGCGCTCGACGTTCACGTTCCACGTCTGCATCCGCCCGCTCGCGAAATTGGGGTCCACGGAGTTCGGCGCGAGGCCTGAGGCCAGCGCGGTGTTGGCCGCGTTGCTCAGCCGGATGTTGCCGGCGAACGTGAGCGGCGTCGCCAGCGGCGGATTGGACGAAGTCGGCGACACGACGTTGGCCACGGGCATGTCCACCATCACCGCGTAGGCGCCCCGAACGACGGTGCGGCCGTCGCCCGACGGCGTCCAGATTGCGCCGACGCGCGGCTGGAAGTTGTGGCCGGTCTGATACGGGGTGGGTGTCTGCACCAGCGAGTCGGTGGCGGCGTCGAACACGACGAACCGGTCCTCCGTCTCCGTCGGCCCCATGATGCCGTCGTAGCGGAGGCCAAGGTCCAGGGTGAATCGCGACGATGCGCGGAAGCTGTCCTGCAGGAACAGGCCGAGCGCGTTCTGCCTGACGTTCGATGGGCGATCCCCGAGCGTGATTCCGAAGTTGTTGCCGAGCCCGACCTGAAACGCCGCGAGGCTGCCGAACTGGAACGTCCCCGTGTCCGAGGTGAAGTTGTCGTTCAAGATGTGGCGGTACTCGCCGCCGATCTTCAGCGAGTGATTGCCCCGAAGATAGCTGGCGCTGTCCGAGAAGACGAAGCTCGTGTCGACCCGGCCCTGCGGGAAATTCGACGGCCCGCCGAAGTTCAACCCCAGCCCGACAATCGTGATCTGCGGAATGCCGATGGGCGTGGTCACGCCGACGTTCATGCCGTAATCGACCGGGTTCAGCTTCGCGTTCGGCTCGAACGTGATGTTGATGCGGTTGAAGCCGAAGCGGGCTTCGTTGACCAGGTTGGACTTGAAGATGTGCGTCTCGTTCAGCGTCATGATCTGGCGGTGTGAATGGCGGGTATCGCCGAACCCGGGAATGGTGTTGAGCTGCAGCGTCGGCTCGCCGCGCTGGTCGCGCTGAAAGGCGTAGTACCAGTGCACCGCGTCGTTGTTGTTCACGTTGTGGCGGACGTCGCCCGTGAACTGGTCGATGTCCACCGGGGCGGTGGCGGACCCGAGGTAGCGGCCTTCCCCGCTCGCGCCGATGGCGTTGGCGGTGGGAATCAGGGGCAGCAGGTTCCGCGACACCGGGTCGATGACCGCGGCGCGCTGATCGTCGCGCAGCACGCCGCTGTTGATGTCGATGCCCTGGCGCTGCCGGAGGCCTTCGTACGTGCCGAAGAAGAACGTCTTGCTCTTGATGATCGGCCCGCCGAAGTTGGCGCCGAACTGATTGCGCTGGAAGGGCGACTTCGGCGCCGGCTCGGCATTGAAGAAGTTACGCGAATCGAGCGCGTCGTTGCGAAAGAACTCGAACGCCTCGCCGTGGAAGGCGTTGGAGCCAGAACGGGTCGCGATGTTGACGATCGCGCCGGAGTTGCGGCCGTACTCGGCGCTGAACGTCGAGTTGTCAACCTTGAACTCCGACACGGTGTTGATCGACGGCTGGAAGGTGATCTGGTTCTGCGCCGGATCGTTCAGGTTGATGCCGTTGATCATGAAGTTCACGGTGTCTTCGCGATTGCCGGCGGTGTTGAACGCGAACGAACCCTGGCCGCGGAGCGGGGCGCTGAGGAAGCCGTTCTGGGGAGGCGTCACCGAGCCCGGAATCAGCAGGCCGAGATCGACGAAGTGCCGCCCGTTGAGCGGGATCTCCTGCACGGTGCGCTGAGAAATGACCTGGCTGACCGATGTCGTCGCGGTCTCGATGACGGGCGACGCCCCGACGACGCTCACCGATTCGGCTACGGGGCCCACGGTGAGCCGGATGTTGACGACCGAGGTGCGCGCCACGTCGACATCGACGTCGCGCGACTGGTCGCCGAAGCCGGTCAGACGTGTTTCGATCCGGTAGAGACCGGGCGCGAGCGACGGCGTGAGGTAGTCGCCACCCGCATCGCTCACGGTCGTCCGCTCGACACCGGTCGCGACGTTGCGGACGGTGACCGTGACGCCGGGCACGACCGCGCCCTGGGCATCGACGATGTTTCCCTGGATGGCTCCAGTGGATTGGGCCCGGGCCGGCGTGGCCATCAGAATGCCGGCGAACAGCACGCTGCACACGGCGCATGACACTCGCGTCATCACCTACACCTCCTCTATACAACGGCGGAATTCTGCCGTCAGATGCGCCGGATTGGAATATCAGATTTGCGAAAACGTGCAGGGGGCCGGCACGTCGTTCTGTTTCTTGGATCGCCGTGAGGAAGCTGGGCCTTGGGGCTTCGTCCGCTTCGTCCCTGTGAAAGACCGGCCCGTCCCTGCTTACCTGCCGTCAGCGGGTTCCGCGAGGCACATGTGGAATGCAGGTGGCAATGAAGCCGGCATCTTTCAGCTCGCAGTCACCCGGGCGGTAAAAGGTCAGCAGCCGGCCGCAGACGATCACACCGATCCAGACACTCAACGATACGATCGCGACGGCCTTGGCGCCGCGCGGCGTGTCCTCGTTCGGGCGGGCGTGCTTCAGACGGCCGAACAGCACGCCGTAGAACACGAGGATGTTGAGACCCGCGATCGCCATGAACGTGATCTTGAACTGGAAGGCGGGGTTGTAGATGTACTGGTTGGGCTCGGTGACGAGGAACATCGCGCCGGTGATGACGTTCAGCGCGTAGCCGAACACGCCCCACGGCACGAGCTTGTGCAGCGCCGCGATGGACACGCCTTTCGCGAGCCCGAGCAGCCGGAGGTCGAACGTCGCGATCATGCCGACGAGCAGCGACAGGCCGACGAAGTGCACGCTCTCGCAGATCGGCCATCCCCACGCCGAGTGCATGAACGTCGAGACGATCTTCACGCTGAAGAGCGTCTTCACGAGCCAGATCTGAAACAGGGCCATGCGCTACGTTGTCGTCAGCTTCACGTACGTGTACGCCAGAAAGCGCCCGGAAAAGATCACCGCGGTCCAGACCGCAAGCGATGCGCACGCGAACATCTTTCCCCAGAACGGCACGTCGCTCTGCTCGTCTTCCAGCAACCGGCGCCGGATGACGGTCTGCACGACCAATCCGAGCGCGACACACAGGAGCTTGAAGTAGAACACCGGGTTGGTCAGGGCCTTCGTGGGATAGCCGATGAGCAGCACGACGCCCGAGACGGCGTTAAGCCAGAACCCGGCCCAGAGAACGGGGAACACGCGCCGGGCCGCCGCAAGCGGGACGCCCGGCGCAAACCCGAGGAGCCGGAGGGCAATGGCGGCGTTCATCCCCGCGAGGAAACCCATCCCGACCGTGTGACACGCCAGAATGATCGGGAACGCGAAGACCGACGGCGACTCACGCACCCAGACGCTGAGCGCGCTCGTCTCGAGCCAGATGAAAAATGGATCCACGTGGAGCGTCCGCGCGAATGCTAGCACGAAGCATTCGGACCACGCGCAAGGATGCCGTCAGGAGCTCAGATGTTTGGCGATGATCATGCGCTGAGCCTCGGAGGTCCCCTGGTAGATCTCGGTGGCCCGCACATCCCTGAACAGGCGCTCGACGACGGATCCGCGTCTGTAGCCGGCCGATGCCAGCACCTGCATCGCCCGGTCGGCCGCGCCGTGCGCCGCCTCGGACGCGGCCAGCTTCGCCATGGATGATTCCACGGGGCTGGCCTCCCCCCGGCCCTTCACCGAGGCCGCCTTCCACATGAGCATGCGGGCCGCGTCGAGCTCTGTGGCGGCATCGGCGATCATCCACTGGATCGCTTCGAACTGCGCAATCGGCCGGCCGAACTGCTCGCGTTTCTTCGCGTGCGCGATCGCCTCGTCCAGCGCCGCCTGCCCGATGCCGAGCGCCTGCGCGGCGATCGCTACGCGCCCGCCCTGCAGCGCCCACATCGCCAGGCCGAACCCCTCGTCTACGCGGCCGAGCACCTGATCCGGCGCAACGATCACGTCGAGATCAAGGTCCATGCACCCCAGGCCGCGTACGCCCAGCGAATCGTCGACCGCGGTGCGGGTGATGCCGGGAGCATCCGCCGGCACGAGAAACGCCGTGACACCCTGGCCCCGACGGCCCGGCTGCGTCGAGGCGAATACGATGATCAGGCCGGCGGAGACGGCGTTCGCGACCCAGACTTTCCGGCCGACGATCCGGTAGCCCTCTCCAGCCGACGTGGCGGTTGCCTGCTGATTCGCGGCATCTGTGCCCGCCGAGGGTTCCGACAACGCGAAGGCGCCGATCATTTCGCCGCCCGCCAGCCGCCGCAGCCAGCGATCGCGTTGAGCGTCGGTGCCCGCGTGCTCGACCAGTTCCGCCACGAGCGAGTTGGTCACCACGAGCGACGTGGCCACCGTCGCGCTCGCCCGCCCGATGGCCTCGATGGCCAGCGCGTAGCTGAGGTAGTCGCGCCCGGCACCTCCCCACGCGGTGGACACCGTCACGCCGTGCAGACCGAGGCTCGCAGCGGCGCGGATCACGTCCGACGGAAACTCGCCGCTCGCGTCGATGGCGGCGGCGCGTGGCGCGACCACCTCGCGCGCGAAGCGCTCGATATCGGCCTTGAACCCGGCCTGTTCCGGCGTGAGGTCGAGAAACATGCTTTACGTACATTGCCACGGAGGCACAGAGATCACAGAGAAAAAGTTTGGCTCTGTGCCGTCGGTGCCTCTGTGGCTAGGTGTCGTTTCTTGTGATGCGTTCGAAGATTGGCCGCAGGCGCGCCGCGCTGTGCGCCAGGTCTTCCGGCAGCACGCGGGTTTCGGCGATGGCGCCCATGAAGTTGGTGTCGCCGTTCCACCGGGGAACGAGATGAATGTGCAGGTGCTCGAGCACGCCGGCGCCGGCAGTGCGGCCGAGGTTGATCCCCACGTTGATGCCGTGGGGACTGTACGCCTCGGTCAGGGCCACCTCGGCCTGGCAGGCGAGTGTCATCAACTCGACCCGTTCTTCCGCGGACGTCTCCGCCAGGTCGGCGAAGTGCCGGTTCGGCACCACCATCACGTGACCGTTGTTGTAGGGGTACAGGTTCAGGATGACGAAGGCGAGCCGGCCGCGGTGGACGACCAGTTCTTCGTTGCGGCCCTTCAACTCGCAGAAGACGCAGCCGCCGTCTTCAGTCGCGGTGCCGGCGCCGCGCGTCACGTAGGACAGTCTCCACGGAGACCAGAGGCGTTCCACTACACCGCGAACGCGTCGGGAGGCGCCGATGTGTCCGGAGCCGGCGCGGGCTCCTTGTTGATCAGCTCTTTGAGCTCTTTGCCCGGCTTGAAGTACGGAACTTTCTTCGGCGGCACGTCGACCTTGTCGCCCGTCTTGGGATTGCGGCCCTTGCGCGGCTCGCGCTTGCGGAGGCGGAAGCTGCCGAACCCGCGCAGCTCGATCTTCTCGCCGCGGTGCAGCGCGTCGATGATGCTCTTGAACACCGTATCGACGATGACCTCGGAATGCTTCTTCGTCAGGTCCGAAACCCGCGAGACTTCCTCGACGAGCTCCGCCTTGGTCATGCTGCCGCTGGTCATGGCTGCGACTCCCTCGTGATCGGTGGTCAGTGATCGGTGGTCAGTTCTTCATCCAGTCCGACCACCCTCACCGGCCACTGGCCACTGTCACCGATTCCGGAAGTGATCCCCGAGCGTCGCGGCGCCGGTTCCTTCGTTCTCCTGGTACGCCGCCCAGTCGGCGCGGAACTCGTCGGACTTCAGCGCGCGGATCGACAGGCCGATCTTCCGCTCGCCCGGCGCCAGCTTGATGATCTTCATCGGGTAGGTCTCACCCACCACGAGCTCGATCTTCCCGTCCTTGCCGGCCTGCTGCGAGTCGTCGAACTCCGACACGTGAATCAGGCCTTCGATGCCTTCGTCCAGCTCGACGAACGCGCCGAAGTTCGTCATGCGCACCACCTTGCCCTCGATGGTGTCGCCGACATGGCGGCGCGTGAAGAAGTCGTCCCAGATGTCGGTCGCCAGCTGCTTGAGGCCGAGCGACAGGCGCTGGTTCTCGGCGTCGATGTTGAGCACCATCGCCTCGACGACGTCGCCCTTCTTGAGCACTTCGGACGGGTGCTTGATCCGCTTGCTCCACGACATGTCGGAGATGTGGATCAGGCCGTCGATCTCTTCCTCGACCTCGACGAACGCGCCGAACTCGGTGAGGTTGCGCACCTTGCCGGTGATCTTCGCGCCGACGGGGTACTTGTCGGCCAGGTCGTGCCACGGGTTGGTCTCGACCTGCTTGATGCCGAGCGAGATGCGCCGGGCGGTCGGGTCGACGCCGAGCACCATGGCGTCGACGGTGTCGCCGACGTTCAGGATCTTCGACGGGTGCTTGACGCGCTTGCTCCACGACATCTCGCTGACGTGGATCAGGCCCTCGACGCCGGCCTCGAGCTCGATGAACGCGCCGTAATCGGTGAGGCTCACGACCTTGCCGCCCACGCGGTGGCCGACCGGGTAGCGATCCATCACGTTCGCCCACGGATCCGTGATGAGCTGCTTGTGGCCGAGCGACACGCGCTCGGTCGCCGGGTCGTACTTCAGCACGACGACGTCGATTTCGTCGTTGACCTTGAAGAGCTCGGCCGGGTGCCCGACGCGGCCCCAGGACATGTCGGTGATGTGGAGCAGGCCGTCGATGCCGCCCAGGTCGATGAACGCGCCGTAGTCGGTGAGGTTCTTCACGACGCCCTTGAGCACGCGCCCCTCGGCGAGCGTCTCGAGCGTGTGCTTCTTCTTCTCGGCGTTCTCTTCTTCGAGGAGAGCCTTGCGCGAGAGCACGATGTTGCCGCGCTTCTTGTTCACCTTGATGACCCGCATGCGCAGCTCCTGGCCGCGCAGCGCGTCGAGGTTGCGGACCGGGCGCACGTCGATCTGGCTGCCGGGCAGAAACGCGCGGACGCCGATGTCCACCGCGAGACCGCCCTTGATGCGCTCGATGACGCGGCCGATGACGACCTTACGCTCCGCGTAGGCCTTCTCGACCTCGTCCCAGATCTTCATCTTCTCGGCTTTTTCGCGCGAGAGCACGACGTAGCCTTCGCGATCTTCCGTCCGTTCGAGCAGGACGTCGACGATGTCGCCGGCCTGCACGGTGATCTCGCCGTTCTCGTCGACGAACTCGGTGAGGGCGATGATGCCTTCGGACTTGTAGCCGACGTCCACGACGACTTCCGAGGCCGTGACTTTCAGCACCGTGCCCTTGACGACCTCGCCTTCCGCGATGTTCCGGAAGCTGCTATCGTAGGTGTCGAGCAATCGGGCGTATTCCTCGGGGTCCATCGGGGCCTGGTCTTCGCGAGGCAGGGCTTTGAGGCTGCCACGATCGTTTCGTTCCGATCGTTCGATCGTGCCGGTGCCGCTGCCCCTGGCCGGGCCCGGGGTATTCTCGTCGTCTACGTTCGCCATGCCTTGCGTGTCCTCCCTGCGTGACTTTCGGAATTACCGATAAGCAACAGAGAGTACGACACTTATCGCAAAACTGTCAAGGCTGGGAAAGGGTTCCGCTCATGGCAAAACGTGCAAAACGGCGGCGCCCGAAGCGCGCCGCGAGCGTCCGGCGAAGCACACGAAAGCGTACGAAGGCCCGGAAACCGCCCAAGAGGCGCCGGGCGCCCAAGCGTCCGGCCGCCAGGGCCAAGGCCAAACGCCCGAAGAAATCCCCGAAGAAATCACGGAAACAGGCCGCGAAACGTCCGGCACCCGATCGGGGCAAGTCCCCGCGCCTCGACCGGGCGCGGCGCGTGCTGACCGACCCGGTTCCCGCCTCCACGCTCGATGTGGACCGGTTCAAGGGCGCCGCGCGCAGCGGCCGCCAGGCGCTCGACCGGAGCCTGCACGAGCACAGCGGCATGACGCCGGCCATCACCGGCGGCGACCTCGACGCGGACTGGGAGAACGCCTACTTCAGCGGCGACGAAGCTCCCGGCGGCGACAACCTGACCCCTGACCAGGACAGCGTCGAGGAGATCGGCGAAGCGCTCGGCCTCTCTTACGAAGACAACGAGGAGCTGAAAGGCAGCGACAAAGTGATCGAGCGGGACAAGCATCGGTGGGAGCTCGACCCCGCGTCGGCGGACGACTACAAGAAAGATCGGGAATAGGGACTGGGGGCTGGGGACTGGGGACGAAAGCACCCGAGCCCCTAGCCCCTGGTCCCCAGCCCCTTCTTTTCCTCCACCACCCTCAAGACCTCCTCCACCACCTGCGTCACCGCCTTCCCCGTCGTGTCGATGACGCTGGCGTCGGGTGCGGCATAGAGGGGCGAGGCCGCCCGCGTGCGATCGAGCTCGTCGCGCGCGGTCAGCGCCGTCGCCACCTCGGCGACAGCCGTCGGGCCGCCGGAGTGCGCGGGGTCGAGCGCGCGGCGCCGGGCGCGTTCTTCCGGCGAGGCATCGAGGTAGATCTTCACGTCGGCGCCCGGAAACACCACGGTGCCGATGTCGCGGCCTTCCATCACGATCCCGCCGTCGGCGCCCATCGCGCGCTGCCGCGCGACCAGCTCGGCGCGCACGCGCGGCAGACGCGCCACGGCCGCGGCCGCACGATCGATCTCCGGCGTGCGGATCGCCCGTGTGACGTCCGCGCCGTTGACGAACACACCGGCCGGCACGATCTCGATGCGCGCCGCTTCGGCGATGCGCGCCACGGACGGTTCATCTTCGAGCGCGACGCGCGCCTGGACCGCCTGCCAGCCGACCACGCGGTACATCGCTCCGCTGTCGATGTGACGGTACCCGAGCGCCGCGGCGACCGCGCGGGCGACGGTTCCCTTCCCCGCGCCGGACGGCCCGTCGATCGCGATCGACGGGCCGTCCGGCGCGGGGAAGGGAACCGTCGCCCGCGCGGTCGCCGC
>Ga0070665_100008550_pt1 | contig 10359 bp, 10 predicted proteins | sample KBSS13metaG_FD_65862 | JGI IMG/M metagenome (GOLD analysis project Ga0070665, IMG submission 65862) | Switchgrass rhizosphere microbial communities from Kellogg Biological Station, Michigan, USA - KBS S1-3 metaG | ecosystem: Host-associated > Plants > Roots > Rhizosphere > Soil ...
GGCCAAAAGACTTCTCGCCCGCCTCCGAAACCTCGGCTTCTCCGCCGACTTCGACAGCCTCAAGCCGATCCCGCAGCCGGTAGTTTCATATTAGTGGCGCGCTCCGATGAGGAATTCGTTCTACCGCCGCGCCGCCAGGCTCTTGAACAGCGCGTCGCTGCGGTCGTCGGCCGGGAAGAAGCACTCGACGCGGACCTCCTGGAGGGTGACGTCCTGCGGCGTGCCGAGCGTGGCGATGGTGGTGAAGACCGAGAGCGAGCGGCCGCCGACGATGTAGTCGAGCGTCAGCACCGGCTGCGGCCGCTCCTCGAAGCGCAGCTTGCGGAACGAGGCCGGCACGTCGGGGAAGGCCATGACCTCCTCGATGAAGGCCAGCGCCTTGGGCTCCCCGCCGTCGGCCAGGATCTCGGCGTAGGTCGTCGAGACGAGATGGCGGGCGACCTCCTCCCAGTTGGAGATCTTGGGGCGTAGTGCCCGGGGATCGAGCATCCAGCGCAGGATGTTCGGGCCCTTGCCCGGCGGCGAGGCGGGCGGCGGACCCTCGAACAGGAACACGGTGAAAGCGTTGGCCGCGTCGTTGGCCTGCAGCAGGTTCCACAGCCGGTCGACCACGATCGCCGGATAGGGCTCCTGTTGCTTGAGGATCCGGTCGATCGCCTGGCGCACCGGCGCGAGCTCGGGGGCGGCGAGATTGCTCTCGCGATAGACCGGCGCGAAACCCGCGGCGAGCAGCATGGCGTTCCTCTGGCGCAGCGGGACATCGAGCGCGGAGGTGAGCTGCACCACCATCTCGCGGCTGGGCCGGGCGCGGCCGGATTCGAGGAAGCTGACATGACGCTGCGACACGCCGGATTGCAGCGCCAGGGCGAGCTGGCTGGCGCCCCGGCGGCGCCGCCAGGCGCGCAGCATGGGGCCGAACAGGTCGGCCTGGGGGGCCGAGACGGGCAGGGCGGTGTTCATCATGACGGGAAGACTATCATCGGCCCGATGGTCCGCCGATTACCTCTGCCGTAATTGCCGGTCGGCCGGCTCCGGCCGAATTTCCACGGCGTTCGATCAACTCGAGGAGGACGTCATGAACGCTTCATCCGACCGTCTGCTGCGGCGTACCCTGTGGGGCAACGCCGTCTTCTCCGTCGTTTCCGGCGCCATCGGGGTGACCTTTGCCGCGCCCTTCGCAGCCTGGGCCACCCATGCGCCGCTCTCGGTGGCGGGTCTCGACCTCGCCGTCGTGTTCGAGCTTCTGGGCGCCGGCGTGATGCTGTTCGGCGTGATCTGCGGCTGGGTTGCGTCCCGGGAGACGCTGCCCCAGGGCTGGGCGCGCGCGATCTTCGCCGCCGACATCGCCTGGGTCGCGGCAAGCGCCCTCGTGCTGATGCTGCCCGCATCGTGGACCGCGGCAGGGATCGCAGGCATCGTCGTCGTGGCGCTGATCGTGGCCGACATCGCCATCCTGGAGTACCTCGGCCTGCGCCGGCTCGGCGCCGCCCACTGAACGGAGACGACGATGGACAGACTTCAGTTCCTGAACGACCGCCCGCTTCCCTTCGCCAAGGTGCTGGGGCTGAAGTTCGTCGCCGCGAGCGAGACGGGCGTGAAGGCCGAGATGGTGGTCACGCCCGAGCTCTGCACGCGGCCCGACATACTGCACGGCGGCGCCGTGATGGCCTTCGCCGATACGCTGGGCGCCGCCGCCACTGTCCTCAACCTGCCGGAAGGCAAGGGCACGACGACGATCGAGAGCAAGACCAACTTCGTCGGCCCCGCGCCGGTCGGCACGACGGTGATCGGCGAGACCACGCCGATCCATCGCGGCCGCCGCACCCAGGTCTGGACGACCCGCATCACCACCGCCGAGGGCAAGCTCGTGGCCGTCGTCACCCAGACCCAGATGGTGCTGTAGCTTAGGTCATGATCTTTGCTGGGACCGCGCCACTCCGTGGCGCCTCATGATGAGCGCCACGGAGTGGCGCGGTCCCAGCGATGAACTTCAGCGTCCCGGCATCAGGGCCGGCACGAAGGTGTTCAGGACCTTGTCGGCATCGGCGGCGGTCTGGCCGCCCTTCTGCAGCCAGTTGATGACGATCTTCACGAAGTGATCGCGATAGCCGATGAGCAGCAGCTTGCCGGAGACCCGGCGCGCGCTGCCACCCGATGCGCTGAAGCTGGTGCATCGGAACGTGTACGGGCCGTAGGTGCAGGCCGACGGCACGGACGGTTTCTCGAAGCCCGACAGGCCCGACGCGGCCGCCTGCCGGGCCAGGTTCGAGAGCTCGTCGTTGAACTGGTTCAGGACCGTGGGGTGGCTGCTGCCGTTCGGCACGCGCCGCGAACCGCCGTAGACGTCGACGATCACTTCCATGCCGTTGGCCGCCGAATACTGGTAGCTCGATCCGCCGGCCTGGCTCATCGACTGGGTCAACGTCGCTCCGCCGAGCGTCGGCGGAAAGGAAAGCTTGGTGCCCGGCTCGACGGTCGGCGCCTGTGCGAGCGCCGTCCCCGACGCCAGGACGAGGGCGAGCAGTACGGCAAGGATCCTAGACATCGAGATTGGCGACCTTGAGTGCGTTTTCCTGGATGAAGTCGCGCCGCGGCTCGACCACGTCGCCCATCAGCGTGGCGAAGATCTCGTCGGCCTCGTCGGCATGGTTGATCCTGACCTGCAGCAGCGTGCGCGCTTCGGGGTCGAGCGTCGTCTCCCAGAGCTGATCCGGATTCATCTCGCCCAGACCCTTGTAGCGCTGGATGGCGACGCCCTTGCGCCCCGCCTCGAGGACCGCGGCGTACAGCTCGGTCGGCGAAGAAACGCTGGTCTCCTTGTCCTTCACGGTAAAGGTGCCGGTCTTCAGGTAGATTTCCTGCAGTTCGCCAGCGAGCGCGTCGAGCTTGCGCGCCTCTGCGCTCTTGATCAGCGGGCCGTCGATGACATGACGCTCGTTGACGCCGCGCAGGCGGCGCATGAAGGCGAGGCCGCCGTCGGTCGTGGGCTCGCCGACCCAGCCGCGCTCCAGCGGCGGACTCACATGGTCGAGACGGCTGGCTATGTAGTCCGCGGTCTGCTGCGCCTGCTGCTCGTTCGACAGTATATCGGGATTGAGCGCACCCGCGATCGCCGCCTGCTCGATCACCGCCCGGCTGGTGACCCTCCGCGACAAGGACAGAGGCTTCACCAGATTCGTGACGGAATGAGCGATGTCGACGGTGCGGCGCAGGTCCTCTCCGGCTTGTACCGTGCCGTCGCCCAGCCTGAAGGTGGCGCCTTCCAGGCCGCTGTCGATCAGGTGGTCGTCGAGCGCACGCTCGTCCTTGAGATAGATCGCCGACTTGCCCTTGGCCGCTTTGAACAGTGGCGGCTGGGCGATGTAGAGATGGCCGCGCTCGATCAGGTCGCGCATCTGGCGATAGAAGAAGGTCATCAGCAGGGTACGGATGTGGCTGCCGTCGACGTCGGCGTCCGTCATGATGATGATCTTGTGGTAGCGCAGCTTGTCGAGCGTGAAGTCGTCGTGCCCGATGCCGGTGCCGAGCGCGGTGATCAGGGTGCCGATCTCGGCCGACGACAGCATCTTGTCGAAGCGCGCGCGCTCGACGTTCAGGATCTTGCCGCGCAGGGGCAGGATCGCCTGGTTGGCGCGGTTGCGGCCCTGCTTGGCCGAACCGCCGGCCGAATCGCCCTCGACGATGAACAGCTCGGAGAGCGCCGGATCGCGCTCCTGGCAGTCGGCGAGCTTGCCGGGCAACGAGCTGACATCGAGCGCGCCCTTGCGGCGGGTGAGCTCGCGCGCCTTGCGGGCGGCTTCGCGGGCCGCCGCCGCCTCGACCACCTTGCTGACGATCTTCTTCGCCTCCGACGGATGCTCCTCGAACCACTGGCCGAGCTTGTCGCCAACCACCGATTCGACTACGGGCCGGACTTCCGAGGAGACCAGCTTGTCCTTGGTCTGGGAGGAGAATTTCGGATCGGGCACCTTGACCGACAGCACGCAGGTCAGGCCCTCGCGCATGTCGTCGCCGGTGAGCGAGACCTTCTCCTTCTTCGACATGCCGCCCTCGTCGGCATACTTGTTCAGGGTGCGGGTCAACGCGCCGCGGAAGCCGGCGAGATGCGTGCCGCCGTCGCGCTGCGGGATGTTGTTGGTGAAGCACAGCATCGTCTCGTGATAGCTGTCGTTCCACTGCATCGCGACCTCGACCGAGATGCCGTCCTTCTCGCCGCGGATCGACACCGGCGGGTTGTGCAGCACCGCCTTGTTGCGGTCGAGGTACTTGGCGAAGGCCTCGACGCCACCCTCGTAGAACAGCTCGGCGACCTTGGGCTCCGCTCCCCGCTCGTCATTGAGCACGATGCGCACGCCCGAATTCAGGAAGGCGAGTTCGCGCAGCCGGTGCTCGAGAGTCGAGAAGTCGTATTCGGTCTTCGTGAAGGTCTGCTTCGAGGGCAGGAACGTGACTTCCGTGCCGCGCTTGCCGTCCGGCGCATCGCCCACCAGCTCGAGGTCCTTCTCCGGCTCGCCGTGGCGGAAGCGCATGAAGTATTCCTTGCCGTTGCGGCAGATGCGCAGGTCGAGATGCTCGCTGAGCGCATTGACCACCGCGGCGCCGACGCCATGCAGGCCGCCCGACACCTTGTAGGAGTTCTGGTCGAACTTCCCGCCGGCGTGGAGCTGGGTGAAGATCACGTTGGCGGCGGAGATGCCCTCCTCGCGATGGATGTCGACCGGCACGCCGCGGCCGTTGTCGCGCACCGTGACCGAGCCGTCGCCGTGCAGCACCACGTCGACCCGGTCGCAATAGCCGGCCAGCGCCTCGTCGATCGCATTGTCGACGATCTCGTAGACCATGTGATGCAGGCCGGTGCCGTCGTCGGTGTCGCCGATATACATGCCCGGCCGCTTGCGCACGGCTTCGAGGCCGCGAAGCACCTTGATCGAATCGGCGTCGTAGTCCTCGCCGTTGCCGGCGGTCGCGCGGTTCAGTTCGTTCTCGCTCATGTCACATCCCGAAGGGTCAGGTTGCCGCGATCGATCCGTCGGCCACGCGCAGGAGCTGCGCACGGCCGGCGAGCGGCTTGAAAAGTCCGGCGTCGGTGCCGGTCATCCAGCTCTGAGCGCCCAGCGCCACCACCTCGTCGAACAGCGCCTCGCGGCGCTCCACATCGAGATGGGCCGCGATCTCGTCCAGCAGCAGCAACGGCGGCCGGCCGCGCAACAGGGCAACCAACCGGGCATGGGCCAGGGCGATCGACACCAGGACGGCCTTTTGCTGGCCCGTCGAGCCCTCGGCAGCCGGCAGATCGAGATCGAGGTGGCGCACGGCGAGATCGCTGCGATGCGGCCCTACGGATGTGGTGCCGGCCTCGGCGTCGCGCAAGCGGTTGGCAGCAAGCGCACCGCGCAATCGGTCTTCGGCATCGAGGGCCGCCATCGAGGCGATCCAGCCGTCGACTTCGCCCGCCATGGCGAGCGAGGCACGCGGAAAGGGGCCGACGCCCAGCCGCGCCGCCGCGTCGAGGCGCTGGACGGCGTCGGCGCGGTTGGCGGCCAGCGCCACGCCGTGGCGGGCCATGGCGTCTTCCAGTGCCGTGAACCAGTGCGGGTCGCGGTTGCCCCCCTGGCGTCCGTCCGCCAGCAGGCGGCTGCGCTGGCGGCTGGCATTCTCGTAGGCCGCGACGTTGCCGGCGTGCTCGGGATGCAGCGCCGTCACCAGCCGGTCGAGGAAGCGCCGGCGGTCGCTCGCGCCGTCGAGGAACAGCCGGTCGAGCTGCGGCGTCAGCCAGACGGCCGCGACATGCAGGCCGAGGGCGGTCTGGCTCGCGGCCGGCCGGCCGTCGATCCGCACCGCCCGGCGCAGCAGGCTGTCCTCGCTGCGACCCGGCTCCAGCCCGGTGCCGATCGCGATCCGTCCTTCCGGCGTGTCGAGCGTGGCGGCGACCGCCCAGGTGGCGGCATCCGCCTCGTCGCTGCGCGAGCGGCGGCAGACCTCGTCGAGGCGCGCGCGGCGCAGGCCGCGGCCGGGCGCGAGGAAGGACAGGGCTTCCAGGAGGTTCGTCTTGCCTGCGCCGTTGGCGCCGACCAGGACGACCGGCGTCAGGTCGCAGTCGAGCCGGAGCTGGCGGTAATTGCGGAAATCGGTGAGCCGGAGTTGGCGCACGGCCAGGATGGCCGGCGCTGCGCCGGATGCGGCGTCGGGACTATAGGCGAGTGCGCTGTTCGGCGGCGCCGTCATACCCGCATCGGCATGAGCACGTAGAGCGCGCTCTCGTCGGCGCCGTCGCGTACCAGGGTGGGCGAGCCCGCGTCGGCCATCAGGAAGCGCGCTTCCGATCCGGCGATCTGCTCGGTGATGTCGAGCAGGTAACGGGAATTGAAGCCGATCTCGATGGCGGCGGCCTTGTAGTCGACCTCGATCTCCTCGGTCGCACTGCCGGCGTCCGGGCTGGTGGCGGAGAGCGTCACCACGCCATTGGCCACCGCGACCTTGATCGCCCGGGATTTCTCCGTCGAGATGGTCGAGACACGGTCGACCGCGTTGGCGAACTCCTTGCACGGCACGTTCAGGATCTTGTCGTTGCCGGTCGGGATCACCCGCTCGTAGTCGGGGAAGGTGCCGTCGATCAGCTTGCTGATCAGGGTGACGTTGCCGCTGGCGAAGCGGATGCGGGTGTCGGAAAGCTCGACATCGACCGAGCCTTCGCTCTCGTCGAGCAGCTTGCGGACCTCGCCCACGGTCTTGCGCGGTACGATCACGCCGGGGATCTCGTCGGCGCCCTTCGGCATCGGGACCTCGACCCGGGCAAGGCGGTGGCCGTCGGTCGCCACGCCGCGCAGTACGTCGGTGCCGCCGGCCTTGGCGGCATGGAAGTAGATGCCGTTCAGGTAGTACCGCGTCTCCTCGTTGGAGATCGCGAAGCGGGTGCGGTCGATGATGCCCTTGAGGTCCGGCGCCGGGATCTGGAAGCGGTGCGGCAGGTCGCCCTCGTTCATCGCCGGGAAATCGGCCGGCGGCAGGCACTGCAAGGTGAAGCGCGAACGGCCGGCGCGGATGGTCAGGCTGTTGCCGTCGGTCGCAGTCTCGAGTTCGACCTGGGCGCCGTCCGGCAGCTTGCGCACGATCTCGTAGAGAGTATGGGCGGGCGCCGTGGTCGAGCCGGTCTGGGAAGCGCTCGCATCGACCGTTTCGGTGATAGCGAGATCCATATCGGTCGCGGCCAGGCTGAGGCGCCCCTTCTGGGCGGTGATCAGCACGTTCGACAGGATGGGGATCGTGTTCCGGCGTTCGACGACACTTTGCACATGGGCCAGCGCCTTGAGGAGGGCCGCTCTTTCGATCGTCAATTTCATGGTTTGGTCGCTGTAACGAGGGCCAGATTGAGCGGTTGAGACTCCCCGTCGCGTGACCCCGGACAGGCCAATGCGGAACGGTCGGCGACTATAGCACGGAGGCTGCCTGCAGGAAGCAATTTCACCGCCGGAAGAGGGCGCTAAAGTCCCGATGAAATAACGAAAAACGGGGCCTCGCCGGCCCCGTTCGTCGTCTCGATCCAGAGTCGCCTCAACCCTGCAACTGGCGCTTGAGCAACTCGACGTCTTCTGCAATCGACAGATCGGACACCTTGAGCTCCTCGATCTTGCGTACGGCATGCATGACCGTCGTGTGGTCGCGGTTGCCGAAGCGCTTGCCGATCTGCGGCAGGCTCAAGGTGGTAAGCTGCTTGGCGAGATACATCGCCACCTGGCGCGGGCGGGCGACCGAGCGGGCGCGCCGCGGCGAGCTCATCTCCGCGAGCTTGATGTTGTAATGGGCGGCGACCCTCTGCTGGATCTCGTCGACCGTCACCTTGCGGTCGGCCTGGCGCAGCAGGTCGTGCAGCACGTCCTGCGCCATCTCGACGGTGATCTCGCGGCCGATCAGTTGGCCATGCGCCACGACCCGGTTCAGCGCCCCCTCGAGCTCGCGGATGTTGGTGCTGATCTTGTGCGCGAGGAACTCGAGCACGGCCATCGGCACGGGCACCCGCGCATGCTCCGCCTTGGTCTGCAGGATCGACAGGCGCAGCTCGTAGGTCGAGGAATGGATGTCGGCGACGAGGCCGGAGCCGAGCCGCGAGCGCATGCGCTCCTCGATGTCCTGCAGTTCGCTCGGTGGCTTCTCCGAGGACAGCACGATCTGCTTGTTCTGCTCGACCAGCGAGTTGAAGGTGAAGAAGAACTCGTCCTGGCTCGCCTCCTTGCCGCAGATGAACTGGACGTCGTCCACCATCAGCACGTCGACGTTGCGGAACAGCTCCTTGAACTGGCCGGTGTTCTTGGTGCGCAGCGCCGTGATGAAACGGTTCACGAAGCTCTCGGCCGTGAGATAGAGCACGCGCGTCTTGGGATCGCGCTCGCGGATGACGTGCCAGATGGCGTGCATCAGGTGCGTCTTGCCGAGCCCGACGCCGCCGAAAATGTAGAGCGGATTGCGCTCGGGCAGCGGCCGGTCCTGCTCGGCGATGTTGCGCGCGGCGGCATAGGCGAACTCATTGGGCTTGCCGACCACGAAGTTGGCGAAGGTGTAGCGCGCCTCCGGTCCCTGGAAGCTGTCCTCGCCGCCGCGGCCGATGGCAGGTCCCATCCGCGGCATCGGCTGCTGGAAGTTCGGCGAGACCGGAACCGGCGGCATGGCGATGATGTCGTTCGCACGGCGTGGCGCCGGCGGCGGCACGAGGTTGACCTCGACGCTCGTCACCTCGGTGTTCACCGACTGCCAGTAAGCGAGCACGCGGTCGCCGTAATGACGGCTCACCCAGTCGCGCACGAAGCGCGTCGGTGCGTAGAGGCGAACCTTGCCGGCCTTGGCCTCACCGGGTTCGACGTCGCCGAACCAGGTCTTGAAGGCCTTGTCGCCGATTTCCTTGCGGAGCCGATCACAAACCCGAGCCCACTGCGCCTCAAGTTCCTTTCGGCCCTCATCATCCATGCCTACCCCCGCAATAGTCTTCTGGTTATACGCTGCGTCGTTGCCCGACATCGAAGATAGAAGTTTGTTCAAGATTGTCTCCATGGAAGTCCCGACGCCTTCCACCCCGCCTCCGAACCGCGCTTGCCCTGCGCGTCCATCGGCCCCTCGAATCCATCACTCACATTAAGACACGTACTATATCCGGCTGCGGTCATGGCTCTCGCCGCCGCCGCCGACCTCACCCCGCTGCGACACAGAAACAGCAGCGGCGTCTCCTTGTCCGCGATCGCACCCCCAAGTGCGGACACGAATTCCGGATTGGCCTGCATGCTTGGAAAGACCTGCCACTCCAGCAGCGCCGGCTGCTTGCCGGCCGATGCCAACTCCGGCAGGCCCACATAGTTCCATTCAGCGCGCGTGCGTACGTCGACGAGCACCGCGTCCTTGTTCTCGCTGAGGATTTTCCAGGCAGTCGACGGTGCCACGTCGCCGGCGTAGCCGGCAGCGGGGGAGACATCATACGCGCCGGCGATCTTGTTGTTCGACATGGCCCCCCGCTCTTCATTCCACGACGCAGGGCACACGCTACGAGCCTTGAGTTCGAAGTCGAGTTCACAGCGCGCAGAATGACGATCGCTCGTGGATTCGTGTCGGTCGACACATCCACTGGTCTTGCCTATCGTCGTGTTGCTGGTGCGCTGTGGTCGTCTCCTTCTTACTCGTTTCAGCGAAGAAGGATTGCCCCCCATCTTCGCCTTGGCTCGCGCTCAGTGCCCCACGCCCCGTCGCGATGGGTCGAGTCTTAGACAGACTCGTTGGCGAGCGCAAACGCTCCACACCAGGACATCCGCACGTGATTCGACTTGTTCTCCGAGTGCGCCGATTGACAACGCGATCGTTTCGTTTGCCCCGCGATGTGCGACGTACCGACGATCGGTGACGCGCCTCAACATCTTGCGCCTCGCTTGATCACGTCATCCGATAAAAGCGAATTGCATGAACTTCGCCGATTGGCAGCCAAGTGATCTTCGCTTCGATCGGTCAAAAAAATTTCGGAAAAATTTTTGGAGCGTGCCGCAAAAAAGCAAAACGCCGCTCGGAGGGGAGCGGCGTTCATCGTCCCTCAAGAGTGAAGTCTCTTCAGGCCATCGCCTTGATGCGTGCATTGAGTCGCGACACGCGCCGCGCTGCAGCGTTCTTGGCGATCACCCGCGCGGTGGCGCCGCGCTGGATGTCCGGCTGCGCTGCCCTCAGCGCTTCCGCCGCTGCTTTTTTGTCACCGGCCTTGATCGCTTCCTCGACCTTCTTGGTCGAGCCGCGCAGGCGGCTGCGGCGCGCGTTGTTCTCGACGGTGCGGCGCTCGGTCTGGCGGGCGCGCTTCTCGGCCGACTTGTGATTAGCCATTTAGTCCTCGTCCTT
>Ga0070665_100008554_pt1 | contig 10355 bp, 4 predicted proteins | sample KBSS13metaG_FD_65862 | JGI IMG/M metagenome (GOLD analysis project Ga0070665, IMG submission 65862) | Switchgrass rhizosphere microbial communities from Kellogg Biological Station, Michigan, USA - KBS S1-3 metaG | ecosystem: Host-associated > Plants > Roots > Rhizosphere > Soil ...
AATGCGGACTGCCCGTGCTCGCCGATACGCACGGGATTCGCCAGCTTCGGCAGCCAGTTACTCAACCGTTCTATAGCCGCATGCTCCAGCGGCTTCAGATTCCGCGCCGCCTCTTGGGCTTGCGGATCGTTCCACTCCTCCAGCTCCGCCGCGAGTTGCAGCAGCCACGACAATCCATAAGGCCGCTCAAAACTGGTGCGTCCTTCGGCTCGAAGGTACGCTGCTTCTTGCACAATATTTTCTTCCGTCAAACTCTGCCGCAACGCTTCGCGCGCCGCAGGCACAAAACGCGCATCAGGATAAGTTCGAATCAACCGCGCAAGCAGCCAGTGCCCGTGGACCGACGAATGCCAGTCGAAACAGCCATAAAACGCCGGCGTCAGTTTCCGCGGCGGAGCCACATCCGCATCGCTGTTCAACGAATGGCTGATTTTGTTCGGATATTCCTTGTGGACGCACGCTAGCGCAAGATTCGCGAACCGCTCGGCGGATTTCGCGTCGAATGCATCTTTCTCTTGCGCAACGATTGGGCCTGTCGCGAAAAGCATGAACATCGCAAACGCCATGAGTTTCATGGTTCGCTACTTTATCCGAAAACGTTCCGGCGCAGCGAGTCGTCTGCTAAAATTCGCGCAATGGCGAAAATCGAAGAGCTGAAGTTTCGCGTTGAAAACAGCGGAGATGTGTCCGCCTTGCTCAGCCGTCCGCAAAACGCGCGATGGCTGCTGCTATTGGCTCACGGCGCCGGCGCAGGCATGCGCCACCCTTTCATGGAGAATCTCGCCGCCGAATTGGCGGCGGTGCAGATAGCCACGCTGCGCTACCAGTTCCCCTACATGGAGCAGCGCCGTGGACGTCCAGATCTGCCTGCCATCCTTACCGCCACTGTGGCTGCGGCCGTAGAAGCTGCTACAAAGAGCGCGCCAGATTTGCCGCTGCTCGCCGGCGGCAAATCCATGGGCGGCCGCATGACATCCCAAGCCGTTTCGCAAAATCTGCTTCCCAATGTCCGCGGGCTCGTCTTCTTCGGTTTTCCGTTGCATCCTCCGAATAACCCTGGCACCAAGCGCGCCGATCATCTATCCAAAGTTCCAGTGCCCATGCTGTTTTTGCAGGGAACACGCGACACTCTGGCCGACTTGACGCTTCTCGAACCCATCGTGAAAAAACTCGGCGCTCTCGGCAAACTTCACATTATCGAATCCGCCGACCATGGATTTCACGTGCTCAAGCGTTCCGGAAAAACAGATGCATCGGTTCTTACAGAGCTTGCCCGAACAACAGCCGCGTGGGCCGATAAAATTCGCTGAAGCCATTCCGTTGCGGCGGAGTCGCCGCCTATTCATAGCAAATCATCAAGACATTCCGGTATCACTCCTCGCATCTTTTCGGACACCGTGCTTGATTTGACCGCGCCCTAGTTCTACTGTAGTCACAGTGGGTCGTCGCGCCACTTGGCCCCCCAGCCATGCAGTGTACAAATTGCGGTTTCGAAAATCAGGCAAGCGCAGCCACGTGTGTGAAGTGCGCTACCCCTTTCCCTGGTTCGGACATGACGCTTGCGGGCGGCGCCGAAACCACGCCATCTTCCTCGTTCACAAAGGCCGTTCCTGCCGCTCCGTCGTCTTCGACGCCTGCCGTAATTGAAGTCGGCAGCGTCGTCGGCAATCGTTTCGAAATTCTTCAGCTTCTTGGCGAAGGCGGCATGGGCGCCGTATATAAGGCGCACGATCGCGAACTGGAAAAAGACGTGGCGCTGAAATTGATTCGCGCCGAACTCGCGCGCAATCCGGAAATCCTGCAGCGCTTCAAGCAGGAAATTATCCTCGCCCGCCAGGTCACGCACCGCAACGTTATTCGCATTTTCGATATCGGCCAGGCCGACGGCCACAAGTACATCACCATGGAGTATCTCGAGGGCCGCGATCTGCGTGCACTTCTGCGGGAAAAAGGGAAGTTGCCGCCGGAAGAAGCCGCCAAAATTGTCCTGCAAATCTGCCGCGCACTCGAAGCCGCGCACGGCGAAGGTGTGATTCACCGCGATTTGAAGCCGCAGAACATCATGCTCGACGCCAACGGCCGCGCCTACGTGATGGACTTTGGCATCGCCCGATCTGCCTATCTTCCGGGCATGACGCAAACCGGTGCGCTGGTTGGCACGCCCGAATACATGTCGCCGGAACAAGCCAAGGGCGAAAAACTCGATGAACGCTCCGACCTGTTTTCTCTCGGCGTTATTCTCTACGAACTTCTAATCGGCGCATCCCCCTACCATTCCGACACGCCCCTGGCGACTTTGTGGAGGCGAATCCAGGAAAAAGCCAAGCCGCTCACTGAAATTGATCCCACAATCCCCAAACCTCTCAGTGACATTGTGGCCAAAGCTCTGGAGATCGAGCCGGGCAACCGTTTCACCAACGCGGCGGAATTCGCGCAACACCTCGAATCCTGGCTCGGTATTTCGCCGTCGATGGCCGGCTCAACGACTTATCAGGCGCTCGTTGTTCCGCAATCTGCGCAGAAGCCAATCTGGAAATACACGGCGCTCGGCGCCATCGTCCTGTTGATTGGCGTCGCCGCGCTCGGACTTCCGAAAAAGTTTTTCTCGACCGCCTCGAAAAAGGTCATGCACGATCCCGTCAGCGTCCTCGTTGCGGACTTCACCAATCACACCGGCGATCCGGTGTTTGACGACACGCTTGAACCGATGTTCAACGTCGCTCTCGAAGGCGCCAGCTTTATCAACGCTTTCAATCGTGGCACAGCTCACAAGCTCGCGGCCCAGCTTCCGCATCCTTCCGACAAAATGGATGAACAACCCGCCCGCCTCGTTGCGGTCGGCCAAGGCGTGAGCGCTGTGGTCACCGGCGATCTGAGCCGCCGCGGCGACAAATACAGCCTCACCGCAACCGCACTCGACGCGCAGACAGGCAACGTGATCGCGAAAACGGAGGCTACGGCCGCAACCAAAGACGAGGTGCTGCTGACCATTCCGAAGCTTGCGGCGCCAATCCGCAAAGCTTTGGGCGACTCCACGTCCGAATCCGCTCAGCTGCAGGCCGCTGGCGGAGCGTTCACCGCCGCCAATCTTGAAGCCGTTCACGAATACGGCGTCGCGATGAACCAGCAGTTCGCAGGCAACTTCGAAGCCGCTCTGCAATCCTTCACGAAGGCCGCGGAGCTCGATCCGAATTTCGCCCGCGCCTACGCCGGACAGGCCGCGGTTGCAGGAAACCTCGGCCAATATCAGGACGCTGAAAAATACGCCAAGCTCGCCATGGCCCGCGTGGATCGCATGACCGAACGCGAACGTTTCCGAATCCGTGGCATGTATTACATCCGCACGGAAAACTGGCAGAAGTGCATCGAGGAATATACCGAGCTGCTCAAGCAATATCCCGCCGACAACATCGCGCACAACAATATTGCCGCTTGTTACGCGGGACTCCGCAACATGCCAAAGGCCGTTGAAGAAGCGCGCCGCGCGGTCGAGATTGCGCCGAAGGATTTGCTGGCCCGCAACAACTATTCGCTTTACGCCTGCTACACCGGCGATTTTCAGACTTGCGAGCGCGAAGGCCGCGAATTACGAAAACTGAATCCATCTTCCGAGGACGGGTTCCTGCTTGTCGGCTACTCGCAAATCGGTCAGGGCCAACTTGATCGGGCCACACAGACCTATCAGGATCTGCAAAAATTAGGTCCGCGCGGCGCATCGCTCGCCGCTTCCGCTTTTGCCAACATCGCGATGTATCAGGGCCAGTACCGCGAGGCCCAGAAAATTCTCGAAAATGCAATCAAGACTGACCTTGCTGAAAAACAGTCGGACCGTGCCGCCGACAATCTGGCGATGCTTTCCGCGACCGCACTTTCGCGGGGCGACAAAGCGGCAGCAATTTCCGCTGCGCAGAAGGCACTGAGCAGCAGCCAGTCCGAAAAAATCAAATTCCTAGCCGCGCGTTCGTACGTGGAAGCCGGACAAGCCGCCAAGGCCCGCGAATTGGCCACCGCCCTTGGCAGTCAGCTTCAATCCGAGCCGCAGGCTTACGCAAAAATTATTTCGGCGGAAATCGCCCTGAAAGAGCACGACGCCAAGCAAGCGATCCAGTTGCTAACAGAAGCACAAAACCTGGTGGACATCTGGATCGTCCACTTTGATCTCGGCCGCGCGTATCTCGAAGCAGGAGCGGTTGCCGAGGCTGATGGCGAGTTTGACCGCTGCATCAAGCGCCGCGGCGAAGTGCTCGAGCTCTTTGCCGACGACATGCCGACGTACAGCTATCTTCCGCCGGTCTACTATTTCCAGGGTCGCGCGCGCGACGGCCTGAAGAGCCCTGGCGCCGCCGATTCCTACAAGACCTACCTCGATATACGTGGAGAAGCCGGCGAAGATCCTTTGCTTCCGGAAGTCCGCCGGCTCCTTGCCAAGTAGAAGGGGGCCGTTCGAAATCGGGCCCCTCGGTTAGAACCGAACTGTAATAAACACCGGCGCCGAAATGGGGCTTTGTGCGCCCTGCTTGTTGGTGTCCACGATAAAGTAAGTGTACGTCTTCTTGTTTTGCACAGTCGTATCGAGGTACGACGTCTGCGGCGGTGCTCCAGTCAACGCTGGCGTCGTCAGATTGGTGAAAGCGGCGCGATTGGCATAAACGCTTGCGATAGTCGTAAACGATCCTTCCGCACGCCAGATGCTGTAGCTACGGATCTGGCCAAACTCCGGCGCGACCCAAGTCAGCAGAACATTGTGCCCGCTCATCTGCGGCTGGTTCAGCGTCGGGGCGTCAGCCGTGGAGTTGGCTGTGTCGGTGTCCTGCTCGGTACCGCCACCGCCAACGCGCGTACCTCCGCCACCTACGCGACTTCCGCCGCCTCCCACGCGCGTGCCACCGCCGCCTACCCGGGTGCCGCCACCACCGACTCTCGTGCCGCCACCGGAGAACCCGAAGGCATCGGCGCGAGCGCCAATCTGGCGCAGGTCCACGTTCACAACATCGTTGTAACCCGGCATACCAGCCAGTGATGTCGTCCCGTCAAAGTTGAGGTCTTGCGGGCTTGCCGAATCAAATACGAGGTTGTGGTTCCAGTCGATTTTTGCGGAAGCAGTAGCGCCAGGGAAGAGCGTACCGTCTACCCGGACCATTTGCGCTCCGTCCGTAATCGGCGAGCCATCGCAATGGAAGCTGGCGTAATGGCCCCCCGTGGTTGATTGCAGCTGCGTGTCGAGCGCATTGGGTGGCGCATACCACCGAGTGAAATGCGCCGCGGCGTTTCCCTTATAAATGTCCAGCCCCAGTCCCGTTGTTTCGCTCAAACTGCCTTCGGCGAGATTCGGCAGCGTCTGTCCCGAATAATCGATTCCTGCTCCGTCCGGGAATCCTCGAATCTGGAAGAGATAGTTCATCGAACTGATGTATGCGGGATTGCAGTTCAGGCCGAAGCTGGCCGGCGCCGGCGGATTGTTGCCTTGCTGGCCCGCTTGCGTGCCGCTGGTTACTACGCCGTTCGGGTAGTAGGCCCCTCCGTGCGTAAGGAAAAACGTGTGCCCTATCTCGTGAATCAGCGTTCCGGCTTGCGCGGTCACCGTTCCGACCTGGTTCACGCAGTACGCTTGATTTGCGTTGAGTGTTTGCGAAGGATCGGGCTGGCAACCGGCAGGATCATCCGCTGCCCACAACCCGAATGTGACAGTCGAGTCGCCGCCGCCAATATCAGAAAACCCGGAGTCGCTGCTTGGACCGCCATACGAGAGCCCAAGCTGCGGTTCGTTGGCGAACGAATAAGTACCGTTGGGCACGCCTGAAGTCTGAATCGTAAACGTCGTCGTGGACGTGCTGCTGTTGCCGGCCGGGATGGAGGATGGGCCTTGAATCAGAAAAACTCCGTTCAGCTTGACGTTCGCCGTTTGTAGCGCCCCTTCGATTACCACGCGGCCGCAACTCGCTTCGGTGCAATCGGCGTCGCCTGGCCGAGTCAAGCCAGGCGGCGTCGTAAGGTTCACCGTTCCAACGTTGTTCTGCACGGAAATGAAATTTAGCGTCGCAAGGCCGCTGCCGCCGGCCGTGGACCAATAGGTTCTGGGGGATCCCAGCGCGTGGCCGAACAGCACGTAGTGGTAGCTGTCTTTCCGTCCGAACTGGAAATTTCCCAGCGTGGTTTGGTCCTGCACAAATTCCAGGTCGCCCTTCCATCCGACGGTAGACGATCCCGGAAATGCGCAGAGAGTTGTGCCGTCGTTGCAGACCAATGCGCTTTCGGAAACAGCGTTTCCGCCCGCGCCGGGATACACCGTTCCTCCGCCGGCAGGCGGCGCAGCGATCGGATACGAGATCACATATTGATCGCCCTGATAAATGCCGGGTCCTAGATCAAAGTGGACGTTGATCCCGCGACCCTTAAGGGCATCGCCCGCCTTATCGATCGCCGCTTTCTTCGGCAGGTGGGAGTGCAGATAGTTTCCCGCCTGGCCGTTCAGGTTGCTCACATAGTCGAGCTCGACGAACAGATCCTTTTGACCGGATTTGGCCCCAGGCAGTGCGACCCACTGCGTGGTGTTTACATCGGTGTAGCCCTTGTTTTTCTTCCATACATCAAGAATGCCGTCGCCATCGCTGTTTTGCACTGTCGAGCTAAATACCACCGCGCCCCAGTTCACGCATCCACTGTTGGAGCTTGACGGAACCACGGAGGTCGTTGCCGTTGCATCGTCGGCCTTGACGGCGTTGCCGAAGGAATTCACCAGCCACGTCGGGTTGTCCCATGATCCGCCGCCGGTCGAAGAAAAACTGTTCTGGTTGTATACGCCGGGAAATGCGGGAATTGTGTTTCCGTAAGGCGATGTGAGGGTGGTGCCATTTACCAAAACCGTTTCGGCCTTGTTTGGTTGACCGTTTCCAACAATGTGGGTGATTTTGGCCACGGGCGATGCCGAGGCTTGGTAGAAACCGACCATCGGCAACGTCATGAGCGCCGCCTGGTTGTTGGGAGCCAGCGAGCCATCGTAGAGCACGATCGAATTTAACGGCGTACCGGGAGACTGCAGCCGGTAAATAACAACCAATGTCGCGCCAAGTGTTAGAGGGGTGCCGCCGCCGTTGCTTCCGCTATCCGCTAGCTTTACGGCATACGTTCCATTCCCAAGGGTATTCCCGTTTGCGTCCACATTAAGATATGGCCGGACGTCTGCGCGATAGACTCGCATGGTCTTCGAACCTTGCGCCGATCCCGAACATCCGCCAGTGCTCCACGACGTCGGTGCGTTTGGATCGCCGCGAAGGACTCCCGTAATCGGGTAACCATTGAAGGAGCCGTTTTGTCCGGTAAACGTAGATTGATTTCCCTCAACGGTTTCCCAATACAAAAACGCAGCAACAACATCTGCTCCTGGCGGGACGGCTGCCGAGTTCGGTTGCGCTGGATCAGGAATCGTGATTTGGCCGGTCGCGACACCATTCACGCCTAAACCGCGAAGTCCTACTCCTCCGACAACATAGTCGCCGGTTACGAAATAGTTGTTTGCAAGAGCGAGACCTGTGGACGATTGGGCGTGACCCACTTCCGCAAAAACGGACAGACAACAGACGCACACCAACGCACCTAGAATTCGACTGGGGGAATTCATAATCGAGCTACCTCCAAAACGATCCGTGCAGCAGCAGACGGGACTAAGCGTTAAAAAATGAGGACGCCCTCTACTATGGAGCAAAAAAAGACCATGTCAAGAACTGCTAACCTATCAACCGGCAGGACTCTGGTTATAGGAGTCCTGTGCTTAGCTCCTGCGGAACGTGTCCGTCCATTACTCTTAACGCAGCCAGCCGCTTTGGCTTTCGGATGCATTCGCCCAAATTCCCTTGTTTTACGTTCTTCCTGATGTGGCAGACTGCCGTGCAATTGGAACTTGGAGGTGTTTGTGGCCGAAATCGAATCGTTCGATTTGGTGATCATTGGCTGTGGACCAGCTGGCGAAAAAGCGGGCGCCCAGTCGGCATATTTCGGCAAACGCGTTGCTGTGATCGAACGCGCGGATGCGCCCGGCGGCAGCTGCATCAACACCGGCACCGTGCCCAGCAAGACTTTGCGCGAATCGGCCCTCTACTTTTCCGGCTTATCCCAGCGCGGCCTCTACGGCATCGACTACTCGCTTAAAGAAAACTTGACCATCCATGACTTCATGCACCACGAACGCGAAGTCGTGGAAATGGAACGCAAGCGCATCCTGAAGAATCTGGAGCTGCACAAGATCGAGTATCTCCAGGGCCAAGCTGCTTTCGAAGATGCGCACACGGTTGTCGTCAACAGCGGTGGCGTGGCGCGACGGCTGCGCGGGGAAGTCATCCTCATCGCCACGGGCTCAAAGCCCCATCGGCCCCCGGAAATTTCTTTCGATGACGTACACACCTTCGACTCCGACACCTTTCTTCAAATGGAGCGCATTCCCAAGTCGTTGGCGGTGATTGGCGGCGGCGTGATCGGCTGCGAATACGCTTCGGTTTTCATGGCGCTCGGCGTCAAGGTGACGCTGGTGGATGGCCGCGATCGATTGCTGCCGTTCCTTGATTCCGAAATTTCCGATGCGCTTCGCGACCGGCTCAAAGCGCTCGGCATGGAGTTCTGGTTCAACGAAAGGCCGGTGAACGTCGAAAACTCAGCGAACGGAGCCACGCTCCAAATGAAGAGCGGAAAAAAGTTAGAAGTTGAAGCAGCCCTGTTCGCCGCCGGTCGGAGAGCCGCAGTGGATGGTCTCGCGCTGGAAAAAGCCGGCCTCGCCCTAAACGATCGTGGCTACATTCCGGTGGACGACAATTACTGCACAAGCGTGGCAAACATTTACGCTGCGGGCGACGTGATCGGATTTCCTGCCCTCGCTTCAACTTCGATGGAGCAGGGAAGAGTCGCCGTCTGCCACGCCTTCGGTTTCAAATACAAACAGCGTGTCGCTTCCATGCTGCCGATGGGCATCTACACCATCCCCGAAATCTCCGCCGCGGGAGAAACCGAAGATTCCTGCAAGGAAAAAAAAATCCCGTACTGCGTCGGTCGCGCTCGCTATTCGAACAATGCGCGGGGCCACATCGCGGGCGATACGTCCGGCTTGCTCAAACTGATCTTCGCGCCCGATAGCAAGAAACTTCTCGGCGTCAGTATCATCGGCGAAAACGCCACAGAATTGGTGCACATCGGTATGATGGTCCTCGACAACGGGCTGACCATCGACGAATTCATTCAGCAGGTCTTCAACTACCCGACCCTCAGCGAAATGTACAAATACGCCGCGTACGACGGCCTCGGCAACCTCGCTGGCCACAAGCTGCGCGAAGGCTAAGACACCTACTAGCTAAGAATCTCGTCCGTTCCAAACTGGAACAGTTTACTTTAATTTGTCGTCGCTAGAATTCAATCATTATCCAGGTTTCGATTGGCGTTGCTAATGGGCAAAGGCCGGAGAAAGCAGTTTCTCTAACCGACGTGTTTCACACTCTTATCGAGGTTGCGTCTGTAAATCCTTTGTTTTGACACTCTTCACTTTTTGGAATCTTCTCGACCCTTTGTTTTCAAGGGTTTGCGCACACAAGGTGGGGGGGCAGCCCCCTCTCTTAAACTAGTCCGACGCTCCTCTCAGTTTCTTCAGTTGCGCGACTGCGTTGCTGTTCTTCGGATCTAACGCCAGCGACTTCTCATAGTTTTCAATCGCCTGCTGTTTCTGGCCGGACTCCATATACCCCTCTCCCAAGCTGTCGAAGCTGTTCGCCGACTGAGGATGCAGCTCAGTGTTGAGCCGGAACATGCGGATCGCATCAGCGTTGTGCTTACTCCAGAGGAGGTGGTACCCGACATTGTTCACCGCTCCTTCGGGAATGGTTCCATTCTTCAGTTGGGCGGCGAACATCTGCAGTGCTGCGTCCACGCCTTGCTCGCGAATGGCCTTGCGAAACTTCATCGCCGCCGAATCGTATGCGTCGTACTTTATCCAACCAAACGCGAGATGATCGGCTCCAGTCGCGTCGCGAACCACGGCAGGGGCTATGGCCAAGCCATTCTCACTGTTGGTGAACATCACCACTGCTGACTTGCGTGCCGGATTGGCGACGACAAAGCACTTGAACGAGCCGTTGTCGCCCCAATGCCACAGAGAAATGTCGTTGCCGTTTTTCTGGATGCCCCAGCCGAGCCCCCAGAAAATGTTTTTCGAGAGTTCCTTTGGCACTTTCTCCGTGCAGTTCGTGCACTCCGGGTTTACGGCAATTTGCGGAGTTTCCATTTCGCGAAACGTCGCGTGCTTCAATCCGACTCCATTCACGACAGCAGCGACAAATAGCGCGTAATCATGCGCAGTGGTGTTCAGTGTGGAAGCTGCT
>Ga0070665_100008556_pt1 | contig 10355 bp, 8 predicted proteins | sample KBSS13metaG_FD_65862 | JGI IMG/M metagenome (GOLD analysis project Ga0070665, IMG submission 65862) | Switchgrass rhizosphere microbial communities from Kellogg Biological Station, Michigan, USA - KBS S1-3 metaG | ecosystem: Host-associated > Plants > Roots > Rhizosphere > Soil ...
TTAGCGCGAAGACCGTAGCGGCGCCTCAGGTCGATACCCTAGGGCGCATCCAGGGCGGTGTGTCTAAGGTAGCGTCTGGGACGGCGGGCTCGACGACGTGACCGTGGGGTTTCGCCTGAGACGGTGCGGCTCGGATCGCGGCTATCGCTGGGGACTGACTCTCTCTCGGGCTGGGAGGACGAAAATGCTGCGCATACTGATCGCCGACGATCATGATCTGCTCCGCAAGGGCGTGCGGGACGTGATCGAGGGCCATGTCGGCTGGGAAGTCTGTGCAGAGGCGTCCGACGGCCAGCAGGCGCTGGAGCTCGCGCTCCGCGAAAAGCCCGACGTGGCGGTGCTGGACGTGTCGCTGCCGATCATGAACGGCGTGGCGCTGACCCGGCGCCTGCGCCAGGAGTGCCCGACCACGCGGGTGCTGCTGTTCACCATGCATGACGACGACGAAACGGTCGGCGGCGGCCTGGCGGCGGGCGCCCGCGGCTACATCCTGAAGACCGACAGCGAACAGCATCTGGAGGCGGCGATCTCGGCCCTGGGCGCCAACCGACCCTATTTCTCCTCGTTCGTGTCGGAGCTGCTGCTGGACGCGGCGGTGAACGACCGCAAGCGCAGCCGGCTGGAGAGCTTCACGGTTCGCGAGCTCGAGGTCGCCCAACTGATCGCCGAGGGCAACTCCAACAAGCAGATCGCGCGTGCGCTCGGCATCAGCATCAAGACCGTGGAAAGCCATCGCGCCGCGGCGATGCGCAAGGCCGGGGTGCGCACGGCGGCTGAGTTCGTGCGCTTCGCTATCAAGCACAACCTGATCCAGGCCTAGGTCACGGCGTCGTGGCTGGTTGGGGTTTCCCCCGATTGGCCCCCTAGACCCCGGCGAGCAGCCTCGTCTCCAGCTTCTTGGAGACCTGCGTGTCCAACGAACCCGATATCGGCTCAGTCGATGCCCGCCAAGTGGCGGCGGACGTGTTCGTGATGGGCTTCCCGATGGTCCTGATGGACACCGTGCGTCGGGCCCACCCGATCGAATTCAACCGGATCCTGCTGTTGGCCGACAACAGCCTGGCGCTCGCGCCGGGGCTTGCCGACGAAGGGGTTCGCGCGGTCCGCACCAGCTCCTGGATCGACGTCAGCGAACGGCCGGTGGTGATGCACCTGCCGCACATGCACGGTCGCTACTTCAGCCTGACCTTGATGGACGCATCGGGCGAGCCGTTCGCCAGCCTGGGATCGCGCACGGGCGACGACACCGGCTGCGACCTGGCGATCGCCGGGCAGCGCTGGCGCGGGGAGCTGACCGGCGAGCTGAGGGCCAAGCGCTCGCCCAGCGATATCGCCTGGGCTGTCAGCCGGATCACCGCCAACTCTGCCTCGGACCGGCAGGAAACCGAGGCGCTGGCCGCCCGCCAATGCATCGTGCCGCTGCGCGAGCCTGGCGAGAGCGGCCCGGCGAGGGACATGGGCCAGATGCTGCGCCTGGAGCCGCCGGCCTCGGCCTCGGTGCAGCAGGTCATCGACATGACGCCGCAGACCTTCACCCATCGGTTGAACCTGTTGGTCGGGCGGGCCGCCCTGAGCTCGCAGGACGCCAGGGGCCAGGCGATCCGGTCCCGGCTGGGCGTCTTGAACGACCTGGGCAAGCCGTTGGAGGCCGACTCCGATCTCAGTCGCACACTGGCGCGCGGCTTCGCCGACGGCGCGGCCGCGATCCGCGCGGGCGCCGAGCTCGCCAGCCAGCCCGGGGCCAGCGGCTGGCGCACCTTCGGCGCGCCGCCCAGCGTCGGCGGGCCCCTGGCCCACGCCGTCCGCGCCTACCTCGACCTGGGCGGCCCCGCGCCCGAGGATGTGCTCTCGCTGATCTGCGACGAGGATGAGGCGGGCCGCGAATTCTCCGGCGCCGAGCGCTATCGCATCCATTTCGCACGTGGGGCGACGCCGCCCGTCGAGGCCTTCTGGTCGCTGTTCGTGGCGCCGCGCGGCGCAAGGGGCGGGCCCGGCGGACCGCGCCGGGGCATCAGCGACCGCAACGACCTGACCCCGAACCCCGATGGATCGCTGGACCTGATCATCCAGCACGACATCCCGGGCGGCGTCCAATTGATGAACTGGCTGCCGGCGCCGGCCGGCGTCTTCACCCTGAACATGCGGCTGCATTGGCCGAGACCCCCGGCCATTTCCGGCGCCTGGCGGATGCCGGCGGTCGAACGGCTCGGCTCCGGTTTCGCGCGCCGCAGCGAGCACCGGCAGCCGGGACGGCCCGACGAGCCCTACCCCCCTCCGCCGCCGGACGAGCTTCGGCCGGCCAAATCGAGGGACGAACCACCTTCACAATTCTTCGGGAGATGACGCCATGAAACCACTCCATGCCGCGCTCGGCGCAGGCCTGGCGCTCGCGCTGGCCGCGACGCAGCCATTGCTGGCCGCCGAGGCTGCGAAGGCCAAACCTGCGCCGGCCGCCACCAAGGCTAAGCCGCCGCCCGTCGCCAGGAGCGAGCCAGCACCTGCGGCCACGACCGCGAACCCCGACGACATCGACCCGGCGGCGCTGACCGCACTGAAGCGCATGAGCGCCTACCTCGGCACGCTGGCGGCCTTCGACATCAAAACCGACACCAGCCTGCAGGTGGTGATGGAGGACGGCCAGAAGCTGAACGTCGACGGAAAGGCCCACTACCTCGTCCGCCGCCCGGACGGCTTCGTGATCGAGGTGGTCACCGACCGCAAGGAGCGGCAGTTCATCTACGACGGCAAGTCGCTGGTCGTGAACGCGCCGAAGCTCGGCTACTATGCAAAGGTCCCCGCGCCTCCGACCATCCGCGAGACGCTGGAGGCGGTCTACGACAAATACGGCATCTCGCTGCCGCTCGAGGACCTGTTCCGCTGGAGCGACCCGGCGCTGCAGCGCGCCAACCTCGTGGAGTCGGCCATGGTCGTCGGCATGGCGACCATCGATGGCGTCCCATGCGACCAGTACGCCTTCCGCGAAGGCGACGTGGACTGGCAGATCTGGATCCAGCGTGGCGACAAACCCTTGCCGCGCAAAGTGGTGATCGTCGACCGATTGGACGCGTCCCATCCCGAATACGTGGCCAAGCTCACCTGGGACACCACGCCCAGTCTGCCCAGCAACGCGTTCGCCTTCAATCCGGCCGCGGACGCGAAAGCGATCCGCATGGCGGCCCAGTAGGGAGACAGAGCCATGTTCAGGAAGAACAGAACCTGCATCATCGCGGCCGGGATTCTGCTCGGCGTCATCACCCTGACGCCGGAGATCGCAGACGCTCAGCGCGGCGGCGGCGGGCGTGGCGGCGGCGGCGCGCGGGCCAGCGGCGGTGGCGGGGGCGGTGGGATGCGCGCCAGCGCGCCCAGCAGCATCGGGCGCGGCGGCGGCGGCAGTTACGGCGGGGGAGCGCGCGCTGCCCAGGGTGGCGGCGGCTACGGCGGTGGAGCCCGCGCCGCCCAGGGTGGCGGCAATCGCGCCGTCCAGGGTGGCGGAGGCGCCCGCGTCGCTCAAGGCGGCAATAGAAACAACATCAACACCGGCGGCAACCGAACCAACATCAACACCGGCAACATCAATACCGGCGACGTCAACGTGAACCGCAACGTCAACGTCAGCGGCGGGGGATACGACCACGGCTACGACTGGAACGACAACTACCACCCGGTCGCACGAGGCGTGGCGTTCGGCGCGGCCGCGGCGGTGACCTCGGCCGCTATCGGCTCGATGATGTATTCCCTGCCCCCGGCCTGCTCGCCCTATGCCGGGTCCTACTACTACTGCGGCGGGGTCTACTACGCGCCCCAGTATCAGGGCGACAAGGTGGTCTACGTGGTGGTGGACAAGCCCTAGGCGGCGACCTTGGGCCGGGCGGCATGACTGGCAGGTGACGATCCGGACGCGCGCCCCTAAGCCGCGGCGTCAGGTCATCACCTGAGAGGCGGTCGTGCGGCCAACCCACCCCGCCAGGGCGGGCCCCTTGCGGGATCTTGGCGGGACCTATGGGGCGTTTGCCGGATGCCCTTGGCGCCGGTCCGGTGCTCAAATCACCACGCTCAGCCTCACACCCCCCCAACGCTGGCTGAGCGGCGACGGGCGATAGCCCGCATCGGACGGGCCCCGCACACCTCTGTCTGTGCGGGGCTTTCGCCGTCAGTGGGGCCCCGCTCCACTTCTTCTCCTCAGGGTCTCACCTGATCGAAGGCCACCACCGTCGGTGATCTCCTGCCGTCGGTGTGGAGGACATCATGAGCAAGCTTTCGCCCGAACTCTCCCAAGGACGCGGACTACGCCTGGGGCGACGAGTTCATGCCGGCCGGGCGTGCGGCACGCCCACCCCATCGACAGCTCGACCTCGCACGTGGCCTTTCGCCTCGTCGTGCGGCCCACCTGAAGGAGCGCAAGGATGGCCCGTTACTTCGCGGAATTCTTCGGCACGCTGATCCTGGTGTTGTTCGGCTGCGGCGCGGCAGTGCTCGGCGGCGAGCATGTCGGCCAACTCGGCATCGCGCTGTCGTTCGGCTTCGCCATCGTCGCCCTGGCCTACGGACTGGGATCGATCTCGGGTGGCCACGTTAATCCGGCCGTGAGCCTGGGGGTGTTCGTCGCCGGGCGCATGCCCGCGCGCGCGATGATCGGCTACTGGGTCGCGCAGTTCGCGGGCGCCCTGGCCGGCGCGTCGCTGCTGCTGCTGATCGCCGGGACCGCCGCCAACGGGCTCGGCCAGAACGGCTGGGAAGATGCCAGCGTCGGCGGCTATGGCCTGATCTCCGCCGCGGCGTTCGAGGTGGTGATGACCGCGCTCTTCGTCCTGGTGATCCTGGGCTCGACGAGCCCTGGCGCCTCCCCCGGGTTCGCGGGCCTGGCCATCGGACTGACGCTTGCCGCGATCCACATCGTCGGCATCCAGGTGACCGGGGTCTCGGTGAACCCGGCGCGCAGCTTCGGACCGGCGGTGCTGGTCGGCGGCCAGGCGCTGGGCCAGCTCTGGCTGTTCCTGATCGCACCCTTGGTTGGCGCGATCCTGGGCGCCCTGCCCTTCCGTTTAGGCCTGCTGGGCCCACGGCCCATCCCGCCCCGGATCGACACCGCGACGCTCGAAGGCGCGGTCTGACGGATGCCTGCCCGTGGGCTCCAACACGGGCAAGGCTGGCTTCCTCCCCCAAGGAAGCCTGAAGGGCCGGCCTCAGCGGGGCCGGCCCTTCTTCCCTGGCCTGGGGTCCGAAGCGACGGCGCGACCTAAGGAGACGTTCCGACGCCCAAAATAGGAATGGGCCGGCGGGGCAGCGGCAGGGTTGCGTGCACCACCGTGCCGGCTTCGTCGCCGGCGATGTTCAGCACGCCGCCCAGTTGCGCCACGCGCGTGCGCATGCCGGGAATGCCGACACCCAGTTGCGCGCCGGTTTCAGATCCCAGGTCGAGAGGACCGATGCCGCGGCCGTCGTCGGCGATCCGCACGGCCACGTGGCCCCCACGCACCGCCAGGTCGACCTCCGCGCCGGCCGCCGCGGCGTGCCGGTGAACGTTCGACAACGCCTCCTGCATGATGCGGAACACCGCCCGCTGCACGACCGGGTCGACGTTCGCCAGCTCACCCTCCGCACGGAACAGGGTGTGCAAGCCGGTGCGGGCCCCGAAGCCGGTGACGAAGCGGCGCGCCGTGATCTCCAGGCCGTCGCGCTCCAGGTTCGGCGGATTGAGCAGGTAGGAGAGGACGCGGATCTCCTTGAGCGCCTCGGCGATCGAGCCCGACATGTCGTCGAGCACGGGTTCGGCGGCGCTGTCGAACATGCGCCGCAGCCGGGTCACCCCGAGGCCGAGCGCCACCAGGTGCTGGCTGGTGGAATCGTGCAACTCCACGGCGATGCGCTGGCGCTCCTCGTCTTGGATGGTGAGCAGCCGTTCGGACGTCTCTCGGAGCGCCGCCTGAGCGCGAGCCACCTCGGTGACGTCCTCCTGCATGGCGATCAGGCGAAGGGCGTGGCCGTGCTGGAAGCGGTCGATCCGCAGGCGCCGCCAGCGCACGCCCTCCGGCGTGTTGAGGACATAGGCCATGCCGAAAGTGCGTCGGCGTTCGGACAACAGGGCGCGCAGGCCGCGCGACACCTTCGCCTCGTCGAGCTCCGGCGCCATCCGGCGGCAGAAGTCGAGATAGGGCGCGCCGATGCTCCTGTCGGCGAGGCCCGCGGCCGCGGCGGCCTCGCGCCAGGCTTCGTTGACGGCGACGATCACTCCGGTCTCGTCCAGCAGTGCGATCTGGGCGCTCATGGCGTCCAGCGAACCCTGCAGGAGGACCGTCGCCTCCTTGGCCTCCGCATGGGCCTGCCGCCGCTCGGTGATGTCGCGGAAGAAGATGCCCGCGCCGTCGGCCGACGGATAGACATGGAATTCGATCCATCGATCAGGGTGATAGGTGGATTCACGTTCCAGGTGGAAGGGTTCGCCCGTCTCAAGCGCCTGGGTTATTCCCTCGAACAGGTCGTCCTTCAGGTCCGGCCGGATGTCCGATCCCAGCATGCGGCTGCCGACCGCGGGCCCGAACCACGCGTGCGCCTGGGGATTGATGCTGGTGATCCGCCAGTCGCGATCCAAGGTGTAGTAGCAGTCGCTGATGCCGCCGAGCACGCTGGTGAGCTGGGCGTTCAACGCCTCGACCTCTTCGCCCGCACGCTTGACCTTGTCGATGTCGGTGGCGACGCCATAGAACCTGGGGCCGGTGACGCCGTCGACGACGCGCACGCGCACCGTGAACCAGCGATACTCCCCGTCACGTCCGAGAATCCGCACCTGGGTCTGGATCGGCCGGTCGCGAGTGGCGTCGGCTTTCACCACCAGCCGCGATACGTCTTCCGGATGCACCGCGGCATAGGGCTCGTGGCCGCGGGTAGCATGCGGCAAGCCGGTGTAGTCAAAGAACCGTGGGCTGAGGTAATCCACGTTGCCGTCGAGGGACCCCGTGAACAGAATGTCGGGCGCAAGTTCCGCCAGCCCGCGGAAGCGCTCCTCGCTCGCGACCAACGCCGCCCGGGTCGCCATCTGGTCGGTGACTTCGCGAGCGCTGCCCAGCAGAATCTCGATCTCGCCGTTGCGGCCGCGCAGCGGCGCCAGGCTGGTCTCCCAGCAGCGGCGCCCGATGGGCAGATCGGTGATCTCCAAATAAGTAATCGGGGCGCCCAGCGCGATGCACTGGCGATAGCGGGCCGCAACGGCCGCGGCCAATTCCTTGTCCAACACCTGCTCCAGCCGGCGCCCGGCGACCTTGGCGTGCTTGAGGCCGGTGCGAAGTTCGTGCGCCGGATTGAGGCCGTCGACGGTGAAGCCGCCGTCCCTATCGACCCGGATCGTAAACAACCCCTCCGGGCTGTCGCGCCAATAGGCGCTGTAGCGGCGGTCGGCGTCCGGCTGCAGCAGGCCCTCCGCGACCGTCCCTGGCCGGCGAACCGCAAGGCCGAAGCCGATCAGGAGGCCGAGCGCGGCCGCGGCGCTGGCCGCCATCAGCAAGACCGCCGCGTGCGCGTCGTCGAAACGGTGATCCGAGAGCAGTGGTCGGGACAGCAGCATCGCGGCGGTGACCAGAACGCCGAGCAGCAGGATCAGGACGATGACGGCCGGGGCCCAGGACAGCGCCCCGCGCCCAGGGACAATCGGTCTGACGCCCCCTTCGGCCGGCATTGCCTGGACTTCCACGGCGATGGTCACCCTGCCCTTACCCACTCCCGCTCATTGACCCCGTCCCGGGATCGCAAGGATCGGCGGCGACACGGCGCCCGCCACGCGTGCTCGCGCCACGCTACAAGCTTCACACTACGCCAATAGATTGCACCCGCCCTTCACACTACCTTGACGGAACAGCATCGCTAAACAATTGGCAAGTCAGCTTTACTTGATCGAACAAAGTTATTTGGACGGCGTCCCGTCGGCGGAAATCGGCGATAGTTCCTTGAGCGTCGCCAGGCCGTTGGTGCTGGCGTTTGCCCAGCTCTTGAAGAGCCGGCTGAAATCGGCCCGGTTCGAGACGCTGGTGCGCATCGATGCGAACTGGTCTCCGGCCGCCCGGGAGTCTATCGCACGGCCTAGGACAGCTCCCGAGAGGGAGTCGCGGACCTCGAGGATCAGTGTCGCCCCGCCCGCCTGCACGGAATAGGAGCGGCTGCGCCCGATGGAGCCGGTGTCGGGAGCGTCGATGGTCAGGTTCGCCACGCCGGTCCGCACCCGCAGCACGTCGTGCGCCGGCGCGGTGACGACCGGGTAGCCGGCGTCGGCGTAGGCCTTGGCGAAGATGTCGTCGAACCCCGTGCGCACCTGCTCGGCGATCTTCTGGGCGTCCTCATCGGTGATCCGGCGCGAGAGCCCGACCGCGGTGCTGTTCTGGTTCCGCTGCCAGTCCTTGGCGAACGCGACGTCGGCGGGGTCGAGTTGGACCTTGGTGTATTGGCGAAAGTCAGCGCCGGGCAGCAGGTAGACCGCCTGCAGCTTCTTTGAATTGACCAGAACCAGGTTGTCCCAGCTGGTCGGCGGCTTAGCCGTGGCGGCGAGCGCCGGAGCCGCCGGCGCGGCAAATGCGATAGCGGCGAGCGCCGCAAAAGATCGACGGTCCATCAATGGTCTCCCGAACCCTAAGCCCCGAGGCCCACCATCCGTCCGACGCTGAAGCTGCGACATCGGGACAAACCCGCATGAGTTCCTCAGCACTCTACCTAGGCTGTTTGGGGGCCCTGTCCGGAGCGCAGAAGCCGCCTGACCTGAGCCGAGGGTTGGACCTGTGAGTGGCCCACGAGTGGAGCACATAGGAGAAGCCTTCTAGGGTCTTTCCTGAGGGCCGCATGGGGTGAGCGCCGCATGGCTACGCCTGCGGGCGAGGGCATCCTTGGGTTCCAAATTGCGAGGTCCCCAGATGAGACGCGCCTTCCTGATCGCCGCCTGCGCGGCATTGGCCTTTTCCGCTGCCGCCCCCAGCGCCCTCGCGGCAAGCGCGCGCGCCCTGGCGGCCGACAGCCAGGCGGCGCTCGACCGCCTCTACGCCGCCAATCCCAAGGCCAAGGAATTGGGCCAGCGGGCGCGCGCGATTCTGGTCTTTCCGCGGATCGTCAAGGCCGGGCTGATGGTGGGCGGTCAGGGGGGTGACGGCGCCCTCATCGAGAACGGCCGCGCCACCCGGTTCTATAAGACGGTCGCCGGAACCTATGGGCTGCAAGCCGGGGTCCAGTCCTACAGCTCGGCATTGTTCTTCATCACGCCATCATCGCTCGACTACCTCAAGAAGAGCGAAGGCTGGTCGATCGGCAGCGGGCCGAGCGTGGTCGTAATCGACCAGGGCAAGGCCAAATCCATGAACACCACGACGCTTTCCCAAGACGTCTACGCCTTCATCTACGGCCAAAAGGGGCTGATGGCGGGGCTCGGCTTGGAGGGCTCGAAGATCACCCAGATCTATCCGGACCCGTAGCTCCCCCGCGATGGCGAGCTCCGGACCTCTCGGCGCCCAACGCCGCTTAGGACCGCGGCCTCAGGTCTTCGCCTGATGGCGCAGGCCCTCGCCACGTGGCCCGATGCCTTAGCTGGCGCCGCCCCCCCCCGCGGCGCCCGGCGGGCTCGGGCGTGACGCCCGGATTTTCCCCTCCGACTGCCCCGCAGCCCAACCTGCGGGGCTTTCTTTTTGAGCAGCAGAGCCTGTCGGTCGTCAGGGTTTCACCTGATCCCCGCTCAGTCTGAGCCGTGCAGGATGGTCTTGGGCGCGGCGGGGGATGAACGCCTTTAGCGACACACCCCGTTGCGGCGATGACCCTCGACTCTTCCGCCGCGCCCAGCCTCCTTCATCCCGTGAGACGTAAATCTGCGAGGACGGATGGACTGGAGGTGGCGAACGCCCCGCGTGGCGGCTACCCTGTCGGCCTTGTTGTGTGAGTCAGGACGGCCAGAACGTGAATCGCCCCGCCCTTCCGAGTCGGATCGCCAGGGCCATCACCGTCGAACGGCCGGGACTGCGCTGATCTCCCATGGCTGAAGCGCCACGCCGCAGGCGCGTGAAGATCATCGCCACGCTGGGCCCGGCCACGACGAGCGCCGAGCGCATCGAAGAGCTGTTCAAGGCCGGCGCCGACGTCTTCCGTCTGAACTTCAGCCACGGCTCGCAGGAAGACCACGCCACGGCCGTGGAGATGATCCGCAAGGTCGAGCGCCGGGTGCGCCGGCCCATCGCGATCCTCGCCGACATGCAGGGTCCCAAGCTCAGGGTCGGACGGTTCGCGGCAGGCCACACCGTCCTGCAATGGGGCCGTGGTTTCCGCCTGGATCTGTCACCGCGGCCAGGCGACGGCGAGCGGGTGCAACTGCCCCATCCGGAGCTAATGGCGGTGGC
>Ga0070665_100008558_pt1 | contig 10354 bp, 7 predicted proteins | sample KBSS13metaG_FD_65862 | JGI IMG/M metagenome (GOLD analysis project Ga0070665, IMG submission 65862) | Switchgrass rhizosphere microbial communities from Kellogg Biological Station, Michigan, USA - KBS S1-3 metaG | ecosystem: Host-associated > Plants > Roots > Rhizosphere > Soil ...
CCCTCGCGGGGACCGACGTTCTTGATGTCTGCGATTGCCGAGTCGATCAGCCGGTCGAAGGATTCGGCCATCGGCATTCGCCACAATTTGTCGCCTGATTCGTCGCCAGCCTTGAGCAATTGCCCGGCAAGCTCCTCGTTGTTGGCGAAGAGACCGGCCCATTCGTGACCGAGGCTGATCAGGATCGCCCCGGTCAGGGTCGCGAAATCGACGATCGTCGACGGCTTGAAGTTTTTCTGGACGTAAGTGATCGCATCGCCGAGCACGAGCCGGCCTTCCGCATCGGTGTTGATCACTTCGACGGTCTGGCCCGACATGGTGGTGACCACGTCGCCGGGGCGCTGGGCGTTGCCGCCCGGCATATTCTCGACGAGCCCACAGATGCCGACGACATTGGCCTTGGCCTTGCGCAGCGCGATCGCCTTCATGCCGCCGACGACGGCGCCGGCGCCGCCCATGTCCCACTTCATCATCTCCATGCCCTGCGCGGGCTTGATCGAAATGCCGCCGGTGTCGAAGGTCACGCCCTTGCCCACGAAAGCCGTCGGCTGGCCGCCCTCACCGCCGCCATTCCATTTCAGGATGAGCAGCCGCGGCTGGCGGATCGATCCCTGGGCGACGCCGAGCAGCGCGCCCATGCCGAGTTTTTCCATCGCGGCACGATCGAGCACGTCGATTTCGACACCCGTGCCCTTGAGCGAGGCCTGGACCCGTTCGACGAAGCTTTCCGGGTAAATGATGTTCGCCGGTTCGGTGACGAGTTCGCGGGTGAGGTCGATGCCGGCCACCACCGGTGCCCAACGCGACGTGTAGCGTTGCTCAGCGCCGGCGTCGGCGCCCACGACCACGATTTCGGCCAGCGTCGGCTTCTGCTTGTCCTTCAGCGTCGTCCGGTAGCGGTCGTACCGCCAGGACCGGAGCGTCGCGCCAAGCGCAACCCGTGCCCCGCTGTCGGCGTCATAGCCGAGCCCGGTGAGATCGATCACCGCGCGGGTTTCGCCCGACGTGATCAGCCGCGCCGCAACCGCTCCACCCAGCTTTTCCGCGGCATCGCCCGACGGCGCAGCGCCGGTTCCGACCACCAGCAGGCGGCGGACTGCGCCCCCGTCCTGGATGAATTGTTCCGCGACGCCGGCCGCCTCGCCCTCGAACCGCTGGCGGTCGAGCGCGGCATTGACGGCTTGCTGGTCGGCCCCAAGCCCGGCCAGCGACTTACGGTCGGTGCCGGCAACCGGGAGAACCAGCGTATAGTCGCCCTCGGGCCGACGGTCGGCGAAGCTGATCTTCATTCTCACTAATCCCTGAAAGGCGAACGTTTGCCCTGCGCTTTAGGATGCATGCGACGGCTTGGCAAAAGCGCACGGCGGTGCGGATTGTCGAGGCGCGATCAAGGTGCGATAGGCCGGGCTCTGGATTGGATCGAGGCATGGGCGGGACTGGCGGCGTTGCGTAAGACCTTTGTCTGGTGGACTGCGCTGCCGCTCGGGTTGGCGATCCCCGTTGCCGCCAACGCCCAAACCCCTCCAGCCGCGGCGGCGACGGAGGCAGAAACTTCCGCGCCCGTCGAGTTCAGCGCCGACCAGGTCGTTTACGACAACGACGCCGACATGGTCACCGCTAGCGGTGCTGTCCGCATGAACCGCGAAGGCAATTATCTCGCCGCCGACGAGGTCGTGTGGGACCGTAAGTCGGGCCAGGTGCGGGCGAAGGGCAATGTCGTCGTCCTGACGCCCCAGGGCGACAAGATGATCGGCGAGAACGTCATTCTTACCGACACGCTGCGCGACGGCACCGTCGATAACTTCCTCGTCGTGCTGGAGAGCGGCGGCCGGATCGCGGCGGCTCGCGGAACGCGCAAGGACAACGTTACCACCCTTGAGAACGCGATCTATTCGCCCTGCCCGGTCACCGGACCCAACGGCTGTCCGCGACGACCGAGCTGGTCGATCACGGCGGTGCGGGTAATCGATGATCCGACCCACGACCGGGTCCGATTCGAAGGCGGGCGGCTGCAGCTGTTCGGCCTGACGCTGCCGCTGCTGCCGATCTTCACCGTCGGAACGAGCAATGACGGGACGACGGGCTTGCTCGTGCCGGACATCAGCTTTTCGACCAGGAAGGGGCTCGAACTCGCGGTGCCCTACCACTGGCAGATCGCGCCCAACCGCGACCTGACGGTGACGCCGCACGTCTACACTGGTGTCTATCCGGCGATCGAGGCCAAGTATCGCCAGCTCAACCAGGTCGGCGCCTTCCAACTCGGCGGCTTCCTGACCTACGGAACGATCGAGAGCGCCGATCCCAACAGCACCGAGGACGAGGGCCGCGGCCTGCGCGCGTACGGCGAGGCCAACGGCAAATTCCAGCTCGACCCCCTGTGGAGCATCACCGGCGCGTTCCGCTGGGCCAGCGATAAGACGGTTACTCGCCGCTACGACATTACCCGCGACGACCGGCTGCGCAACGTCATCAACGTCGAGCGGATCAGCCCCGATTCCTATATTTCGATCGCCGGTTGGGCCTTTCAGGGCCTGCGCGTCGATGACGTCCAGAAGCAGATCCCGATTGCGCTTCCGGCGATCGACGCCCGATTCCGCGTTGGCGACGTTCTCGGCGGCAAGGTCGAGATTGAGGGCAACAGCCTGTCGATCATCCGCATCGACGGGCAGGACACGCAGCGCGCATTTGCCAGCGCGCAATGGGACTGGCGGCGTATCACGCCATGGGGCCAGGAGTTCGATCTTACCGCTCTCGTCAGGGGTGACGTCTACCACACCGACGATTCAGCCAGCACGAACGTCGCGGTCTATCGCGGTACCGACGGCTGGCACGCTCGGGGCATCGGAGCGCTCGCCGCCGACCTCAAATGGCCCTTCATCGGACCAGCGTTTGGCGGGATCCAGCGGCTCGTCCCGCGGGTGCAGCTGGTCCTCACTCCGCCGACCCCCAACCTCGAAATCCCCAATGAGGACGCGCGATCAATCGACCTCGAAGACAGCAACCTGTTCGCGCTCAACCGCTTTCCCGGTTATGACCGGTGGGAGGACGGATCGCGCATTACCTACGGCGTCGACTGGTCCCTCGATCGCCCGAACCTGTCGATCATGACCACCATCGGGCAGAGCTATCGGATCGTGAATCGGCGGGACATCTTCCCCGACGGCACCGGCCTGACCGACCGCCTGTCCGATATCGTCGGCCGAACCCGGGTGCGCTTCGGGCGGCTCATCGACATCACCCACCGCTACCGCATCGACAAGAATAATTTCGCCTTCCGCCGCAACGAGTTGGACCTGACGATCGGGACCGAGCAGACCTACGCGCAGATCGGCTATTTGCGGCTCAATCGCGATATCGACCCGACCATCGAGGATTTGCGCGACAAGGAAGAGCTGCGCGTTGCCGGCCGGGTCAAGTTCGCGCGCTACTGGTCGGTGTTCGGCGCTTCGGTCATCGATCTTACCGGCAAGGAAGAGGATCCGCTGTCGCTGTCCGACGGCTGGGCGCCGGTCCGCAACCGGTTGGGAATCGCCTACGAAGACGACTGTCTGGAGCTTGGCCTGACGTGGCGTCGCGACTATGAGCACATCGGGGCATTCCGAAAGGGAAGCACTTTCGGATTTCATTTGGCGCTGAAAGGTCTCGGTCGCTAAGCCTGCGTTCAGCGGGCTTGGATAAACGCCGTCATCTGTGGGGCTGGGAAGCAAGGAAAAAGCATAGTGGGCTTTGGTTTCGAACGATTTTCGGCGCGCATTTTCTGCGGCGCCGCCGTCCTCGCGATTGCAGCCACGACCGGCGCGTCGGCTCAACAATCAAGCGGAGCCGCGCCCGCGCAGCCCGACAGCACCAGCGCGCTGAAGCTGCCGGAGAACCCGCAACTGTTCGGCACCGCCATGCCGTCGGTGGTGAAGGCCACGGCGATCGTGAATGGCGACGTGATCACCCAGACCGATATCGACCAGCGCCTCGCGCTGCTGGCGATCGCCAACGGCGGGCAGATTCCGGCCGAGGAAGTCGACCGCTTGCGCCAGCAGGTTCTGCGCAACCTGATCGACGAGGCACTTGAGGTTCAGGAAGCCAAGCGCAGCAAGATTGAGATCAAGAACGCCGACATCGACCGGACCGTCACGCGGGTCGCTGGCCAGTCAAAGCAGACACCCGATCAGCTGGCGACGTTCCTCACGTCGAACGGATCGTCGATCAAGACATTGCGCCGCCAGATCGAGGGCGAGATCGCCTCGCAGCGCTTGCAACGGGCCAAGATCGAGAGCGGCGTCACCGTCGGTGAAGACGAGGTCAAGGCGGTCATCGACAAGCTCAATGCGTCGAAGGGCACCGAAGAGTATCACATCGGCGAAATCTTCCTTCAGGCGACGCCCGCGACGCAGGCGCAGGTCATGACGCAAGCCAACCAGATTCTCGAGCAGCTGAAGAACGGCGCTTCGTTCGTCGGTTACGCCCGGCAATATGGCCAATCGTCGGCGGCGGCCGTCGGTGGCGACCTTGGCTGGATGCGTCCGGAACTCCTGCCCACGCCGATCGCCGATGCGCTGAGGCAAATGGGCCCGGGTATGATCAGCAACCCGATCCCCAATTCGGGCGGCATTTCGATCATCGCCGTCCAGGATACGCGCAAGATCCTGACCGCCGATCCGCGCGATGCGGTGCTTAGCCTCAAGCAGGTATCGATCGCCTTCCCGAAGGGCACGACGCGCGAACAGGCCGAGCCGGTAGTGGCCCGCTTTGCCGAGGCGGCCCGGACCGTCGGCGGCTGCGGCGGCGCGGACAAGATCGCGACCGACTTCCATGGCGAAATCGTCCAGCAGGATGCGGTTAAGATGCGCGACCTCCCGCAGGCGCTGCAGAACCTCATGCTGCCGATGCAGGTCGGTCAGGCGACGCAGCCGTTCGGCTCGCTCGATGAAGGCGTGCGGATGCTGGTGATCTGCGGCCGCGACCAGGTCGACCCGAGCGAACCGAGCGCCGACCAGATTTCGAACCAGATGATGGAAGACCGCATCAACTCGCGCTGGCGACGCTATTTGCGCGACCTTCGCCGCGATGCGGTGATCGAATTCCGCTAGGTTAGGCGCGGTTTTCCGCTAGACGCGTCGCCGTGGCATCTTCGGCCTCCGAACCGCTGGCGATCTCGCTGGGCGATCCCGCCGGGATCGGCCCCGAGGTCCTCGCCAAATGCTGGGACAACCGCGGGAGTTTCAACCTGCCGCCGTTTGTCGCCATCGGCGACCCCCGCGCCATCGGCGCGGTGTGGGATGGACCCATCGAAATCATTACTGATCCGCGCGAGGCCGATGCCGCGTTCGACGTCGGCCTGCCACTGATCCAGCTGATGTCGGCCGAAGCCGACACGCCCGGGCACCCGAGTGTCGCCGGCGCCCATTGTTCGCTCGATGCGCTGGAGCTTGCGGTCGGCCTCGCACGCTCGGGCTCGGCAACCGCGGTTGTCACCGGGCCGGTTGCCAAGGAGCAGCTCTACGCGATCGGCTTCGCCCATCCGGGCCAGACCGAGTTCGTTGCCGAACGCTGCGGCGTCGCCTCTGCCAATGTTGCGATGATGCTTGCCGGGCCAACGCTCCGCACCATCCCGGTCACCACGCACCTGCGCCTCGCCGATGTCCCCCAGACCCTGACCAGCACGCTGATCGAATCGCGCGGCCGCGCCGTGCTGCGGGGCCTCCAGCGCAACTTCGGCATCGCCGATCCGCGCCTCGCGATCGCCGGGCTCAACCCGCATTCGGGCGAAGGCGGCTCGCTGGGTCGCGAGGAGATTGAAATGATCCAGCCGGCCATCGCGGCGCTGGCCGATGAAGGGTGGCGCGTGACTGGGCCGCACCCCGCCGACACGATGTTCCATACCGCCGCGCGCGCGAATTACGACGCGGCTCTGTGCATGTACCACGACCAGGCGCTGATCCCGGTGAAGGCGCTGCATTTCGAGGACGCGGTGAACGTGACCCTCGGGCTGCCGATCGTGCGCACCGCCCCGGACCATGGCACCGCATTCGATATCGCCGGCCAGGACCGCGCCGACCCGCGGCCGATGGCGGCGGCAATCCGGATGGCGGCCGAAAACGCCGCCCACCGCGCCGCGGCCGCGTGAGCGACCCGCCCGAGCCGCTCCGCGCCGTCATTGCCCGCCACGGGCTAAGCGCCAGCAAGGCGCTCGGGCAGAATTTCATTCTCGACCGGCAGCTGCTGGCCCGGATCGCGGCCATTCCAGGCTCATTGGACGGGCAGACGGTGTACGAAGTCGGCCCCGGGCCGGGCGGGCTGACGCGGGCACTGCTGGAAGCCGGGGCGACCGTCACGGCCGTCGAACGCGACCGCCGTTGCCTGCCGGCGCTGGCCGAGCTCCAAGGTGAATTCGGGAGCCGGCTGCGGCTGATTGAGGCCGACGCCATGAAAATCGACGAGCCGGCCGAACTCGGCACCGGCGCGCACGTCGTCGCGAACCTTCCCTACAATGTCGGGACGGCTCTTCTGCTGCGCTGGCTCGGCGCGGACGCGTGGCCGCCATGGTGGCGATCGCTGACCCTGATGTTCCAGAAAGAGGTTGCGGAGCGGATCGTCGCCAAGGCCGGGGACGATGCCTACGGCCGGCTGTCCGTCGCGGCGCAGTGGCGGGCGACGCCGCGCATCACGATGACCGTCAATCGCTCGGCCTTTGTGCCCCCGCCCAAGGTCACGTCGGCGGTGGTGCACATCGTGCCTGCAGCAGCACCCGGTGGCGTCAATTCGAAGGTCATGGAGCGACTGACGGAAGCCGCGTTCGGCCAGCGCCGGAAGATGCTGCGGTCGAGCTTGAAGCAGCTGCCGGGCGCGCTTGAGGCGCTGGCGGCACTCGGAATCGACCCGCAACGCCGGGCGGAAACCCTCAGCGTCGACGACTTCGTCGGTTTAGCGAAAGTCCTGAGCTAGTTCGACTTGGGGCTGGCCGGCGGCTTGGCCGACGCGACTGTGGGGCCGCGCGTAATCGCCGCGGACAGTTGCGCGACCTGTGGGCAACCCTTGGTGCAAATCGTCTGAAGCTTCTGCAAATTCGCCTGCGCGCGGGCAATCGCGCCGAGCTCGACCATCGCTTCGCCCTGAACGGCAATCGCATCCGGATCGTTGGGCTCGAGCATCAGGGCCTTGTTCGACATGCGAATGGCCTTGCCATAGAGCCGCTGCTTCTCCGCCACTCGGGCCAGGTCGACGAAGGCCCAGCGATTGCGCGGGTCGACGGCCAGCGATGCTTCGAGCGCATCCTCGGCCTGGTCGAATTTCCCATTGCTGAGGAAGCCCGCGCCCTGCTTCTGGAGCTCAACCGATTTCGGCGCGATTTGATCGTCCGCTTTCTGCCCCGCCACCGGCGCCGAGAATGCAACGGCAGCCAAACCGGCTGCAACAACAGAGGCAAGCAAGCGCATCAACGTCTCTCCACTCAACCGCGCATTCCCTAGCATGGGCTGCCAAGCCGCGCGACGAAAAACCCGTCGGTACCGTCATGACCGGGCGTCAGGAGACGGCCTCCGCCGTCCAAACGTCCCGCATCGATCGACGTTTCCTGCACGGTCCACGATGAACGGCGGCTGATAAAGTCCTGAATTTGCCCTGACCCTTCGCGGGACAGGAGCGAGCAGACGGCATAAACGAGGCTTCCGCCAGGACGGACCAATTCCGCACCGATATCGAGCAGGTGCGCTTGGACTTCGAGCAGGCGATTGAGCCGCTCGGGGGTCAGCCGCCACCGCCCTTCCGGGTTGCGCCGCCACGTGCCGCTCCCGGAGCAAGGTGCATCGACCAGCACGACATCCGCGCCGCTGCGCCACGCATCCAGCTGGGCAAGCTCGCCCGGCGGATTGAGCAGGAGAGTCTCGATGCGCGCCCCCGCCCGATCGGCGCGCGGCGGTAGCTTCGCCAGCCGCGCGCGATTGCTGTCAGTGGCCAGAATCCGCGCGGCCGGCGCCGCGGCCGCGAGCGCCAGCGCCTTCCCGCCAGCGCCAGCGCACAGGTCAATAACGAAGGCCTCGTTTGTTGGCTCGCACGCCAGCGCAATCAGTTGGCTGCCCTCGTCCTGCACCTCGACCAATCTGTCGCGATAGGCCGGATGGTCGTCGATTCGGCTGTCCGGCGGCAGGCGGAGACCCCACGGGCTGATCGGCGTCGGCGACGCTCCGGGGAAATCGGCGATCAGGCCGTCGCGCGAGGTCCGCGCGGCGTTGACGCGAAGGTCGACCGGAGCCCGTTCCAGCAGCACGGGCCACTCTGCTTCGCTGACGTGCGGTGACAACTCGGCCTGCAACCACGCAGGGACAATGCCGAGCGCAGCCGCCGTCTCGCCTTGCTCAAGCGCCGCCGGGCCGCGCGGTTGGCCGAACAACTCGCCCAGCGCCGGTTCATCGTCCACGAGGCCAATGATGGCCGCGCGGCCGCTTTCGGGCATCTCGGCCACCCGCCGGATCCCCCGAAACACCAGTTCACGGACGGCGCGGCGGTCGCCGGACCCGGCGTAGCGCCGTTGCTTGAAATAGCGCGTGACGATCGCATCCGCCGGCGAGCCATCCTGCCGGGCGGACGCGATGACCTCGTCGAGGATCTCGCTTGCGGCTTGAAGGCGTGCGGCGGGGGTCATCGCCTAGCGGGTCGGATAATTTGGCGCCTCACGGGTGATCGTGACGTCGTGCACATGGCTCTCGCTGAGACCGGCGTTGGTGATCCGGACGAATTTCGCGCGCTGCTGCAGCGCGGCGATCGTCGCCGAGCCGGTATAGCCCATTGCTGCCTTCACACCGCCAACCAGCTGGTGAACGATCTCGCGCGCCGGCCCTTTGTAGGGCACCTGCCCCTCGATCCCCTCGGGGACCAGCTTCAGATGATCCTTGATGTCCTGCTGGAAATAACGGTCGGCCGAACCGCGGGCCATCGCCCCGACCGAGCCCATGCCGCGATACGATTTATAGCTGCGGCCCTGGTAGAGGAAGATTTCGCCCGGTGCTTCGTCGGTCCCGGCGAGCAGCGAGCCGACCATCACCGTCGACGCGCCGGCCGCAAGCGCCTTGGCAATGTCGCCGCTGGTGCGGATGCCGCCGTCGGCAATCACCGGAACGCCGGCCTTCGTCGCCGCGCTCGCCGCCTCCATGATCGCCGTTAGCTGTGGCACGCCGATCCCGGCAATGACTCGCGTGGTGCAGATCGAGCCCGGCCCGATCCCGACCTTGATCGCGTCGGCGCCGGCATCGACCAGCGCCTTGGCCGCGTCGGCCGTGGCGATGTTGCCCGCGACCACCTGGACCGAGTTGGACGCGCGCTTCACCCGCTCGACCGCGGCCGCGACCTCGGTGTTGTGGCCGTGCGCGGTGTCGATCACGATGCAGTCGCAGCCTGCGTCGATCAGCGCCTCGGATCTCTCATAACCTGCATCCCCGACGGTGGTCGCCGCGGCAACGCGCAGCCGCCCCTCGCCGTCCTTGGTCGCATGCGGCGCAGCGACCGATTTTTCGATGTCCTTTACGGTGATCAGGCCGACGCAGTGATGGTCGCTGTCGACCACCAGCAGCTTCTCGATGCGGCGCTGGTGGAGGATCCGCCGCGCCTCTTCCTGGCTGGTGCCGATCGCGACCGTCGCAAGATTTTCGCGGGTCATCAGCTCACTGACCGGCTGCTTGGGATTCCCGGCGAACCGCACGTCGCGATTGGTCAGGATGCCGGCAAGCTTGCCCGATGGCTCGACGATCGGAATGCCGCTGATGCGGTGCGCCTTCATCAGCTCCAGCGCATCGGCCAACGTCTCGTCGGGAGTCATGGTGATGGGATTGACCACCATCCCGCTTTCGAACCGTTTGACCTGGCGGACAGCGGTCGCCTGCGCTTCGACGTCGAGGTTGCGGTGAAGCACGCCGATCCCGCCGAATTGGGCGAGCGCGATGGCCATGTCGGCCTCGGTCACCGTATCCATCGCCGACGACAGGATCGGGATGTTGAGCGGGATGTTGCGGGTCAGCTGGGTGCGGGTGTCCGCCTGGCTCGGGAGGACCGAGGATTGCAGCGGCTGGAGGAGAACATCGTCGAACGTCAGTCCGAGCGGAATGTCAGCGGTAGCGGAGAGTTGGGCCATATCGGCCCATGACAGCAGCCGAGCGATTCGCCAAGTGGGGGGCGCCGGCGCTAGGCGGATCCATAATATTCTTTGTAGGCCGGGTGATCGCCAAAGTAGCGCTCGAATTCCGAGATTCCGAGCAATGATACGTCGATCTCTCCAACCGATTCCTGAAAATCCTGAAGACCTACACCAGCACACTCGATCATTCCGTCCGGCCCGCGAGCGGTGAGATTGGCCCCGAGGCCCAGGTCG
>Ga0070665_100008560_pt1 | contig 10352 bp, 7 predicted proteins | sample KBSS13metaG_FD_65862 | JGI IMG/M metagenome (GOLD analysis project Ga0070665, IMG submission 65862) | Switchgrass rhizosphere microbial communities from Kellogg Biological Station, Michigan, USA - KBS S1-3 metaG | ecosystem: Host-associated > Plants > Roots > Rhizosphere > Soil ...
GAGCCCGCGGCAAACTGCTCGAAAATGCGATTGAAGAGCTCGTTTGACTTGGTGGTCGTGCTGCTGCCCGGGACGTCTGCCTGGCCCGGTGTGTACGCACTGTTCTCGGCAACCCATTTGCGGATCTTCTCCATGCGCTCCGCGTCGATCGGGTTCAGCAGCACATCCGCGTTCAGCGTGTACGCCACGTCGTGCGCGAGGCTCGCCTCCGGAAAGAGCGCAGGCAGTCGCGCATCGTGCAGCCTCGCGAGCACCGCATCCCGGCTCGCCAGCATGTCGCTCATGAGCACGCGTCCATCGACGGAAAGCGTGAATTGGAACGTCTCTTCCCACAGATCGTACTTCACGGCGAGCTCGATCACACGCTGCACATCGGGCCGCCCCGGCGCGCGCAGCGACATCCGCACCATCACGTGGCTCGTGAGTCCGCTGGAAAGGTCCTTCGGAAACGTGCGCGGGAACGCGAGGTCGCGCACTCGCGCCCCAAGCATTCCGTTGTCGACGAACGGCACAACGTCGGCGGCATTCGCGCAAGTCGAAGCAAGCGCTAGCAGCACGGCGTGCGCGATGTAGGCACCGGACCTCAATTGTTCCAGCTCGTCTGGCCGAGAACGTAGAGCGTGACAACGCCGAGGCGGGCCGAGTCGAAACGAACGCCGGCTGCGAATCCGCCGGACAGGATGTGCCCGCCTCTGGAGTTCCGCCCCCCGCCGCCGACTCCGAGTTGCAGGAAGGTGCGTGCCTGGCGCGCATCCCAGAAGGGCGCGAACGGCCGCTGGATCTCGATACGCGTGGCGGGATCGGGCGTCCCGAACGAGGCAATCCACGTCGTGCCACCACTCGTTGTCCATGTGTTCGAATAGCCGAAGCCCGCACCGTTGCCATTACTGCCACGTGCAGTCACGAGCGTCAGCTGGAACGACGAGCCGCGCGTCGGGAAGTACTGGTCATCGCGAGAGTTCCAGCCATACGCGACGATCAGCGACGAGTGACTCGTGTCCGTGGTGGTCTTGAACTGACCGTCGTCCTGGCGAATGCTCCAGAAGCGGTCTGACACCGGCCGGTACTGGAAGCCGGCGGTGATGTACGAGAAGTCCCATAGCCGGCGCCCGAAATTCAGGTCGTACGCGAGCTGCCGGATGTCGACGGTGTCGCCGTTCTCGCGATCGAAGTCGCTATCGAGGTAAGCGACGTCGGTCGAGAAGTAGTAGCGCTTCGAATCGAACAGGTGGGGATCGATGTAGCTCAGCTGGGCGAGAGCCTGCTTCTGCCGCTCTCCTCCGAGCGGCGCGACGAGGGAGGCCTTGAAGTCGAGCACCTTGCCATTTCCGAACAGGTTCTGTTCGGTCCATCGACCCTGCGTGATCTGGCCGATCGCCCCGTTCGAATGGTAGAAGCCGAGCGTCAGTTCCTTGTTGACCGCGCTGGCTTCCACGACTTCGACGACCACGCGCGCCCGTCCACGCTGCGAGCCCTTTTCGAGATAGATCGAAACGGCGCTGAAGTTCCGCAGCCACAGCAGCCGCAGCTTCGCGTTCTGGATCTCCTCCTCGTCGAGCCGGTCGCCCTCCGAGAGATACAGCTGCCCGAGGATGAACGGGCAGCTCGTATGAACGTTGCCGCGGCACTCGAGCGATTCGACGACGAGCGGCGGATCCGGCGGCGGCACCGCCTGCGCGAGCGCCGCGAGCGGCGCGAGCAGGAGGAGCAGTAGCCAGACCGCCGCTCGCGTCATCATCAGAACTGGTAGGTGAAGCTGAGTAGAGTGGAGCGCATGTTCACCTTCCCGGTGCTGCCGTTCGTGCCGATGTGCCGGTAGGCAGTGAGTCCAAGCCCGACTTTCCAGTGCGAGTCGAAGCGATAGCTGACGCCGCCTTCTATGAACGGCTTCATCACATGTTCGGCTGTCGCGCCGAGCGTCCAGTCCTCACCCGCTTGCGTCCAGTTGAGCCGAGCCTTCACATCCTGATAAATCGCCCCGCCCTTCAGGTACATCTCCCAGTTCGGCCCGAGGGGAAACAGCACAACGGCGGCGACTGTCGGGCCGTGCACGCCGAAGCGAAAGTCGCCGCGGAAATCGGTTCCGCCCACATCGATGAGTTTCGTGGTCCCTGCACCCAGATCGACGTATCCCGCTTCGAGGGCGAAATGCCTGCTGAAACGATAGCCGGCCGTCACACCCCACGAGAAATCTTCTGCGCGTGTGTCCGTAGAGCGCAGCGTCAGATCGCGGAATATGATCTTGGGATTGTCTGGATAGCTCGCGACGCCGGCCGAGCCGCCAACGTAGAAACCGCGTTCGTCGTCAGCGGATTGAGCCGACACGGCGCCAGCGGCGCCGAGCAGCAGAAGTGCGCAAACCCATTTCATCATTGACCCTTTCCATGCGTCGTTCAGTGACGCTTGCGAAAAGGGCCAGAGCAACGGCCATGCCAAATTGCCAAGTGACTGATGCGCAAGAGTCGGGCGTCAGATTAGCGACGCCCGACAGACCGCGGGAGTGTCCACGAAAGTGGACAACTGTTCAGACGACTCCGCGGCGGATTTGATCGAGCTCGATGGACTCGAACAGCGCACGAAAATTCCCTTCCCCAAACCCCTCATTCCCCTTGCGCTGAATGATCTCGAAGAAAATCGGCCCGATGACGTTCTGCGTGAAAATCTGCAGGAGCACGCCCTCGTTCTTCTGCGGATTGCCGTCGATGAGAATACGCCGGCGCGCCAGCTCCTCGAGCTTCTCGCCGTGCCCGGGCACGCGCGCCTCCACACCTTCGTAGTAGGTGTCGGGCGTGTCCTGAAACGCCACACCCTGCCGGCGCAGCGTATCGACCGTGTGATAGATGTCCGTCGAAGCCAGCGCGATGTGCTGGATGCCCTCGCCGTGATACTCCCGCAGGTACTCCTCGATCTGGCTCTTGTCGTCCTGGGATTCGTTGATCGGGATGCGGATCTTGCCGCACGGGCTCGTCATCGCGCGCGAGAAGAGCCCCGTCTTCTTGCCTTCGATATCGAAGTAACGGATCTCGCGAAAGTTGAACAGCTTCTCGTAGAAGCCCGCCCACCGGTCCATGCCACCGCGCTGAACGTTGTGCGTGAGGTGATCGATGTACGCGAGCCCCGCCGACTGCACAGGCGCGGCCGGCGTCACCGGATGGAAGTCGACATCGTAGATCGAATGGTCGCCGTAGCGATCGACCAGATAGATGAGCGACCCGCCGATGCCCTGAATGCTCGGAATGTTCAGCTCCATCGGCCCGGCGGTGGCAGGCCCCGGCTTCGCGCCGAGCTCGATGGCGCGCCGGTACGCATACGCCGCGTCCTTCACGCGAAACGCCATCGCGCAGGCCGACGGACCGTGCTCGCGCGCGAACGCCTGCGCGAACGAGTTCGCCTCCGCGTTGATGATGAAGTTGATGTCGCCCTGCCGATGCAGCGTGACGTTCTTCGATCGATGACGCGCGACCACCGGAAAACCCAGCCGTTCGAACAGCGTGCGCAGGAGCGCCGGATCCGGCGCCGTGTATTCGACGAACTCGAAGCCGTCCGTGCCCATCGGATTCTCGACGCTCATGACTCGCTCCCGGAATTAGTTACAATTGCAACAAATAATAACGCGCGGATCTGCATGGCTAAAGTGACAACGCTCGAGCTCGACCGGTTCCTGCCGTATCGGCTGTCGGTGCTCTCGAATATCGTAAGCACTGCAATTTCCGGCGCTTACGAAAAGCGTTTCGGGCTCACGATTCCGGAGTGGCGGGTGATGGCCGTGCTCGCCATGACCCCGGACCTCTCGGCCGCCGAAGTCGCCCAACGGACCGCCATGGACAAGGTCGCGGTCAGCCGCGCGGTCGCCTCCCTGCTCCGGGAACGGCGGATCGTTCGGCAAACCGCCCGCGCCGACCGGCGCCGCTCGCTGCTGCGACTCTCGGCGGCAGGGCGAAAGGTCTATGCCCAGGTGGTTCCGGTGGCGCTCGACTACGAGCGGGACTTGCTCGCGCCCCTCACCCGCAAGGATCGTGAAGTTGTCGACCGTGCGATCCGCATTCTGCTGGGTCGGGCTGCAGAGATCGGACCTGCGCACGTGACACATCGCTCGACGCACCCCGTATAATCCCGCGCCGTCCAAGGGGTGCCGTTTGAAGACAGTCGCCGAGTTCGAGATCCAATTTCATCAGTTTCTCGATGCCGAGGGGCAGGCCGTCGGCCCCCTTCCGGATTTCGCGAAGGACCCTGCGGAGCTCACCAAGATGTACCGGCTCATGACGCTGGTACGCGCCTTCGATACGAAGTGCATCAATCTCCAGCGCACCGGCAAGCTCGGCACGTACGCCTCCTGCCTCGGCCACGAAGCCACGCACGTCGGCGTCGGCGCCGCCATGCGACCGGATGACGTGCTGGCGCCCGTCTATCGCGAATACGGCTCGCAGCTCTGGCGCGGCGTGAAGATGTCCGAAATCCTGACCTACTGGGGCGGCGACGAGCGCGGTAACGACTTCTCCGTGCCCCGCCACGATTTCGCCTGGAACGTGCCGATCGGCTCGGGCGTGCTGCACGCGGCCGGCGCCGCGATGGCCTTCAAGATTCGCGGCGAGCAGCGCTGCGCGGTCGGCTACATCGGCGACGGCGGCACCTCCGAGGGCTCGTTCTACGAGGCGATGAACCTCGCGGGCGCGCGTAACCTGCCCGTCATCTTCGTCATCGTGAACAACCAGTGGGCCATTTCCGTGCCCATCGAATCGCAGACGGCCACGCGCACGCTGGCCCAGAAAGCGGTCGCCGCCGGCATTCCCGGCGTGCAGGTGGATGGCAACGACATCATCGCCGTCCGCCACATCATGAATGAGGCACTGGCCAATGCCCGCAACGGCAAAGGCCCGACGGTGGTCGAGGCCGTGACCTATCGCCTCAGCGATCACACCACCGCGGACGACGCCAGCCGCTACCGTCGCGATCAGGAAGTGAAGGCCGCGTGGCGCACGGAGCCGCTGCTGCGCGCCCGCGCCTACCTCGTGAAAGCCGGCGCGTGGGATGACGCGCGCGAAGAAGAGCTGAAAGTCACCTGCGCCAGGGACGTCGACAGCGCCGTGGAGCAGTACCTGAACACCGGCAAGCAGTCGACCGACAGCATGTTCGATTATCTGTTTGCCCGTTTGCCGAAGAACACGCAGGCCCAGCGCGAGCTGGCGCGGCGCTACGCCGCGTCGAGCGGACACTGAGGCCCGCGCGAACCATGGCAAAACTCACGATGATCGAGGCCATCAACCGCGCGCACGCGTGGGAAATGGCGCACGACCCTACCGTCGTCGTCATTGGCGAAGACATCGGCATCAACGGCGGCGTCTTTCGGGCCACCGCGGGCCTGCAGGAAAAGTTTGGTAAGGATCGCGTGCAGGACACGCCGCTCGCGGAAGGGATGATCGCGGGCATGTCCATCGGCATGGCGAGCCAGGGCCTGCGCCCGATCGCCGAGATCCAGTTCATGGGGTTCATCTACCCCGCGATGGATCAGATCGCGAATCACATGGCCCGCATGCGCCATCGCACGCGCGGCCGTCTCACGCTGCCAATCGTCTTACGAATGCCTCACGGCGGTGGCATCCACGCGCCGGAGCATCATTCGGAAAGCCTGGAAGCGATGCTCGCCCATCACCCCGGCCTGCGTGTGGTTTGTCCGTCATCGCCGGCGCGGGCCTACGGCTTGCTGCTCGCCGCGATTCGCGAACCCGATCCGGTGATGTTCCTCGAGCCCGTACGGTTGTATCGCCTGGTGCGGCAGGAAGTGGCGGACGATGGCACCGCGTTGCCGCTCGACCTGTGCTTCCGCCTGCGCGAAGGCAGCGACGTTACGCTCGTAACCTGGGGCGCGATGACGTTCGAGGTGATGCGGGCCGCCGAGCAGCTCCAGAACGACGGCGTGAGCTGCGAGGTCATCGATCTGGCCACGCTTTCGCCCATCGACCACGACACCATTCTGGAGTCCGTCGCAAAAACCGGTCGGCTCGTCATCGTCCATGAAGCGCCGCGCAACTGCGGCATCGGTGCGGAAATCGCGGCGCATGTCGCCGAACACGGCCTCTACGACCTGCAGGCGCCGATCCAGCGCGTGACCGGGTACGACACCATCATGCCGCTGTTCAAACTGGAGTTTGAGTACATCCCGAGCGTCGCACGCATCATGGATGCAGTCCGGGGCACGCTATCAGGGTAAACTGCGCGCCATTCGTGACAAAGCAAGAACCGCTGATGGAGGCGCTTGCATGGCTACGTTCAATCTTCCTGATCTCGGTGAAGGCCTGGCCGAAGCGGAAATCGTCCGCTGGCACGTGAATGTCGGCGACCTGGTCAAGGTGGACCAGCCGATGGTGGCGGTGGAAACCGCCAAGGCCGTTGTTGAAGTTCCCTCTCCTTATTCCGGTCGCATCCAGACCCTGCATGGCAAACCGGGCGACGTCGTCGCCACCGGCGCGCCGCTGGTCGAGTTCGAGCTTCAAGCCGGCGCCGCGCCCGCGGCTGCTCCGAAAAAGGAAACGCCGGCCGCGCAGAAGCCGGCCGACACCGGCACCGTCGTCGGCAACATGCCGACGAGCGACGAAGAGCTGATCGAGCACGCCGTGGCCGGCAGCGACATCGCCCCGTCGCGCGATCGCATTCGCGCCGCTCCGGCGGTTCGCGCGCTTGCCAAGCGACTGGGTGTCGATCTCGCCTCCGTGCAAGGCACGGGGCGTGGCGGGCTCATTACCGTCGATGACGTGATGGAATCCTCCGGCCCGACGTCGATGCATGCCGCCGCGACGGTGACCGCGCTCAAGACGCCACCCCCAGCACCGCGAACCCCTTCGATGCCGCCGAGCGGCGACGCCGAGAAGATTCGCGGCCTGCGCCGGGCCATGCATCAGACCATGAGCCTCTCGCGCGACAACGTCATGAACTGCACCGTCTTCGACGATGCGGATCTGCACGGCTGGAGCAAAGGCCAGGACATCACGGTGCGCGTCATGCGCGCGATCGGCGTTGCCGCCGCCGCGGAACCCGCCCTCAACGCGTGGTACGACGGCGAGAACCAGACGCGCCGGCTCATGAAGCGCGTCGACGTGGCGATGGCCGTGGACTCCTCCGAAGGCCTGCTCGTTCCCGTCGTGCGGGACGTGCAGCGCCCGACCGCTGAAGTGCGTGCCGACGTGGATCGCCTCAAGCGCGCCGCGCGCGATCGCACGGTCGCGCCGGAAGACCTGCGCGACTTCACCTTCATGCTCTCGAATTTCGGCATGATCGCCGGGCGCTACGGCACGCCGGTGGTGGTGCCGCCGGCCGTCGCCATTCTGGGCTGCGGCAGGCTGAGTCACGACGTGGTCGCGGTGATGGGGGGCATCGAAGCGCATCTGCGCATGCCGCTCTCGCTCACCTTCGATCATCGCTGCGTGACGGGTGGCGAGGCCGTAAGGTTCCTCGCCGCGTTCATGCGCGACCTCGAGAAGAGTAATTGACCGTGGCGTCGCGGGCCCAGGCCACGGCAAACGGCCTTCTCCGCGGAATCCCGGCAGCGCGAATCAAGATCATCGAGCGGATTGCGGCCGAGGCGCGCCAGCGCGTCGCCGGCACCGCGCTCGATCTGCGCCGCCGCTTTCTGCGCGCCTACTACCGTGGCGTAGGCGAAGAAGATCTGTCCCAGCGCGCGCCGGACGGGCTCGCGCACATGGCCTTGCGCCATCTCGAAACGGGGTATCAGCGCCCGGGCGGCCGCCCGCTCGTTGAAGTCTTCAATCCCGGCGGCAACGGGCTGTCCTCCCCGCACACGGTCGTCACGATCGTGACGGACGACATGCCGTTTCTCGTGGACTCGCTCGGCGTCGCGTTCAGCAAGGCGGGGCTTGCGATTCATCTGCTGGTTCACCCGGTGCTCTGGGTGAAGCGCGACGGTCGCGGCAAGCTACTGGAAGTCGCGGGCGGGCCGGAGGACGGCGCGCGCAGCGAATCCTGGCAGATGTACGAGGTCGACCGCCAGGTCGACCCGGCCCGGCTCGCGGCGATCAAGGAAAAGCTGCAAACCGTTCTCGGCGACGTGAAGCGTGCCGTCGAAGACTGGTCCGCCATGCGCGAACGCGTGCGCGAGATCACGGAAGGATTGCGGAGCAATCCGCCGCCTCTGGCGACGGAAGAGATCGAAGAAGCGCATGCGCTGCTCGAGTGGATGGAAGAGCGGCACTTCGTGTTCCTCGGCTACCGGCACTATCGGCTGCTTCGCGGCAAGAGCTCCGACCGGCTCGTGTCGGACGTCCGCACCGGCCTCGGCATCCTCAGAGCCGGTGACGGCGAGACGGCGACCCGTGGGAAATCCACGACGCTGAAGGGTGACGTACGCGAACACGCGCGCGCCCGCGAGCTGATGATCATCACGAAGGCCAACTCGACGGCCACCGTTCATCGCGGCACGTATCTCGACTACATCGGGGTGAAGACCTTCGGTCCGCGCGGCGAGGTGACCGGCGAGCATCGATTCCTCGGCCTGTGGACCTCAACCGCCTATAACAGCAGCCCGCACGACATCCCGGTGCTGCGGAAGAAGGTCGAGCGGGTCATCGATCATTTCGCGCTCGATCCGGCGAGCCACGACGCGAAGGCCGTGCTCCACGTGCTGGAGACGTACCCGCGCGACGAGCTGTTCCAGGCGAGCGTGGCGGATCTGATCCGCATCTCGCGCGGCGTCGTGAACCTCTACGAGCGGCGCACCGTACGCCTGCTGGCACGACGGGACCCGTACCATCGATTCTATTCGTGCCTCATCTATGTGCCGCGCGACCGCTACAACACCGAAGTGCGGCTCGCGATCGAGCAGATCGTCGAGGAAGGCTTTGGCGGCACGCAGGTCGAGTCGCAAGTGCAGATCGCGGGCTCGAATCACGCGCGACTGCACGTCGTGGTGCGCACTGATCCGAACGATCGGCGGACGGTTGATCTGCCCGCGATCGAAGCGCGCATCGCACACGCGACAACCACGTGGAACGATCGCCTGCGCACCGTGCTCCTCGCCAAGCAGGATGAAGCAAGCGCTCTGGCACTGGCCAACCGCTATCACCGCGCCTTCCCGTTAGCGTATGAGGAAGACGTCGACCCTGCAGATGCGCTGGAAGACCTCGCCAACCTCGAGTCCCTGCGCACCGACCGTGCCGGCCTGCGCCTGAATCTCTATCGCCCGCGCCAGCAGCGCTCCGATCGCCTGCACATGAAGCTCACCAAGCTGGGTGAGCCGCTGCCGATCTCGGACCTGCTGCCGATGCTGGAGAACTTCGGCCTGCGCGTCATTTCCGAGCGGCCCTATGAGCTCACGTGGCCCGAGGGCGGCGCCGCGTGGATTCAGGACTTCGAGCTCGAGCATCGCGAAAGCACCCGCGTCGATCTGACGCGCATCGAAACGCCGTTCCGCGAAGCGTTCGCCGCGACGCTGGCGGGCGAAGTCGAAAGCGACGGCTTCAATCGACTCCTGCTGGCTGCGAATCTCAATGCGCGCGAGATCGTCGTGATGCGCGCTTATTGCAAATACCTGCTGCAGACGGGCGTGCCGTTCAGTCAGGCGAGCATCGAGCGCACGCTGGCGAACAACGCCGGCATTGCGCAGAGCCTGGTGCGGCTGTTCGAGACGTCGTTCGATCCTTCCGGACCGAAGCAGAGCGCGGCTCGCGCGGAGAAGATCGTCGGCAGCATCCGCGCCGCACTCGACAGCGTGGCGAGCCTCGATGAAGACCGCATCCTGCGCTCGTACCTGAACCTCGTTCAGGCGACGCTGCGAACCAACTTCTATCAGCCGGGCGTGGACGGAAAGCCGAAGGGCTATGTTTCGTTCAAGCTCGATCCGCAGAAGATCCCCGATCTGCCGCTGCCGCGGCCGAAGTTCGAGATCTTCGTGTACAGCCCGCGCGTGGAAGGTGTGCACCTTCGCATGGGCGACGTGGCGCGCGGTGGCCTGCGCTGGTCGGATCGGCGCGAAGACTTCCGCACGGAAGTGCTGGGCCTCATGAAGGCGCAGAACGTGAAGAACACCGTCATCGTGCCGGTTGGCGCGAAAGGTGGTTTCTTCCCGAAGCGCCTGCCGTCGGGTCCGCGAGATGCGGTGCAGGCGGAAGGCATCGCCTGCTACCAGACGTTCATCCGTGCACTGCTCGATGTCACCGACAACATCGTGAATGGGCGGGTCGTGCCGCCGACGCGTGTCGTTCGGCGTGACAGCGATGATCCGTATCTCGTCGTCGCAGCCGATAAGGGCACGGCGACTTTCTCCGACATCGCGAACGCTCTGTCCATCGAGTACGGCTTCTGGCTCGGCGACGCATTCGCGTCGGGCGGGTCGGCCGGTTACG
>Ga0070665_100008562_pt1 | contig 10351 bp, 10 predicted proteins | sample KBSS13metaG_FD_65862 | JGI IMG/M metagenome (GOLD analysis project Ga0070665, IMG submission 65862) | Switchgrass rhizosphere microbial communities from Kellogg Biological Station, Michigan, USA - KBS S1-3 metaG | ecosystem: Host-associated > Plants > Roots > Rhizosphere > Soil ...
TGATGGAGGAGCGCATGAAGCGCATCCCCATCATCCTCGACGTCAATTCCGACCTGCAGGTACGTGCCCGCCAGACCTCGATCGAGGTCGACCGCGACGTCGCCTCGCGGCTGAACCTGTCGATCGACCAGATCCGCCTGCTGCTCTACTCCGCCTTCGGCACGCGCCAGGTCTCGACCATCTACGCGCCGGACGACACCTACCAGGTCATCCTCGAGGCCGATCCAAAGTATGCCGACGTGAACGACGTCCTGCGCAAGATCATGATCCGCACGCCGGCCGGCGCGATGGTGCCGCTCGACACGGTGGCGAAGAAGGTCGACAAGCCGACCTCGCTGACGGTCAATCACATCGCACAGCTTCCGGCGGTCATGATCTCGTTCAACCTCGCGCCGGGCATCGCGTTGGGCGAAGCGGTCAAGGCGATCCAGGAGGTGGCGCGCGAGGTCGGCCTGCCGCCGCAGATCGCGACCAGCTTCGAGGGCAGCGCCCAGGTCTTCCAGCAGGCCGTCGCCAACCAGGGCATGCTGCTGTTCGCGGCGGTGCTCGTGATCTACATCATCCTCGGCATCCTTTACGAGAACTTCATCCACCCGCTGACCATCCTGTCAGGCCTGCCCTCGGCCGGCATCGGTGCGCTGCTGATCCTGATGCTGTTCGGCATGGATCTCTCGGTGATCGCCATGATCGGCATCGTCATGCTGATCGGCATCGTGAAGAAGAACGCCATCATGATGGTCGACTTCGCGCTGGTGCGGCGCGCCCAGGGCGCCTCGGCCCAGGAAGCAATCGTCGAGGCGGCTCTGCTGCGCTTCCGGCCGATCATGATGACCACGACCTGCGCGTTGCTCGGCTCGCTGCCGATCGCGCTGGGCGCGGGCGCCGGTGCCGAGCTGCGCCAGCCGCTCGGCATCACCGTGGTCGGCGGACTGGTCGTGTCGCAGTGCCTGACGCTGTTCATCACGCCGGTCGTCTATTTGTGGTTCGACAAGCTGCTGGGTGTGAAGTTCGGCGAGATGCGCCTCTTCAGGCGCAAGCCCGGCACCCCCGACAAGTCCGCTCACGCGCCGGCGGAGTAACGGATCCGACAGACGATGACTGATGACACCGGCGCCTTCGTGCCTGGCCCCCGCGTCCGTATCGAGGGCCGCCGCGGCGGCCCGCTCGCCGGCCTTGCCTTCGCCGCCAAGGACCTGTTCGACGTGGCCGGCGTGCCGACCGGCGGCGGCAACCATGACTGGCCCACCGGCCGGCCGATCCCGGCGAAGCATTCGTGGGCGGTGCAGACGCTGCTCGACGGCGGCGCCACGCTGATCGGCAAGACCGTCACTGACGAGGTCTCGCTCGGCATCCTGGGCGAGAACGCCTTCGACGGCACACCGAAGAATACCAAAGCGCCGGGAAGGGTGCCCGGCGGCTCGTCTTCGGGTTCGGCCGCCGCGGTCGCTGCCGGCCTCTGCGATACCGCGCTCGGCACCGACACCGGCGGCTCGGTGCGCGTGCCGGCAAGCTTCTGCGGCCTCTACGGCATCCGCCCGACGCATGGCCGGATCGATACGGCCGGCATGTTGCCCCAGGCGCCGACCTCCGACACGACCGGCTGGTTCGCGCGCGATGCCGAGACCTTCGCCAGGGTTTCGTCGGTGATGCTGGGCGAAGAGATCCCGCGAGCCCTGCCGACCTGCCTGGTGATCGCGGTCGACACATTCGGGTTCGCCGACCCCAACGTCGCCAAGGCGTTGCATCCAATGGTGGCTCGGCTCGCTGCCCTGGTCGGCCACAGCCGCGAGGACATCATGGCGCCGCAGGGCCTGTCGGTCTGGGCGCGCGCGCAACGGAGCCTGCAGCCGATCGAGGCCTGGAACACGTTCAAGCCATGGCTCGACGAACGCAATCCGCGCTTCGCCTTCTCGGTCGCGCGCCAGCTCCTGCTCGGCTCGATGGTCCCGGCGGCGGATCAGAGCTGGGCGGCGCTGATGCGCCAGGAAGTGCGCGGGCGCATGGCGCATCTGCTGCCGCCGGGCACCATCCTCTGCCTGCCCACCACGCCGTTCCCGGCGCCGCTCGTCGGCCAGCCGCTGTCGGTGCTCGATCCGCTGCGCGACCGCATCACCTGCCTCTGTGCGCAGGGCGGACTGGCCGGCCATCCGCAGGTCAGCCTCCCGGGCAGCACGGTTGACGGCCTGCCGGTCGGTCTGTCCATCATCGGCCCGCGCGGCAGTGACGCCACGCTCGTGGCGGTCGCTCGTGCACTGGAGGTCCAGGCAAGCTGAGCGCCGCGGCCCGGGGAGGTGACGTGGCGACTGAGAAGCAGAAGATGTTGGCCGGTGAGCTCTACATTGCGACCGGCGAGGAGCTCGCCGCCGACGCAAGACGCGTCGCCGAGTGGATGGATCGCTACAACGCGTCGATCGCCCGCACGCAGCAGGAATACCGGACGCTGCTGCGCGAGATGCTGGCCGAGGTCGGTGACGGCGCCTATATCCGTCCGCCGTTCCATTGCGACTACGGCTATAACATCAGCCTGGGCAAGGGAGCCTTTCTCAACTTCAACTGCATCGTCCTCGATGTCGTGAAGGTCACGATCGGCGACGGCACGCAGATCGGTCCGGGCACTCAGATCCTGACCGCCGACCATCCGCGCGATCCGGCACAACGCCGGGCCGGGCTCGAGTTCGGCCGGCCGGTGACGATCGGCGCCAATGTCTGGATCGGCGGCGGTGCACTCATCCTGCCGGGCGTGACGGTCGGAGACGACGCCGTCATCGGCGCCGGCGCCGTCGTCACGCGCGACGTGCGGCCCGGAGCGACGGTGGTCGGCAATCCAGCGAAGGAGCGTAGGACGTGACGGACATGACGGCGAATATTCCCGAAGTCGTCGAAGAGGTGAGGGTATTGTTCGAGCGCTACGAGCAGGCGCTGATCGACAAGAACGTCGAGGTGCTCGATGCCACCTTCTGGAACAGCCCGCACACCATACGCCTTGCCAATAACGAGCACGGCTACGGTTTCGATCGCATCCATGCCTTTCGCGTGGCGCGTCCGCCCGGTCCCGGCACCAAGGAAAAGCGCTTGCGCCTCGATATCGTGACCGTCGGCCGCGACGTCGCCACCGTGACCCTGGTCTACAAGGTACGCGGCCGTGAGATGACCGGCCGGCAGATGCAGACCTGGGTGCGCTTTCCCGATGCCGGCTGGAAGGTGATCGCCGCCCACGTCTCGATGATCGCCGAGCAGCCTGTCCTGTAAACCAACGGAGGAAACAATGGCCAAACAAGCCGAAAGTCTTGGCAACGTGATGACGCCCGATCTCGACTGGGTCGCCAAGGTGAGCGAGCCCGCGCTCGAGCCGGAGCTGCCGATCGTCGATCCGCATCATCACCTCTGGCAGCGCACCGGCAACGATTACCTGTTCCACGATTTGCTGGCCGATACGCAGACCGGCCACAACATCGTCGGCACCGTCTTCGTCGACTGCCATTCGATGTATCGCAAGGAGGGACCGGCCGAGCTGCGCTGCACCGGCGAAACCGAGTTCGCCAACGGCGTGGCGGCGATGAGCGCCTCGGGCCTCTACGGCAACCTGCGTGCCTGCGCCGGCATCGTGAGCCATGTCGACCTGCGCCTCGGCGCGAAGGCAGGGGCGGTGTTCGACGCCCAGATCGCTGCCGGCAATGGCCGCTTCAAGGGCATCCGCTACCAGACCGGCTGGGATGCCGATCCCGGCATCCGCAATTCCCGCACCGATCCGACGCCGGAACTGACTCGCGACAAGACCTGGCGCGAGGGCTTCAAGGAGCTGGCCAGGCGCAACCTGACCTTCGACGCCTGGCTCTATCATCCGCAGCTCGGCGAGGTCGCCGAGCTGGCCGATGCCTTCCCCGACACGCCGATCATCCTCGACCATGTCGGCGGCCCCCTCGGCTACGCCGGTTATGCCGGAAAGCACGACGAGGTGCGGGCGGCCTGGAAGAAGTCGATGGCCGAGCTGGCCAGGCGGCAGAACATCGTCGTCAAGGTCGGCGGCCTCGGCATGGCGATGGGCTGGTTCGACTTCTACCAGCGCCCGATGCCGCCCGGCTCGCAGGAGCTGGCCGAGGCGTTCCGGCCCTGGGTCGAAACTTGCATAGAGCTGTTCGGGGTGAACCGCTGCATGTACGAGAGCAACTTCCCCGTCGACAAGATCACGTCCGGCTACGGCGTGCTGTGGAATGCCTTCAAGCGGATTTCCGCCAAGGCATCGGCGAGCGAGAAGACGGCCTTGTTCTCCGGCACGGCGAGCCGCGTCTACAAGCTCTGAAGGAGGTCATATGCGTCGTTTCCTCGTTGCATCGGCCGCAGCGTTCGCCGCGCTGTCCGCAACGCCCTTCGCGTCGGCGCAGACGCTGAGGGTGGTGATGCATTCCGACGTCAAGGCGCTCGATCCGATCTGGAGCGGCGCCTACATCACGCGCAACCACGGCTACATGCTCTGGGACACGTTATTCGCGATGGACGAGAACCTGCAGGTCAAGCCGCAGATGGTCGACAAGTGGGACCAGAGCGCCGACGGCCTCACCTGGACGTTCACCTTGCGCGAGGGCCTGGAGTTCCACGACGGTGCGCCGGTGACGTCCGAGGATTGCATCGCCTCGCTCAAGCGCTGGTCGCAGCGCGATTCAATGGGCCAGAAGCTCGCGCTCGCCTTGCAGGAATACAAGGCGGTCGACGCCCGCACTTTCCAGATCGTGCTGAAGCAGAAGTTCGGGCCTCTGCTCGAGGCGCTCGGCAAGCCGTCGGTCGTCGTGCCCTTCATCTGGCCGAAAAAGGCGGCCGAGGCCCAGGACGCCTTCGCTCAAAGCGAGAACGTGATCGGCTCCGGTCCGTTCATCTTCAAGAAGGACGAGTGGAAGCCCGGCGAGAAGCTGGTCTATCTCAAGAACCCCAAGTACAAGCCGCGGCCCGAGCCTGCCTCGGGCCTGGCCGGTGGCAAGGTCGTCAAGCTCGACCGCGTCGAGTGGGTCTGGATTCCCGACCCCGAGACGCAGCTCAACGCGCTGATCAGCGGCGAGATCGACTGGCTCGAGAGCGTCGCCTATGACCACCTGCCGGTGCTGGAGAAGTCCAAGGGCGTCAAGATGATCGCCAGCAAGACGTCCAACCAGTATGGCTTCCGCATGAACTGGCTGCAGCCGCCCTTCAACAACATCAAGGTGCGGCAGGCCGTGGCCTATGCACTGAGCCAGGACGATTTCCTGCAGGCGAGCGTCGGCGACAAGCGCTTCTACCGGCCCTGCAAGGCGATGTTCACCTGCGATTCGCCGCTCGCCTCGACGGCTGGCATGGACGGACTCGTCGAGGGCAATGTCGCCAAGGCGAAGCAATTGCTGGCCGAGGCCGGCTACAAGGGCGAGGTGGTCGCCATGCCGCAGCCGACCGACCTGGGCGTCATCAAGCAGCTCGCGCCGGTGGCCAAGGCGCAGCTCGAGAAAGCGGGCTTCAAGGTCGAGGTCCAGCCGTCCGACTGGCAAAGCATGGTGGCGCGGTTGAACACGAACAAGGGGCCGGTCTCGGAGGGCGGCTGGAGCGGCTTCGGCACGAGCTGGGTGCAGCTCGACATCCTCGATCCGGTGATGACGCCATGGCTGGTCAGCACCTGCGAGAAGGCGCGCGCCGGCTGGCCGTGCGATGCCGACATGGAGAAGCTGCGCGACGCCTTCATCGCCGCCGGCACGCCGGAGGAAAAAAAGGCAGCGGCCGAGGCAGTGCAGAAGCATGCCATGCAGATCGTGACCCATGTGCCGCTCGGCGAATGGTTCGGGGTCTGGGCGGTGCGCAGCAACATCGAAACCGCCGCCGTGCCGCCGCCGATCACGGTATTCTGGGGCGTCACCAAGAAGTAGAGTCTCGCCGGACTGCTCACGGGAGCGCGCCACTCCAGTGGCGCTCGAGATCATGAGCGCAACTGGAGTTGCGCGCTCCAATGAATAGGAGGGTTTCGTTGCTCAAGCAGAGTTTGACGCGCCGTGCCGCATTGGCAGCGATCGCCGCCGTGCCGCTCGCTTCCGTCGCGCGAGGTGAGGATCTCGCCAAGGCGTCGATCGCGCTCCTGCGCCTATCTTCTTCCGGGCCGGTGTTCATCGCGCTCGAAAAGGGCTGGTTCAAGGAGGCAGGCCTCGATCTGGCGGTCAAGGACTTCACTGCCGCGACCCAGCCGCCGCTCGCCGTCGTGTCGGGCGACGCCGATTTCGGCATGACCGCCTTCACCGCGGGCTTCTACAATCTCGCCGCCAAGGGCGGGCTGAAAGTGATCGCCGCGCAAAGCGCCGAGCGGCCGGGCTACCAACTCGTGGCGATTGCCGTCACCAACGCGGCCTGGGAGTCGGGTGTGCGCTCGATCAAGGATCTGGTGGGAAAGCGCCTGGCAATGACCACGGCCGGCTCCTCAATGCACTATTCGATCGAGGTGGTGGCGCACAAGCACGGCGTCGACAGCAAGACCATCACCATGGTGCCGCTGAACTCGCTGCCCAACATGGCCGCGGCCTTCAAGGGCGGTACGGTCGACGGCGCGATCTGGCCGGTGACCACATGGCGGCAGGTCGAGGCGGAAGCGGGCGGGCATCTCCTCGCCTGGGTCGGCGACGAGGCGCCGTGGCAGCTCGGCGGCGTGTTCACCTCACCCAGGACGATCGCCGAGCGCCGGCCGCTGGTCGAGAAGTTCATCGCCGGCTATCAGCGCGGTGCCGAGGCCTACAATCAGGCGTTTGGAAAGCGCGAGAATGGCAAGCTGGTGCCGGGGCCGGGCTATGACGAGCTGCTCGGCATCCTCGCCGCGGCGGTGAAGCAGACACCGGCGCTGGTTGCCGCGGGGCTTCCGTTCATCGATCCCGAGGGTCGGCTCGATGTCGGTGACATCTACAAGCAAGTCGAGCTCTGGAAGGGCCAGGGCCAGGTGGCGCGCGACGCCGATCCCAAGACCTTCGTGGACCTCACCTTCGTGAAGGGCCACTTCAACGTGCCGGGTTAGTTCCTCGAGATCTTCCGCTGGGACCGCGCCACTCCGTGGCGCTCATGATCATGAGCGCCACGGAGTGGCGCGGTCCCAGCGATGAACAGGACTACGCCGCCTTCAGCTCCGCGGCCCGGCTGGCCTTTGCGGCCGCATCCTCCGCCTGCCAGCGGATCGCGACGTCGGCTAGGCCTCCCAATACCTCGTCGAGCTCGTGCCCGCGGGCGGTGAGAGAGTAGGTCACCTTCGGCGGGATGGTCGCCTCGTAGTCGCGTTTGATCAGGCCGGCGCCTTCCAGCGTGCGCAGGCGCTCGGTCAGCATCTTGGCCGATACCCCGGCCACCCGGCGCTTCAACTCGCCGAAGCGCTGCGGCCCATAGGTGCGCAGGTTGTAGACGATGTACGTGGTCCACGGACCCATCAGCATTCGCAGGATGTAGTCCATGGGGCAGGCAGCGCCGCCTTCGTGGCCTTCCACAGGATGAGTTTCGGTCATGGGAAAAATCCAGAGGTTACGATTCGGTACCTACTAGCGGAGATATAGTGCGCCTCCCAGATGTGTCCAGTCACTTGAAGTAATCTGATTGGGATTGGAGACCAAAATGACCACCGTCGCGATCGTCTATCACTCCGGCTACGGCCATACCCAGGCCATTGCCGAAGCCGTTGCCTCGGGCGCCCAAGGCGTTCCTGGCGTCAAGACGACCCTCGTCCCCACGTCCGAAGCGGAGGCCCGCGAGGCCGAGCTCGATGCGGCGGATGCCATCGTCTTCGGCAGCCCGACCTATATGGGCGGCGTCAGCGCCGACTTCGCCAAGTTCAAGGACTGGACGTCGAAGAAGTGGATGGCGCGGTCCTGGCAGGACAAGTTGGCTGCGGGCTTCACCGTTTCCGCGTCGTGGGGCGGCGACAAGCAGAACACGATCTACCAGCTCCTGACGCTCGCCCAGCAGCACGGCATGGTGTGGGTCGGCCTCGGCCTGGCGCCGGGCAACAACCACTCCAAGGGTTCGACCGACGATCTCAACCGGACCGGCGCCTCGCTGGGCGTCATGGCGCAGGCCAATGCCGACCAGGGCAACGAGGGCATCGGTGCCAGCGAATTCCGCACCGCCCAGGCGCTCGGCAAGCGGGTCGCGGAAGCCGCGCTGCGCTGGCACGAAGAGGTGCCGGTCGCGCAGGCGGCGTGAAGAAACGAAAGGCCCCTCGCTCCGCTCGTGATGACAGTATTGTCGTCGGGATGACGGCGTTGCTGTCATCCCGAGGCGCAGCCGAGGGACCCTTGCCTGTCAGTTCTTCTTGCTGATGTTCCAGACCACCGGCACCGGGCCGGGCAGCCAGCCGTCGAGCCGATCCTTGCGATAGGCGCCGAACGCCTTGTATTGGCCGACCGGGGCATAGAAGGCCTGATCGATCACGCGGTCGGAGATGGCGAGGCCCAGCTCCTTCTGCCTGGCCGGATCGGTCGCATGCAGGAAGGCATCGCGCAGCTTCTCCACCTCGGCATCGCACGGCCAGCCGAACCACGCCTTTTCGCACGTGCCGGCAGCGTAGGAGTTGGTGCCCGGATTGTCGCTGTCGAGCGTGATGTTCGTGGTGAAGAAGATGTTCCAGCCGCCCTGGGCGGGCGGCTCCCGGCGCGCACGGCGTGAAACCACTGTCTGCCAGTCGGAGTCGATCATGTCGACCTTGAAGCCCGCCCGCTCGAGCTGCTGCTTTGCCACCGGCTGGACGTTGTTCGACGACTGCAGGTCGGTCTGATGCAGCATCACGACCGGCGTGCCGTCGTAGCCTGCTTCCTTGAGGAGCGCCTTGGCCTTGTCGATGTTCGGCTTGATCAGCAGGTCGCCGTATTCCTTGCCGTAGGTCGTGCCGCAGATGAACGGCGCGTTGCACACCTTGTAGATCTCGGGATCGCCGACCTGGGCCTGCAGCATCGGCTCCTGCGCCAGGGCATACATCGCGGCCTGGCGGATCTTCACGTTGTTGAACGGCGGATGGAGATGGTTGAAGCGCATGATGATCTGGCTGCCCGTCGCGTTCCATCCGTACAGCGCGACGTTCTTGTCGCCCTTGAAGATCGGGAACAGGTCGGGCGGCGGCGATTCGATCAGGTCGATCTCGCCGGCCAGCAGGGCATTGGCTGCCGTGTTGGGATCGGGGATGGCGAGCCACTCGACCCTGTCGACCTTGGCGACCTTGCCGCCGGCCAACATCGAGGGCGCCTCGCTGCGCGGCTTGTACTTCGGATTCTTGACGAAGACGGTCTTCTCGCCGGGCTTCCATTCGTCCTGCTTGAAGATGAAGGGGCCGGAGCCGATGAACTCCGTGATCTGCTTGTTGGGGTCGGTCTCGGCGATGCGCTTGGGCATCATGAAGGGCACGTTGGACGAGACCTTGCCCAACGCATCCATCACCAGGCCGAACGGCTGCTTGAGCACGATCTCGAAGGTCTTCGGATCGACGACCTTGAGTTCCCTGGTCTCCCTCATCAGGAGCTGGCCCGAGGCATCGCGTGCGCCCCAGCGCTTGAGCGAGGCGACACAGTCCTCGGCGGTGACGGGCGTGCCGTCGCTCCACACCAGGCCGTCGCGCAGGGTGATCGTATAGGTAAGCTTGTCGTCGGAGAGCTTGTAGCCTTCGGCCATCTGCGGCTGGACCTTGAGGTCCGCATCCTTGGCGAACAGCACGTCGAAGACCATGTAGCCGAAGTTTCGCGTGATCAGCGCCGTGGTCCAGACCGGGTCGAGGATCTTGATGTCGGCGTGCGGTACCATGCGCAACGTCGTCTGAGCCATCGCAGGCGCGGCCATCGCCCCCCATATCACTGCCGCGACCGCCGTCGCCTTCCGCCAACCGATCATGACCACCTCTTTGCCTTGCCAAATTCAGATGTTGTGTGAGGATTGAAGCAATGTCGATGCCGACCGTCTTCGTGTCGCATGGGTCGCCCATGCTCTACCTTGAGAAGGACGTGCCTGCGCGCACCTTCCTGGCGACTTTGGGCGACCTCCTTCCGAAGCCAAAGGCGATCGTGGCCGTCTCGGCCCACTGGAACACCGAGCGGCCCGCCGTTTCGACCAATGCGCGGCCGGAGACGATCCATGACTTCTACGGCTTTCCCGATGCGCTCTACCGGCTGCGTTATGACGCGCCGGGCGCTCCCGAGCTGGCCGGGCGCGTCGCGTCCTTGACCGGCGCGGCGATCGATCCGACCTATGGCCTCGATCATGGCGCCTGGGTTCCGGCGATGCTGGGCTGGCCCAAGGCCGACATCCCGATCTTCCAGCTCTCGGTGCAGCCCTATGCGACACCGGCCGACCATATCGCGCTGGGCCGCAAGCTGGCGCCCCTGCGGGA
>Ga0070665_100008563_pt1 | contig 10351 bp, 7 predicted proteins | sample KBSS13metaG_FD_65862 | JGI IMG/M metagenome (GOLD analysis project Ga0070665, IMG submission 65862) | Switchgrass rhizosphere microbial communities from Kellogg Biological Station, Michigan, USA - KBS S1-3 metaG | ecosystem: Host-associated > Plants > Roots > Rhizosphere > Soil ...
ACCCCGATGCGCCGGTGAGCGGCGACGAGGCGGATGCCTTCCGCGAGCGCGAGTCCTACTGGATCGAGGGCTGGATCGAGCACGGCGGCCGGGGAGCCCTCGAGGACCAGGTCCGCTTCGACCGCGAGTGGAGCGCGCTGCGCGCGTACGCCGCCGAGCGCGGCGTGCGGCTCGTCGGCGACGTGCCGATCTACGTCGCCCCCGGCGGCGCCGACCACCGGACGTGGCCCGAGCTGTTCCGCTCCGGTCTGCAGGCCGGGGTGCCGCCGGACGCCTTCACGGCGAAGGGGCAGCTCTGGGGGAACCCGATCTTCGACTGGCCCGCGCTGCACCGTCGCCGCTACCGGTGGTGGGTCGAGCGGCTGAGGCGCACGTTCGCGATGGTCGACATGACCCGGATCGACCACTTCCGCGGGTTCGTCGCCTACTGGGCCGTGCCGGAGGGGGCGCGGGACGCCGTCGGCGGGCGCTGGATCCGAGGGCCGGGCGCCGCGCTGTTCCGTGCTGCGGAGCGCGAGCTCGGCGAGCTCGACGTCATCGCCGAGGATCTCGGCGTCATCACCGAGCCGGTGGAGCGCCTGCGCCGGTCGCTGGGCTTCCCAGGCATGGTCGTGCTCCAGTTCGGCTTCGACGACACCCGCTCGACGCACCATCCCGACAACCACGAGGAGCACAGCGTCGTCTACACCGGGACGCACGACCACGACACGGCGCGCGGCTGGTGGGAGTCCTTGCCCGACGCCGCGCGCGCGAACGCCCACCGGACCTTCACCCGCGCCGGTGTGGAGGCCGACGATCCGTGGTGGTCGCTCATCCGGCTCGCCCACAGATCGCCGGCGTCCATGGCGATGGTGCAGCTGCAGGACGTCCTCGGACTCGGGTCGGAGGCGCGCATGAACGTGCCCGGCACCGCGGTGGGATCGTGGCGGTGGAAGCTCGAGCCGGGCGCGCTGACGGAGGAGTCGGCCGCGCGCCTGCGAGCGTCGACGGAGGCGAGCGGGCGATGACGGCCCCGGAGAGCCCGGAGGAGATCCACGACGTCAACGTCCGCTACCACGACGCCGCGGCTGCGAGCTACGACGGCAAGTGGGGCGTCGACTACGGCGAGGTCGGGCGAACGCAGGTGCTCGGCAAGGTCCGCAAGCTGCTCGGGCCGTCGCCCGGACCGTTCGAGCGGTCGCTCGAGATCGGCGCGGGCACCGGCTACTTCACGCTGCACCTGCTCGCCGCCGGTGTCGTGCGCAGTGCCGTCGCCACCGACATCTCCCAGGGCATGGTCGACGTCCTGCAGGCGAACGCCGCCCGCATGGGCCTCGAGGTCGAGACGGCGGCGTGCCCGGCGGAGGAGCTGCCGTTCGAGGACGAGTCGTTCGATCTCGTACTCGGGCACGCGATCCTGCACCACATCCCCGATCTCCCGCGGGCGTTCGCCGAGATGCGCCGCGTCCTGCGGCCGGGCGGGCTCGTCCTGTTCGCCGGCGAGCCGTCGGAGCGCGGTGACCGGCTCGCCGCGATCCCCAAGCGGGCGGGTCTGAGCGCCGCTCCCGTCTGGCGCCGGGTCATGCGCGCCCGGGCGGCGGCCCCCCACGACGGCGACCCGGACGACGGGGAGTCGCTCGAGCCGTTCGTCGACGTCCACGCGTTCGTCCCCGAGGACCTGCGGGCGGCAGCGGTCGCCGGCGGGCTGACGGACGTGCGCGTCCAGGGCGAGGAGCTCGTCGCGAACTGGTTCGGCTGGTTCAACCGGACGGTCGAGGCGACGGCGGAGTACGACGACGTCCCGTGGATGTGGCGCCAGTACGCGTTCCGCGGCTACCTCGCGCTGCAGACCGTCGACCGGGTGCTCCTCGAGCCCCGGCTGCCGGCGGGGATCTTCTACAACCTCATGCTCACGGCCCGCCGGCCGTGAGGGGGCTCGTCGCGCTGGGCGACTCGATCACCCTCGGCGAGGGCGGCAGCGTCCTCGGCGTGACGGCGCTGTCGTGGGCCCAGTGGCTCGCCCGCGCTCTCGACCTGCCGTACACGTGCTACGCCCGCAACGGCGCGCTGACGGCGGAGGTGTTGCGCGACCAGCTGCCTCGTGTCCGCCGCGGGCACGACCTCGCCTGCCTCTACGCGGGCGTCAACGACGTCCGTGCGCCCGGCTTCCGGGCAGAGGCCTACGAGCACGACCTGCTCGCCGTCACGGACGCGCTGCACGAGCGCAGCGAGCGCGTGCTGCTCTGCACGCTGCCGCTCGACCTCGGGCGCCCGCCGGCGGCACCGAAGCCCGCGCAGGCCAACGCCGCGATCGAGCGGGTCGCGGCCTCGACCGGCGCCGCAGTGTGCCGGCTCGACGACCTGCGCGGCTGGGTCGCGCTGTGGCCCGACGCGGTCCATCCCACGGCGGTCGGCCAGCTCGAGATGGCCGACCGGGCCGCCCGGGCCCTCGGCTCGCCGGCGCGACCGTCGGAGCTCGCGGGCGCGCCGCGCCCCCGCCGGCATCACCTCCCGGTGTACGTCCGGGCCGTCGTCCGCGAGCGGCTCATGAGGTGTACCGGACGTTGACGCTGTCGATGTCGAGGCAGTCGTCACCACGGCCTGAGGTCCAGCCGGCCACCCGGCGCCGACCGGCTCAAGCGCGCCAGGGAAGAGTCCGACTACCGGAGGGACGTGCAGTCCCTGCCCAACCCCGTCCAAGGATGTCCGGCCGCCTTCGAACGCCTCGCGCGTCTCGCTGCGAGCGCTCTCGGCGCACACGCCGGCGGGGTCACACTGCTGCGCGACGGCGTGCTGGGCGTCGCCGGCGGTCACGGGCTGCCGGCCGGCGGCGGCCCGACGCAGGAGTGCCACCACATCGTCGCGACCGGCGAGGTCGTGGTCGTCGGAAGCGCCTACGCCGGCGTCCCGATACGCCGCGTCGACGGCAGCCTCATCGGGACGCTCTGCGTCATGGACCGCGATCGCGACTGGACGCCCGCGGACATCAGCGTGCTCGAGGACGTCGCCGCCTCCGTCGTCGCCGAGCTCGAGCTGAGCGAGGCGGCGGCTGCCGCCAGGCGCGAGCAGCGCATCGGCGCCGCGGTCCTCGACGTCGCCACCGACTGCCTCATCCAGATCGACCCCGACGGACGCATCCTGAGCTGGAGTCCCAGCGCCGAGCGGACGTTCGGCTGGGACCCCGCCACGGCGGTCGGCCGCTCCCTCATCGACCTCATGGCCCCCGAGGACCTCGCCGACGAGTACCGGACGGGCCTCGCCGCCGTCGTCCGCGGGGACAAGGCGCTGACCCAGCGCGTCGAGGCCGTGGCGGTGCATCGCCACGGTCACCGCATGCCGGTCGAGATCTCGTTGACGCCACTCGGCTCGGACACGTACATGGCGTGCGTGCGGGACCTGACGGACCTGCGCGCCGCCGAGGAGCGCATGGAGGTCGCCGAGCGCCGGTTCCGCGCACTCGTCGAGCACGTCCCCGCGACGACCTGGAGCTGCGCCTACGACGAGGCCGGCGACTACGACTACGTCAGCCCGCAGATCGTGCAGCTCACCGGTCTGCCCGCCGAGCACTTCGTCGGATCCGCCGACCGCTGGCTCGACGCCATCCATCCGGACGACCGCGAGCGGGTCGCGCGACAGATCGACGAGGACTACGCCGCCGAGCGCGGGTTCGACGCCGAGTACCGCATGGTGCACCGCGACGGCACCGTCCGCTGGGTGTGGGACCGAGAGTCGATCGTCCGCGACCGCGCGGGGCGCCCGGTGTACGGCCAGGGCGTCGTCATCGACCTCACGGCGATGCGCCAGACGCAGGAGGCGCTCGAGACCGCGCAGCGACAGCTCAAGAGCATCATCGCCGTCGCGCCGATGATCCTGACCGCGCTCGACGCCGACGGCAACGTCACGTTCGTCGAGGGCCGCGGACTCGAGCTCATCGGCCTGCGACCGGAGGACATCGTCGGCCGTCACGCCTACGAGATCACGCCGCCCGGGGACGGGCTCGTCGCCGTCGAGGACGCGCTGCGCGGGGAGACGACGACGGCGACCGTCATCCACGGCGACACGACGCTCGACGTCTCGTGGAACCCCGTCGTGGACGACGCGGGCGCGGTCCAGGGCGTCGTGAGCGTCGCGCTCGACGCGACCGCCCGGCGCCGCAACGAGGCCCACCTCCGCTACCTCGCGCATCACGACGTGCTCACCGGCACGCCGAACCGCTCGCTGCTCGAGCTCGAGATCGGCAACCGCGCCGGCGAGCTCGCCGTGGTCGTCGTGGACGTCGTCGGGTTCAGGACGGTCAACGACTCGCTCGGCCACGAGGCCGGGGACGAGGTGCTCCGGGAGCTCGCCCGCCGGCTCCGCGTGGTCGCCGACGGGCACGAGGCGTTCCTCGCCCGGGTCGGCGCCGACGAGTTCGCCCTGTTGCTGGGCGCGCGCGACGGGCAGCCCCTGCGTCGCGACGCCGAGCGCGCGGCGCACGCAGCACTCGCCGCCGTCCACGAGCCGATCGCCGTCGCCGGCTCGGAGTTCGTCGTGACGGCCGCGACCGGCGGCGCGCTGGGCGTCTCGGACTCGCGCGATCTGCTGCGCCACGCCGACATCGCGCTCGGTCAGGCGAAGCTCGACGACCTGCCCTTCGTCTGGCACGTCGCCGAGGACGACGACGCCGTCCGCGAGCGCCTGACGCTCACCGCCCGGATCCGCAACGCGCTGACCAACGGGGAGTTCTCCCTCCACTACCAGCCGATCCAGGACATCCAGGCCGGGCGCGTGTCGGGCATGGAGGCGCTCATCCGCTGGAACGATCCGGAGCGCGGTCTCGTCTCACCCGACGACTTCATCCCCGCGGCGGAGGCGTCCGGGCTCATCGACGAGATCGGCCGCTGGGTCATCGACGAGGTCTGCCGCCAGTGGCGCACCTGGGCGGACGAGGGCCTGCGCCCGACGATCGGCTTCAACGCCGCGCCGCGCGAGCTGCGCCGGCCGGACTTCGCACAGGGGCTGGCCGCCTCGGTCGGGCGCCACCGCGTCGACCCGTCGCACCTCGTGGTGGAGATCACCGAGCGTGCCGCGATGCGCGAGCCCGAGCGGACCGACGAGGTGCTGCGCGAGCTCAAGGACATCGGCGTGCGGGTCGCGATCGACGACTTCGGTGCCGATCACTCCTCGCTGGCACGGCTGCGCGCGCTGCGGGTCGACATCCTCAAGATCGATCGCGACTTCCTGCGCGGCGTGCCACAGGAGCACGAGGCCGCTGCGATCGTCACCGCAGTGCTCTCGCTGGCATCGGCGCTCGGGATGAGCGCCGTCGCCGAGGGCGTCGAGACCGCCGAGCAGATGCACTTCCTGCAGGGGATGGGCTGCGACCGGGTGCAGGGGTACCACATCGCCCGGCCCATGCCCGTCGACGACGCGACGGCGTACATGCACCGCCATCCGCCGGTGATCTGGCGCGGCCGGCACCTGCGCGGGGTGGCGTAGCGGCGGTCCTACCCTGGAGCGATGGGCATCCCCACGAGCTCCGGACTTCGCGTCAGCGTCCTCGACCAGTCGCCGGTCTCGGAGGGGTCGACCGGCAGCCAGGCGCTGCAGAACACCATCGACCTCGCGCGCCTCGCAGACGGCCTCGGCTACCACCGCTACTGGGTCGCCGAGCACCACGGCGGCGGCATGGTCGCCGGTCCGTCACCCGAGGTGCTCATCGGGCCGATCGCCGCCGCCACGACGAACCTGCGGGTGGGGAGCGGCGGGGTGATGCTCCCGCACTACAGCCCGCTCAAGGTCGCCGAGAACTTCTCGATCCTGGCCGGGCTCTTCCCCGGCCGCATCGACCTCGGCATCGGCCGCGCCGCAGGCACCGATCCGATGACGACCTTCGCGCTCCAGCGCGACCGCCGGCAGGCCGCGCCCGACGACTTCCCCGAGCAGCTGGCCGAGCTCCTGGCGCTGCTCGAGGACCGCATGCCGTCCGACCATCCCTTCTACCGGCTCACGCAGCTGCCCGGCCTGCCCGAGGCGCCGGTGCCGTGGCTGCTGGGCTCGTCGATGCAGAGCGCGATCTGGGCGGCGCAGCAGGGCCTGCCGTACGCGTTCGCCGACTTCATCAACCCGCGCGGCGCGTCGCATGCGGAGCTGTACCGGACGAGCTTCGAGCCGTCGCACCGCATCGACACGCCCAAGCTGGCGGTCGCGGCATGGGCGATCGCGGCCGACTCCCAGGAGGAGGCCGAGCGGCTGGCGACGAGCGCGCGGATGACGTTCACGCTGCTGCGCCGGGGCCAGCTCATCCGGGTGCCGCCGGTCGACAAGGCGCAGCGGTTCCTGGCCGAGGAGGAGCGGCAGGGCCGGAAGCCGCCCGAGCGACGGGCGATCCTCGGCACCGGGGCGAACGTCCGCGACCAGCTCGTCGAGGTCGCGCGCGAGTACGGCGCGGAGGAGGTGGTCGTGGTGACGATCACGCACGACCACGAGGCCCGGCGCCGCTCCTACGAGCTGCTCGCCGAGGCCTTCGGCCTGCGCGCCGCGAGCTCCGGGGCGCGCGCGGCGGCCTGACGCGGTGCTGCGGGCCGCGCTGCTCGCCCGGCGGCCGGGCGTCACCTTCGAGGGGACGGTCCGGGTCGGTCGCGGCGTGCGCGTCGAGGTCGCGCGCGGCGCGCGGTTGTGGATCGCCGACGGATGCGTGCTCGGAGCCGGGTCACGCGTGCTCGTGCGCGGCGGCTCGGTGCGGATCGGGCCGGGGACGCGGCTGGACGACGACTGCCGCGTGATCGCGCACGCCGGTGTGACGATCGGCTCGCGGTGCGTGTTGGGCCCGCAGGCGGCCGTGATGGACGCGGAGCCCGAGTTCGGCGAGGTCGAGGTTCCCGTGCGGCTGCAGGGGCTGGCGGCCGTGCCGGTCGTGATCGGCGATGGCGTGTCGGTGGGCCCGGGGGCCGTGGTGCTTGCGGGGGCGTCCGTCCCCGATGGGAGCGTGCTGGGGGCGCGGACGGTGACCGGCCCGGCGATGAACCGGGCCGAGCCGGTCTGAGCGGCGCGCCCCTACACCCGCTCGATCAGCGTCCCGGTCCCCAGCCCGCCGCCGCAGCACATCGTCACGAGGCCGCGCTCCTTGTCCGAGCGCTCCATCTCGTGCAGGAGCGTCGTGATGAGGCGCGCTCCCGTCGAGCCGAGGGCGTGGCCGAGTGCCATGGCTCCGCCGTTGACGTTGACGCGGTCCATGTCCGGCTGGAGCTCGCGCTGCCACGCCGCGAGGACGGGCGCGAACGCCTCGTTGACCTCGAAGAGATCGATGTCCGACATCGTCATCGCGTTGCGCTCGAGGAGCTTGCGCGTCGCCGGGATCGGGCCGGTCAGCATGATCACCGGGTCGACGCCGACGGTCGTCTGGTCGACGATCCGGGCACGCGGCTTCAGCCCGAGCGCGTCGGCCTTCTCAGGCGTCATCAGGAGCACCGCTGCCGCGCCGTCGGAGATCTGCGACGAGTTTCCGGCCGTGACCTTGCCGTCCTCCTTGAAAGCCGGCTTGAGCGCCGCGAGCTTCTCCAGCGTCGTGTCCGGGCGGATCCCCTGGTCGGTGACGTACGTGTCGCCGTTGACCGCGAACGGGATCATCTCGCGCTCGAAGCGGCCCTCCTCGGTCGCCCGCGCCGCGAGGCGCTGCGACCGCAGGCCCAGCTCGTCGAGCTCGGACCGCGGGATCTCCCAGCGGTCGGCGATGAGCTCCGCGCTCAGGCCCTGCGGCACGAGGTCGAAGCGGTCCATGAGCTCGGGCGGGTACGGGTGCCCGACCTCGTCGGCCCACTTCAGGCCGATGCCCATCGGCACGTGGCCCATGTGCTCGACGCCCGCACCGATCACGACGTCGTGGACGCCGGAGGCGACGAGCGCCGCTGCGAAGTTCACGGCCTGCTGCGCCGAGCCGCACTGACGGTCGACGGTCGTCGCCGGCGTCTCGACCGGCAGACCCGCCTGCAGCCACGCGTTGCGCGCGATGTTGAAGCCCTGCTCGCCGAACTGCTGCACGCAGCCCGCGACGACGTCCTCGACCTCGGAGGCGTCGATGCCCGCGCGCTCGATGACCTCGCTGTAGGCCTTCGCGAGCAGCGCGTTCGCGTGGACGTCCTTGTAGTACCCCTTCTCGGGGTGCCCTCGCCCGATGGGCGTGCGCACCGCCTCGACGATGACGACCTCTCGACCCGACTGCGGCATGAGCGTTCAGGCTCCTCTCGGACTCGCTGCGGCTCGACTATATGAGGGTTGACTGGGGCGTCAATCAATCGATTTGTGAGTGCTTTGCGATTGTTGAGCCCATATGAAGGTCATCTTTAGGACGTCTTGAGGAACGCGTTGATCATTGCGTGTGCGACGTACCTCGCAACGCACCTCCTCCCAGAAGCAGACGACGGGCCCGCTCAGCGGGTCCGTCGTCGTTGTGGGCTCAGGCGAGGCGCCCAGCCAGGGCGATGAGCATCTCGTCGGACCCTGGCGGCCCGATGATCTGGAGTCCCACCGGCAGGCCGTCGACGTGCCCCGCGGGCACGCTGATCGCCGGGAACGGGCCTTGGGCGAACGGGACCGCGCAGGACAGCAGCGCCTGACGGACGCCCTTCGTCCTGCCGCCCCCGAGGTCGACTGTCGGGCTGTCGCGCAGGGGCGCGACGACGGGCGACGCGGGCGCGAGCAGGACGTCGTGCTGCGCGAGCGCGAAGGCGAGCTCCCCGGCGATCTCGCCGCGCCGCACCATCGCGTGCGCCCGGGCCTCGGGTCCGATCTCCTGCGCAGATGCGGCCCGCTCCCGCACGATGTCCGACAGCCGGGAACGGTCGACGCCGAGCTCGGTGAGCGAGCGGTCGCCCTCGGGCACCTGGATGTCGTTGTGGACCGTCGGCGCATCGGCGATGTCGACGTCCACCGGCTCGACCTCGAGGCCGAGCCGCGCGATCGCCGCGCGCAGCACGGCGGCGACGTCGGGATGGCAGATGTCCGGCCCGAGCAGCGCCTCGACGGTGCCGCCGCGCGCGGGCAGTGCCGGGGCCGGTGCGACGGGCGGCGCGCCCGCGAGCACGGCGAAGACCCGCGCGAGGTCGGAGTGCGTCGCCGCGATCGGGCCCACGACGTCGTAGATCGGCGCGAGCGGCAGGACGCCGTCGCGCGGCACGCGCCCCGGCGTCGGGCGCAGGGCGAGCACGCCGCACAGCGCCGCGGGCACCCGCAGCGAGCCGCTCGTGTCCGAGCCGAGCCCGACGGCGGCCTGCCCCGTGGCGACCGCGACCGTCGAGCCCGACGAGGACCCACCCGGCAGCCGCGCCGGGTCGCGCGGATGGCGGCACGGCGGGTGGTGTGGGTTCGTGCCGTCGATGCCGAACGCGAACTCGTTCGTCGCCGTCTTGCCCAGCACGACGCCGCCCGCGGCGCGCACCCGCGCGACGACCGTGGCGTCGGTCTCCGGCATCCGCACCCAGCCGTCGCCACCGCCCGTCGTCGGGAATCCGGCGGCGTCGATGATGTCCTTCACCGCCACCGGAGCGCCCAGCAGGGCCCCGCGCTCGCCACTGCCCCTGAGGGCGTCGATCTCATGGGCCCGGCGCCGCGCGTGGGCAGGATCGAGCGTCAGCCACGCGCCCAGGTCGTCGCGCTCGACCTGCGCCAGCGCGCGGTCGACCGCCTCGACGGCGGTGAGCCGTCCCGTCGCGAGCTCTTCCAGCACCCGCCGGACGATACGCAGCCGGCCATGACTACCCTCCGGACGTGCGCATCGTCAGTCTCGTCCCCCACGCCACCGAGCTGCTGTTCGCGCTCGGGCTCGGGGATCAGGTCGTCGCCGTCACCCACGAGTGTGACTACCCGGAGGCGGCGGATGAGCTGCCCAAGATCACGCGCGACCTGCTGCCGTCCGGCCTGACCAGCGCCGAGATCGACGCCGCGGTGCGCGAGCGGACGGCCCGCGGCGAGTCGATCTACGAGCTCGACGAGGAGGAGCTGCGCGAGTCCGAGCCCGACCTCATCGTCACGCAGGCGCTGTGCATGGTCTGCGCGGTCTCGGTCGACGACGTCCGCAAGATCGCCGAGGACATGCCCGAGCAGCCGCGCGTCATCTCGCTGGACCCCAAGACGTTCGGGGAGACGCTCGGCGACATCCGCACCGTCGCCCAGGCGACGGACAGCCGCGACGCGGCGCTCGACCTGATCGCCCGGATCCGCAGCCGGGTCGACCGGGTCCGCATCGCGACGCGCAACGCCGAGGAGCGGCCCACGGTCGCCGCGCTCGAGTGGCTCGACCCCGTCTTCACCGCCGGGCACTGGACGCCGCAGCTCATCGAGATGGCCGGCGGCCAGGACGTGCTCGGCTTCGCCGGCGAGCCGTCCGAGAAGTCCA